>Ga0210033_1001222_pt1 | contig 23955 bp, 18 predicted proteins | sample CryGeymeta201501_FD_185465 | JGI IMG/M metagenome (GOLD analysis project Ga0210033, IMG submission 185465) | Groundwater microbial communities from Crystal Geyser aquifers in Utah, USA - Crystal Geyser metaG 2015-01 (SPAdes) (version 2) | ecosystem: Environmental > Aquatic > Deep subsurface >... | reverse complement strand
CCAGGCGCCATTCTGATCGACGAGCTCTCCGCGGGTGAGCTCCGTGCCGAGGGTGAGGATGGCGGCTTTCATGGCCGCGCAGAATGGCGACGTGGGGCGGCGTCTGTCAATCCGCCCAGGCGCAGCCGTGGGCGTCGTCACGCGGCGCGAGCGTGGCGAGGGAACGCATGGAGGCCGAGGCGTGTTGACGTCCTGCGTGCGTAGGGCGCGCCGGCAGCTCGCCGCAGCGGTTGGGTGTGAAGCGTCGGCGTGTTATGCGTGGCGCATCGACCCGGAGGTCATCCGAGATGAAGCATATTCTGAACCTGGCGCTCGCGTGCGCTGTCTTGCTGCCGGCCGGCCCCGCATTGGGCGAGATCGCGGCCGGTCTGCCCCAACCGAGCGGCGCGGGCTCGGCCCTGGCCGGGATCTCCGTGCAGCGCGAGACGCTCGACAACGGCCTCAGGGTGGTGCTGAACGTCGACCACACGGTGCCCACCGTGGCCGTGGCGATCTACTACGACGTCGGATCGCGCAACGAGGAGCAGGGGCGCTCGGGCTTCGCCCACCTCTTCGAGCACATGATGTTCCAGGGCTCGGCCAACGTGGAAAAGGGTCAGCACTTCTCGCTGATCATGAACCGCGGCGGCAGCATGAACGGGACGACGGGCGAGGATCGCACGAACTACTTCGAGACCTTGCCCAGCAACGAGCTCGCCCTGGGGCTCTTCCTCGAGGCGGATCGCATGCGCTCGCTGCGCATCACCCAGGAGAACTTCGACAACCAGCGGGCCACGGTGATCGAGGAGCGCCGACAGCGCGTCGACAACCAGCCCTACGCGCCGTCCATGCTGCGCATCAACGAGCTCGCCTACGGCTCCTATTGGCCCTACTCCCACTCGACCATCGGTGAGGTCCAGGATCTGGAGAACGCGCCGCTCGAGGCCGTGCGCCAGTTCCACGACGCCTACTACGCGCCCAACAACGCGGTGCTGAGCATCTCGGGGGACTTCGAGCCCGCGCAGGCGATGGCGCTGGTGCGCCAGTACTTCGCGACCATTCCGCGCCACGACGTGCCGGCGTATCAGCCCGGTCCGCTCGCGCCCCAGACGGCGGAGCGCAGGGAGACGATGCACGACGCGCTGGCCGAGCTGCCCGCATTCCACATCGCCTATCACATCCCGCCCGCGCGCTCGGCGGACCACTACGCCCTGGAGCTGCTGTCGACGATCCTCGGGGATGGCGAGTCGTCGCGGCTGTACCAGAAGCTGGTGAAGGAGGACGAGCTCTGCCAGGACGTGCAGGTCTCGACCGATGATCGACGCGGACCCGATCTGTTCAGCTTCTGGGGTCTGATGGCCCACGGTCACGAGCCGGCCGAGGCACAGCGCGTGATCTTCAGCGAGCTCGACCACATCGCCCAGGCGGGCATCACGCCGCGCGAGCTCGAGAAGGCCAAGAACCGCATGAACTCCGCCTTCGTCTTCGGGCTGCAGTCGAACCTGCAGCGGGCGCGCAACCTGGCCGAGTTCGAGCTGTACTTCGGCGACGCGGGCCTGCTCCGCGCCGAGCTCGCGCGCTACACGGCCGTGACCGCCGAGGACGTGAAGCGCGTGGCGGCTCGCTACTTCCCGGCCACCAATCGCACGGTGCTCGACATCGTGCCCGGACCCGCGGACGCAGCCGAAGCTGCCCCAGCTGCGGCCGAAGGACACTTCGCCGTGCCCCAATCCGCGACGACGGAAGGAGGTCTGCGATGAAGCGGACCCACATGACCAGTGGCAGACTCAGCCTGCTCGCGCTGATGTCCGGACTCTTGGCGGCCGGCGGCCTGAGCGCCGTCGGCGGCTGTGGAGCTCCTCCAACGCCCGTGCCGGAGTATCCGACGCTGGAGCCCACGCCCGGTGACACATCCGCCGGGGACGAAGAGCCCACGGCGGTCGAGCACGAAGCGCCGCCCGAGTCGGGGCCGTCGCACGACGTGCACTTCCCGCCCGTGGCCCGCGCCACCGTGGCCCATGGCCTCGAGGTGAACACGGTCGAGTCGCACGCGCTGCCGGTCGTCTACCTCCGGCTCGTGATTCGCAGCGGCAGCGAGACCGATCCGGCCAATCGCCCCGGGCTGGCGCAGCTCACGGCTTCGATGCTGCAGGAGGGCACGCGCACGAAGAGCGCGGCTCAGGTCGCGGAGGCCGTCGACTTCATGGGCGCCGACATGTCCGTGAACGCCAGTCAGGAGAACACTTACCTGGTGATGCGCGCCCTCTCGGGCCAGCTCGACGAGGCGATGGATCTGCTGGCGGACGTGGCCATGAATCCGGCGTTTCGCCAGGACGAGCTCGACAAGCTGAAGCGTCGCGAGACGGACCGCCTGTCGCTGATGACCAAGCAGCCGAGCTACCTGGCGCAGCGCGAGTTCTACAAGCGCCTGTACGGGAACCATCCCTACGCCCACGTGGACACCACGCCCGAGGTGGTGCACGCCATCCGTCGCGCCGAGCTCCAGCGCTGGCATCGACGCTACTTCGTGCCCAGCAACGCCTTCTTGGTCGTCGCCGGCGACGTGAGCCCCGACGTGGCCCAGGCGGCGGCGGCCCGCGCCTTCGCTCGCTGGGACGGCCCGGCGGTTCCGGCTCCCCCATATGCCGCGCCGCCCACGCGTGACGCGCGCGAGGTCGTGCTGGTCGACCGTCCCGGTTCGGTCCAATCCGTGATCTCCATCGGCAACCTGGCCATTCGTCGCAACTCGCCGGATTGGATCCCGCTGGCCGTCGCCAACCAAGTGCTCGGCGGCTCGGCCGCTTCCCGTCTCTTCATGGATCTGCGCGAGCGCCGCAGCTTGACCTACGGCGCCTACAGTCGCGTGGACGAGATGGTGGACGTGGGCACGTTCACCGCCTCGGCCTCCGTACGCACCGCCGTCACGGGCCAGGCCATGGACGGCTTCTTCGAACACCTGAGCCGCATGGTCACGGAGCCCGCACCTGGCGACGAGATCCACGACGCCGAGCGCTACCTCTCGGACTCGTTCCCGCTCTCCATCGACACCGCCGGCAAGATCGCCCAGATGGTCGGCGACCTCAGGGTCTTCGGCCTGCCGGACGACTACTGGGACACCTACCGCACCCACATCGCCGAGGTCGACTCGGCCGAAGCGCTGCGGGCCGCGCGCGCGCACATCCATCCCGAGCAGGCGCTGGTCGTGGTGGTCGGCAGCGCCACCGACATCGCCGAGAGCCTGCGCGCCTGGGGTCCCGTCACGGTGGTGGACGAGAACGGCGTCGTGAAGTCGCATCTCGAAGCCGCCGCGCCGGGCAGCACGCCAGCGACTGCACAGCCAAGCGCCCCAGCGAGCACGCCAGCGAGCGAGTGAACCGGGCGGCGGTGCCGAGCATCCAACGGCTCGGACTTCCCCAACGCGGAGAGTAGACCCATGTGCGGCATCGTCGGTTACGTAGGTGAGCAAGACGCCGTGCGCGTCTTGGTGGATGGACTGAGGCGGCTCGAGTACCGGGGCTACGACTCGGCCGGTGTCGCCGTCCACGCGCCGTCCGGGCGCATCGAGGTGCGACGCGCGGTGGGCAAGCTGCGCGAGCTCGAGCGCTCGCTCGAGGCCGAGGCCGTGCACGGTCACGTCGGCGTCGGGCACACGCGTTGGGCGACCCATGGGCGGCCCTCGGAGGTGAACGCCCACCCGCACGTGGCGGGCCACATCGCGGTCGTCCACAACGGCATCATCGAGAACCACCTGGCGCTGCGGAAGGCGCTGACCGCTCGCGGCGCCAATATCGCGAGCGACACCGACACCGAGCTCGTGGCCCACATGATCGCCGAGGAGGGCGTGGAGGGCGTCGACCTCGAGACGAGCGTGCGGCGCGCGCTCGGCAAACTCGAAGGCGCCTACGCCATTGCCGTGCTCTCGGATCGCGAACCCGGCCGCGTGGTCGTGGCCAAGAACTCGTCGCCCCTGGTGCTCGGCCTGGGCGAAGGCGAGATGTTCTGCGCCAGCGACATCCCCGCGCTCTTGCCCTACACGCGCCGCATGATCTTCCTCGAGGACGGCGAGATGGCCGTGCTCCAGGCCGACGCCGTGCGCCTGATGACGCTCGACGGCACGCCCGTGGAGCGCGACGCCGTAACCATCGATTGGTCGCCCGTGATGGCCGAGAAGGCCGGCTACAAGCACTTCATGTTGAAGGAGATCTTCGAGCAGCCGCGGGCGATCGAGGACACCTTGAGGGGCCGCCTGGATCGCAAGGCGGGCGACATTCAAACCAGCGAGATCGGCCTGAGCGACGAGGACGCGCGCGCGATCAAGCGGGTGGTCCTCCTGGCCTGCGGCACCAGTCATCACGCGGCGCTGGCCGGGCGCTACTACATCGAGTCCCTGGCCCGCGTGCCCACGGTGGTGGAGCTGGCAAGCGAGTTCCGCGGGCGCGGCGCCGTGATCGGCGAAGGGGATCTGGTGGTCGCCGTCAGCCAATCGGGCGAGACGCTCGACACGCTGATGGCGGCGCGTGAGGCGAAGCTCGCCGGCGCCAAGCTGCTGGCCATCGCCAACGTGATCGGCAGCGCGATCCCCCGCCTGGCCGACGCCACGTTCTACACCCACGCGGGCCCCGAGATCGGCGTCGCGTCCACCAAGTGCTTCACCACGCAGCTCGCCAACGTGCTGATGCTCGCCATCTGGCTCGGGCGTCGACGCGACACGCTACCCAAGGAGCGCGCCGCCGAATTGGTGGAGGCGCTGGCGCACCTTCCGCAGCAGATGGAGCACGTGCTCACGGGTACGCGACAGCTGGTGGCGAACATCGCGCGTCATCACGTGGAGGCCCGCGACGCGCTCTTCCTCGGCCGCGGTCTGGGCTTCCCCATCGCGCTCGAGGGCGCGCTGAAGCTGAAGGAGATCTCCTACGTGCACGCGGAGGGCTACGCCGCCGGAGAGATGAAGCACGGCCCCATCGCGCTGATCGACGGACACATGCCGGTCTTCGTGCTGGCGCCGCGGGACAGCTCCTTCGAGCGCTCGGTCGGCAACCTCGAGGAGGCCAGAGCGCGCGAGGCGCAGGTCGTGGCCGTGGTGACCGAGGGCGACGACACGCTGCGAGCGGTGGCGGACGACTTGATCGAGGTGCCGGCGGTGCCCGAGCCCCTCTACCCGCTCCTGACCGTGCTGCCGCTGCAGCTCTACGCCTACTACGTCGCCGACTTCAAGGGCACGGACGTGGACCAGCCGCGCAACCTCGCGAAGACCGTCACGGTCGAGTAGCCCAGACCTCCCCTGTCCTCCCCAGTCCAGTGCGATCCACTTGTCCACAACCGGGGACCTTTGCTAGGCCTCAGCGCAGTGTTCGCTGACCACCGCGTCGATGTCGTGATCCCCGCGCACAATGAGGCGCGGCTCGTGGGCCCCACCTTGCGCTCCATCCCGAGCTTCGTCCGAGCCATCCACCTGGTCGACGACGCGAGCGACGACGAGACGTCGAGCGCGGCGCTTGCCGTGGGCGACGCACGCCTGCGCGTCCACCGCCACCGCGAGAACCTGGGCGTCGGCGCCGCGATCCTGACGGGCTACCGTGCGGCCTTCGGGGAAGGCGCGGATCACGTGGTCGTGATGGCCGGGGATGGACAGATGGATCCGCGGGATCTGCCGGCGCTGCTCGCGCCCTTGATGAAGGGCGAAGCCGACTACGCCAAGGGCGACAGGCTCTCCTGGCCGGGCGCCGTGAACCGCATGCCCATGAGCCGCTTCCTGGGCAACCACGCGCTCAGCGCCTTGACGCGCCGGGCCACGGGCGTACGCGTTCAGGACTCCCAATGCGGCTACACGGCGCTCGCGCGACGAGCCTCGGGCGTGCTGCTCGAGCACGGCTTCTGGGCACGCTACGGCTACCCCAACGACGTGATCGGGCGCATGGCCCTGGCCGGAGCCCGCGTCGTCGACGTCCCCGTCCGTCCCGTCTACGCCGGTGAGGAGAGCGGAATCGGCTGGCGTCACGCCCTCTTCGTCGTGCCCTACGTGCTGGGCCGCGTCGCGCTGAGGCGTCTTCCTCGGCCCGTCGCCAAGGACGCGGAGCGGGCGTGCGCGTCGGCCTGATCAGCACGAGCTTCCCTCGCTACGCTGGCGATCACGCGGGAGCCTTCGTGCTCGGCTTCGCCCAGAGCCTGGTCGCCGCGGGCCATGACGTGGAGGTGCTGGCGCCGCAGCCACGGACGCCGGGGGATGCGCCGCGCTTCGAGGGCGTGGACGTCTCCTTCGTGCGCTACGCCTGGCCGCGCCCGCTTGCCCGGACGTTCTACGCCGCCGGGGTGCCCGACAACCTCGCGCACGACCTGCTGGCCTGGCCCGGGCTGGTAAGTCTGCCCGTCGCCATGACCCTCGCCGCCCGCGCCCGCGCCGCGCGCTGGGACGCCGTGGTCTCCCATTGGGCCCTGCCCTGCGGATTGATCGCCGCCGCCTTGCCCGAGCGCCCGCCGCACCTCGCCGTGCTGCACTCGGCCGACGTACACGCCCTCGAGCGTCTGCCCCTCGGCGCGAGCCTGGCGCGACGCGTGGCCGACGGATCCGAGCGCCTGCTCTTCGTCTCGGAGGACCTACGGCGGCGCTTCACGCGGCTGCTCGGAGAATCGTCGCGCGGTTCCGTCGCTCGGCGCTCGTCCGTCTCGCCCATGGGCGTGGCCAGTCCCGCGCCGGCGCCCGATCGCGAACGCGCGCGACGCGAGCTCGGACTGACGGAGTTCACAGCTCTGAGCATGGGTCGACTCGTCGCGATCAAGGGCGTGGAGGCGGCCATCGTCGCGGCCCAGAGGACGGACACGTCGTTGTTGATCGCTGGCGATGGGCCCGAGCGCCCGCGTCTGCACGCGCTGGCCCAGGCGAGCGGCGCGCGCGTACGCTTCCTCGGTCACGTCTCCGGGGCGCAGAAGCAGGCGCTGCTCAGCGCGGCCGACGCCTTCGTGCTGCCGTCACGCAGGCTCCCTTCCGGTCGCACCGAGGGCACGCCGACCGCGTTGCTCGAGGCCATGGCGGCGGGGCTTCCTCCGGTGGCGGCGGGCGTCGGCGGCGTCCCGGACGTGGTGCGCGACGGTGTGAGCGGCCTGCTCTACGAACCGGGTCGTGGTCGCGAGCTCAGCCGCGCCCTGGCGCGCATGCGAGCGGACGAGGCGCTGCGCGAGGAACTCTCCCGCGGTGCGCGCGAGGTCGGTCTGGCCCACACCTGGGAAGCGCTGGGCCCGCGCTTCGAGGGCGCCCTGATGGACGCCGTCGCTACCGCCTAGCGCTCACGGTCTGACGACGCGCGTCCCGGCCGGAGGCGTGAAGTGGAAGGTCGACGCTGGCACGTTGCGGTTGAAGCGCAGGTGGCTGAAGTCGAAGCGGTTGCGGTTGCCCGCAGCGTCGATGATCAGCACGCGGTGGATCACGCCCGCAGGCGCGCCGGTGGGGATGCGCACGAAGAAGAGCACGCGATCGTAGGTTTGCGAGGGTTGGCGTGGCCGCACCTCGAGCACGTAGCCGTCGGGGAAGCCCTGGCGGCTCGAGTCGAGCAGGCGCACGTGGAAGTCGGTGTCGAGGCGGCCGTGTCCGAGCAAGAAGGAGAAGGCCTGCGGCAGCTCGTCCGAGCTCACGTCGCGCTCGATCAGCTGACCGTGCGCTTCCCCCTCATCCGGCGGCTGATAGACCGAGAGACGGGTTCCGTCGCTGACGAAGACCTGACCCGAGGGATCCGTGTAGTCCCAGCGCATCTTGCCGGGCTTGACCAGGCTGACGCTGCCGCGCGCTCGATCGTAGCGACGGTAGGCCTTCGTGTAGCGCGTCTGGAAGAAGTCGGCCTGGAAGCTCGTGGTCTGGTCGTAGAACGCCTGTACCAAGGCCGCGACGTCCTGCGCACTGCGCGCTTCCTGGGCGCGGAGGCCCGCCGGCAAGAAGGCGCCACAGGCGAGCGCCGCGACGAGGGTGATGACGATGCGACTGAGTTTGGGATGCATGGCTCTCCAGAAGAACGCGCGGACGTGGCGCAGTATTCACGCAAGCTGCGCTGGCGCCAACCCGGCGAGCCCCAGAGTGGGCGTGCGAATGGAATGGTCCGCCGGGGGGGGTGTTGATCCCGACAGCATGCCTGGCTAGGCTGCTGTGGTCGCCCCCCGACCGATTGACATTGCTTGATCCACGCACCCGCGAGGGTGCATCGCCTGTCTCTTGTTGGAGGTTCAATGCGTTCTGTTTCGCGTTCCGTCAGCCCCGAAGTCAAGCTCGCGCATCTCGAGAAGAAGCACGCCGAGTTCGACGCCAAGCTCAGCTCACTCGAAGCCAAGCCCCACCTACCGGCAGACGAAGAAATGGAGCTGCAGCGCCTGAAGAAGCTGAAGCTCGCGACCAAGGACGAGATGCTCGCCACGCGCGAGCTGCTCTGATCCACTGACTGCCGCGGAGCTGTGGTGCGGGTCCGCTGATTGCGGGTCCGTCGCGGTGCCGTGGGTCTCGATCGCGGGGCCCTCGAGGGCGCGGTCCTCGAGGGATCCGTCGAACCGCTGCGTTCGCGCAGCCGGCTCGTGCCCTGCGAAGGCTCGTGCCGCGCGAAGGAACCTGCGAACGCTAGGGGTTCGCGCTCGCTGGTGTGCGGAGGAACCTGCGAACGCTAGGGGTTCGCGCTCGCTGGTGTGCGGAGGAACCTGCGAACGCTAGGGGTTCGCGCTCGCTGGCGCTTCGTCGCTCGAGTCGGGCGCGGCCTCGGCATGATCTGTGGAGCTCGCCGCCGCCTCACCCTCTTCACGGGCCCGGAAGGTCGCTGTGTTGGGCGTGAGCTCGGCCAGAGCGTTGTCCATGGTCTGACGCTCCGATTCGTCGAGCAGGCCTCGACCTTGCTGGTCGACCTCGCGCGCGACGGCGAGTGCGTGGAACGCCTCCGTGCGCCTTCCGAGGCGGAACGCGGTCATCCCGCGCAGGTAGAGGAAGTCCGCGCGCATGGCGGGATCCATGTCGCCCTGATCGTCCTCGAGATCGTCGAGCCATACGTTCGCCTGCTCGTAGCGGGCTTGCGCGTAGGCCGTGCGCGCCGACGCCATCTCGTTGTCGAGGGCAGCGCAGCCTCCGAGCAGCAGCACGCCGCTCACGGACGCAGCGAGCAGCGCTCCTCGGGCCGGCAGGCCGGACGTGCGAAGGAAGAAGGGGGAGACGCGGTGGAAGTTCGTATGAGCCACGGGCCAACCATACAAGACGAACGCGGCGGAATGCGAGTACCACCGCGCTCGGTTGGGAAGGGGCGCACGGGACACGTTCGCCACGTCGAAAAAGTGCTGCTATCTTAGATGCAGTGCCCCTACAGCGAAGCCAGCGAAGGGCCGTACGATCTCAGTTCCACGCCTCGAGTCTGAGCAAGCAACGAGTCGAACGAGCAAGATAAGTAAGAAGAAGCGAAGCCAGCGAAGATCGACCAGGCCGGTAAGTAACGAATAGGCCAGGCCAACGACAAGAGAGAGCCAAGGAAGATAAGCAAGAGAGCCTAAGCAAGGCAGGGTTCGCTGAGATGCCCACGTCGGTAGCCGCCGACGGGAGCAAGACAAGGTGAGCTAAGCCAAGGCGAATGTCCTACCGGACGGGCCGCGCCTTCACTTGATCCGCCGTATTTCGAGGAGGGCGGGAGTGAGGGGGACGGCCAAAGCCAACGACAGGGGATAATGCAACCGGGATGCCACTTTGGCAGCCGCGCCCGAACCGGGGGGTCGGGCGGCCCTTGGCGCTGAAATCACTGGCCTTCTCGAGATGGCGAATGCGTGCGCCGAGTGTGCACGGCTTTCGTCGAGGCTTCGAACCCGGACATCCATGTCGCGGTTCGGAGACAGCTGGCCGCGACGCCCTCCAGGGGACTAGGCGCGGACGGCGGCCAGGCGCGCGATCGCCAGCGCGAGCAGGGCGGCGAGCAGCATCAGGGGCAGCATCAGGGCGACCGGCCAGGACGACGGCAGCGTGGGCATGGCGACCTCGACCAGCAGAGTCGCGCCCAGGCCGAAGCCGACGCCGATGGCCAAGGTGCGAAGCCGCGGGTGCGAGAGGCCGAGAGCGACCAGAGCGATGGGCAGCAGCGCGAGCAGTGGGGCCCAGGATCCCACCAGGGCCAGGCCGGGGGCAGACAGCGGGGCCGCCAAGAAGCCCAGGCCGAGCGTTCCCCAGGGCAGCACACCGAAGCCACCCGCCACTGCGAAGGCCACGAAGAGCGCGTGGGCGGGTCGCACGGAGAGGCACCGCAGCCGCGCCAGAGGCAAGAGCAGGAGCAGACCGAGGCCGAGGGCGAGCGAACCACGCACGCCGCCGAGGCCTGCCGCGGCCAGGCCGAGGGCGTCGTCCACGGCCAGCAGCCCGGAGCCGAAGCGCTCAGGCTCGCCCGCGGACTGGGCGCTGCGTTCGAGCAGAGCCTCGATGGCGTCGGGCCGTTCGATCCCGGCGGCGTAGAGCAGCGCCGCGGCGCCGGCCACGTGCGGCGTGGCCATGGAGGTGCCTTGCAGGGCCAGGTAGTCGCTCCGGCCGGGATCGCCGCGCACCATCGTGTTCTGCAGCACGCCGTCGGGCAGGCCGTCGTGGTTCTGATCGACGTTCAGGTCGCCTCCAGGCGCGACCAGGTCGAGGCCCGGCCCGAAGGAGGAGTAGAAGGCCAGCTCGCGGTCCAGACGGACGGCGCCAACGGAGATCACGTGGCGTCCCGCAGCGGGGAACTCGACCCGCGCGCGTCCCGTGTTGCCCGCGGCGGCGACCACGACGACGCCCTTGCGATGGGCGTGATCGATGGCGGCCTGGATGGTCCGCGAGGCGGAGCCTCCACCGAGGGAGAGGTTGATCACGTTGGCGCCATGATCCGCGGCGAAGCGGATGCCCGCGGCGACGGCGCCCCAGGTTCCGGCGCCGTCCGCGTCGAGCACGCGAACAGGCATGATCGCCGCCTCGGGAGCCACGCCGGCCACGCCGACGCCGTTGTTGGTGGACTGGGCCACGGTGCCTGCCACGTGGGTGCCGTGGCCGTTCTCGTCGTCCGGCCCATCGTCTCCGTCGACGAAGTCCCAACCCGGGACGAAGCGCGTCTGGGCCAGATCGGGCGCCTGACGTGCCCGCCCGTGGTCGCGATAGAGCACCCCGGTGTCGACGACGGCGACGATGGCGCCGGCGCCGCGCTCGCGCTGCCAGGCGTCAGGCATCTGGATCTGGTCGAGGTGCCATTGATGCACGTAGTAGGGATCGTCCGGCTGAAAGCCCGAGCGAGCCGTGTCGGACGCGCTCGCCGGCGCTTGGGTGCCGAGCTCCGTGGATCGTTCCGCGCTGGGGCCCGAGGCCTCGGGGATCGCCCAGCGACGCTCGACCTCGACCGCTTCGACCCCGTCCTGGCCGCGCATCGCCTGGAGCACATCCTGGACCTCGCTGGCCGGGACGCGCAGGCGGTGGAGCTGAGCCGGACGCGACAGCAGGCGACCCAGGGCGGCCACGCCATGGGGCCACGGCTCGGGGCTGACGGCGTCGTCCAGAGCGCGCTCGAGCGCGGCGAGCTCCTCGCTGTCCACGTCGTCGTCGAGGTCGAGCAGGACGGCGCCGGTGGTCGGATCGGCGGGCGCAGCGCCAAGGGCGGTGGCGTCACCGAAGTCGTCCATGGGCGCGAGCGGCTCGACGCCGCGGACGATCACCGCCGACAGCGCCGCCGCGACCAGGACCACGGGGGCCGAGCTTCTGAGCTTCCGCATGCCCCAAGTGTACGTTCAGAAGCACGCAAACGCTTCCCGGCAGCCCGCGCGCCTCAGATCAGGACCAGATCGTCGAGATCGATCTCGAAGACGTCGGGCGAACTCAGGGTCAGGCGCGTGTCCATGCGGCGCTGGTCCGAGAGCTCCTCCACGTAGTCGAGGATCTCGGGCACGGCCTCGGCCAGCTTCTGAAACAGCTCGCGGGAGAGGAAGAGCACGGTGCATTGCGTGGCCGCGCGGACGGTCGCCGTCGTGGGCTCCTTGCCCAGGAGCGAGATCTCGCCAAAGGCATCCGTGGGCCCGAGGGTAGCCAAGAGCACCTTCTCGTCGCCGTCGCGCTTGCTGACGTCGGCCTGGCCGTGGAGCAGCAGGTAGAGGCCGCGGCCAGGGCTCCCCTCCTCGATGATCGCCGTGCCCGCGCTGACGTCGTGAGCACTGAACCGCCGCACGAGATCCAGGCGTTGCTTGCGATCCAGGGGGCGAAAGAGGGGCGAGGTCGCCATCAGGTTGCCCAGCAGGCGCTCGCGCGTGAATCGCTCGAGGGCGGCGGCGATGGTGGGCACGGCGGAGGCTGCGGCCGTGAGCGCCTCGGCGTCGATCTCCAGCAGATCGGCGTCCGTGGTCGCGCGCACGGTGGCGCTGCGTGGCTGGGCCGAGACCAGAGCCATCTCGCCGAAGATGGCGCCGTCCGCGAGCTTGGCCAGTTGCAGCTCCGGCTGGTCGGGGTTCTGGCGCACGACCTCCACCTCACCGCGCGCGAGCACGTAGAAGGCGAGGCCGGGATCGCCTTGCTGCAGCACGACCTGCCCCGGACGCACGCGGAGCAGGTTCACCTCGGAGAGCAGGCGGGCGAAGGCCTCGTGGGGAAGATCGCTGAACAGGGGAATCGGCGGCACCTGCTCCGGGTAGATCGCCACCGTGGACACGTCCGCGGCCAGGGCGGCGGCGACCGGCGTGAGGTCGGCGAGGGCCGGGACATGGTCGAGATCGAACTCCGGCAACTCGTTGGCGTCACCCATCATCGAGAGCCTCAGCCCGCGACCGAGGCGCTCGGAACCCTTGCCGTAGAGCTGCGCGATGCTGGCAACGAGGGGCGCGAGCTGGGGCTCCAGGGCCTCGAGCACCTTCGCCGCCACCAGCGCGCGGAGCGGATAGCCCGCGTGGGCCGCGTGTCGGGCCAGGGCCGTGTAGACCTCGGCGGCGTGCTGGACCTCGCCCACGGCGAGCAGCGTGTCGGCGACGCGAAGCCGCGCGTCGAGCCCGGTCGGATCCAGGCGAACCAGGGCCGTATAAGCGTGCAGCGCGGCGGGATAGTCCTGCTGGAAGAGCTTCTCGTCAGCGTAGGCGCGCAACTCGTGGAGGGTGTTCACAGGCGCGAACGTACCGAAGGGCCAGGGCCGCTGGCAATTGGCCTCGCACGGGGGGCGCGGGCCCTCGGACGGGGACGGATGGCCCGAGGTCTTGTCACGTTGCAGGAGGCTGGGGGGACGCCGTACAATAGGGGTCGGCGCGTGGGCAGCCCCGGGGGGGGTTCCACGTCCCATGTGAGAGCAGTTTGACCGACACGGAAAACGAAACCCCCAAAGGAACCTGGAGCAGCGGCGAGATGCCGGCGGCGCGAGCCGACGTGCTGCCACTGCGCCGAACGCCGGACGCCGCGATGCGCTCGGACTCCCAGGTCACGCCTCTGCCGACCAGCCCGCTGGCCCTGGCGCAAGACGCACCCGCGCTGCGCGCCGACGCGACGGGTTCACGCCCGCGACCTCCCAAGGCACGGACGTCTGGCCAAGCCGAGGTCGTGCCGATTCGTTCGGCGCTCACCAGCGGAGTCCGCGACACCCAGTCGGGCAGGACGCCGACCGGCGACCAGGGCAAGGTCGTCCCTCCGAGGGCGAGTGAGCCGCCGCCCCCGGTTCAGGAGCCTCCCTTCCTCGCCTCCCGCTCCCTGGCCGAAGATCTCTCTCCGCGCGAGCCGGGCAAGCGCAGTCTGCGTTGGCTCGGCCTCGGCCTGGGCACGACCGGAGGCGTCGCTTCGCTCCTGGTCGGTGGCATGGAACCGTCGGCCCTGGCGGCGGCGGCGGGCCTGTTCATCATCGCGATGATCGCGGCGCTGCCGCTGAGCTACTACGCGCGTGCCCTCGCGGTCTCGGGGCTGGGCGCGACGGGCCTGGGGTTCTTCTCCGCGGGTTCGCGCCTGAGAGGCGAGCACCTGAACGAGGGTCTGTTGGCCGGCGCCGTGTTCGTGCTCGGCGCGGGCTTGATCTTCCGCGCCTACCACCGGGCCTCGCGCATCGCGCGCTTGACCGTGGTCCTGGGCATCCTGGCGCTCGGCGCGTGGTTCGTCCTGAGCGGTGGCCTCGGCTCCCTGACGCATCTGGACGCGGCCTGGCAATCCTGGGCGCCCACGATTCCGCGCGTCGTGCTCGCGCTCGTGGGCATGATCGCGCTGCTCGCCTTCATGAACGAGAGCACCACCGCCGGCGGACGCATGTGGGCCACGATGCTCTTCTGCGCCCACGCGGCGCACGTCCTGTTGCGCGAGGCCGTGCTCCTCTACCCGATGACCCGGCTGGGGCATGGCGCGGGCCTCGAGCGTCCGGAGATCGCCCACGCGATCGCGATCGTCGTGGTGGTCATCACCGGCTCGGTGGCGCTGGCGCAGCTCCTGGCGGCGTTTGCGGCCCGGCGGACTCACGTAGCACGCTGACGCCGCGCCCCTTGCCGTGGCGCATGGCGGGCACGGCGCGGGGCCAGGCGGCGAGGAGCACGACCACGCAGCTCCGCCCCTGGGCGTCGTGTGCGACACCGAATCCGCCGTCCGTGAAGCGGCGGTCGACGAGCGCCATGAGGTGACTCGGGCTGTCAGCCATGGCGCTCAACGCCTCGGGGATGGACTCCGCGCGCGCGACGGCTTCACCCACGACGCGGGCTTCGATGCCGGCGCGGGCCAGACGCTCGCTCGGATCCTCGCCAACCGAGAGTTCATGGACGACTCGGCCAGCGCGGCACACGCCCTCCGCGTGCGCTTGGGCTACGCGGCCGAGCAGGCGATTGGGACGCAGAGGGGAGACACCCTGCATCTGCCGCAGCGCGGCGACGGCTCGGGGGACGGAGGTGCCGGCGTGCACCCCCGTGGTGGCGACGGCGTGCGCGGGTGCGTGACCGACGCGCCGCTCGGCGACGGGCTGGGGACCGCTCGGGCCCGTAGCCACGAGCTGCACGGTGGCGGGTCGGGCGAGGTCCGCGGGCAACTCGAAGCCGCGCGTGAAATCGGAGGCCTCGAGTCCGCGCCGGGACAGGGCCCCGTCCGCGCCACGAAAGACCAGGTAGGGTTCGCGGAAGCCGGGGGCCAACCAGGGGACGACGCGATCGGCGTGCTCCTCATCCACCGACAGCGCGCCAGCGCGTACGGCGGCGACCAGCACGACCCGATCCGGCCCGCGAGCCTCTCCGCAGACGAGGCCGGCGTCCGAGCGCGAGGCGAGCTCACGCAGCCAGGCGGCGCGTCGAGCCGGTTCGTCGCCGTCGAGCCAGAGCACGTGGGCCGCGAGGCGGTCGGAGTCCGCCGCACGCAGAGTGTTCAGGATCTCCTCCGGCTCGGGGCGCGCCGACGCGAAGCAGAGGTCGGCCGCCACGCGCGCCAGAGCGTCGTCGTGCGGGCACTCCTGCGCCGACGCGCCAGAGGCCGAGGCCCAGGAGGCGGCGAGGAGCAGGCCGATCGCGAGCTTGGGGTGCACCCGGCGAGCTTAGGGGCATCCACGAAAAACGCCGAATTCCTCGCGCTCGCGCCGGGCGGCTCGAAGCCGCCTCAGGTCCGGTAGTCGGCGTTCACGGTGACGTAGGCGTGGCCGAGGTCGCAGGTGTCATAGTGCGCGCGGCCCTTCCCTGCGCCGAGGTCGAACTCGATGCGGTAGCTCGGCGCGCGCATCACCGCGACCACGCGCGGCTCGTCGCTCGGGTCGAGCACCTGGCCACGGTCGTAGACGACGACGTGGCCGATGCGCACGGTGGCCGCGGCGGGATCGAAGGGCACGCCCGCGCGTCCGGCGGCGGCGAGCAGGCGTCCCCAGTTCGGATCGCAGCCGTGCAAGGCGGTCTTCACCAGCAAGCTGGTGGCGACGGTGCGCGCCACGTCCACGGCACCAGCGTCGGAGGGAGCACCCTCGACCACGATGCGCACGCGGTGCTCGGCGCCCTCCCCGTCCGCCACGATGGACTCGCTGAGCTCGGCCAGCACCGTCCGGATCGCGGTCTCGAGGGCGGCCTCGTCGCCTTCGCTCTCGACGCGCGCGGCCCCGGGGGCGCCGGAGGCCAGGCAGAGGATGGTGTCGTTGGTGCTCGTGTCGCCGTCCACCGTGATGCGGTTGAAGGTCTCGTCCGTGGCTCGCGTCAGCGCGCGCTGAAGCTGTTCGGGGCTGACGGCGGCCGAGGTGACGACGAAGGCGAGGGTCGTGGCCATGTCGGGGTGGATCATGCCCGCGCCCTTGGCGATGCCGACGACGGGCGCGCTCAGGCCACGCAGCTCGAGCTGCGCCTGGGCCACCTTGGGCCAACGATCCGTGGTCAGGATGGCGCGGGCGAACCCGGCCCCGCCGTCCTCGTCCAGGGCGTCGACGAGCGCGCCCACGTGGGCCTCGAAGGGCGCCTCGGGCAGCGGCACACCGATCACGCCGGTGGAGGCGACCAGCACCTCGTCAACGGGACAGCCGAGTGCCTCGGCCAACCATGCGCTGGTGCGCAGCGCGGCGGTGAAGCCCGCTTCTCCCGTGGCGGCGTTGGCGTTGCCGCTGTTGACCAGCACGGCGCGCGCGCGGCCTAGCGCGACACGCGTGCGGCTCAGCACGACGGGCGCCGCGCACAGCAGGTTGCGCGTGAAGACGCCCGCGGCGGTCACTGCACCATCCGCCGCGATCAGCGCCAGATCCGGGCCGCCGCTCGCCTTGATCCCGCCCGCGATGCCGCTGAAGCGAAAGCCCGGGACGGGCGGAACCTGGAGCGGGAGCTCCTCCTCGGATGACGTCATCCGACCTCGGCGCCCGCGGCCTGATCCTCACGCAGGTGGCAATGCTTGTACTTCTTGCCGGAGCCGCACCAGCACGGGTCGTTGCGGCCCACCTTCGGCTTGGCGCGGCGCAAAGGCTCGGGCTTGGCCTCGGCCGGCGCGGCCTCCGGACCACGGCGATTCGCCCGACGTCCCGCGCGTGTCGCGGGTGCCGGCGCGGCCTCTTCTTCGCCGCTGGCGGAGGCGTGCCGTCCCTGAGCGGCCTGCTGACGCTTGTCGGCCTGGGCTCGACGCTGCGCCTCGAGGCGCTCGAGGTCCTCCTCACGCACGCGCTCGACGCTCAACATGTTGGTCGAGACGGACGACTTGATGCTCTCCATCATGGCCCGGAACATGTCGAAGCCCTCGCGCTTGTACTCCTTTTTCGGATCGCGCTGGCCGTAGCCGCGCAGCCCGATGCCGTCGCGCAAGCTGTCCATCGCCTGCAGGTGGTCCATCCACTGCCGGTCGATCTCCTGCAGGTAGAAGTTGCGGAACAGACGCAGGAAGCTCTCAGAGCCGAAGTCCGCCTCCTTGCGCTTCAGCACGGCCTCGGCGTCCGTGTAGAGCTTGGTCGCCAGCTCCTGCGCGTCGGTCAGCGCGGCCAGGCCGGTGCAGTCGATGCCGAACTGCTTCTCGTAGGCATCGACCAGGCTGTCGAGATCCCAATCCTCGTAGTGCTTGTTCGGCGGGCACGCGGCCTCGACCATGGTCGAGACGATCTCGTCCACGAGATCGAGCATGCGCTCTCGCTGCTCCGTCAGCGAGAGGCCGACCTCAGCGATCAGATACTCGTACGCACCTGGGGCGTCGTGCTTGAAGCGCTTGAGTCGGGTCGGGCAGCCGAACCAACGATAGATGTCCTTCTCGAGCGGCCCGCCGCGCACGCCGGGCAGGTCGGCGATCTCCATCTTCAGCGCGCGGTCGCGCACCTCTTGCTGCTCTTCGGGGCTCGCGCCCTCGCGCGGCAACTCCACGCCGTGGATCTGCACCATCTGCTTCACGATCGGCGCGACGCGTTCGATCAGCTTGGGATCCGCCTCCTCGACGAAGGACTTGGACTCGATGCCCTTCTTCTTGTCTTCGTCCGAGGGAACGGAGCGATAGTGTCCACGCAAGACCTGACGGCGCAGCTCGTAGATGGTCTTGCGCTGCTGGTTCATCACATCGTCGTAATCCAGCAGGTTCTTGCGGATGTCGAAGTTGCGCTCCTCGACCTTCTTCTGGGCGTTCTCGACCGCCTTGGTCACCCACTTGTGCTCGATGGGCACGCCCTCCTCCATGCCCAGACGATCCATCATCGTCTGGATGCGGTCGCCCGCGAAGATGCGCATCAGATCGTCTTCGAGGGAGAGGTAGAAGCGCGAGGTGCCGGGATCACCCTGACGTCCCGCGCGGCCGCGGAGCTGGTTGTCGATGCGGCGCGACTCGTGGCGCTCGGTGCCGACGATGTACAGACCTCCCGCCGCCTTCACCGCCTTGGCGTCCTCTTTGCATTTCTCGACGTAGTGCGGGATCGCGGCCGCGACGGCGGCGTTCATGGCGTCTGGATCGGCGAGCGTCTCCTCGTCCATGGTCGCCAGCGTCTCCATGCGCGCCAACATCTCGGAGTTGCCGCCGAGCACGATGTCGGTGCCGCGGCCCGCCATGTTGGTGGCGACGGTGACGGCGCCGGAGGTGCCGGCCTGGGCCACGATGTAGGCTTCGCGTTCGTGCTGCTTGGCGTTGAGCACGTTGTGCTCGATGCCGCGCCGCCTGAGCAATCGCGCGAGCGCGTCGGACTTCTCGACGCTGGTCGTGCCGACGAGCACCGGCTGCCCAAGGTCGTGCGCGGCGGCGATCTCGTCGGCGACGGCGTGGAACTTCTCGCGCTCGGTCTTGTAGACGAGGTCTTCGCGGTCGTCGCGGACGATGGGCTCGTTGGTCGGGATGACGACGACGTCGAGCTCGTAGATCGAGTGGAACTCGGTGGCCTCGGTGTCCGCCGTGCCGGTCATACCGCTGAGCTTGTCGTACAGACGGAAGAGGTTCTGGAACGAGATGGTCGCGAGGGTGACGTTCTCGTCCTGGATCGGCACGCGCTCCTTGGCCTCGACGGCCTGGTGCAGACCGTCGGACCAGCGACGACCGGGCAGAACACGCCCGGTGAACTCGTCGATGATAAGCACGGCGCCCTGCTCGTCGACCATGTAGTGCTGGTCTCGGTAATAGAGCGTGTGGGCGCGCAGACATTGCTGCAGCAGATGCAGGGTCTCGAGGTTGACCGGATCGTAGAGGTTCTCGACCGAGGTCAGGCCGCGTGAGTAGAGCAGCCGCTGGGCCGCCTCCATGCCCTCCTCCGAGAGCGTGACGCTGCGGGCCTTCTCGTCGAGCACGTAGTGCTCTTCGGCGCGGAGCTTGGGGATGAGCTCGTTCACGCGCACGTACTTCTCGGACGCCGTCTCACCGGGGCCGCTGATGATGAGCGGCGTGCGAGCCTCGTCGACGAGGATGGAGTCGACCTCGTCCACGATGGCGAAGTTCAGATCGCGCTGCGCGTACTCATGAATGCTGAACTTCATGTTGTCGCGCAGGTAGTCGAAGCCGAACTCGTTGTTCTGGCCGTAGGTGATGTCCGCTTCGTAGGCGCGCTTCTTGGCGACGTTGCCCTGACCGGAGAGCACGACGCCCGTCTCGAGACCGAGGAAGCCGTGGAGCCGGCCCATCCACTCGGCGTCACGACGCGCGAGGTAGTCGTTGACCGTGACCACGTGCACGCCCTTGCCGGAGAGCGCGTTCAGGTAGCAGGGCAAGGTGGCGACGAGGGTCTTGCCCTCACCGGTGCGCATCTCGGCGATCTTGCCTTGGTGCAAGACCACGCCGCCGACGACCTGGACGTCGTAGTGGCGCATGCCGAGGACGCGGCGGCTGGCCTCGCGCACGGTGGCGAAGGCGGGCACGAGCAGATCGTCGAGGCTGGCGCCGTTGTCGATCTTGGCGCGGAAGTCCGCGGTGCGCGCCACGAGCTCAGCGTCGCTGAGCTTCTTCATCTTCTCCTCGAGGGCGCCCACGGCGTCCACGATGGGCTGGATCTTCTTCACCTCGCGCGCGTGCTTGGTGCCGAAGAGTTTTTTCATCGCGTAGCCGAACATCGTGCGCTTACTCCAGACATCCCCGCCGTGGCCGGGGAAAAGCCGCGGGCAATCTAGGTCGGGCGGGCCATCCGCGCAACGCTCGGCCTCCCCGTCAGGAAACGCAGCCCCGGGAGACGACCAAGAGGGCCGCGAGGGCGAAGACCAGGACCACGAAGGCCGCGGCCGCGAACAGCCCCCGTGAGGCCGTCCGAGGGCTTCGCGTGTAGACGATGCTGGCCGTCTCGTCGTGCTCCGCGAGGGACGCAGCCTCGCGCTCGGCGTCGGCCAGCAGGGCGTCGGCCTGGAGACCGGCGGCTCGACCGCGCCGGATCAGCAGCCAGGCCACCAACAAGCCCGCGAGCAAGACCAGGCCACCCGCCAGGGCGCGCAGGGAGCGACGGCGCGGATCCAGGTCGGGTCCCAGCTGCAGGATGCCGTGAGCGAGCTCGGGCGCCTGATGGAAGTCGAGCTCGGGCAGAGCGAAGAGCATCTCGGCCAGCTGCGCGGGTGAGCCTGGTGGGGGCTGACCCGAGACCAGAAGATTGCCCAGGGGATCCGTGCCCGCCGCGAGATCCGTGCGCGCGGCCGCGCGCCTCAGCTCGGCCATGGCGTCGGCGCCGGGTGCCAGCACGAGCAGGACGCGCCCCGCGCTGTGCAACGTGGAGAAGGGATCGGCGTGGACCGAGAGTCGCCACACGCCGGGCCCGAGCGCGAAGGGCAGGCGACCCTTGCCGTCCGCGTCGAGGTCCAGGGAGGCCGTGTGCAGCCAGTGGTCGTCGAGGTAAGCGTCCACGACGAAGTGGCGTGCGTCGTCGAGGCTCGCGACCTCGAGCTCGGGCTGGGCCGGAGCGATCGCGAGCGAACCCTGCGGCAGACGCAGCGCGTGACCGGCCATCAGGATCGGCAAGCGCACGCGCCGGCGCGCCACCACCACGTCGTCGCGCTGGGCGACGACCGGGGCGACGGCCTCGGCGCCGCGCACGGTCACCGTCAGAGGCACGATGCCGGCCGTCACGATCGTGGGCGCGGCCGCCTGCACGACCAGGCCAGAGCTGGCCTCGACCGCGACCTGCGCCGCCGGCTCGCCCACCCAGAGCCGCAGCTCGCAGGGCAGCTCGGGGACGCACGCGCCGCCCAGCGCACGCAGGTCGAGGTCCGCCGGGGCCACGGCGTCGGCCACGAGCTCCACCGTCTCGGGGCGCCAGCGCTGGGCGGGCGTGGCGAGTCGACCCACGCGCGCGGAGGCTGGCGCGTTGGCCTCGACGTGGACGATGCGCTCGACGCGCACGAGATCGCTGTCGTGCAGGCGCCGCGTGGTCGCGACGAGAGTGAGCGCGCCGCGCGCGTCCGCCGGAATCGCCAGCTCACCCTCGAAGGTGTCCGCCGCACCGGCCACGAGCGTGGCCTCGCCCAAGCGCTGTCCGGAAGCGTTCTTCAACACGACCTGAATCGGGCGCGACAGCGGCTCGGTCGGACCCGCCTGCTCCGCCACGCCTGCCACGGCGAGCGCCCTCAGCGGCAAGCTCGAGCCGGGCAGGGCGTAGTCGGGCGCGACCAGCATCAGATCGACGTCCGCGGGCGGAGGCTCCGCCACCAGCGCGAGGGCGAAGGCGCCGAGCACCAGCGGAGGCACGGCGTAGCGCAACCCGCGGCTGGCACGACCTTCCCCAGCCGGCTGCGAATCGGCGTCGCCGGCATCGGTCTTCCCATGGTCGGAACGCTGCATCATGGACGCCGCGACGATCATACCTTAGAGATGCCTAAGCATGCGACGCGCGGCGAACAAGGAGAGCAGCAAGACGGACTTGGAAGAGCTCCAAGCGCGGCTCTCGGCCTACATGGATCAGAAGGGTCTGCGGTCGACGGCGCAACGGCGACTCGTGACCGAGATCTTCTTCGGCACCGAGGGGCACCTCTCCATCGAGGAGCTACTCGAGGTCGTCCGTCAGCAGGATCCCAAGGTCGGCTACGCCACCGTCTATCGCACGCTCAAGCTGCTCACGGACTCGGGCCTCGCGCAGGAACGCCACTTTGGCGACGGGGTCTCGCGCTACGAGGTGGCGCACCTCGACGAGCACCACGATCACCTCATCTGTCTGCGCTGTGGGCGCATCGAGGAGTTCGAGAACGACGACGTCGAGGAGATGCAGGATCGCATCGCCAAGGCCCACGGCTTCGTGCTCGAGCGTCATCGCCACGAGCTCTACGGTGTCTGTCGGGCTTGCCACGACGCCGAGGCCTGACGGAGCCCCACCGCGCCGCGTCGACTGTGCGCTGATGTAGGGTAGCTGCGCACGCGCGTCTCGCTCTAGGATCTGGAGCATGCATGCTTCACTTCGTTTGGTTCTGGGCACGCGCACGACGCGCGGCGCCGCCTTGGTCGCGCTCGTCGGCCTGTCGTTCCTGACCACGTCGGCTTCGGCGGAGCTGGGGCGACTCAGCTTCGCGGACGCCACCGGCCCGGTCTGCACCGGGCTGACCCCCTGCTCTCCCAGCAGCGGGTCCGCCTGCGTCGGGATGCCGGGCAGCAACTGCCTGATGCTCCCGGGTCACGACGTGTCGATCTGCACCACGCTCGCGTCTCCCGAGCTCGAGGCGTTCTGCTGCGGCGGCGACGGCGACTGTCTGGGCTCGGAGACGGGCATCGTGAGCTGTGCGATCGTCCTGGGCACGCCGGACGGTGCGTCGGGGGTCTGCATCGACACGCGCAAGGACTGGTGTGTCGCGGATCCGGGCGCCGAGATCGATCTGCTCACGCTGCGCCAATGCCTGACGCCTCCGACGGGCGTCGCCGGCGCCACGCCCAGCTGGGACACGGGCGATTGTGATCTGGACGGTGTGGCCAACGCCATGGACGGCTGTCCGTGCCGACCGGGCCCGACCGACGGCACGACGCCTGGCTGTCCGGGGCTGATCATGGACGGAGGCGTGCGGGACGCGGGCCGCATCGACTCGGGCATCGACCCGACGCTGGACGCCGGTTCGAGCGACGCGGGTCCGCCCGACGCGGGCCTGCCCTCGGATGACGCAGGGTCGGACATCGACAGCGGGACCGTGTCGACGCCGGACGCCAGCGCGCCCTCGGAGGACGCAGGCAGCACGCCGGGCGACGACGCTGGACCCACGGGCTCCTTCACGGGCGCGGGCGGATGCGCCACGAGCGGCGGTCGCTCGGGCGGGTCGACCTTCGTGTGGGGGCTGGCGGTCCTCGGCTTCGCCCTCAGGCGCCGCCGCTGAGTCAGCGACGCAGGAAGGGGTTCATCACGCGCTCCTCGCCGATGGTGGTCGTGGGGCCGTGCCCCGCGATCACCAGGGTCTCGTCGGGGAGGACGAGCAGCTTCTTCTTGATGGACGTGAGCAGCTCGGGCATCGAGCCGCCCCACAGATCCGTGCGGCCGACGCTGCCCTGAAAGAGCGTGTCGCCCGCGAGCACGATGGGCCGGTCGCCATCGACGCGGAAGCACAGGCCGCCCTGGGTGTGGCCGGGCGTGTGCATCACATCCGCCTCGATGGCGCCCGCGCGGACGGTGTCGCCGTCGCGCAGGAAGCGATCGATCTCCACCGCTTCGGGCGCGCGCATGGGCATGCCGAAGGCGTCGAGCTGCGCCTGCATGCCCTGGTAGAGATCGAGATCGGCCTCGTGGAGCATGGTCGGCGCGCCGGTCGCGTTCTGGACGTCGCCCGTCGCGCCCACGTGATCGAAGTGGGTGTGGGTGTGGATGATGGCCGTGCAGCGCAGGCCCAACGCCTCGAGGCGCGCGAGGATCTTGGCGTGGTCGCCGCCAGGATCGACGACGATGGCGTCGCCGCTCTCCTCGTCACCGAGGATCACGCAGTTGCAGCCGAGGAAGCCGACGGGGAAGTGCTCGACCCACATGCTCGCCTTGTAGCAGAGGCCTGCCCGTCGAGCCTCCCGACGCACAACGCAAAGAGCCGCGCCCCAAAGGGACGCGGCTCTCGCAGGGGAACGCTTGCGCTCAGTGCGCGACGGCGATGAGCGGGGCGATGACGAGCGCGACGACGCTCATCAGCTTCACGAGGATGTTCAGCGAGGGGCCGGCGGTGTCCTTGAAGGGGTCGCCGACGGTGTCGCCCACGACG
>Ga0210033_1001219_pt1 | contig 23992 bp, 22 predicted proteins | sample CryGeymeta201501_FD_185465 | JGI IMG/M metagenome (GOLD analysis project Ga0210033, IMG submission 185465) | Groundwater microbial communities from Crystal Geyser aquifers in Utah, USA - Crystal Geyser metaG 2015-01 (SPAdes) (version 2) | ecosystem: Environmental > Aquatic > Deep subsurface >... | reverse complement strand
CCAACCCCAGCTCGACCAGAACCTGCAGATCCTGCGCTCGCGCTACCGGACGCTGAAGGACGAGCTCAAGCGGCTGGACAACCCGTGGGTCTACCCCTACCCGTTCAACAGCGGCATGTTCGCGCTCATCGGCCTCGATCCGAGCGTGTCGCCCGAGCACGTGCGCCACACGCTCATCGAGGAGCACTCGGCGGGCGTCATCTCCATCCCGGAGATCAACGGCATCCGCTTGTCCTACGGCGCCATCGACAGCTCGGACCTGCCGAAGCTCATCCACGCCATCGATGTGGCGGTTCGCCCGCATTAAGCGGGCGAGTCCCCTCGCCTACCCCAGCGCCATCATCGCCTCGAGCGGCTTGAGCGCGCCGAGGCGCGTCGCTTCGTCCAGCTCGATGACCGGCGTGAGGTCGCGCAGGCAGAGGTAGATCTTCTCCAGCGTGTTCAAGCGCATAAACGGGCACTCGTTGCAGCTGCAGGACTCGTCCGTGCCCGGGAGCGCCAAGAACTCGGCGTCTGGGCGGCCCTTCTGCATCTGGTGGATGATGCCCGGCTCGGTGCCCACGATGAAGCGCTTGGCGGGGTGCGACGCCGAGACGTTGAGCAGGTGCGCGGTGCTCCCGATCTCGTCCGCCAGCGCGAGGATGGGCGGCTCGCACTCGGGGTGGGCGAGCACGACAGCGTCGGGGTAGCGCGCCTTGAGGTCGAGCAGACGCGCCTCACTGAAGGTCTCGTGCACGACGCAGCTGCCCTGCCACAGGTCCATTTGGCGGCCAGTCTGCTTCACGAGCCACGCGCCCAGGTTGCGGTCGGGGGCGAAGAGCACGGGGCGGTCGGCGGGCAAGCTCTCCACCACGCGCTTGGCGTTCGAGCTCGTGCAGATGATGTCCGACTGCACCTTGGCTGCGGCCGAGCAGTTGATGTAAGAGACCACGAGGTGATCGGGGTGCTCCGCGCGGAACTGCGCCAGCGCTTCGCCGGGGCACGAGTCTGCGAGCGAGCAGCCCGCCGCGAGATCGGGCAGGACGACGGTGCGCGTCGGGTTCAGGATCTTGGCGGTCTCCGCCATGAAGTGCACGCCGCAGAAGACGATGACCTCGGCGTCCGTGTCGCGCGCGGCCTTCGCGAGCTGAAGCGAGTCGCCGATGAAGTCCGCGATGTCCTGAATCTCAGGCTCTTGATAGTAGTGCGCAAGGATGACGGCCTTTCGCTCGCGGCGAAGCTCATCAATTGCGCGCTCAAGCTCGGGGCCACGGGGCAGGTTGGCTTCGGTCATAGGCGTCCTCCACAGGTAGGGGCCCGGATAACCGGCAGGGTGGTCCCCCGCCCTCACGCAGCGCGCGCGTCGTCGCTCGGCACGTCCACGACCGCCTCAGCGCCCAGGCGGCGGGGAGCGCGAAAGATGTGCGGACCGAACACCATCAAGCCGACGACGGCGCTGAGCACCACGCGCGCGACGATGTCCGGCGTGAAGAAGATGAGCGCGGGCACGCCCACCGACATCGCGAACAGGTAGCCAAGCAGCGCCGCTGGCACGCGCTCCGCCATCGAGGCGAGCCACGACGTGGTCCCGATGATGCTGTGCTGGAGCCCTGGCACGGTCGCGACGAGGATGACGGCGATGGTGTTGAGGTAGAAGTGCGACAGCGCGATGGTGAGGCCGGCCTCGAAGCCGGGCTGGCCGACGGCCGTCGACGCCGCGAGCAGCGCGGTGGTCGTGGTGCCGATGTTCGCGCCCATGATGAACGGAAACACTTGGCGCAGGCTGAAGAAGCCCATCGCTGCGAGCGGGACGACCATCGACGTCGTGGCCGAGCTCGACTGCACCAAGATGGTGAGGATCAAGCCGCGAAGAAAGGTGTCCATCGGCGTGTGGCCGAGCAGCTTGCGCCCCAGCGCCTCTACGTCGGGGAGCTCGCCGTCGCCCACCACGTCGTGCATGAGCGCGCTCTTCATCGTCGTCGAGAAGCCCTTGAGCGCCTGAAAGAGCAGCACGAAACCGAGCAGCACCAACAATCCGCCGGGCAGTCCCAAGTGCAACAGCCCACGTGAGACGGGCTTCGCGTAGGTGTCGGGGGACAAGTAGTCGAGCACATCGAGCACATGGCCGCTGCCCGCGAGGGCGCCACCGATCCGCTCGGCGGTCCACTGCGAGAGCGAGTGAATCAACCCAAACGGAAGCTCGAACGCGAGCAAGATCCCCGTAACCATAATGGCGTTGAACAGACCGTGAACGACCGCCGTCTGCACGGCGCGGCGGAAGCCCGGCAAGCGCGGCGAGAAGAGCAGCGTGTACAGATCGCGCATCGGCTGCCCCGTCAGGGGGCGCGTCTCAGCGACGAAGGCGACGAGGCTAGAGGTGACGGAGGTGCCCAAGTTGGCGCCGTGCACGATGCCGATCGCGATAAGCAGAGGCACCACACCGTCTTGGCTGAGCGTCACAGCGATGGAGGTGACCGTGGACGAGGACTGCACCAGCGACGTGCCGAGCACGCCGATGACAAAGGAGACCAGCTCGGTGAAGTCGGCCGCGTGCTCGTGGAGGTAGGCCTTGAGCGGCTCCTTGAAGGAGGACTTCATGCCATCGCCCATGAACGCGATCGACAAGAAGAAGAGGTAGCCCCAGAGCCCTAGGCGGCCTGCGGTCTTCACGATCAGGCTTCGCGGCATCTTCACGACATATTCTCCTGTTCCGCCGGGCATGTAGCCACCGCTTGTGACGGTTGGGCAACGGCGCGGCGAAGCCTTGCCGACGACGGCGTGGTGGTCCCGCGCCTTCGCTCACCCGCGCGGGTGAAAGCGCTCGTGAATCTGCTTCAATCGCTCTTGAGTCACGTGCGTGTAGATCTGTGTCGTGCTGATGTCCGCGTGCCCGAGCATCGCCTGCAAGGAGCGCAGGTCCGCGCCGTGCTCCAGCAGGTGGGTCGCGAAGCTGTGGCGCAGGACGTGCGGCGACACCTTGCCCGTGACCCCGGCGACCTTCGCGTGCTTTCGCAGTCGCAACCAGAAGTTTTGTCGCGTCATCGCGTCACCGCCGCGCGCGACGAAGAGCTGCGGCGCGGCGTCCACGCGATCGAGGAAGGGGCGGCCGATGACGAGGTAGTCCTCGATGGCGGCGAGCGCGCGATCGCCGACGGGCACGAGCCGCTCCTTGCTGCCCTTGCCACGCACCTGGAGCACGCCCATGCGCCGGTCCACCTTGGCGCGCTCCAAGCCCACGAGCTCGGAGACGCGCAGCCCCGACGCATAGAGCACGGCGATCATCGCCCGATCGCGAACCCCGAGGGGGGTCGTCGGGTCGGGCGCGTCGAGCAGCGCCTCGACCTGCGCGCCGCTGAGGAAGCGAGGCAGCGGCTTTGGGAAGCGAGGCGCCCCGATCAGCAAGGCCGGATCGGCCTCCAAGAGGCGGTCCTTGACCAGGAAGCGGAAGAGCTGACGCACGGAGGTGCGCGCCCGCGCCATCGAGCGCAACCCGAGGCCGTTGCGCTGTAGATACGCGAGGTGATCCGCGACGAGCGCCGCCGTGACCTGCGACGGCTCGTGGACGTCACGCGTCTCCAGCCAGGTGGCGAAGCGCCGAAGATCGGCTCCATACGCCTGAATTGTGTTCTCGGCCGCCTGCCGCTCGACCTTCATGTAGTAGAGGAAGCCCTCGACTGCGGCGTCCATCAGAGCAGCGCGCGCAGCCGGTACAGGGCGTCCAGCGCCTCGCGCGGCGAGAGCGCGTCCGGGTTGAGCGCCGCGACAGCGCCCCGCATTGGATCCGGGGCCGCCGCCTCGGGCTCCGCGGACGGCTGCGCTGGCACCGCGCCGAAGAGCGAGAGCTGCGCCTGCGCGTTGCGAGGCGCGTGCTTCTCGAAGTGGGTGAGCAGCGCCCGCGCGCGGGTGACGACGTGCGGCGGCATGCCCGCGAGCTGCGCGCACTGAATACCGTAAGACCGGCTCGCTCCGCCGTCTTTGAGCTGGCGCAAGAAGACTATGCGGTCCTCCCACTCGCTCACCGCGACCGACTGGTTCACGACGCCAGCGACGGCGTCCTCGAGCTCGCACAGCTCGTGGTAGTGCGTGGCGAAGATGCCCCGGCAGCCGACGCGCGCCGCGAGGTCCTCACCCACCGCCCACGCGATGGAGAGCCCGTCGTAGGTGCTGGTGCCGCGCCCGATCTCGTCGAGGAGCACCAGGCTGCGGCGGGTGGCGTGGCGAAGGATGGTCGCGGTCTCCGCCATCTCCACCATGAAGGTCGACTGACCGGACGAGAGGTCGTCCGCGGCGCCGACGCGCGTGAAGATGCGGTCGCAGACGCCGATCTGCGCTGCGTCGGCGGGCACGAAGGAGCCGATCTGCGCGAGGAGCACGATGAGCCCCGTTTGCCGCATCACTGTGGACTTTCCTGCCATATTTGGCCCAGTGAGCACGATGAGCTGGCGCCCGTCCGCGTCCAAGGTGACGTCGTTCGGGACGAAGCGCTCCTCGGTGAGCATCGCCTCGACGACAGGGTGACGCCCCGCGGTGATGGCCAGGCGCTCGGAGTCGTCGAGCTGTGGGCGCACCCAGCGCTGGCGCACCGCCACCTCGGCCAAAGCGACCAAGCCGTCGAGCTCCGCGAGGCTGCTCGCCAGCGCCGAGAGTCGACGCGAGGCCTGGGCGACGCGGTCGCGCAGCTCGACGAACAAGGCGTACTCGAGCTGCTTGCGGCGCTCGTCCGCGCCGAGCACCTTCTCTTCAAGCTCCTTGAGCTCGATCGTGATGTAGCGCTCGGCGTTCGAGAGCGTCTGCTTGCGCAGGTAACGGTCCGGCACGCGGTGCATATGGGCGCGCGTGATCTCGATGAAGTAGCCGAAGACCTTGTTGCGGCGGATCTTGAGGCTGCTGATGCCGGTCGCCTCGCGCTCGCGCTCCTCGACCCGGGCGATGATGCCGACGCCCTCGACCGAGATCGTGATGAGCTCGTCGAGCTCGGCGTTCGCGTCGCGTCGCAGCACGCCGCCGTCGGTGAGCGTGGCGGGCGGGTCGTCGGCGAGCCAGCGCTCGAGATCGGCGCGCACGTCCTCGCAGAGATCCGCTGCCAGCCTGCCGCTCAGCGAGGGGTGACCGCTCAGGCGCTCTCGAAGCTGCACCGCCGCGATGAGCGAGCGCCGCAGCCCGGCGAGGTCGCGCGCGTGCGCTGTGCCCTGCGCCACCCGCGCGCCGATGCGCTCCACGTCCGCGACCTCGCGCAAGAGCGTGCGCACGTCGTCGCGGCAGGCGGGCTCGTCCACCCAGGCCTCAACCGCCGCCGAGCGCCCGCGAATGGCGTCGGGGTCGAGCAGCGGAAAGCGCAGCCACTCGCGCAGGCGCCGCGAGCCCATGGCGGTGGCGCAGCGGTCGAGCAAGCCGATGAGGCTGCCCTTGCGGCGCCCCTCGATCTGCGTGCGAAAGATCTCCAGGTGGCGCGTGGTGGCGTCGTCCACGACCATGAAGCGCTGGGCGGCGTAACGCCGAAGCTCGTGGATGTTTCGCAGCTCGGAGCCGGACATGGCCCGGCCGTAGGCGAGCACGGCGGCGACGGCGAGCAGCGCCGGATCCGCCGCGTCCAAGCTGACATCGCGACCGAAGACGTGCTGCACCTCTTCCTGGGCGCCAGTGACAGTCCAGGCGGCGTCCGGGGCCTCGCTCACCAGGGTGCGGTGCCGCTTGAATGCCGCGGTCAAGCGGGCCTCTCCGCGCAGCTCCGGGCTAAGCAGCGCCTCGACCGGCTCGACGCGGTGGACCTCGGCGACGAGCTCGTCGAGGGTGCGCACGGTGGTGGCGCAGAGCTCGCCGGTGCTCACGTCGACGTAGGCGAGGCCGAGGGCCTCGGGGCCCGCCGCGAGGCCGACGACGTAGTTCGGGCGCCGCGCGTCGAGGGTGCTCGCGTCGTTCACCACGCCCGGGGTGACCACGCGCACGATCGCGCGCGCGACGAGGCCCTTCGCGAGCGCGGGGTCCTCGATCTGGTCGGCGATAGCGACGCGGTAGCCGGCGGCGGTCAGGCGCTCCAGGTAGCCCGCAGCGGCGTGGTGGGGCACGCCCGCCATGGGGATGGCGTCGGGGTCGCCCTTGTTGCGCGTGGTGAGGGTGAGCTCGAGCTCCCGCGAGGCCGTGACCGCGTCCTCGAAGAAGAGCTCGTAGAAGTCGCCCATGCGAAAGAAGAGCAAGCACCCCGGCTGCTGCGCTTTGAGCGCGAGGTACTGCTGAAACATCGGGGTGTCAACCGAGCTCATCGGCGCTCCATCACGACCGCGAAGTGGGCGTCCTCCCCGTGACGCGGGGGCGCCGTGGACAGCTCTGAGACCCGCACAAACTCGGGGTGCTCCGCCAAGAACGCGGCGACGACCCCCTCGCCTTCTTCGGGCTCGGCGCTGCACACGGCGTAGACCAAGCGCCCGCCGGGGGCGACGTGCGTAGCCGCTGCGACCAAGATGGCGCCCTGGCGCGCGGGGATGGCGAGCACGTCCACCAGCTGCCGACGCCAGCGAATCGCCGGGTGGCGCCGCACGGTGCCGAGGCCCGAGCAGGGAGCGTCCACCAGCACGACGTCGAAGGCGCCGAGCGTCGCGTGCGGGCCCTCCTCCCAGTCGTGCGCTGCCGTCTCGAGCTCGAAGCCGAGCCGGGCCGCCGCGTCGCGAATGAGCGGCAGGCGGTCCTCGCGGTCGACGGCGGTGACCAAAGCGCCGTGGCTCGCGAGGCGGAAGCTCTTGCCGCCGGGCGCCGCGCAGGCGTCGAGCACGCGCTTGCCGCGCACGTCCCCCGCTGCGTCGGCCACCTGCACCGCGGCGAAGTCCTGCACCCACAAGCGGCCAGCGCTCCACTGGGGAAGGTCGGTGACGGGCCCGACGATCTCGGGCAGACGCCACACGCCGCGCAGCGCGGTGGGCTCGGCGCCGGGGATGGCGACGTCGTCGTCGCGGCTCACGATAAACAGCGGCGGCGGTTCGTTATTGGAGCGGCACCAGCTGTGCGCGGCCTCCACGCCGTAGCGCGCCTCCCAGCGGGCGAGCAGCCAGGCGGGGTGGTTGAGCGCGTCGGCGGCCGAGAGGTCCTTGGGCATGCGGATCTTGCGCGACACCGCGTTCACGAGGCCTGAGGCGCGGCCCACGCCGAGCGCGCGGGTGAGCTCCACCGCTTGGTCGACCGCCGCGTGGGTGGCCGTGCGCGCGAAGAGTCGCTCAAACGCGGCTAAGCGAAGGATGACGCGCACCTCGGCGTCGAGGCCGGTGACGGGCTGCTTGAGGTGGGGGCGCAGCGCCGCGTCCAGCTCAGCGCGGCGGCGCAGCACGCCGAGCGCCAAGAACCACGCCAGCGCGCGATCTTGACCCGCTGGCGCCTTGGTGGCGAGCTCATCTTCGACGTGAGCACCCCGCTCGACTGCGAGCAAAGCGAGCGCTGCCGCCACCCGGCCGGGGTTGGCGCGTGTTGTTGCCACGGGGACCTCCAGGAGGCGCGCGCACGCTGTGAAGCCGCTTCGCGCCCGCCTGCCGTCTAGCGATACTCGGGCGCGCTGTCACCATAGCGCAGCTGATCGCGAAGGAGCTTCACACGGCGGCCATAGACGCGGGCCGCGACGATCGCTCCGAGCGCCAAGCCGCCCACGAAGGAGCCGCCGAGGAGCGCGACGACCGGCACCGGCTCGCGGAGCTTCCAGGCCATCAAGCCGAGATCGTAGCTGAGCGTCACCGTGCGCGCGCTGTTCTGCACGAAGAACAGGGCCACCAGCGCGACCGCGACCACCACCAACAGCATCATGACGAGCTTGGTCTGACTCATAAGCCCTCCGGCTCAACTCTATCCGATCACGCGCGCGCCGCAGCCCCACAAACACGAAGCCCCCGCTCAATCGAGCGAGGGCCACGATGGCTAGCCGCCGACGGCACACGCAGGTGACGTCAGCGATGCGCCGGGTGCTTACTGCGCGTCTTCGCCGCGGAGACGACGGCCGAGATCGCCCATGACGTCGCCGAGGCGAGCGCCAGAGTCCGACTGCTGGGCCATGAAGCCCTCGACGTCGCCAGCGCTGCGCTCTTCGGCGCCACGCTCGGACAGGGAGATCTTGCGATCGTGGCTGTCGATGTGGATGACCTCGGCGCGGATCTTCTTGCCGACCGCGTAGTTCGCGGTCCAGTTGTCGGCGTCGTTGGTGAGCTCGGAGATGTGCACGAGGCCCTCGATGCCCTCTTCGATCTCGACGAAGACGCCGAAGTCAGCGCAGTGAACCACGGGGCCCTCGACGACTTGGCCGAGGAAGTAGCGGCTGTGCACGGTGTACCAGGGATCCTCGCCCATCTGCTTGATGCCGAGGGAGAAGCGCTCGTTCTCCTTGTCGATGGAGAGCACGCGAGCCTCGACCTCATCGCCCTTCTGGAAGCGATCGGACGGGTGCTGGATGCGCTGGCCCCAGGACATGTCGGAGATGTGCACCAGGCCGTCGATCCCCTCGTCGATGCCGACGAAGACACCAAAGTCGGTGATGTTGCGGACCTTGCCGCGGATGATCGAGCCGACCGGGTACTGCTGCTCGACCAGATCCCAGGGGTTGGCCTCGAGCTGCTTCATGGACAGCGAGATGCGCTTGTTCTCGGCGTCGATGCCGAGCACCTTGGCCTCGATGAGGTCCGCGATGTTGGCGAGCTTGCTGGGGTGGCGGATGCGCTTGTTCCAGGTCATCTCGGAGATGTGGACCAGGCCCTCGATGCCCTCCTCGAGCTCCACGAACGCGCCGTAGTCGGGCATGGACACGACCTTGCCGCGGACGATGGCGCCGACCGGGTACTTGAAGGCGGCGTCGGCCCAAGGATCGTTGCGGATCTGCTTGTAGCCGAGGGAGACGCGCTGCGAGTCGGCGTCGAACTTGAGGACCTTGATCTCGATGACCTGGCCGACATCGAACATCTCGGAGGGGTGCGACAGGCGGCCCCAAGACATGTCGGTGATGTGGAGGAGGCCGTCGATGCCGCCGAGGTCGATGAACGCACCGTAGTCGGTGATGTTCTTGACGACGCCCTTGAGGATCGCGCCTTCGACCAAGCGGCCGAGGGTCTCTTCGCGCTTCTCTTCGCGCTCGGCCTCGAGGACCACGCGGCGAGAGAGGACGATGTTCCCACGCTTCTTGTTGAACTTGATGATCTTGAACTGGTAGGTCTCGCCGATCATCTTGTCGAGGTTCTTGACCGGACGGAGGTCGACCTGCGAGCCGGGCAGGAAGGCCTTGACGCCGATGTCGACCGAGAGGCCGCCCTTGACGCGCGCCAGGATGATGCCGTTGACGAGCTCGTCGCGCTCGACCGCCTCGGAGATCTTCTCCCAGGCCTTCATGAGGTCAGCGCGCTCCTTGGAGAGGACGAGCTGGCCGTCGTCGTTGTTCATGGTGTCGAGGAAGACGTCGACCATGTCGCCGATGACGATGGTGAGCTCACCCTCGGGAGTCATGAACTCGCGGGCGGGGATGATGCCTTCAGCCTTGTAGCTGATGTCGACGGTGACCCAGTCGTTGGAGATCTCAAGGACGCGACCACGGACAACCGACTGCTCTTTGATGCCGTCAGCTTCCATGAAATCGTTGAAAAAGGCCTTGAACTGCTCGTCAGAGAGCTCGGAGACAGGGACATCGGCGACGTTGCTAGGCATGTAGTATGAACCTCGAATTAGAAGAGCACCATCACCAACCTACGGTTGGCTGAGCGGGCGCGGCAAGCGGGATGGGCAGGGCCAGAGGCCGACGGAATGTCGCCCTCGGCGGCTCACACTCGCGGTTCCCGGGACCACGAGGTAGCAGAACGCTCGTCACACTGGATGACGGGAGCGGGCTATTATCGGATGTTGCGCGCTTCTGCAAGCGCAAGAACCGCCTCGATCGCCTGTTCGATCGCCAAGCCCGACGAGTCGATGACGACGGCGTCGTCGGCGACCCGAAGCGGCGCCTCGGCGCGCTCCATGTCCTGCCGGTCGCGTTCGGCGAGCTCTACGCGCACCGTCTCTAGGTCGACAGGCTGTCCCCTCGCCTCTAGCTCCGCGAAGCGGCGCTGAGCGCGAACCTCGATGGAGGCGTCCAGGTAGACCTTGAGCGTGGCGTCGGGCAGCACGACGGTGCCGATGTCGCGGCCATCCATGACCACGCGGCCGGTGTCGGCCATGTGGCGCTGTAGCCCGGTGAGCGCCTCTCGAACGCCGTGAAAGCGCGAGACGGAGCTCGCCCAACGGGAGACCTCGTTCTCGCGGATCGCCTTGGTGACGTCCTCGCCGTCGACGTGAACGCGCAGCTCGCCGTCGTGCCAGTCGAAGACGAAGCGCAGCGCGCGCGCGAGGGCCTCCAGGCGATCCTCGTCGTCCAAGGGCACGCCCCGGCGGAGCGCCATGAGCGCGACCGAGCGGTACATCGAGCCCGTGTCGACGTACTGAAAGCCCAGCGCCTCGGCGACGCCGCGCGCCACCGTTCCTTTGCCCGACGAACCGGGTCCATCCACCGCGATGCTCACCCCTGACACAGCGACTCCAGGTGGCGCGCGAACGCCGGATAGCTTGAACTGATGGACTCCGAGCCGAGCAGCTCGACTTGGGCCCCCGCGAGCGCAGCGACGGCGAAGGCCATCGCGATGCGGTGATCGCCGCTCGCGTCCACGAGCGCGACGCCAGCGCCGCCGAGCGGACGGCCGGCGCTGCCTTGAATGACCATGCCGTCGGCGCGCTCCTCGACCTGAACGCCGATGGCGCGCAGGCCGGCGACGACGCGGCCGATGCGGTCCGACTCCTTGACGCGCAGCTCGCTGGCGTCGGAGATGACGGTCTCGCCGTGCGCGCAGGCCGCCGCGACCGCGAGCACGGGGAGCTCGTCGAGGGCGCGCAGCGCGAGGTCACCGCCGAGGTGCGCGCCGCGCAGCGCGTGCGCCGTGACGGTGAGGTCCGCGACGGGCTCGCCCGCCTCGACGCGCTCGTTCTCATGCGCGATCTGGGCGCCCATGGCGCGGAGGGCGTCGAGCACGCCGGTGCGCGTGGGGTTCACGCCCACCCCTGGCAGGAGGACGCGGGAGCCCGGCGTGATGGTGGCGGCGACCAGCCAGAAGGCGGCGGCGGAGATGTCGCGGGGCACGTCGACGTCGACGGCGTGCAGCGTCGCGCCCGCTGAGAGCTCGATCCAGCCTCGCTCATCGCGGCGCAGCGTCGCGCCCATGCGCTCCAGCAGGCGCTCGGTGTGGTCGCGGCTGAGGGAGGGCTCGCGCACGGAGGCGCCGCACCGAAGCCCAGCGAGCAGCACGCAGGACTTCACCTGGGCGGAGGCGATGGGGCTGTCGTAGCGAATCGGGGTCGTCACGCCAGAGACCAGGGTCATCGGCGCGAAGCGGCCATTGGTTAGCGCGACGTCCGCGCCCATTTGGCGCAGCGGGGCCGCGACGCGGTCCATGGGCCGACGACGCAGCGAGGCGTCGCCGTCGAGCACGGCGCGCACGCCCTGCCCCGCGAGCGCGCCCGCGAGCAAGCGCATGGTGGTGCCGGAGTTGCCGCAGTCCACGCGACCGACGTCGGTGACGAGCGGGCCTTCGCGCTCCACCCAGATCGCGTCGCCGTCGGCGGTGATGCGCGCGCCGAGCGCCCGCACCGCCGCCTGAGTCGCGGCGACGTCCTCGCTGTCGAGCAGCCCGCGCACGCGGGCTCGACCACCCGCCAGCGCGTTGAACAGCAGCGCGCGGTGGCTGATGGACTTGTCGCCGGGCACGGCCAGCTCGCCGCGCAGCGGGCCACGAGGCCCCACCCGCCAGCGATGGGCGCTCGCGCTACTCACCCGTCATCGCGCCCATCGCGCGGAAGCGGTCGTAGCGGTCGTCGGTGAGCTGCTGCGCGTCCATCCCGCTGAGCTCGTCCAGATGACGGCGCAGGCACGAGCGCACGGCGGTCACGACGGCCTCCGGGTGGCGGTGCGCGCCGCCGAAGGGCTCGGGGATGACCTCGTCGATCACGCCGAGCTGCAAGCAGTCGCCCGCGGTGATGCGCAGCGCCGCTGCGGCGCGCGGGCCCTCGGCGCGGTCACGCCAGAGGATCGCAGCGCAGCCCTCCGGGGAGATCACCGAGTAAATAGCGTTTTGCAGCATGAGCACGCGGTTCGCGACGGCGACCGCGAGCGCGCCGCCCGAGCCACCCTCGCCGATGACGATGGTGATGATCGGCACCTCCAAGCGGCTCATCTCGAGGATGTTGCGGGCGATGGCCTCGGCCTGGCCGCGCTCCTCGGCGTCAATGCCCGGGTACGCGCCGGGGGTGTCGACGAAGCTCACGATGGGCAACCCGAAGTCGTGGGCGAGCTTCATGATGCGCAGCGCCTTGCGATAGCCCTCGGGGCGCGCCATTCCGAAGTTGCGCTGGATATTCTCGCGGGTGTTCCTGCCCTTTTGGTGACCGATGACCGCGACAGCGCGGCCCTCGAAGCGCGCCATGCCGCACACGAGCGCCGCGTCGTCGTGGCCGGCGCGGTCGCCGTGAAGCTCGGTCCACTCGGTGAACAGCTCGCGCACGTAGTCGAGCGTGAACGGCCGCGACGGGTGACGCGAGAGCTGGGTGCGCTGCCAAGGAGTGAGCGTCGAGAAGATCTGCTCCTCCAAGCGGTGCGCTTGCGCGTCCAGTTGCTCGATGGACGCCGACAGATCAACGCCATTTTGCGCCTGCAGCTCACGCAGCTGTTCAATGCGCTGCCGCAGCTGCACCACCGGTCGCTCGAACTCCAGAACGATGTCCACGGGCCCCCTCCGTCTCGCGCCCCTAACGTCTCCGCCGCAGCGCGCGTAATCGTCACGTCACGGCGCCAGCACCTACGCCCCTGGCGGCCCCCAGACCTCGGCCGCCGCCGCCTTCACCGCGTCCATCGCGTCGCCCGTCACCTGCGGGTAGCCGAGGTTTCGCAGCCAGGTGCGCTGCTTTCGCGCGAAGTGCCGGGTGTCGCGGGCGGTTCGACGCACCGCCTCGGGCAGCGGGAGCTCGTCGAGCAGGTGATCGCAGAGGTGGCGATAGCCGAGCGAGAGCATGGGCTTGGCTTGGCGCGAGACGCCAGCATCGAGGAGCCCGCGCACCTCGTCGAGGTAGCCAGCGGCCATCATGGCGTCGACGCGGCGGTCGATGCGCTCGCCGAGGTCGTTCCGATCGAGCCACAGGCCGCGCGCGTGCACGCGATCGGGCGCGGTGGCGTGCGCCGCCTGCAGCTCCGACAAGCGCCGCCCCGTCGCTAGGAAGACCTCGAGCCCGCGCACGAGCCGCAGCTGGTCGTTCGGGTGCAAGCGGGCCGCGAGCGCGGGGTCCACCTTGGCGAGCTCTTGATGCAGGTCCGAGCGCGCCTCGAGCTGGGCGCGGAGCGCTGGATCGACGGGGGGCGTCTCCACCAGACCGCGCTGAAAGGAGCGCAGGTAGAAGTGGGTGCCGCCAGCGAGCACCACCCTCCCCGCGGCCATGGCGGCGTCGGCGAGCGCGACAAAGTCCGCGGCGTCGAAGGGCTCTTCGGGCTCGACGACGTCGATGCCGACGTGCGGCACCCGCGCGCGCTCCTCCGCCGTAGCCTTGGCGGTGCCGATGTCGAAGCGGCGGTACACCTGCATCGCATCCGCTGAGACGATGGTGGCGCCGTACTGTTCGGCGACCCAGAGCGCTGCGGCGGACTTGCCCGCGGCGGTCGGGCCCGCGAGCACGAGGACCTGGGGCGTGGTCATGGGAGGCGCTCCGCGAGCTCGTCCAGGGTCCAGCGCGCCGCCGGGAGCGGCACACCGGCCTCGGCGAGGTTCGCTAGGAGGGTGCGCCACGCGACGTCGCCCTGGGGCATCGCGGGCAGCGGTAGATACGCGAGCAGCGCGTCGAGGCCGTCGACCAGCGCGAGCAGCGCGAGCTCCCAGTCGAGGCGCGCGAGGGAGCGCGGCGCGGACTTCACCACGACCGCCCCCGCGCCGAAGCGCTCCAGCTCGATGCCCCACGGCGCCGCCGCCGCGATCAGCTCGGCGATGCGCCGCTCGGCGACGGGCACGTGGACCGGCGGCGCGACGGGCGCGAGGCGCCCCGCCTGGAGGTCCCGCTCTACCTCGACGCGCTGGAGCGCGTGCGCCGCGAGGACCCAGTCCAGGAGCAGCACATCGCCGCCATCCTCGATGAGCAGGTAGCGATCGGCGAGCGCAGCGAGGGGGCGGCCCACGGTGACCGGCGCCGCTTGGCCGACGCGCAGCGCGGGCGCGCCCGAAGGCGCCGGCAGCGAGGTCTGGGCGATGGACGGCGGGGGCGGCGCGGCGACAGTCGCCGACGCTGGCCGCGACGCGAAGCGCGGGTCGTCATCCGGGTGCGCCAACACGTTGGAGGGCGGCGCGGGCGGCGGCGGGGTCCAAGCCACGGGCGAGGTCCAGCTCGGGGCGGCGGCGAGCAGCGGAAGCGCGGGCGCTTCTTGCGGTTCAACCGACGCTTCGCCGTGGGTCAGCGCGCTCACGAGGGCGCGCTCGACCTGCTCCACGACGCCGCGCGGATCGCGAAAGCGCACCTCGACCTTGGCGGGGTGGGCGTTCACGTCGACCTCGTGCGGGTCGAGCTCGACGTGCAGCACCATCACCGGGAAGCGCCCGGTGGCGACGCGCCCCTCGAACGCGTTGGCGACGGCGCGGCGCAGCACTGGGTCGCGCACGAACCGCCCGTTCACGAAGAGGTAGGTGGCGCCGATGCGGCTGGCGCGGCTGATCTGCGGCGGCGAGACCCAGCCGTGGACGCGGATCCCCTCGCCCTCGTGCTCGACGGGCAGCAGCTCCGCGCCCACGTCGCCGAGGATGTCGCGAACGCGGCGGCGCAGCTCCGGCACGGCGGGCGCCTGCAGCACGACCCGCCCCGCCTGCCGCACCGCGAAGTCGACGTGCGGGTGGATGAGCGCGACGCGCAGCACCTCCTCCAGGCAGTGGCCGAGCTCGGTGCCGGCGGTGCGTAAGAACTTGCGGCGAACCGGAACATTAAAGAAGAGGTCGGCGACGTCAATGTCGGTGCCAACGGGCGAGCCGACCTCGCTCACGATCGCGTCGACCCCGCCCTCAACGCGGACCTGCGTCCCCACCAGCGCGTCGGGGGCGCGGGTGCGCAGGGTGAAGCGCGCGACCGAGGCGATGGACGGGATGGCCTCGCCCCGAAAGCCGAGCGAGCGCACCCCGAGCAGGTCATCGAGCGAGCGGATCTTGGAGGTGGCGTGCCGCTCCAAGCAGAGCCGCGCGTCCTCGGGGGACATGCCGCTGCCGTTGTCGATCACGCGCACGCGGTCGCGGCCACCACCGACCAGCTCGACGTCGATGCGCGTGGCGCCGGCGTCGATGGCGTTCTCGACCAGCTCCTTCACCACCGAAGCGGGGCGCTCGACCACCTCGCCCGCGGCGATCTGGTTGACGAGCGCGCCGTCCAAGACGGCGATCAAGCCCATCAGCCGGCCTCTTCACCCGGCTTGCGGCGCTTCTTGAAGTGCAGGCGCAGCGGCGTTCCTTGGAAGCCGTAGGCCTCGCGCAGGCGGTTCTGCAGGTAGCGGCGGTAGGCCGGCGCGACGCCTTCGGGGGTGTTCGAGAAGAACACGATGGTCGGCGGGCGCACGCGGAGCTGGTGCGCATAGAGCAGGCGCACGGGGCGGTGGTACTGCTGCGGCACGGAGTGGGTCGCGACCGCGAGCTCCAGGAAGCGGTTGAGCTCCGACGTGGAGATGCGGCGGTTGAACTCCTCGAAGACCTTGTTCACCGTGGGGAACACGCGGTGCACGCCCTTTCCGGTGAGCGCCGAGATGAACAAGTGCGGCGCCCAGGGCGCGTGCGGGAAGTTCGTCTCGATGGCGTCTTCCACGCTGGCGGCGTCGACGTCTTCCAGGTCGCGGACGAGGTCCCACTTGTTCATGACGACGATGAGCGCGCGTCCGCGATCAATGATCAGCTGCGCGAGGCGGGCGTCTTGGTCGGTGATGCCCTCGCTCGCGTCGATCACGAGCAGGCAGACGTGGCAGCGCTCGATGGACTTGATGGAGCGCAGCGAGATGAAGCGCTCCAGGCGGTCGTCGATGCGCGACTTGCGACGCACGCCGGCGGTGTCCACCAGCACGTAGTCGCGGCCACCGCTGTGCAGCGGCGAGTCGATGGGGTCCATCGTGGTGCCGGGCATGTCATGCACGAGGTGGCGCGCGTGGCCGAGCAGCTGGTTGATGAGCGTGGACTTGCCGATGTTCGGGCGTCCAACCACGGCGATGCGAATCGGCACGTCCGCGAGGGGCTCCTCGCCGTCATCATCAAAGTCGTCGTCGTCGAGCTCGTCGTCCTCGGGCTGCTCAGCGGCCCAGGGATCGATGACGCCGTCCATGGGCTCGGTGGCGAGCTCGGGGGGCAGCGCGTCGATGATGGCCGCGGCGAGCTCGTACATGTTGCGGTTGTGGGCCGCGGAGATCGCGAGGATCGGGTCGATGCCCGCCTCGTAGAAGTCAGCGAGGAGGTCGTCGTGGCGCGGGCCATCGAGCTTGTTGACCGCCATGACGATGGGCTTGCTGGAGCGGCGAAGCAGCTCAGCGACCTCGGTGTCGGCGGCGGTCCAGCCCTGGCGGCCGTCGACCAAGAACAGGATGACGTCCGCCTCTTCCACCGCGACCATCGACTGAAGGCGCATGGCCTCCAAGAGCGGTGTGTCCGGCGCGGACTCGATGCCTCCGGTGTCGATCAAGATGAAGCTTCGGCCGAGAAACTCGGCTTCTTCATAGAGGCGATCGCGGGTGACACCCGGGCGGTCGTGCACCGTGGACTTGCGAAAGCCCACGAGGCGGTTGAACAAGGTGGACTTCCCGACGTTGGGGCGCCCGACAATAGCGACGATTGGATGACTCATGGCGACCGGCCCCTATCACGATAGGTCGCCAGCAGGAGGGGACGTGGCGCGGATTGTGGTCGCAATGAGCGGCGGGGTGGACTCTTCGGTCACCGCGGGGCTGCTGCTAGAGGCCGGGCACGAGGTCATCGGCGTGCACATGAAGCTGCACGACGCCACCCCGACCGCCGGCACAAGGTCATGCTGCGGGCTCGACGAGTCGCTGGACGCGCGCGCCGTCGCCGACCGCCTCGGCGTCCCCTTCTACGTCATGAACCTGCAGCGCGAGTTCAAGGCCGCGGTCATGGACGACCTCGTCGCCACCTACCGCGCCGGCGCCACGCCGAGCCCGTGCATTCGCTGCAACGGCGTGCTCAAGTTCCACGTGCTGCTCCAGCGCGCGCTCGCCCTCGGCGCCTCACACCTCGCCACCGGCCACTACGCTCAGGTGACGGACGGCCCGTCGCTGCGCATGGCCGTCGACCGCCAAAAGGACCAGTCTTACTTCCTCTTCCCGATCCGACCCGACGCCCTCGCCCAGACGCTCTTCCCCCTCGGCGGCCTCACCAAGCCCCAGGTGCGCGAGCACGCCGAGCGCATGGGCCTGCGCACCGCAAAGAAGCCCGAGTCGCAAGAGATCTGCTTCATCCCAGATGATGACTACGCGCGCTTCGTTCGCGAGCGGTCCCCCGACCTCGACGCGTCGGGGGAGATCGTCGATCTGCGCGGCCGCGTGCTCGGCCACCACGACGGCTACTACCGCTACACCATCGGCCAGCGCCGGGGCCTCGGCCTCGCCCTGCCCGCGCCGGCCTACGTCGTGCGCATCGAGGCCGACACCAAGCGCGTCGTCATCGGCACCGAGGCGGACCTCAACCACGTCGGCCTGGTCGCGGCGCGCTGCAGCTGGCTCGACCGCCCCGCCCCCGATCAGGTGGTGCTCGCGCGCCTTCGCCACCGCGGCGAGCTGATCCCGTGTACGGTGAGCGCTGGCGACGCACCCACCGTGCGCTTCCTGACCCCCACCCGCGCCGTCGCCCCCGGACAGGCCGCCGTCTTCTACGACGACGACCGGGTGCTCGGCGGGGGATGGATCACCCGCGCGCTGGAGCCCACCCCATGAACCTCGGCCACGACTTCGCCCAGCCCGAGCTGCTGACCGAAGCCCTCACCCACTCGTCCTTCTCCCACGAACGCTCGGGGTCGAACAACGAGCGGCTGGAGTTCCTCGGCGACTCGATCCTCAACATGTGCACGACGCTCCTGATCTTTGAGCTGCGACCCGGCGCCCCCGAGGGCGAGCTCACGCGGCTGCGCTCGCGCCTGGTGGGCACCGCGAACCTCGCGGACATCGGCCGCGCCTTGAACCTCGGCGCGCAGATGCGCTTGGGCCGAGGCGAGGAGCTCACCGGCGGTCGCGACAAGGACAAGCTGCTAGAAGACGCCGTCGAGGCGATCGTCGGCGCGATCTACCTGGACTCCGGCCTCGACGCCTGCCGCGCGGTGGTCACGGCGTGGATGCAGCCCCGCCTGCAGGTGCTCATCGACGGCCAGGACGCGAGCGCCTGGAAGGACCCGCGCTCGCAGCTTCAGGAGCTCACGCAGGGCACCTGGCAGCTCACCCCCGACTATGTCGTGGTCGCCGAGGAGGGCCCCTCCCATCAGCCCACCTTTCGGGTCGAGGTGCGCGCGGGCTCGCGGGTGCTCGGCGTCGGCGAGGGCTCCAAGAAGAAAGAAGCCAGCAAGGCCGCAGCCCGCGACGCGCTCGTGCGGCTCAAGCTCGGCGACGAGCGCTAAGCGTGCTTCGAGCGCCAGTAGCGCCGGTCGCCCTCGGGTGTTGCCGGACTGAGCGCCGCTGCGCGTGGTGCGGGCCCCCTCCCCCGCTGCCGACGCCCGAGCTCGTGGACGCGATGGCGACGCACTACCGCGACCCGGAGCGCGGGGTGCGCGTCGCCTTCTTCGGCGGCGAGCTCCCTTCCCCCGAGCTGCTCGCGGCGGCAGGCGGCGCGCCGATCAGCCTGCGCGTTCGCCCGGACGCCCTCGAGCCCGAGCAGCTCCCAGCCCTGCTCGCCGCCGGCGTCGACCACATCGAGCTCGACGCCCTCACCCTCGACGACCACGCCCTGCGCGACCTCGGCCGGCGCTACACCGGAAGCCGCGTGCTCGCCATGGCCAAGGGCCTGCGGTCGCGAGGTCTGCAAGTGGGCGCGGTGCTGAGCCCCGGCCTGCCGCGCACGAGCCACGACACCGCCGTGCGCGACGCCGAGCAGCTCGCGCCGCACCTGCACACCGCCCGCGTTCACCCGGCGCTGGTCATCGCGGGCTCACGCCTGGAGCAGCGCTTCCTGGAGCGCCTCTACACGCCGCTCACCCTCGGAGAGGCCGTCACCGCCTGCGTGAGCGTGCTCGACCGCCTGGAAGACGCAGGCGTCGAGGTCATTCGCGTCGGCCTGCAGCCCAAGGTGGATGGCTACGGACGCGCCGTCGCGGGCCCCCTGCACAGCTCCTTGCGCGAGCTCGCCGAGGGCCGCCGCGTGCTGGTCAAGCTGCGCGCGCTGCTCGCGAACGTGCCCGCGGGATCGGCGGTCATCCTCTCCTGCTCGCCCCGCGATCGCTCCCGAACGCGGGGGCCTCTCGGGCAACACTTGCGCTCGCTCCGCGCTGATTTGGGCCTCTCCGACCTTGTGCTGCGCGAGGATGCGTCGCTCGCGCGCGGTTCGTGGCAGCATGAGGTTATGGGGGTCGGATGACCACATCACATCGCTGCGGCTACGTCGCGCTCATCGGGCGGCCCAACGCGGGCAAGTCCACCCTCCTCAACCAGATCCTCGGCAGCAAGCTGGCGATCACCTCGGCCAAGCCGCAGACGACGCGCAACCGCATCGTCGGCGTGCACTCTGACCCCGAGATGCAGGCGATCTTCGTCGACACGCCCGGCATCCACCAGGCCTGGACCGAGCTCAACCGCTCCATGGTCGAGGTCGCCACCCGCGCCATCGCCGAGGTGGACGTGGTGTGCTGGATCGAGGACATGGCCCTCCTCGCCTCCCGCCTCATGGACCCCACGCAGCAGCTCTTGGATCCGATCGGCGAGGACATCGCCACCGCGGTCGCGGACTGCGGAAAGCCGGTCATCTTCGTCGCGAACAAGATGGACGTCATCGACAAGCCGCTCGTGCTGCCGGTGATCGACGCCATCCGCTCCCGCGTGCCGCTCCTGGCCGCCATCCCGCTCTCGGCGCTCACCGGCGACGGCACCGCCGACCTCCTGCTGCAGCTCCGCGAGCAGCTCCCGGTCCACCCGCCGCTCTTCCCCGAGGAGCACTGGACCGAGGCCACCGAGCGCTTCTTGGTCTCCGAGCTCATCCGCGAGAAGATCTTTCAGCTCCTCGATCAAGAGGTCCCCTACGCCACCTTCGTCGAGATCGAGTCCTTCGACGAAGAGGCCCGCGAGACGGAAGACATCGTGCGAATCCACGCCGCCATCATCGTCGAGCGCCAGTCCCAGAAGGGCATCGTCATCGGCAAGGGCGGCGCCATGCTCGGCCGCATCGGCACCGGCGCGCGCCTGGAAGCCGAGCGCCTCCTGGGCTGCCGCGTCTTCCTCAAGCTCTTCGTGAAGGTCGTGCCCGACTGGACCCGAACCGCGCGCGGCCTGAAGCGCGTTGGGTTCGAGCCGGGGTAGGTCGCAGCGTCTCCGCACATGCGGACCCGCGTCAGCCGCCGGGAGCCGGCTCGTCCTCGCGCGAGCGCTCCCGAGACAAGCGCCCATGCTCCTCGGCCATCTGCTCCTGCACCGTGTTGAGCTTCTGTAGCAGGCCGCCGGAGAGCGCCTGCCCTTGGTCGACGGTGTGGTACAGCTCGTCCATGACCGCCGCGTGCTCCGCGCTGACGCCCAGGTCGCCGTCGTCTTGTTGGCGTTGTGAGCGGAGCTTGGGTTCGATGGCCTGCAGCGCCTTGTCCGCGTCACCCGCGCCTAGCCACGCGAACACCTGTCGAACCACGGGCTCCGGGTCACGGAGCATTCGGTCGTAGCTCGTGAGGTTCACCTTGTAGCGGCGCGTGGCGATGTCGCGGATGAGATCGTAGTTCTCGAACCACCACTCCACCGCGGGAGGGAGCTTGGAGCGGCTGCGCGCCGCTTTGGCCTGGAGCTCGGCGGCCTTGTCGGGCTCGTGGGAGGCGAACCACGCGTCCTCGAGCTCGTAGAGGCGGTGAAGCGAGCGCCCATACTCGCGCCACGACCGCATCGTAGCGACGACGTGGTCAATATAGGCGTAGTCGGTGCGCACGAGGCCCGGCACGAACACCTTCACGACGTGGGTGCGCGTCTGCCGGGGGAACAAAAAGGCGCCCGTTTGCGGGTGCGGGTTGGTCCCGTAGAAGATCCCCTGTCGAAGCGGAGACTCGTAGAACCCGTTGGGGTTCGCCGCCTTGATGGAGTCTTCCCACGCGCCCATATAGGGCTCGCCGATGTAGGGGAGCTCGGAGGCGACGAGGACCTGCATCCACATGGAGGTGCCCGAACGCTTGGTGCCAGTGACGAGGATCATGAGATACCCAGGGGAGCTCAGCGCGAAAGTGAAGAGGGACGTCGGTGACGCCCCTCTAGGAGCACCACCTGAGCGGCGCTACTCGGCGACGGCCCGATTGAAGTCGAACGCGTAGGCCATTGAATCGCCCGCGTCCATGATCGGCGCGCTGTCGCAGTGAACCGTGTCAAGCTCCTGATCGGCCGTACACGTCAGCGCGAGCGTCATGTCCGTGCCCGTCATGCTGATGGCCCAAATGCCGCGCTCGGTGCGCGCGCCCACGAGCGTGTAGTTGTAGTTCTCCGACGAGGACGTTCCATTCGAGTAGGCGTAGTTGTTGTACATCACCAGCGTGCCCGTGTACTGCTCACTCAGCGCCATGGTGATGCCAAACGTGGACGTGTACTCAGCTGAGTCGGTCACTTGCGGCAGGTTGTACGTGTACACGTAGCTCGTGCCATCCGCGTACAGATAGGTCTGCGCCATCTTGTTGCCGATCCAGTCGCCCACGAGGGGATCGACCTTCGAGCAGCCGGTAGCGGTGGTGACGATCGACAGCGCGGACAGCGCGGGAAGTGCGTAGGAACGCGTGTTCATTGGTCCTCCAAGTTCAATGGGGTCTATCAGAAATGATGTCCCCCAGCGATCCGCTGGCGACACGTCGTGCAGCGTGGACGTCAGCACCTCGCTTGCTCTCGCAGCGCAGATCGATAGCCCCGCCCCATGAAGCCCACCCCCGTCGACTACTTAGGCGGCTACCCCGCCGATCTGCGCAAGCAGGCGCGCGCGCTCAAGGCCACCGGCGAGCTGCGCGAGCGCCTAGAGCAGCGCTACCCCGCTCGTCACGAGATTCAGGGCAACGCGGCGCTCTACGCCTACGTCATGGAGCTGAAGCGCGAGCACCTCAAGCAGTCCGCGCCGCTCTCCACCGCGCGCTACCACGACCGCCTCAGCGCCCTGCACAACGCCCTCGGCACGCACACCTACGCCACGCGCGTCCAAGGCGGAAAGCTCAAGACCAAGCACGAGCTCCGCGTCGCGAGCCTCTTCAAGGAGCTCCCCCCCGAGTTCCTGCGCATGGTCGTCGTCCACGAGCTCGCCCACCTCCGCGAGAAGGACCACGACAAGAGCTTCTACCGCCTCTGCCTGCACATGGAGCCCGACTACCACCGCTACGAGCTCGACCTGCGCCTGTGGCTCTTCGACCGGCTGGGGTGACGTCCCTTCTTAGGGTTGCACGCAATCGGGCGAGGTGGCGTCGGTGACCTCGTTCACGCGGCAGGCGCAGTAGTCGCACGTCACGTCCACCGTGCAGCTGCTGGGCATCGTGAGCAAGGCCCGCTCGTACGCGGCCCCCATACAACCGAACGCTTGTGGATCGCCATACCACCAGTGCGTACAGCGCCCGTCATGGCGCGGAAGGACAGAGCCCGTCGCGACGAGCTCGCGGGTCAGCACGTCCCACACGTCGATCCCAACGGCGCCGTTCTCCTCCTGAACGAGCAAGCCCGACTCGACGCCGACGTCCCCCAACACCGTCGTGACAGCGAAGAAGCGAGGATCGTCGCAGGTCGTGGCACCAAAGTACCCGCATGTAGGCCCCCAAAGCATTCGGATCCGTATGTCCTCGTCGGTGAAGTCACGATCCGTCGCTTCACCCGGCGGAAGGTAGGGAACAGCACAGGTATTCCCAACGCGCTCACAGCCCTCTGGCGCGCCCTCGCCACAGGGCGAGGCGGTCCCGACGTCCGTGGGCGCCGCCGTCTCTGTCCCGTCATCGGGGGCGGCCAGCGTCCCGCTGGCGCACGCGCTGAGGAGGAGCGTCAGCAGCGGGACCCGCGTCATGGCTGCACGCAATTGGGCGAGGTGGCGTCGGTGACCTCGTTCACGCGGCAGGCGCAGTAGTCGCACGTCACGTCCGCCATGCAGCTGGGCATCGTTTGTACTGCTCGCTGGTATGCGGCCTCCAGGCAGGAGAACGCGTCTCGCTCGCCATACAACCAGCGGGAACAGCGGCCTACGTCGAGGAACGCGTCAAAGACGCCCGACGCGACGCGTTCGCGGGTCGCGGCGTCCAAGACGAGCACGCCTACGTACCCAGGCCCTTCTTCATTGTCCTGTTGGACGAGCATTCCGTTATAGATCACCGAGTTTTCTGACACGCTCGTGTAAGCGATAAAGCGCGCGTCCTCACAGGCCGTCACGCCGAAATATCCACACGTTGGGCCGCCAAGCATTCGGATGCGAATGTCCTCGTCGGTGAAGTGCCAGTCCGTCACCGGACTCGGCGGAAAGGTCGAGCTCATGCAGGTGCTCCCCACGCGCTCGCAGCCCGCTGGCGCGCCCTCGCCGCAGGGCGAGGCCGTCCCGACGTCCGTGGGCGCCGCCGTCTCTGTCCCGTCATCGGGCGCGTCTACCGTCCCGCTGGCGCACGCGGCGAGGAGGAGCGACGGCAGCAGGCACCTCATAGCTGCACACACTCCGGCGAGGTGGCGTCGGTGACCTCGTTCACGCGGCAGGCGCAGAAGTCACAGGTCACGTCCGCGGCGCAGGTGGGCACGGTGAGGAGGGCTTGCTGGTATGCGGCCTCCATGCACCCATACATTGCCGAGTCACCATACAGTCGCCGA
>Ga0210033_1001217_pt1 | contig 24012 bp, 17 predicted proteins | sample CryGeymeta201501_FD_185465 | JGI IMG/M metagenome (GOLD analysis project Ga0210033, IMG submission 185465) | Groundwater microbial communities from Crystal Geyser aquifers in Utah, USA - Crystal Geyser metaG 2015-01 (SPAdes) (version 2) | ecosystem: Environmental > Aquatic > Deep subsurface >... | reverse complement strand
CCCAAGTAGTGCCGTTGGCGCTGGCTTACGAAGGCCAGTTGCTGGCGCGACTTAAATCCCAGGAACAAGCGCAGCTCGACCGGATTCTGGCGAAATTGGCGAGTGCCAACGCAGCCTAGCGATACGGGGCTGGGAGCACGATATTGCCGGGCGCCGCTAGCGTCGCGACGGCTGTGTCTGCGGGCACTTATTCACCCTGCATTCTTTGGAGTGCGGCGGCTTGCCGCCGCCGTTCTTTGGCGTTGCGGTGGTGGATCTGCTGCGCTTATCGACCCGGTCTTTTTGGAAGGCTTGGTGGATGCGCTTACGCTTATCCACCCTACAGAATATGTAAAAAACAGCGACCGCAAGGCCGCCGTTTTTTCTGCCAGACGCTGCCGGACTATTTCACGCCGTGCATCAGTTTGTTGATCAGCGGCGCCAAAAAGAAGAGGGCGAGACCGATCAGTAGTCCAGCCCACCACAATTGACTGAATACCGAGGTGTATTGACCGAGCGCGCTGGCGGCTTGGTCGTGGCCGCCACCGCTGGACGCTATCGCAGCGATGCGACCGGCAAGGAAATTGGCGACAGCGGTGGACAGAAACCAGCCGCCCATGGACAGGCCGACGTCTTTCGGGGCTGCGAGCTTGGTCACCATCGATAGACCGATCGGTGACAGGCAGAGCTCGGCCATGGTGTGGATCAGGTAACACAGGGCGAGGAATAGCCAGGAAATCTTCCCGGTCTCTCCGACCCCCTTGATCGCCGCGATCAATACAAAGAAGCCCAGGCCAACACCCATCAAAGCCAGCGCAAATTTTCGCGGAATCGACGGGTTCATACCCATGCCATCCAGCTTCGGCCAGAGTAGGGCGAAGGCCGGTGCCAGCAGCAGAATGAACAGCGGGTTGGCTGACTGGAACAAGGCGAAGTGGAATGGCGCGTCAACAAAATCGCGGGCCAGGAAGTTAAGCGAAGAACCCGCCTGTTCAAACAGGGCCCAGAACAACATGTTGGCAAGGAACAGAATGATCATGCCGATGTAACGCTGGGTTTGCACTGGGTCTTTGCTAACCACGGCACCAATGACCAGATACGCCGCCAGCGCTAGAAACATGCCGACCAGGACCACGCCCAGGAGGTCGCTCTTGCTCAACAGAAAATAGATCACTGGCACGATCAGCAAGGCGCCGATCAGCACGTTGACCACGGGCATCAAGCCTGGCCGGGTGGCCGGGGGCAGCCCGACGTGACCGAGAATGCCTTTGCGTACCTGAAACACGACGATCGCGAGCAACATGCCGAGTCCGGCCGCCATGAAGCCGAACCGGTATCCGTAGCGGGCGCCAATCCAGTTCGCGCAGATGATCGGCGCGATGAAAGCACCGGCGTTGATGCCCATATAAAAAATGGTGAAGCCGGAATCACGACGTACATCACCGGGCGCGTACAACTTGCCGACCATGGCCGAAATGTTCGGTTTGAACAGACCGTTGCCGGCGACGATCACCGACAGGCCAATCAAAAACCATTTCAGCTCTGGCAGCATCAACATGAAACAGCCAACCGCCATCAGGAAGCCGCCCAGCAGGATGGACCGTTGATAGCCCAGATAGCGGTCTGCGATCATGCCGCCAAAGATGCCGGTCGCGTACACCATGGAGGTGTAGCCGCCGTAGGTCAGGCTGGCTTGAGACTGGGCTTCGCCCTGCGGTAGATGCGAAAAAAAAGTGGTGGCGACATATACCGCCAACAATGCGCGCATGCCGTAGTAGCAGAAACGTTCCCAGAATTCGGAGCCGAACAGCATCCACAACTGCTTGGGATGGCCGAGCACTTCGCCTGCGGGGGGCGGCACGAAAGCGCCCTGACTGACAGCGGTAGTCATCACTTCTCTCCTGGGGTTTTGGGTGGAAATTGAACGGACCGCTGCGATCAGCAAACCGATCGAGGGTCCGGCGAAGGGGCGAAGGTGTAGCCGGACACCGCGCCCACGTCAATCGTTGATTGCTGCTGCATCGCAGCAATCAGTGCGCTTGCAGCTCGGTACGCACATCGATCAGCTCCGGAAAAAAAGTGAGTTCCAGTGCCTGCTTGAGGAAGGCAACGCCCGACGAACCACCGGTGCCACGACGGAATCCGATCACCCGTTCAACCGTTTTCATGTGACGGAAGCGCCAAAGTTGGAACGCTTCTTCGACATCGACCAATTGTTCGCACAGGTGGTAAGCGTCCCAGTGCTGGTCTGGATGCTCGTAGATTTCGCGCAGCACCGGCAGCAGGCCAGGGTTGCGCGTATACGGGTTGCTCCAGTCGCGCTCGCAACATTCGGTCGGGATCGCGTAGCCGTGGCGCTTGAGGTGGCGCAGGAACTCGTCGTACAAACTGGGCGCTTGCAGCATGGCCGCCAGTTGCGACTGCGCTTCCGGGTCGTGGGCAAACACCCGCAGCATGTCGCGGTTCTTGTTGCCGAGCAAAAATTCGATGGCCCGATATTGCAACGACTGAAATCCCGAGGCCGGACCAAGTACCTGCCGAAACGCCAGATATTCACTCGGCGTCAGCGTTTCCAGCACCGCCCATTGTTCGAACAACTGCTTCTGGATCTGCTTGACCCGGGCCAGAATCTTTTGGCAGGGGCCAAGATCGTCGGCTTGCAGATGGGCGATGGCGGCGCGGAGTTCGTGGATGATCAGCTTCATCCACAGCTCCGACACCTGGTGCTGGATGATGAAAAGCAGCTCGTCGTGATGCTCCGGGCGGGACAACGGGCGCTGCGCCGAAAGCAAGCGCTCCAGTCCCAGATAGCCGCTGTAAGTGGTGCGGTCGGCCAGATCGGTTTCGATGCCGGCTTCGAGCGGACGAAAATTATTTTCCTGGCCCATGGCAGCGTCACCGAGGTTGGGTGCCACAGTGTCGCAGATCAGCGCATCGAAGACCGCATGCCAAGCAGTCCTGCGCTGTTGCGCGGCTGTGGGAGCGTCGACAAGCGTCGCGATGGTCGCAAGTTTAGCAATCGCGACGACAGCGGCGCTCCCAAAAAAGAGGGGTGAAGCCCGGGCGGGGATCGATGCAGCGGGTTTTCCGCGAGCGAGGCTTGGGGCTATAGTGGGCGTTCCGGGCGCAGCGCCTGGCCCAATGGCCTACCCTGAGGATCTCTCCATGTTCATTCGAAATGCCCGTGCCCGATGCGTCGCGAACAGCCTGCTGACTCTGTTTATCGCGGGGTTCACCACGTCTGCCTATGCTCAGTGCGTATCGCTGACGACAATTGGCAGTGCCGCCACCGAGAGTTTCGACACGCTGTCGAACGTGGCGGCATCGACGACCAATAACCTCACCATCACCGGCTGGTTCCTGACCGAATCTGGCGGCGGCGCGCGAGATAACGAGCAGTATGCGGTCGACACTGGCGCCAGCAACACCGGCGATACCTTCAGCTATGGCTCGGCCGCAAGCACTGATCGGGCCTTGGGCGGACTTCGAAGCGGTGCGCTGATTCCGATCATCGGCGCCTGTTTCACCAACAATACCGGTACGGCCGTAAATGCATTGGATTTGGCCTATACCGGCGAGCAATGGCGGCTGGGTACTGCGGCCAGGACCGATCAGCTCGATTTCCAGTACAGCCTCGACGCCACCGATCTGGTGACCGGTACCTGGACCGACGACAACGCGCTCGACTTCATCGCGCCGGTCACGGTGACCACCGGCGCGAAGGATGGCAACGCCGCCGCCAACCGCACCGCGCTTTCGAGCACGATCCCGGCACTCAATATCGCCAACGGTGCCAGCTTCTGGGTCCGTTGGACGGACCTGAGTGCCAGTGGCGCCGATGACGGCCTCGCTGTCGACGATTTTTCGGTAACGCCGCAAGGCGTGCTGCCGCCCCCCAACCTGACGATCAACGATGTCACCGTGGGCGAAGGCGATGTCGGCACTGGCACCCTCAATTTTGTGGTGACTTTGAGCGCCCCGGCGCCGGCCGGTGGCGTGACGTTTGATATCGCCACCGCCGATGGCAGCGCCACGGCGGGTAGCGACTATGTGGCGCAAAGCCTGACCGGCCAGACCATCGCCGCCGGCAATAACACCTTCGCCTTCAACGTCACCGGCAACGGCGACACCCTGTTTGAAAGCGACGAGACCTTCTTCGTCAACGTCAGCAGTGTGGTGGGTGCGGTGGTGACCGATGGCCAGGGTCTGGGCACTTTCCTCAATGACGATGCGTCGCCGAGCGTCAGCTTGGGCTCGCCGTCCCTGGCGGAAGGCAATGTCGGCACCAGCGTCGCCAATGTCGGCGTTACCCTGAGTGCGGTCGCTGGTACCGACATCACGGTGGCCGTCAGCACCGCCGATGGCACCGCCACCTTGGGCGATAACGATTACCTGGCAGCCAGCAGCAATGTGCTGATTCCAGCGGGGTCGCTCAGCGGCAATTTCCCGGTCACGATCAACGGCGATACCGTGGTCGAAGCCGATGAAACCATCATGGTCAGCGGCCTGGTCATGCGTCAAAGCGGCGCCCCCGATCGCATGCCGCCGAGCAACGGCACCATCACCTTGCTCAACGACGACACCGCGAGCGAACTATCGCTGAACCTAACCGCAGCGCCGGACCCGGTGTTCCCGGGCGGCACACTGACCTACACCTTGAATGGCAACAATGCCGGGCCGGATCCGGCGGTCGCGGCCCAAGTGACGATCAACTTCGCCACTGAGTTCGCCAGTTTGTTGGCGCCAGGCTGGACCTGCACCACGCCCGCCGTGGGTTTTGGTGGCGCGATCAACTGCACGCTGGCCAGTCTGCCGTTGGGCGCGTTTCAGTTCACCCTGGTGACCACGGTGCCGACCTCGGCTTTGCCCGGCCAAACCCTGGACATCGATGCCGCCATCAGCAGCGCCAGCAACGATGCCATTCCGGCCAACAACCTTACCGGTACCATGACCACGGTCGCCGCCCTGCCGAGTATTCCGGCGGTAGCGATTCCGGTGTTGGGCGGCGTTTTGACTTGGCTGTTGATTGGGCTAATGCTGGTGTCGGCGGGCGTGGCGATGCCGCGGCGTCAGCGCTGAGTTCAGGAAGTAGGGTGGATAAGCGCAGCGCATCCACCAGCTCTTGTGTCCTCTGTCGTCTGTTTTCCGTCTTCTGATAGGTGGATGCGCTGCGCTTATCCACCCTACATTCCGGTCGGCGTTGGTGGATGCGCTGCGCTTATCCACCCTACATTCCGGTCGGCGTTGGTGGATGCGCTGCGCTTATCCACCCTACATTCCGGTCGGCGTTGGTGGATGCGCTGCGCTTATCCACCCTACATTCCGGTCGGCGTTGGTGGATGCGCTGCGCTTATCCACCCTACCCAAGCACCCAACGCGGGCATTGGGGACTGCGTTTGCTGCGGCTTGCCATGGAGAATTGCGTTGTGAAAACCGCTGCCGAGTTCCAGATCAAGTACGTGCAATATCTCGATGCCGAGGGCAAACGGACGCAGGAAAAGTTGCCGGCCTTTGCCGAAGACATCGCGCACTGGGTCGACCTGTACCAGCGGATGACGTTTTTGCGCGTGTTCGATACCAAGTCGATTGCCTTGCAGCGCACCGGCAAACTGGGCACTTACGCGTCTTGTCTCGGCCACGAGGCGGCGCACGTCGGCATCGGCGCCTCGATGCGGCCGGAAGACGCGTTCTGCCCGATGTATCGCGAATACGGTGCGCAGTTTTATCGCGGCGTGCAACCGCGTTCGGTGTTGATGTATTGGGGCGGCGATGAACGCGGCAGCGATTTTGCCGGACCGCCGCACGACCTGCCGTGGTGCGTGCCGATTGCCACCCAGTGTCTGCACGCGGCCGGTGCGGCGCTGGCTTTCAAGTTGCGCAAAGAAGCCCGGGTCGCGGTCAGCGTGGTCGGCGACGGCGGTTCCAGCAAGACCGATTTCAACGGCGCGATCAACGCTGCTGGCGCCTATGCCTTGCCCTACGTTGGCGTCATCGTCAACAACCAGTGGGCGATCTCGGTACCGCGTTCGGCGCAGACCGGTGCATTGACGTTGGCGCAGAAGGGTATCGCCGGTGGCATCGACTGCATCCAGGCCGATGGCAACGACATCATCGCCGTGCGCGCGGTGATGGACGCCGCCATCGCCAAGGCGCGTGCCGGCAACGGCGCCAGCGTGGTCGAGCTGGTCACCTATCGGCTATCTGATCACACCACCGCCGACGATGCGCGCCGTTATCGCGACGACGCCGAGGTCAAATCGGCTTGGCTGCGCGATCCGTTGACGCGCCTGCGGCGCTATCTGGAAAGTTGCCAGGCGTGGTCGGATCGTGCCGAGGGTGAATGGAAAGTGGAATGCGGGCGGCTGGTCGATATCGAAGTCGATGCCTATCTGGAATCGCGGGCGCAACCAGTGGCCAGCATGTTTGATTTTGTCTATGCCGAATTGCCGCACAACCTGGCCGAGCAACGCGCTGCGGCGATCGCCTGGGAGGCACGCTGATGGCCGAGATCACGCTGATCGAAGCGGTTACCCAAGCGCTCGCCTGGGAGATTACCCACGACCCACGGGTGGTCGTGCTCGGCGAAGACGTCGGCGTCAACGGTGGAGTTTTTCGTGCCACCGCCGGGCTGCATGCACGTTTCGGTTCCGAGCGCATTCTGGATACGCCGCTCGACGAAACCTCGATCGCCGGGCTCGCCGTTGGCATGGCCTTTCAAGGCATGCGGCCAGTGGCCGAAGCGCAGTTCGAAGGTTTTATTTATCCGATGATCGATCACATCATCAGCCACGCCACCAAGATGCGCAATCGCACGCGCGGCCGCGTTACCTGCCCGCTGGTGCTGCGCGCGCCCTGGGGCGGCGGCATCCGCGCGCCCGAGCACCACTCGGAGTCGCCGGAAGCGATTTTTGCGCACATGCCCGGCTTGCGGGTGGTGATCCCGAGCAGTCCGGCGCGGGCTTATGGCCTGCTGCTGGCGGCGATCCGCGACCCCGACCCGGTGATTTTTTTCGAACCCAAACGCATCTATCGGCAGTACAAAGAAGAAGTCGCCGATGACGGCGAAGCGCTGCCGCTGGATGTCTGTTTTGTGTTGCGCGACGGCAGCGATGTCACCCTGGTGACCTGGGGCGCGCATGTCAAGGAATGTCTGGAAGCGGCCGACAAGCTGGCGCTGATGAGCGTTTCTGCCGAGGTCATCGATGTCGCCACACTCAAGCCGATCGACTTCGACACGATTGCCGAATCGGTGGCCAAAACCGGCCGTTGCGTGATCGTCCACGAAGCCCACCGGCACTGCGGTGTCGGCGCCGAGATCGCCGCGCAACTGGCCGAAAAATCGATGTTCGATCTGATCGCGCCGGTGCAACGCGTCACCGGTTACGACGTGCCGATGCCGTTGTTCCGGTTGGAAATGAAATACCTGCCGGGCGTGGATCGGATCATTGACGCGGTCAAGAAAACGATGCACTTCAAGTCGTAAAACAACCGGCCGAGCGACCCCCGCGACCGCAACAGGACCAGCAGCCATGAGCGAGATCAAGACATTTTTCCTGCCCGACCTGGGCGAAGGCCTGCCCGATGCCGAGATCGTCGAATGGCATGTGGCCGAGGGTGATGTGGTGCATCTGGATGCGGCGTTGGTGTCGATGGAAACCGCCAAAGCGGTGGTCGATGTGCCGTCGCCGTTTTCCGGGCGCGTGGTCAAGCTCTACGGCCAGGCGGGCGCGGTGATCGATACCGGCGCGGCCTTGGTGGATATGGAAATCGACGCCAGTCTGCCGCAACGCAAAGACGCCGAAAGCACCGGCCACCAACACGCGCCCGCGGCCAAAGCGGCAGCGGCACCGGCAGCGGTGGTCGCAGCGCCCGCCGCCGTGGCCGCGCCAGCACCCGCACCTTTAGCAACCAGCGGCGAACGCGCCGATCAAGGCAGCGTCGTCGGGGCGATGCCATCGAGCAATGAAGTGCGCCACGAAGCGGCGAGCTCGGCCGGTGGCGTCAAGGCGATGCCGGCGGTACGCGCGCTGGCGAAAAAACTCGGCGTCGATCTGCGCCAGATTCGTGCCAGCGCTGCCGATGGTGTCATCAGCCTGCACGAGGTGAAGGCCGCCGCCGCCAATCCACCAGCAGCGGTGATCGCGGCCGCGACTGCCACGTCCACCGCAGCGCCAGCGCCGCCGGCCGCCATCGGCAAACCGATGCGCACCGCGCCGCCGACGGTGGCGCGGCTCGGCCAACCGGAACCGCTGCGCGGCGTGCGTCGCAATATGGCGCGGATCATGGCCGCCGCCCACGCCAGCGTGGTGCCGACCACGCTTTGCGATGACGCCGATCTGCATGCTTGGAGCGCCGGCAACGACATCACCGTGCGGCTGATTCGCGCCATCGTCGTTGCCGCCCAGGCGGTGCCCGCGCTGAATGCCTGGTTCGATATGGAAAATGCCACCCGCACGCTGCATGCGCGGGTCGATGTCGGCATCGCCGTCGATACCGAAGACGGCCTGTTCGTGCCGGTGCTGCGCAATGCCGACATGCTCGATGGCCGCGGTGTGCGCGCTGGCATCGAGCGCCTGCGCGCCCAGGTCATGGATCGCAGCATTGCCGCCGATGAACTCAAAGGCGCGACCATTTCGCTATCGAACTTCGGCATGTTTGCCGGCCGCTATGCAACGCCGATCATCGTGCCACCAACGGTCGCCATCATCGCCGCGGGCAAGGGCCGCCCGCAATTGGTACCGGTAATCGGTGGCATCGAAAGCCATCGCTTGATGCCGTTGTCGCTGACCTTCGATCATCGCGCCGCCACCGGCGGTGAAGCCGCGCGTTTCCTCAAAGCCTTGCTGGACGATCTGGCGCTGGCGAGTTAGCGCTTGGCGGCCTGCTGGGTGCGTGGCCACGCTCACCGTGCCGATTCGGCGGGACTGATTGGATTGCTGGCGCCATCCGCTGCGGCGGCGTGATCGGCCAACCACTCGCGCGCCAATTCCACCGCTTCGCTGCTGCCGGCCAGTACTACGGTATCGCCGAGCTGCAAGACGATGTTGTCATCGCCGGCCAGCAACGCGGCATCGTCCCGGCGTACGGCGAGCACGGTCGCGCCGGTGCGGCCGACCAGTCCCAGTTCCTGGACGCGCTGGCCAATCGCTGGACTGCCAGCTTCCAGGCTGACCGGCAACAGGTCACCCAGACCCGGCAGCAGATCGTGGACTTGTTCCAGCGCCAGCGCATGGGCACCGGCACCGGCGCCCGGCGCCTGCCGACGCAGTGCTTCCAGAATGGCGAACGATCCGGCCTTGACGTGGCCCTGCAACTGCGTTGTGCTGCGCCAGAAGGCGATGCTGGAGCCGAGCAGAATCAACATCAACACGGCCAGCGCGGGCAACACCGGCACATAGGCTGATGTCGCCGCGATCGAGATCAAACCAACCAGAATCAGCAACATCAATTCCAGCGCCAATTGCAGTGCGCGTCGCGGTGCTTGGGCAAAATCGACGCCGCCTTCGGCGAGCGGCATCGCCGCCTGCGCCATGCGTCCGGCAAGGGCACGCGTGGCGCGCACCACGCCCAGCAACAACGGCGCCGCCAGCACCGAAAAGCCTGCCCAGACCAGCACCGTGGTGCTGATGCCGAGCAGGCCGGTGCGCACATCCAACCAGTGGCGAAGCTCGTTGGCACCCAGCGCCGCAGCCAGCATCAAGGCGGCGATCAGCGCAACGTCCACCATCAGAAACGCAATCCAGCGCCACAGTTTGCCGACCCGGTGTTGCTGGCGTGCGGCGACGATGGATTGAATCCAACCACCGTAAAGTGCGGCAAAGGTTTTCAGCGATTGCGGCAGATGGCGATCCACCGCAGCGGCGGCGCGATCGGCATGGCGCACCATGAATGGGGTGGTGAATGTGGTGATAGCCGCCACCGACACCGCCAGTGCGAGCAGGCGCGGATCGGCACTGCCGGTGGCCACGCCAAGGCCGGCAATGATGAAAGAAAACTCGCCGATCTGGCCCATGCTCAATCCGGCGCGCAGCGACTTGCCGATGCCAAGTCCGCTGAAAAACCCGGCCAGCGCTACCGCCAGCGGCTTGGCGACCAGCACCAGCAGGCAGAGCAGGGCCACCAGGCCGGGGTTGGCGAGAATCAACTTGGGTTCGATACTCATGCCGATGGCGACAAAAAACACCGCCGCGAACATATCGCGTACTGGCCGTACCAGCACTTCGATGCGTTTTTCTTCGCCGGATTCGGCCACCAGCGAGCCCGCCAAAAAGGCCCCCAGCGCCACCGAATAGCCAAAGTGACGCGCCGCCAACGCCGCCGCAAAGCACACGCCAATGCTCGCCAACAAAGTGGTCTCCGGTCGATTGAGCGCGACCACGCGCCGCATCAACCCAGGAATCAAGGCATAGCCGATGATCAACAAGCCGGCGAGAAACTGCCCCAGCCGCAACGCTTCGGCACCCAAGGTGGCGGCATCCGGGGTGCCGCTCTTGGCCAGGGTGCTGAACAAAGTCAGCAACAGCACCGCGATCAAATCCTCAACGATCAGGGTGGCAAACACCACCTCGACCAGGCTGCCGCCGATTTTTTGTTCTTCAAATACTTTGGCGATCACCGTGGTGCTGGCAATGGCGACCACGCCGCCGAGAAAAAAACTGGATACCGCCGACATGCCGTAAGCGCGACCGACGCTGCTGCCCAGCCAAAGCATGGCGCCGACTTCCACCAGCGCGATCAACAGCCCGCGCGGCCCGACCCGCAACAAGCGGCCGACGCTGAACTCCAGGCCGATAAAAAACATCAACAAAATGACGCCGAGTTCGGACAGCGTGCCGATCTGGTTCGGATCGACGATCGGCAGCAGGCCCAGGTGCGGCCCGACGATCACCCCGGCCAACAAATAGCCGAGCACTACCGGTAGGCCGATGCGCTGGAACACCGTCGTGGTCAGCGCAGCGACGCAAAGCACGGCGGCCAGTGAACTCAGAAAGGTGCTGTCGGTCGGCATCGGTGGTCCTCAATCGCGGTCGACGGGCAACGACTTCGGCGCCGACCAGAGCCAGCGACGCAGCAGCAATGCGCCGCCGATCAGCACGCTGTAAGCGGCATACGCCAGCAAGCCCGCCAGCACCTGCGGCCAGATCCGACCGGCCTGCGGCCAATCGCTGTGTACGGCCAGGTCCGCCACCCAGGCCGCGCCCACCAGTGCCACCAGCACGGCCATCAGATCGTAGCCGCGACGGGCACCATGGCGTGGTGCCGGTGGTGGCAAACGCCAGTAGGCAAATCCGAGGATCGCGAACCACGGCAGAAACAGGATCATGGCGAGATAGCGCATCGCGCCATTGTAGAGGGCAGGCGGCCATTGGCGTAGATCGCGCGAAGTGGCCGGTCGTAGGTCGGATCAAGCCGCGCATCACCGTGCGGTCAGGCGCAGGCGTCGCTGCGCGGCAGAACCGACAATGCTGGCCACGCCGCGCGATCACGTCGGATCCGCCGCGATTCATTGGCTTGGCGATCCCCCAAGGTCTTGGCGCGGCTTGATCCGACCTACCATCTGCCATCGTGATCGAGGGCTGTGGCCATCCCAGCGATCCAGCCGTTAGCGGATTACCAGCCGAGACTGATGCTCAACGCGGCATGCCGACCGGGTTCGCTGGCGAGGTCGACTTCGCGGGCATTGGCGGCCAGGCCACGCACCGTGCCCCACTGCCAGTAACGGCGATTGGCCAGGTTGAACAGACCCAGGTTGACCGCGGTCCGTGCTCCCGGATGCCAGCTATAGAACGCATCCAGGGTGACAAAACCCGGGCTTTGGAACAGCGGCGTGGTTGCCGAATCGACGCGGTGTTTGGCGGCGACCGCGGTCGCCACGCCCTCCAGGCGATGGCGTCCGCTGGCACTGGTGTGGGATAGACCGAGCACCGCCTTGGCCGGATCGATGGTGTTCAGTGGCCGCTGCCGCGCGGTGTCGGTGCCGCGCGTATAGGCGAGCGCGGTGTGCAATTCAAAGCCGCTGCCGAGCCAATCGTCGAGGCCGACATCGGCGGCCAGTTCGGCGCCCCAGATTTCGGCCCGCTGCCGATTCAAGGATTGAAACACCAACAAGCCGGTGTCCGGATTGGTGCCCAAATTGACCCGGGATTCGATCAGGTTGTGGTAGCGATTGTCGTAGCCGGTCAAGCTGCCGCTGCTGCGGGCGCTGGTCCAGCGAATGCCGGCTTCCAGACCGTTGCTGGTTTCCGATTTCAAGTCTGGATTGGGAATCGCACTGAAACCGAAAGCGGGAATATCGAAGCCGATGTTGACGTCGCTAAACGGCGGCGCACGAAAACCGCGGGCGTATTGAACAAAGCCGGTGATGCGGTCGTTCAGTTGATAGGCCAGCCCGAGTTTCGGCGTGATTTGATCTTCGCTGGTATTCACTACCGGCACGCCGGGGTTATCCGCCAACCAGGTGGCATCGACCTGGGCGGTGACACGGTAGCTCTCGTAGCGCAGGCCGGGGGTGAGGGTAAACCGATCGGTAACGGCGATGGCGTCTTGCACAAAGCCGCCGAGTTCACGGGTTTTCGAATTGGGGAAATCGCGCACCGGCAGCACCTCGCCGATGATGACGTGACTGACCGCGCCGGTGCGCAGATTGGTCTCGGTGCCATCGCGTTGTTCGCGCAAACGGTTTTCTACCCACTCGAAACCAGCGACCAGACGATGCTTCAGCGCCCCGGTCTGGCGTTCGCCATCGACGATCAACTCGCTGCCATCGGTGGCCTGGGCGTAGTGGAATTGGCGCTCGCGCAGGGTCGCCGCGGCGGTCGCGGTGGCGCCGCGTCGGTGCTGCGTCGTGCGTTGATTGAAGTCGGTGTCCTGCGAGTAGAAGCGCTGGGTGATCTGATCGAACGGACCAAACCGCAGCGTTTGCTGCCAGCTCAGACTCAGGCGATCGCGTTCGGCGAGGTCATCGGCCAGCAGGCTGGTGGTGGTGGCAAACTGGCCGGGGCCAGCGACCAGACTTTGCACATCGACGGCGTTGTGGCTGCGATGGTCCTCGGCGACCAGATCAAAATTGCCGGCGCGCTCGGAGTGCCAGTGGATCTTGGCCAGACCCAATCGATCCCGGACCCGCGCCGGATTGGCATCGAGCCCACCGGGACGGGCAAAGTTTTCGCGCTCACCGGCGTTGCGATCGCTGGCGCTGAACAGTAAGCCCCAGTCACCGGCGGCAACCGCTGAAGTTGCGGTCAGCAAGCGGCTGTGATCGCTGGAACCCGAGCGCAGCCGGGCACCGACATAGAACTTGCCATCGCCCTGGTCCAGAAACGCTTGCGGGTCGCGGGTCTGATAGGCGATCACGCCACCGAGTGCGTCGGAGCCATACAGGGTTGACGCCGGTCCACGCAGAATCTCCACCCGTTCCAGCAGCTCTGGATCGACCAGATCACGACTGGCGCGGGAGAAACTGCCGACCGAAAAACCATCGGTGATCGGTACGCCATCGACCTCGATGGCAATGCGGTTGCCATCGATGCCGCGAATCGAAATGCTTTGCGCACCGAAGCGCACGCTGTCTTCGTTGACGCTGACACCGGGCTCGTAGCGCAACAGATCCTTGATGTCGGCGGCCACGATCTGGTCGATGCGCTGACGCTCGATCACGCTGACGGTGCCGGCCACTTCGGCCAGCGGCTCGGCGATCTTGTTGGCGATCACGCTGATCGTGGCCAGCGGCTTGGCCGGCGCTGCGGACACCGACGGTGCTGGTGCCGACGGCTCGGCGAGCACCTGACTCAAGCCCGCAACCAGCAAATAGCAAGGCCAATAGGCAGTACGGCGGGTCATCTTCGGTCTCCATCAACTAGGTAGATGGGTACACTAAATCGCGTCGCCGTGCGCCGCCCTGACTTCGATCAAGCGCCGTCTCGGCGCTGGGTGAGCTGCGCGCAAAAAGGCACTGCCGCTTGATCTGGATCAGGGCGCCAGATACCCCCGGGGGCAGATGCTGGCATCGGTAATTCACCTTCCTGCCGCAGCGGGTTTGCGGCCATCAACGAGAGACCCCCATGTCCACCATAAAACTCCTGTCCACCAGTCTGGCACTACTGCTGGCCGGCATTGTCCAGGCCGCCGATGTCAGCAATGAACGTCCGCCACAGGCGGCGCTGGAAGCCGGTAAAGCCGCGTATCTGGCCAATTGTGCGGCCTGTCACCAACCCGAAGGCACCGGCCTGCCGGGCGCGTTTCCGCCGCTGGCCGGCTCCGACATTCTCACCACCATGAGCAAGGACAAGGTGCTGGCATCGATCCTGAAAGGCTTCACCGGCGAACTGGTGGTCAAAGGCCAAAAATACAACGGCGTGATGCCAGCGATGAGCCACTTGAGCGATAGCGATATCGCCAACATCGTCAGCTTCGTCTATGCCAGTTGGGGCAATCCGGGTGGCAAAGTCGTCGCCAAAGAGGTGGCGGCCGCGCGCAAAACGCTCGCGGTGACCAGCGATCTGGCCCAGGGCGAACGCCACGTTGGCACCAAACAGGCCATGCAGGGTTACCAGGGCGCGCCCAGCGCCGTGCCATCGAAAGATATTGAGATGGTGGTCAATCCGGATGCGCCATCGATCAGCAAAGCCGAGTTTCAGCACGCCACCGAGATATTTTTCCAGCGTTGCGCCGGTTGTCACGGCGTGCTGCGCAAAGGCGCCACCGGCAAACCGCTGACGCCCGACATCACCCGCGTCAAGGGCACCGAATATCTGAAAGCATTGATCAACTTCGGTTCGCCCGCGGGCATGCCGAACTGGGGTACCTCGGGCGCGCTTAGCAAAGAAGAAATCGACATCATGGCGCGCTTCCTGCAACACGATCCGCCGACACCGCCGGAATGGGGCATGCCGCAGATGAAGGAAAGCTGGAAAGAGTTGGTGCCGGTGGCGGATCGGCCGACCCACAAGATGCACAACCGCAATATCCAGAACTTTTTCTCGGTCACCCTGCGTGATGCCGGCGAGATCGCCCTGATCGATGGCGATACCAAAGAAATCGTCACCATTCTCAAGACCGGTTACGCCGTGCACATTTCGCGCATGTCCAATTCCGGACGCTATGTCTTTGCCATTGGCCGTGACGCCAAGATCGATCTGATCGACCTGTGGATGGACCCGCCGGCGATCGTTGCCGAAATCAAGATCGGCCTCGAAGCGCGTTCGGTGGAGACTTCCAAATATAAGGGCTACGAAGACAAGTACGCGATCGCCGGCGCCTACTGGCCGCCGCAATACGTGATCATGGACGGCGCCACGCTGGAACCGCTGAAGGTGGTCTCCACCCGTGGCACCACCGTGGATACCCAGGAATATCACCCGGAACCACGGGTCGCGGCAATCGTCGCCAGCCACGAGCACCCCGAGTTCATCGTCAACGTCAAAGAGACCGGGCGCATTTTACTGGTCAATTATTCCGACATCGAAAACCTGCAAGTGACCACGCTCGATGCCGCGCGCTTCCTGCACGACGGCGGCTGGGATTCGACCCATCGCTACTTTTTGACGGCGGCCAATCAAAGCAACAAAATTGCCGTGGTCGACTCCAAAGAACGCAAGATGGTGACGATGATCGACGCCGACAAGATTCCGCATCCGGGCCGCGGTGCCAACTTCGTGCATCCGCAATTTGGCCCGGTCTGGGTGACTTCGGCACTCGGCAATGAGAAAGTCAGCCTGGTTGGCACCGACCCGGTCAAGCATCCGGCGCAAGCATGGAAAGTGGTGCAGGTACTGAGCGGTCAGGGCGGCGGTTCGCTGTTCGTCAAGACCCACCCCACCTCGCATCATCTGTATGTCGATTCGCCGTTGAATCCAGATCCGAAAATCAGCCAGAGCGTGGCGGTGTTCGACACCCAGGCGCTGGACAAGGGCTACAAAGTGCTGCCGATCGCCGAATGGGCGAACGTCGGTGAAGGCCCCAAGCGCGTCGTGCAACCGGAGTTCAACAAAGCCGGCGACGAAGTCTGGTTCTCGGTCTGGAACGGCAAGGACCAGCGTTCGGCGTTGGTGATCGTGGACGACAAGACCCTCAAATTGAAGAAAGTCATCGACGACCCCCGCATCATCACGCCGACCGGCAAGTTCAACGTCTTCAACACCGTTGAAGACGTCTATTGATTGAGTGCTGATCCCGGCATCGCCCGGCGCGATCGGTGTCGGCAGCTCGTACCTTCAGCTCGCGATTGGTCAATCGATCCACCGGCTATGCCCGAATGGTGTAGCCGGTGCTGGATCGCACCATGACGCGACGGCTCGTCCTCAACGTGCGGGTAAGCGCGGCGTATCCCCCTATTCTTGTCCTCTGTCGTCTGTCTTGTGTCTTCTGTCTTCTGACTGACTGACTGACAGGTGGATGCGCTGCGCTTATCCACCCTACCTACCAATTGAACCCACCTCCTCCGATTCTCCCCAAGGCAATCGCTATGAAGATCTCCCATAAAACATCATTACTCAGCGCCGCGATTGTGGCGGCCTGGCTGATCCTGCCGCTCACCGCACAAGCCGACTCGGCCACTTCCTTCAGCGAAGTTTTCAGCAAGGGCACGCCGACGCTGGATTTGCGGCTGCGCCAGGAAAGCGTCAGCGACGACAATTTCAGCAAGGACGCCGATGCGCTGACGCTGCGCGCACGGCTCGGCTTCAAGACCGCATCATGGAATGGCTTCAGCGCCGTGGTCGAAGCCGAAGGCGTCGATGCGATCAATGATCGCTACAACTCCACCGCCAACGGCAACACCAGCTTTCCCACCGTTGCCGACCCCACCGGCACCGAATGGAATCAGGCTTACCTCGGTTGGGATTCGGGCAAAGGCACGGCGCTGGCGATCGGTCGGCAACGCCTCTTGCTGGACAACCATCGCTTCTTCGGCAATGTCGGCTGGCGCCAGAACGAGCAGACTTTCGATGCCATCAGTGCGCAACACCGGTTTGGCGAAAAAACCGCGCTGCGCTATTTCTACATCGATCAGGCCAATCGGGTGTTTGGCAATGGCAATCCCAATCGCTTGCTGGCCGAGTTCAATCTGGACGCGCATTTGTTCCAGCTCGCGCATCCCTTCAGTTTCGGCACGCTCACCGGCTACGGTTATCTGGTCGACAATCAGGATCTGCCGCTGACTTCGACCCAAACCTTTGGCGTGCGTTGGGTCGGTGCCCGGAAGTTTGCTGCCGACTACAGTTTCGGTTACACCGCCGAGGTGGCCGATCAGTCGGATTACGCCGGCGGGCGGGCGAGCAATGACGCCCGCTACCTGCTGCTGGAAACCAGCTTGACCCTGCCCAGCAAACATCAACTGAAGGTTGGCTTCGAGCAACTCGATGGCGATGGCACGTATGCGTTCCAGACCCCGTTTGCGACCCTGCATGCTTTCAATGGCTGGGCGGATCGTTTTCTGACGACGCCGGTCAATGGCCTGGATGATTTCTATCTGGGCATCGCCGGCCCGGTGGCGCCGCTCGCGCCGCTGGCCTATACCGTGGTCTGGCACCAGTTTGATCCCAGCCACGGCGGCGGCAGTTATGGCAGCGAGTGGGATGCACAGCTCAGTCTGCCATTCGCCAAGCGCTATCTGGCTTTGCTCAAATACGCGCGCTATCAGGAAGACGGCTTCAACCGCGATGTCAACAAATTGTGGGCGAGTGTCGAGGTGAAGTTCTAAGGGGGAATGCGCCGCTTTGCAGATCGCCGCCAAAGTGCCGGTTTTATTGCGCCGCATCCAGCCGCCCACTAGCATGCTCGAAGCATACGGTGGAGACCATGATGAGCGCGAAGGCAACTGGGCCCGAGGCCCAGCCAGATTGGGAAAAGTTGCGGCAACAATGGTGGCAGGCACTGACGGCGGCCGGCGTACCGGTGATCGATCAGGCAAAAAGTTGGCTGGGCGAAGGCTGGCAAGCGCCGATTTCCGCTCTGGGCGCGACGGTTGGCCGCCCGTTTCAGGGCGAAGCCGCCGGGCGCTTGCAGGCAGCGACCCGGCAATTTCTCGGTTGGTGCCATGGTCTGTTGAATCCGACCGAAGCAGCGCCAGCGATGCCAGCGACCGCCGCCGAATGGTCGAACTGGCTGCGCCAGGGCGCTGGGCCGATGTTCGAGAGCATCAATCCGCTGCTCACGCTGTTGCAAGGGGCGCCGTTTGGCGCCGATGGCTTTGACCAAGGCGGCTTGGCGAAATGGTTGGCGGCCGCCGGTCAGCCCGCCGAAGCCATGCAGGCTGGGCTGCGCGATCTGCTCAAGTTGCCCAGTTTCGGTTTTGCGCGTGAGTCAGAGGAGCGCAAGCAGGAGATGGCCTTGGCCCTGCTGGATTTTCAAACCGCGCTGGCGGCTTACCACGGCTTGCTGCAAAAGATCAGCCAGCAGAGTTTCGGTCGCTTCGAATCCAAATTGGCCGAACGCGAAGAACCTGGACGCCGACTCGATTCGATCCGCGCCGTTTACGATCTGTGGATCGACGCCGCCGAAGAGACTTACGCCGAAGTTGCCCTGAGCCAGGAGTTCCGCGAGATCTATGGCAAATTGGTCAATCGCCAAATGGCCTTGCGCCAGCGCTTGCAGGCCGAGATCGAGCGCGCTGGTGCCGAAGTCGGCATGCCGACCCGCACCGAATTGAACTCGGTGCATCAGCGCCTGCACGCGCTCCGCCGCCAGGTCCGTGAACTGGAGGCGCGTCTCGACAGCGCCGCTGGTGCCAGCGCCAGCGCCGTGCCCACGGCGGTGGCAGCAGCGGCGCCGGTGGCAGCGAATTCGGCGCCGCGTCGCGTCCCCCGGTCGGCGGCCAAGCAGACCAAAGCTGCGGCCAATCGCCGCCAATCGCCGGTCGCCAAAGCACGCGGACCGAAGACCGCCGCAAAACCGAAAGCCAAACCGAAAGTGGTCAATCGACCGATCACCCGCAAGCCGGCCGACAAGCCGATGAGCAAGTCAACCAGCGCCAAGAAATCACCCGCTGCCGTGGTTCGGCGCGCCCTGAAGAGACTGGCCTGAAGGAGCCTGCCATGAGCGGACCGATAGACTTGAAACCCGAACGCGTCATCCAGGAGTTGATCGGCCTCGGCGAACGGCTGAGGCGGGGTGCGCAGCAATTGCGGCAACTACCGGAGGTGCAGGTCGGTGTCAGTGACAAAGAAGTGATCGATGGCGAAGACAAAATGCGGCTCTATCGTTTTGTCTCGGCGGCGAAGATCACCCGCAAGACCCCGATCCTGATCGTCTATGCCTTGGTCAACCGGCCGTACATGGTGGATCTGCAGGAAGACCGTTCGATCGTGAAAAGCCTGCTGGCGGCGGGTCACGATGTCTATCTGATCGACTGGGGTTATCCGGATGCCAGCGACCGCTATATGACGCTGGACGATTACATCAGTGGCCTGATCCGCCGCTCGGTAGGCGCGGTCAGTCGGCGCTATGGTGGCAAGCCGGTCAATCTGCTCGGCATCTGTCAGGGCGGCGCGTTCAGCGTTTGCTACACCAGTCTGTATCCGGAATCGGTGAAAAATCTGATCACCATGGTCACGCCGATCGACTTTCATACCGCCGACAACATGTTGTCCAACTGGACCCAGCAGATGGATGTCGATCTGTTGGTCGATACCCTGGGCAACATCCCGGCCGACCTGATGAATTGGTGCTACCTCACGCTCAAGCCGTACCGACTGCTGCAGCAGAAGTACGTCGGGCTGACCGATATTCTGGACAACCCGACCGAACTGGCCAACTTTCTGCGCATGGAAAAATGGATCTTCGATTCGCCGGATCAGGCCGGCGAAGCCTTCCGCCAGTTCATCAAGGATTTTTATCAGGCCAACAAACTGAAAAATGGCGGCCTGGTGATCGGTGGCAAAGCGATCGAGCCCAAGCGCATCACCATGCCGGTGCTGAATATCTTTGCCGAGCAAGACCACCTGGTGCCGCCAGCGGCGTCACGCGCGCTCAAGGGCATCATCGGCAGTCGCGACTATTCCGAGATCAGCTTCAGGGGCGGGCACATCGGCATTTATGTGTCGGGGCGCGCGCAACGCGAGATTCCGCCGGCCATCGATCACTGGCTGCGCCAGCGCGAATAGGCGTTCGGGCGCGGTCGATTACGGATTGCCGATGTGTGATCGGGTCGGCCGTTCCAGTACTTTGTCGGCGTTGAACAAGCGCTCGATGCGGGCGAACAACTCCGGTCGCGAGAACGGTTTTTTCATGAAATCGTCGGCGCCGATGCGTTGCGCATAAAACTGCTCGGTGGCCTGTTCGTTGCCGCTCATCATGATGATCGGAATGTCCTTGGTGATCGGGTCGCGGCGCAAAATGCGCAACGCTGCAAAACCGTTCATGCCGGGCAGCACGATGTCGAGAAAGATCAGGTCGGGTTTTTCGGTGCGCGCCATCTCCACGCCTTTTTCGGCATCGACCGCTTCCAGCGAGGCGTAGCCGCTTTGGGTGAGCATCTTGCGCATCACCGCGAGGATCGTCAGTGAGTCATCGATCACCAGCACGCGGGTGCCAGCGGGGCCGCGCACTCGTGGCTTTTCGCGGCGATCCTGGGGTTCTCCAGCATTGCCGAAAATGCGCCGGAAGATATTGAATCTGCTCACTGCCACGCCCCCGAAATGTTCGCCATTGCGGTCAAGTTTCCCGCTCGGCGCGAATTGCCGCAAGCGCTTTCTTCGGCTGGAGCGCGGTCGGCACCGAATGTTGTTGACAGGAGCGATGCAAAAGGCCACCAGATTCAACGCAAAGACGCCAGTACGCGAAGGTGCAAAAGATCTCCGGCACCACTTCGCGCCTTTGCAACTCTGCGCCTTTGCGTTACGTGCGTTTGATGTCGTTTGTGGTCAAGTGCCGCTGCCGCCAAGGCCTTGTGCCGCAGCTGAATTACCGCAGCGCCTCAATCCCAGCGATCATCCCGCGACCAGATGGCATCGGCTTCCAGCTTGATCGGGAACCGCGAGATTGGCGCATAGGCCGGCCCGCGCACGGCGACCCCGCTGCGCACGTCGAATTGGGCGCCGTGGCGCGGACACTCGATCAGGTGGCCGATCACCGGGCCGCCGGTCAGTTGCGCGCCGTCGTGGGTGCAGACGTCTTCGATCGCATAGAAGTCGCCGTCGATGTTGAATACGGCGACCAGAGCACCCTCAATGTCGGTCACCCGATGCTCGCCCGGTGCCAGTTCGTTCAAGCCGCAAACGCGCGTCCACAAAGCCATCAGTCGGTGACCGATGGGGTGGTCGGCAAGGATTTCACCAGCACCATGAACTCGAGATCGCCGCGTTTGGGAACGCCGAAGCGCTCGTCACCATAGGGAAACGCCTTGCGCTGGCCACTCGGCCGATAACCGCGCCGCTGGTAGTAGGCGATCAGTTCCTGGCGCACGGAAATCACCGTCATCGTCATCACCGCGGCCTGGTACCGATCCTTGGCGATCTGTTCGGCACGGCGCAAAATCTGGTCGCCGATACCGCCGCCTTGCTGTCCTGGGCTGACCGCGAACATGCCGAAATAGCCGACGCCGTCGTGTGCCTCGACCTGCGCACAGCCGAGCAGTTGGCAGTCGCGCAGCGCCAGCAGCACCTGGCTGTCGGGGGTCTGGATCAAGGCCGCGACCGAAGCGACATCGGTGCGTTGGCCATCGAGCAAGTCGGCTTCGGTGGTCCAGCCCTGACGGCTGCCAGCACCGCGATAGGCCGATTCCACCAGCGCGACGATGGCCGGGATATCGTCGTCGTCGGCAGCGCGAAACTGCAGCTCGCCCGCTACCGTTTCGGTAATCGGCCCAGCCAGTGCCCGCGCCATTGCATCGAATGGCAGCAACGCGCAGCGCTGGCGGGCTGGATGGGCTTGCAGCTCAGCGAATACCGCCAACTCACCGAGCGCTTGATCGGCGCCGATGCCGCTGTCCATTTGCGCCATCATGGCGGTGTGAAGATCGACAATTTTGGCGCGCCGAGCGCCAATCGCGGCCTGGCTCAACATCGACGCGCTGGCGGTGCAGATGGCGCAACTTTCACCCTCGAAGCGGCAGGCCTCGATGACCCCGCGGTCGCTGAGCTGCAAGGCCATCCGCACCTGATCGCCACAGCTAGCATTGCGCCCCTCGCCGCAATGGGTGGCGCTCGTCAGCGGACCAAAGTTCTTTGGCAGCCGATTGTGGGCAAGGATGGTTTCGCAATAGAGCGCAGACAGAGTCATCGGTGGGGTCGGCAGGGTGGCGGCAAGTCGCCGTGGTGGGGCGATCGGAACTACCATCTTGCAGCGCTATTCAAGCAGCTTGCGCACTTTGGCGATGGCCAGCACAAAGGCGTCGATTTCTTCGCAGGTATTGTAAAACGCCAGCGACACCCGGGTGGTCGCGGCGATGCCATAGAACTGCATCAGCGGGTGCGCGCAATGGTGGCCGGAGCGCACCGCAATGCCTTCGTAATCGAGCAAGGTGGCGAGATCGTGGGCGTGCAAGCCGTCGATCAAAAACGAAAATACCGACGCCCGCTGCCGCGCCTGACCGAACAGCCGCAGGCCGGGAATCTGGGCAAATTGCGCCAGCGCGTATGTGGTCAACTGTTGTTCGCGTTCGGCGATGCGCTGCATGCCGATTGCCTGCATCCAGTCGATTGCCGCACCCAGGCCGACAAAGCCGGCGATATTCGGTGTGCCGGCTTCGAAGCGATGCGGCGGACAGGCAAAGGTGGTTTTCTCGAAGCTGACCGCGTTGATCATCTCGCCGCCGCCCATGAAGGGCGGCATCGCTTCGAGGATTTCGGTTTTCGCCCAGAGCGCGCCAGTGCCGGTAGGACCGAACATCTTGTGGCCGGTGAGCACATAAAAGTCGCACCCCAGCGCCCGCATGTCCACGGCCATGTGCGGCACCGCCTGCGAGCCATCGACCAGCACCGGGATGCCGCGTGCGTGCGCCGCATCGATCAGCTCACGCAGCGGATTGATCGTGCCCAGCACGTTGGAAACGTGGGTGATGCAGAGCAATTTGACCCGCTCGTTGAGCAAGGCAATGGTGCCTTCGAGATCGACTTCACCGGCTTGGGTAATCGGCGTTGGCATCACTTTGGCGCCACTGCGGCCAGCGACAATCTGCCAGGGCACGATATTGGCGTGGTGTTCCATCACCGAAGCCAACACCACATCGCCCGGTTGCAAACGCGGCATCAGCCAGGCGTAGGCGACCAGATTGGTGGCGGCGGTGGTGCCGCTGGTGAAGACGATCTGTTCGCGGCGTTCGGCGTTGATGAAACGCGCCAGCTTGTCGCGCACGGCTTCGTAATTGACCGTCGCCTCACTGCCCAGGGTATGCACGGCACGCGAGACGTTGGCGTTGAACTCGTGGTAGTAGCGATCAACCGCAGCGACCACGGATTGTGGACGCTGGGCGGTATTGGCGTTGTCGAAATAGATCAGCGGCTTGCCGTGGATCAGTCGCGTGAGTTGCGGAAATTCGGCACGAATGGCGGCGATATCGAGAGCAGGGGTCATGCAGATTCCGTGGCTGGCGAGCAGAGGACAGAGGACGGAGGACAGAAGACAGAAGACAGAAGACAGAAGACAGAAGACAGAAGACAGAAGACAGAAGACGGAGGACAGAGGACAGAGGACAGAGGACAGAGGACAGAGGACAGAGGACAGAAGACAGAAGACAGAAGACAGAAGACAGAAGACAGAAGACAGAAGACGGAGGACAGAGGACAGAAGACGGAAAACAGAAAACAGAAAACAGAAAACAGAAAACAGAAAACAGAAAAGAGAAAACAGAAAACAGAAAACAGAAAACAAAACCAGGCGAATGCGCGGCACCGGGCATTCGCGGCGCTTATCCTCCCGGAAAAAGCACGCCTCTTCAGGCCGCTGCGGTGCCGATGTTCAACAGTTGCTCAAGCGCGGACTCAAGATCGGCGCGCATTGTCGCATCTTCCAGCACCGCCAGCGCTTCCATGGCGAAGGCGCGCATCAGCATACTGCGGGCAGTTTCCGCATCGATGCCACGCGAACGCAGGTAAAACA
>Ga0210033_1001216_pt1 | contig 24020 bp, 21 predicted proteins | sample CryGeymeta201501_FD_185465 | JGI IMG/M metagenome (GOLD analysis project Ga0210033, IMG submission 185465) | Groundwater microbial communities from Crystal Geyser aquifers in Utah, USA - Crystal Geyser metaG 2015-01 (SPAdes) (version 2) | ecosystem: Environmental > Aquatic > Deep subsurface >... | reverse complement strand
ACCGCAGCGCCCAGCACCGCAGCGCCCAGCACCGCAGCGCCCAGCACCGCAGCGCCCGCCACCGCAGCGCCCAGCACCGCAGCGCCCGCCACCGAAGCGCCCCGGGTCGTGCTCTCGGAGCGCGTGCCGCACGCCTGGCTGCGCACCGACGCGGACGCCTTCCCGCTGACGCCCGCGCGCTGGCGCCGTCGTCTGCCACGAGAATGTCGAACCCGCGGAGGCTACCGCGACTACTGCCAGGGCGAACGCATCGTGCCTTCGCCCCATGGTCCCGCGGCCGCCCTGGCGGAGCGGCTCGGCCTGGGCCAGGCCTTCACGGCGCGCATCCTCATTGGTGAAGCGCCACTGCCCGAGTGGATCGACGCGGTCCGGGATTCGGACGACGAGATGGACCTGTCCTTCCCGGTCCCCGGCGGTCACCTCGGGCGAGGCTTCGGCTACGTGCGCCACGGCAGCTTGCACGGGCGAGCGCACAAGGGCCTCGACATCGGCGCGCCCGATGGCTCTCCCATCCTGGCCGCGCGAGGCGGACTCGTCGCCTACAGCGACAACGGCCTCACGGGCTACGGCAACGTCGTGATCCTGCTGCACGAGGACGGCTTCACCACGCTCTACGCCCACTGCCGCGCGACCCATGTCTTCGCGGGCCAGCGCGTCGAGCGCGGTCAGATGATCGCCGAGGTCGGCCAGACGGGCTTCGCCTACGCCCCGCATCTGCACTTCGAGTGGCGGCAACGGGGCTGGGTGCGCGATCCCGCTCCTCTACTTGCCGATGATGCTCAGCCGGCGCAGGTCAGCCAGCGATGAGCGTCCAACACGAAGGGCTCCCCTCCATCGGAGAGCAGATCCAGAAGCGCTACCGCCTCGACGCGCTGCTCGCCTACGGAGGCATGGGCGTCGTCTACCGCGCGCAGGACATGACCCTCGACCGCCCGGTCGCCGTGAAGGTGCTGCCGCGCTCCCTGGACGAAGGCGTCGTGCGCCAACGATTCCTGCGCGAGGCGCGCCTGGCCGCGTCCATCCGCCACCGACACGTGGTCGACATCTTCGACGCCGGGTTCCTGGCCGAAGATCAGCCCTTCCTGGTGATGGAGCTGCTACACGGCGAGCCCCTGCACGAAAAGATCGGGCGCAACGGCGCCATGAAGGCCTACCGCGCGGGCGTGATGTGCAGCCAGCTACTCCGTGGAGTGGGCGCGGTGCACGCGGCAGGCATCATCCATCGGGACCTCAAGCCCTCCAACGTCTTCCTGGTCTGGGGGCCGGAGCTCTTCATCAAGCTGATCGATTTCGGTGTCAGCAAGAGCATGGACGCGGACCTGACGCAGATCACGGAGCCGGGGCTGGCCGTCGGCACGCCGAGCTACATGGCGCCCGAGCAAGTCCTGGGCAAAGGCGCGGACGAGCGCACGGACGTCTACGCCGTGGGCGCGACCCTGTTCGAGTCGTTGACCGGCAAGCCCTTGGTCAAGCCCGATAAGCACGTCGGACGGGTCTTCGACGCGATCCTCGATCTCGAGCCTCCACTTCCATCGAGCTTGCGCGAGGATCGGCTGAACATCCTCGACGACATCACGCTCAAGGCGCTCGCTCGCGATCCCGAGGCACGCTACGGGAGCTGCGCGGAGATGCACGCGGCCATCGAGGCGCGGCTCGAGTCGCTCGTCCCACGCGGACGAGCCGGCTGACCAGAGCTCAGCTCGCGACGTCCGCGACCGGCCCGTTCTTCACGCCGTCCGCGGCCTCGTCGACCGCAGCGCGAATGGCGGCCCCGAGCTCTTGCCCACCAAAGGGCTTGAGCAAGACGGCGGCGAAGAGGGCCTCGTCCGCCTCCAACCTCAGGCGAGCGTCGAAGCCCGTGGTCAGCAGCACGGGCAGCCCGGGACGCACCTTGCGGATTGCCCGCGCCAACTCCGTGCCCGTCAGACCGGGCATGCTGTGATCCGTCACCACCACATCGAAGGCGCTGGGATCCTCGAGGAAGAGCGCCAACGCGGAGGCGCCGTCGTGGCGGACCTCGACCTGGTAGCCGAGGCGACGCAACAGCCGACGGGTGCCGCGCGTGACGGCGATCTCGTCGTCCACCAGGAGCACGCGCTCGGCCCCGTGCGCAGCGGGCACGATGTCGACTCGAGCAGCCTGGGCACGTCCGGCCTCGCTGAGCGGCAAGAAGATCTCGAAGGTCGTGCCCTCGTCCACCGTCGATGCGACGCGAACGACGCCTCCATGCGCCTCGATGATGCCGTGCACGACGGAGAGCCCGAGGCCCGTGCCCGAGCCGACCGGCTTGGTCGTGAAGAAGGGATCGAAGATGCGTTCGAGGATTTCCGGCGCGATCCCCGGTCCTTCGTCGACCACGCTGAGCAGGGCGTAGCGCCCAGCCGGCAGCCCGCGGATGGACGCCTCGTCGGCCTCGAACTCCGCGACCTCGGCGCGCAGATCGATGCCCACGTGATCGCCGCCCGCCTGGTAGGCGTTGGTGACGAGGTTCACGATCACTCGTTCCAGCTGGGTCCGGTCGACACGCGTGAGCAAGGCGCGCGTCCCCAAGTGAGCCCGCAACTTCACGGTGGTGGGCAAGGTCGCGCTCAGGAAGTCGACGCTCGCCGTGACGCTGTCCCGCAGATCGATCGCACCTCGCTCGGAGTGCGCGTCACCGCGTCCGAAGGTGAGGATCTGCTGGACCAGCCGCGACGCGCGGTCGGTGGAGGAGAGGATCTGCCGGATGGAGTCGTGGCTGTCGGGCTGACCCTGGAGGTTCTGGGCCAGCAGCTCCGAGTGGGTGCGGATGGCCAGGAGGATGTTGTTGAAGTCGTGGGCGATGCCCGCCGCCAACGTGCCCAAGGCGTCCATCTTCTGGGAGGAGACGGCGCGCTCCTGCTCCTCGCGCCGCCCGGTGACGTCCTGAACCGCGCCGGCGAAGAGCGCGGGCTCGGCGTCCTCGCCGTCCAGCACCTCACCCACGAGGTGGACCCAGCGCACGCGCCCTGCGGCGTCGAGGATGCGGACCTGGAGATCGTAGGGCGCGCCCTCGAGCACGGCCGCGCGTCCCGCGTCCAGAGCCCGCTTTCGATCGTCGGGGTGCAGGACCGAGCGATACAACTCCAGGGAGGCCTCTTGCTCGCTGGGATCCATGCCCGCGATGCGGAAGGACTCGTCGGACCACCACCAGCGACCGCTGCGGATCTCCTGCTCCCAGGTGCCGAAGCGCGCGAGTCGGTGGGCCGCCGTGAGCTGACGAGAGGCCTCGGCATGGCGGGCCACGGCCGCGCTGCGCTCACGGTGCAGACTGACGACCACCAGGGTGCTCACGCAGGCGAAGACACCCGCGGCCGACACCAGAGCCATGCCGACGTGTACTCCGAAGCCGGCAAAGGGGCCGAGCCCGCTCTGCACCGCCAGCGCGCCTCCGAGCGTGAGCACCGCCGACGCGAGCAGGCCACCCAAGAGCCCATGACGGTAGGAGAGCCAGACGAAGGGCAGGAGCGTGGCGAACCAGAGCCGCACGACCAGGCCGTCCGGGGGCGCGAAGAAGATCACGGCCACCATGCCGAGCAGCCCGACCATGGCCAGGACACCACTCCGTGGGGGACGCAGAGAGGGTGCCCTCCTCAACAGCACCGGCCAGGGCGAGAGCAGCACCCCCGACACGCTGGCGATCACGAAGACACCCCGCAGGCTGTTGGCGCTGTCCGCGAGATCAGGGTGCGCGAGCGAGCCGAGACCCACGGCTAGCGCCGCCAGCAGCGGCATGACGACCCCGGCCGCGAGCAAGAAGGGCCAGACCGAGGGCTCATCGACCAGGAGGCGTCCCTGCTCGAGGGTGGGCTTCAGCACACGCTCGCCGGCCCAGAGCGCCGGGACGGCCAGGATGGCGAAACCGAAGGCCCCGAGCGGTGTGGCGCCGAGACCGAGACCCGCGAGCGCCACGCCCAGGGCCGCCGCAGGGATCACCCGGGCGCCGAAGCAGAAGACCAACCCCAGGCCCACTCCCAACGCAGCCGCCGCGACACCATCGGTCGCCTCGACCAAGAGCAGGCGGGACGCCAGCCAGCCGAACGCCGCAGTGAGCAGCAGGACGAGGACGTGCACCATCGGCCGCTGCCCGGCCGCGCTGGCGTCTACGCGGGACTCCGCGGTCGTCAGGCTCGCGCCCGAGGTCACTAGATGGCGAGGTGCGTGGGTAACTGGAACAAACCTTCACCTCCCCAACGAGGGCATACGGCTCCGAGGGTGAGGTTCTGTAGGACCACCCGTAGGCGCGAGCGCCTTCGACGGGCTGCTACGCGCCCACTGCGCACAGGATGCGCTCCACGCTGTCCGCGCCAGCCACGAGCAGGCGCTCGGCTTCGAGCTCCGCCGCGCCTCCATAACCCAAGAGACCCCAGCTGAGACCATGGCTCGCCATCACCAGCGCGAGGGCCGCGCCTGCGGCTCGTGCACGCTCGGGCCTCGTGCGAGGCAGCTCGAGCAGCAGCGTCGTGCCCGTGAACTCTCCCCGAGCCAGGGCCCAGCTCACGCTCCGCACGTTGGGGCTGACGTGCCAGGTCGTGGTCTCGGACACGGGCAGGCCGTCAGCCTCGAAGGCCTCCATGACATCCGCCGCCAGAGCGGTGGATGCGGGCAGGATCACGCCGCTGACCTTGCCGGTCGGGCCCAAGGCGCACCCGACGCGAGCGCTGGTGTTCACCGCCCAATCGAAACGGTGGGCCACAGCGGGGGGTCCGGTCACGACGATCACCGCCGGTTCGCAGGCGATCAGCGCGTCGACACGCCCGACGAGCTCCTCCTCACGCAGGAGCCCCCCAGGTGGGGATTCCAAGAATGTCGCCGCACACGCCACTGCACCTTCGGTACGCACGGAAAACCGGCCGTCAAGACCGCAGACGTAGGGCTCCGTAGGGCTCGTCGCGGTCGTCGGGCGGTTTCATGGCTTCCGCGCCTGCAGTTGGGCTTCGAGTCGCTCGATGCGATCGAGCAGATCGAGGATGATCGCCGCGCCCATGGGCCCGACGGCGAGCTCGTCCTCGTAGCGGGCGATGCGCCGGACGCGCAGCGTGACCTCGGCGCAGAAGAGACGTGGATTGCCGGGCGCGGGCTCGATCACCCCGAGGTGCGCGAGGTGCTCCACGAATGCGAGCTGCACCCCGGAGCGCCAGGCGACCTCCTGCGCTTCCAGCAGATCCTCGCCTCGCAGCACGACGAAGGTGCGTCGATCCGTCATGACTCCACCCTTGGATTGAAGGAGGACGCGGCCGCGAGCTGCTCGAAGAGGGCGCGCTCCTCACCGCTCAGCTCCTTGGGGACGGCGACCTCGACCTGGATCAAGAGATCCCCGCGCCCGCCGCCCTTCTTGGGCCAGCCCTTGCCACGCAGCCGGATCACGCGACCCGTGGACGAACCCTGGGGCACCTTGACCTTCAGCCGCCCGTCCAGAGTGGGCAGCTCCGCCTTCACGCCGAGCGCGGCCTCCCAGGGTGCCAACTTGAGCGAGGTGCGGAGATCGTCGCCGTCCAGCGAGAGCCCGCCCGACGCCACGATGCGCACGTGCAGATAGAGGTCGCCACGAGGCCCCTCACCGAATCCTTCGCCGCCCTGCTCGGCCAGGCGCAAGGTCTGACCCGGACGCACACCCGCCGGGATCTCCACCTCGAGCTCGCGGGACGTGCCCTCGCGCGAGGAGAGACTCAGCCGGCGCTTGGTGCCGCGAAAGGCGTCCTCGAGGCGGACGTCCACCGTGGCCTCGACGTCGCTGCCAGGAGCGCTCCAGCGTCGGCCGGATCGAGGCGCGCGCGCTCCGAAGAGATCTCCGAACAGGTCCCCGAGATCCGGGGGGACACCTCCGCCGTACTGCGAGAAGTCGAATTCGACGCCGCCGGGCGCCGCGCCGGGCGGCGCGCCTCCTTGCGAGACGGCCTTCCAGTTCTCCCCGTACTGGTCGTAGAGCTTGCGGTGGTCGGGGTGCTTCAGCACCTCGTAGGCGGCGCCTAGCTCCTTGAAGCGCTCCTCCGCGTCCGGCGCCTCACTGATGTCCGGGTGGAACTTTCGAGCGAGCTTGCGATAGGCCCGCTGCAGGTCTCCCTCGGATGCGTCCCGCGCGACGCCGAGCACCTCGTAGTAGTCCTTGTGAGCCACTGGCGCCCAACCTAAGCATGTTGTCCTGGCAGGCAACGCGAATGGACTGGCAACTCCGAGTGGAAGCTGCCGTATGGTCAGGACGATGGCCAACGCCCAGACCGTGCTGATCGTGGAAGATGATGGGGTTCTTCGTCGCGCCTTGCGCAGACACCTGGTCGGTCGAGATCACCACGTGCTCGAGGCCGGAGGCGTCCGCGAGGGCCTGACGATGCTCGAGACGGGCCGCGCCACCGTCGTGCTCACCGACCTCTGCCTCTCCGATGGCTCGGGTCTGACAGTCATCTCGGCGGCGAGGGCGGCTGGCGTCGACGTGCTCGCCATGACCGCGACCAGCCACCTGCCCAACGAGGCGCGAGGACGTGGCGCCCTGGCCTGCCTGCCCAAGCCCTTCCCCCTCGCCCTGCTCGATGAGTGGCTCGAGCGCCTCGCTGCACGCTCCGCTCGCTCCATGGGCTCGTCCGGCTGAACCTCGATCGACGGCGCGACCCACGCGCTGTGGGTCCCCCTGCGTACAGCTGTCCCGCGAGCGTACGCCCGCCGGACTCAGTAGGAGCGGGCCTCGTCGCAGGCCAGGACGAGTTTGTCCATGAGCGCGGAGGGGAGATCGGCAGCGGACAGCTCGGCGAACTCCTCGTCGAGCTCACCGGCTTCGAGGTAGAGCGGCAACTCGAGACGCTCGTCCACGCCCAGGTCGAGGTTGCCGCCAGCGCAGCGCAGCTCGATGTTCAGGGGCACGTCCAGCACGATCGAGCGGGGTTCCGAGAGGCCGGTGATCTCCACATCCAGGGCATGTCCCCAGCTGTCGGCACGCAGCGCCATGTCGACGCCCGAGTACAGACCTGGGGCGGCCGGAGCGACGGTAGCGGAGCGTTCTCCGGCCAATGGCGACAGCAATCCGGCGTTCAGGAGCTCGGGATCGCCGGGCCGATCGCCCTCGAAAGCCAGGCGCGCGACGCCGAGATCGAAGCGTGTGAGGCGGCCGATGGGGATGGCCACCTCGCCCGGTTCTTCCACGACGCTGCCGTCCACGCGCACGCGGAGCAGGAGCCTGAGCGAGCCCGCTCCGGGAACGTCGGCGTCCTGATCGATGCCCGAATCCTCGTCCACGTCGCCGTCGCGGTCGTGACCCGCGTCCGTGGGGCCCCCGTCTTCACCCGAAGGACGCGGCGCAGGATGACAGGCCGACACCAAGAGGAAGACGAGAACGAGGACGGCACGCACGATGCAAAGCATGACACGAGTGCGACGCTGTGACACCACGCCGAATGACGACCCGCCCTCGGCCGGAGCTCCCATGTCGATGATCGGGCTCATGCCCTCTGTCGATCGCAACGGCCATGCCAACCCCGCGTTCAATCTGAAGTCCCGGACTCCAGCACCACGCCTCGACGGACGGAGAGGCTGACATGGACGCCTTCTTGAACCACCATGAGGGCATCGTGCCGAACGCTCCGCGGGAAGAGACCACCATCGACTGGCCCGTGCTGCAGGCGCCAGCGCTGCGCGAGGCGTTTCTCGCGGTCGTGAGCGCCGGGAAACGCGAGCTCCTCCCCATCCCCGCCAAGCACGAGCTCTCCATCGGGCGCAGCCGCTCCTGCCACGCGCTGCTCACGGATCCTGGCGTCAGTCGCTTGCAGGCCATCCTGCGCTGGGACGGCGACACGCGCTTCGAGATCGAGGACAAGGGCAGCAAGAACGGGACGCGCGTGAACGGCGTCTCGATCGAGGGCGCGACCCTGGTGGGACCCGGCGACGAGATCCGCGTGGGCAACGCCCGCCTGACGATCCTCGCGGAGGCGGACGCGCCCGCGGAGATCGTGGGCAACGACCTCACGGTCGATCCCGCCACCCAACGTGCTCTGGCCGTCGCCGAGCGCGCGGCCACGCGGGACGTCACCTTGCTGCTCGTGGGCGAGACGGGCGTCGGCAAGGAGGTCCTGGCTCGACACATCCACGCTCTGAGCCCGCGCCACAGCGGACCCTTCATCGCCATCAACTGCGCCGCCATCGGGGAGTCCCTGGCGGAGTCCACACTCTTCGGTCACGAGCGCGGATCCTTCACGGGCGCTCACGCGCGCCACAGCGGCGTGTTCGAGGCGGCCTCCGGAGGCACGCTGCTGCTCGACGAGGTGGGCGAGCTGTCCCCGGCGATGCAGGCTCGGCTCCTGCGCGTGCTCGAGGAGCGCAAGGTGCAGCGCGTCGGTGGCACGAGCGCCCTCGACGTCGATGTACGCATCCTGGCGGCGACCCATCGGGATCTGGACGAGGACGTGAAGCGCGGCCGCTTCCGCAAGGATCTGCTCTACCGCCTGGCCGTGCTGCGGGTGACGATCCCGCCCCTGCGAGACCGCCCGGACGACATCGAGTTCCTGGCCAAGCGCTTCCTCAAGAGCTCCGGCGGCGACGTACTGATCGCGGACGGCGCGCTCCGAGCGCTCCGCGCGCATCGCTTCGACGGCAACATCCGCGAGCTGAAGAACCTGATGGAGGGTGCCCTCGCGCTGGGCGACGGTCGGCTGGTGACCATCGCCGATCTGCCTGGCCTGAACAATCAGGCGCGCGCACACGGCGGCGCGTCCCGGGGCAGGCTCGACGCGCACCTCGAGGAGGTCGAGCGCGACGACATCGCCGCGGCCCTCGACGCCTGCCAGGGCAACCAGAGCGCGGCGGCGCGACGCCTCGGGATCAGTCGGCGCGCACTGATCTACCGCATGGAGAAGCACGGCCTGAAGCCCAAGCCGGCCTCCGCCTAGCGATCAGCGCGTCGGGATGTACTGCGCCATGCCCGCGGCATCGACGGCGAGCAGCGCGCCATCGGCCAGGGCGACGAGCCTGGGCGAGGCCATGGGCAGCGGAACGTCTCCCGTCTGCACGACGCGACCGGGAAAGGTGAGGATCTCGGCGCTCGCCAGCGGTTGTTCGAGCGCGTCGCGCCCACCGACGAGCAGGATGCGTCCGGGCGAGAGCACGCTCGCGGCCGCTCCGAGACGCGCGGTGAAGAGCGGGCGTGAAGCCCCCGCGATCTCCGTGGTCGAGCCGTCGCCCAGGGCCAGGATGTGGACCGCGTCCGTGGCCATGCCTTCGGGCCCGCGACCTCCGGCGACCAGCAGCAGACCGACGCCGAGGGGCGCCAGGGACGCTTGCCTCAGATCCCCGGGGAGCAAGAGCTCGGTCGACAAGGCCACGCCCTCGGGATCGAGGGCGATGAGGCGGCTCTCCCGCAGCGCGTCCCCACACACCAGCACGATGCGGTCGGCGGGCGCGCCCGAGACCGAGGGAATGGAGACCCGCGACGCGCTCACGTCTCGCGTGGGGCAGGCCAGATCGGGCAAGGGCACGACCTCGAGGCTGCCGTCGGGATGCAACAGCACGCGGCTGCTGCGCGCGGTCATGCCGCCGAAGAGCAGCGGCGATCCACCGAGGACGACCACTTCCCCCGCCACGGAGATCAGGACGGATCCGCGGCGCTGATCGTCGAGCTGCGGATCGAGGACCTCGGCCAGCGGCTCACCCATGGCGTCGAAGCGGCGGGCGCGACCGCGATCCCCGCCCACGGCGAGCAAACCGCCGTCGTCGAGGGCGAGCCACGAGGCCCCGGAGAGCTCGCGGTAGGCGGCCAGACGCGTGAGCACGGGTCGCCCGTCCAGCGGCGCGTGGGCGTCGTAGCGGTAGAGCGTCCCGCTCGCCGTGGCCACCAGAGCGCCGGCGGCGTTTGGACCCAGACCGACCACGAGAGAATCCAGGGGCTCGACCACGGCGTCGGTGAAGCGCCCCACTCGTCCGACGTAGAGATCGACGCGAGGAGGCGGCGCCGAGGCTTGGACGGCGAAGGGAAAGGACGCGCCGCGGGAGATCTCGAACTCGCCGGCGAGCACCGAGAGCTCGACCCGGAGGTCCGCGCCGAAGGGGAGCACGCCCAGATCGAGCGTGCTCGTGTCCACGGGGAAGCGCTCCTCGCGCTCCAGCACGCCCCCGCGCGAGAAGCTCAGAGACAGCTCCGTGGCATCGGCGAAGGGATCCTCCTCCGCGCCGTGGGTGATGCGCAGCGGGACGCTCGCCACCTGTCCGGTGCAGCCGGCGCTGGCGTTGGCGACGAGCCCGCTCACGCATAGAGCGCCCAGGACGCGCCACCACGTCGTCCGCCTCATGGCAGCCCGCTCTCGAGTTGGAGTCGGAAGCCCGAGTCGGGGTGACGCGTGAGCACCAGCGTGAGCGCGGCCGCGAGGGTGGCGACCACGGCGCTGGCGCCCACGATGATGCGCACTCGGCGACGGCTCTGGCGCTCGGGTCGGGACTCGACGCGGCCGAAAGCCAGCACGACCTGTCGAACGATCTCGCGCGGCGTCTCGGAGTCGGCGACGTCGACGGCCGCGCGCAGGTCTTCGGCGGCGGCCCATAGCTCGACCTGAAGCCGTCCACTGGCGGCGGGGCGAAGCTGAAGCGCGAGCGGCACGGCGCCGAGTCGCGCGGCCGCCACGCGCAGATCACGCGGGGAAGGGAGCGCGCGTTCGTCGGAGCGGAGCGGCGCAAAGAGATCGTCCGCGAGGGTCGCGTCGACGTGCGTCTGGTCCGGGGAGACCTCGACACGCAGCGCGCGAGGGCGTCGGTCCGGAGCCGTGAGACGCAACACGTGCAAGCCCGGCGCGAGGGTCGGCAGATCGCCAGGTGCGACAGCCGGCGCGCCGTCCACGGACACACTCAGCCCGGGCGGCGCGTGGTCGAATTGCAGCGTCAGGTCAGGGTGCGGTTGGGTCTCCACCCGGCGAGCCTCGAGCGCCTCGCGCAGGGGCGGCGGATAGCGCGCCTCGTCGAGGTGGATGTCGGGCGCGACCGAGAGCACGCGATCGAAGGCCTCGGTGGCCCGCGCGGGGTCGCCCAGAGCGAGCTGCGCCCGGCCGAGCAGGAGCAAGGCCGAGATCCACGTCTCGGGACCCACACCCCCACCGAGGGCGTCCACGCGCGCCACGAATTCCTCGAGAGCGACGACGGCCTCTTGGGGCCGGAGCTCGGCGAAGGCACGACGCGCGGAGGCGAGGGAGGCCACGTCCGGCCGCTCGAGCTCGGGCGAAGGAGGCACGGGGACGAGCTCCGCCCCGCGGCGACTCCAGGCTGCGGAGAGGGCCCGAATCAACGCGCCGGAGTCGTGACGGGGCGTCTGGACCACCACGACCACCGGCAGATCGGGCCTCGGCACCTCTTGCGCGGCGGCTGGGCTCGTGATCAGGCACACTAGGAGCGCATGAGCGAAGGCGACGCGACACCGAAAGAGCGGCTCGGACGCTACGAACTCCTGGGTTCGTTGGGCTCCGGTGGCATGGGCGACGTGCATCGCGCCAGAGCCTACGGAGCGGCGGGCACGGTGAAAGAACTCTGCATCAAGCGCATCCGCCCGAGCCGCTTGTCGGACGCGGGCGCCGTTGCGCGCTTCGTCTCCGAAGCGCGACTCTCGATGCGGCTCTCGCACAACAACATCGTACCTGTGTTCGACTTCGGACGCGCGGATGGACAGTACTTCCTGGCCATGGAGTGGGTCGACGGCAGCGACCTGCGCAGCCTGCTGCGGGCCGGTCGTCTGCCTCCGTGCGTCGCGGGCCATGTCGCCGCCGAGGTAGCACGTGCGCTGGACTACGCCCACGCCTTGCCCGAATCCGCGGGCGGGCCGCTGATTCACAGGGACATCAAGCCGGCGAACGTGCTGATCAGCTGCGCGGGGGATGTGAAGCTGGTGGACTTCGGGGTCGCGGTCGCGGGTTGCATGGACACGGACGGCCGCTCCGGGACCTTGGCCTACATGGCGCCCGAGCAGGCGCGGGGCGAGTCCGTGGACGCCCGCGCGGACCTCTTCGCGCTGGGCGTGGTGCTGGCCGAGATGCTCGGCCTCGGCAGGCCGCGGCGTCCAGAAGATCTACCGGACGAAACGCCCCCCGCGATGGCGAGCGTGCTCCGACGTCTGCTGGCGGAGGATCGCGAAGCGCGACCGTCGAGCGCCAAGGCCGTCGCCTCCGAGCTCGAGGACCTGGTGGCCCACCGCCGCATCGCCGGGGACGAGGCGCCGCGCGACTCCCTGCGCGAGCGCGTGGAGTCGAAGCGCATCTCGGATCCGGATCTGGGCGACCCCGAGGTGTGGGCCGCGGACCTCAGCTACCTGCGAGATGGCGACGGCGTGACCCTGGGCTCGATGCTGGGCGCCACCCACTCCACCGCCGACGACGACGGATCCGCGAGTCGCGGGCGCGAACAGCCGTCGCAGGCCGCGACGCCGAACGCAGCCCAGGTCCCGAAGACCCACGGTCGTGCCCGCTTCATCGGCCCCGCGCTCGTCCTGCTGCTCCTCGGGATGGGTGCAGCCTCGATCTTCCGCCCCTGGCGCGCCGAGCCCGTATCGCCTTCGACATCGACGCTCGCCGGGTCGGCCCTCGAGGTCGCACGCTCCGAACCCGCGGTCGACGTCGTCGCCCCGACGGAGGTACCGAGTACGCCGTCGCACGGGACGCCGTCACCGGCGAACACCCTTCCGGCGCCCACGGCGGCAGAGCCCACAGCCCACGAGCGAGCTCGAGCAAGGGCGCTCCCCCACGTCACGCAAGAACGTCCCGCGACAGCGCCTGGCCACTCCGAGCCCGTGGGGCCCGCGAGTCCGGGCGCGCCCGACCCCGCCGCCGCGAACGAAGCGCTGGCTCCGGCCCGCGTCGACATCAACGCCACGCCCTGGGCCCGCGTCATCGTCGACGGCCGCGATCTGGGCACGACGCCCCTCTTCGACCTCAGCCTTCCGCCCGGGCGCCACCAACTGCGACTCGACAACCCTCCCCTGGGTCGCAGCCGCAGCATGCCCCTCGAGCTCGAGGCCGCGAGTCATCGGCGCGTCGTGGTCGACATGCTGGAGGACGACTCCCCCGCGCCGAGCATGACGTCGGCCACGCAGACCGAGTAGAGTGCCCTCATGATCGAAGTCGAGTTCCTGGGTGCAGCTCAGACGGTGACCGGGTCGATGCACGTCGTGCACACACCCGACGCCAAGATCCTGCTGGACTGCGGCCTCTATCAAGGCACGCGGCAGGACTCGAACCACCGCAACCGCAACCTGCCCGTCGCGCGACGGAAGATCGACGCCATGGTGCTCTCCCACGCGCACATCGATCACTCGGGCGCGCTGCCGCTGCTGTACAAGACGGGCTACCGCGGGAACATCTGGACCACGCCCGCCACGCGCGATCTGTGCGCTTCGATGCTGGAAGACGCCGCCGCCATCCAGCAGCACGACGCCGACTGGATCAACCGCCAGATCGAGAAGAAGCACGCGGACATGGAGCCCGTGGAGCCGCTCTACGATCAAGAGGATGTAGTCGGCGTGCTCGGATGCATGCTCAGCCTCCCCTACCGGCGGCCGCAGGTGATCGCCAAGGGCGTGACGGTGACGCTGCTCGACGCGGGTCATGTGCTCGGCAGCGCGCTGGTGCAGCTCGACATCGACGACGTCGGCGAGACACGTCGCCTGCTCTTCACGGGCGATCTCGGCCGACGCGACATGCCCATCCTGCGCGATCCCGAGAGCCCGACGGGCGTGGAGATGCTCATCATGGAGAGCACCTACGGCGACCGCCTGCACGACGACATCCAGACCATGGACGAAGAGCTCGCCAAGACCATCGAGCGCACGATCAAGCGCCACGGCAAGGTGATCATCCCCAGCTTCGCCCTCGAGCGCGCGCAGGAGGTCATCTACTCCCTCAAGCGCCTGAAGAAGGCGGGGCGCCTGCCGAAGGTGAAGGTCTACGTGGACTCACCGCTCACGGTGAAGCTGACGAGCGTCTTCCGCCTGCACCCCGAGTGCTACGACAAGGAAGCGCGTGAGCTCTTGGTGGGTGGCGACTCCCCCTTCGAATTCGACGACCTCGAGTACGTCTCGAGCGTGGAGGATTCGAAGGCCATCGACGCCAGCGAGGAGCCCTGTGTGATCATCGCCGCTAGCGGCATGTGCGAGTTCGGTCGCGTGGTCCATCACCTCAAGGCGAGCATCGAAGACCGGCGCAGCACCGTGATCATCGTGGGCTTTCAGGCGCAGCACACCCTCGGCCGACGCCTGGTCGAGCAGCGCCATCACGTGCGGATCTTCGGCGTCGAGCGCGAGCGCAGCTGCGAGGTCGTGGTGCTGAACGGCTTCAGCGCGCACGGCGACCAGCACGATCTGCTCGACTTCGCCACGCAAGCGCGTGAGCACGGCAAGGTGCGTCACGTGGCGCTCGTGCACGGCGAGAAGAAAGCACAGGACGTGCTCGCGCAGAAGCTCACGGCGCTCGGATTTCCCGACGTCCGCAGCCCCGCCCAGGGCGACATCATTCGGTTCTGATGAAGACACGCGAGGTATTGCGCGCCATCGACGCGTTCATGGATCACCGCCTGCTGCGCGTAGGCCACGGCACGATCACGATCGGATCGACGCTGATGGCCATCGCCGTGGTGCTCCTCACCTTGCTGGTGTCGCGCCTCTTGATGCGCGCCGTGAGCAGAGGCCTGGCCAAGCGCGGACTCGAACACGAGGGCACGGTCGGCGCCGCGGGCAGCCTGGTCCGCTATGTCGTCCTGATCATCGGCGTGGGGCTGGCGCTCGAGACGCTGGGCATCGATCTCAGCGCGCTCTTCGCCGCGGGCGCGGTCTTCGCCGTCGGCATCGGTTTCGCGATGCAGAACATCGCGCAGAACTTCGTGGCCGGCGTCATCTTGCTCATGGAGCGTTCGATCAAACCGGGCGACGTGCTGCTGATCGACGATGAGCAGGTGCGCATCCGCGAGCTGGGCATTCGCTCCACCATCGCGACCACGCTGAACGGCGAGAACGTCCTGATCCCCAACTCGACGCTGATCCAGACCGCGGTCAAGAACCTCACGCTGACCGACGACCATATCCGCCTCGTGGTGACGGTCGGCGTCAGCTACGACTCGGACATGAAGAAGGTGAGGGAGGTGCTCGAAGCCGTCGTCGCCGAGTTCCCGGATCGCCTACCAACCCATCTCTCGCGCATCTTCATGGCCGACTTCGGCGACAGCTCCGTGAACTTCGACGTCACGCTCTGGACCGCTCAGCCATGGCGTGCGCCCTGGGATCGCTCTCGCCTGCGTGAGGCCATCTGGGTCGCGCTGAAGCAGGCCGACATCACCATCGCCTACCCGCAGCTCGACGTTCACTTCGACGCAGCCGTCCCCAGAGATTTCGACCCGGCAGACCCTAAAGATAAGGGCTGAACAGGCGCGCCACGCCGTCGCGCAGACGGCGAAGCAGCGAACGCCTGTCGAGCTCCGCGCGCGTGAGTTCGCGCGCGCCGAGGATGCGCTCTTCGATCAGGCCGTCGACCTCGTGCGCCAGCTCGTGCGAGAAGCACTCGAGGTTGACCTCGAAGTTCAGGCGTAGGCTGCGCGGATCCCAGTTGGCCGAGCCGACGAAGGACCAGCGCCTGTCCACGACCATCATCTTGCTGTGATCGAAGGGCGCCGGGCTGACCCAGACCCGGCAATGACCGCTGGTGAAGATCGAGAGCTGGGCGCACATGGCCCAGCGGATGATCGCGAGGTTGCCGCGCTCAGGCACGACAATGTCGACCTCCACGCCACGCAGAGCGGCGACCTCGAGCGCAGACTCCAGGCTGCGATCCGGGAGGAAGTAGGGCGTCACGATGCGGATGGAGCGCTCGGCCGAGCTGATGGCGCCGGCCATGATCCAGCGGATCTTGTCGATGTCGATGTCGGGCCCATCGGTGAACACCCGGCAGAGGGTGTCGCCCGCGGGCACGATCTCCGGGAAGAAGAGCTCGCCCTCCAGAGACTCGCCGCGTGTGAACTGCCAGTCCTCGGCGAAGACCTCCTGCAGCTGACGCACGACGGGCCCCTGCACGCGGAAGTGCATGTCGCGCGTGGGGTGCTTGGGCTCATCCGCGAGCACGCAGGCGCCGCGGATGTTCATGCCGCCCATGAAGGCCTCCCTGCCGTCGAGCACCAGGATCTTGCGATGGTTGCGCAGGTTCAAGAAGGCCACGCCGGCGAGGCGCGCCGGCATGAAGCTCGCGCAGGCCACGCCTCGACGCGCGAGCAGCTTGTCCACGCGCTGCCGCGAGTAGCGCTTGCCCGCGTCGTCCACGAGCACGCGCACCTCGACGCCCCGATCCTTGGCGGCGCTGAGCGCGTCGACGAAACGCATGCCCCAGGCGTCCGTGTCGAAGATGTAGGTCGCGAGGGTCACGCTGCGCCGCGCTCCCTCGATGGCGGCGAGCATGGCGGGATAGGCGAGGTCTCCGTCGACCAGAGGCGTGATGCGATTGCCGGGCAGGAGCGGACGACCCGCGACCGTCTCACCCAGGCGCGCCAGCTCCGCCAGATGGGCGTCCTGGTCCGGCAAAGCCTCGCGCACCTCGTCAGGCGTGAGTGGCTCGGCCAAGCTGGGCAAGTAGAAGAGTCTGCGCCCGCGTCGCAGCATGGTCGCGCGGCGCCGGATGCGGTTGATGCCGAAGACGGCGTAGAGCAGCGCCCCGGCGATGGGCACCATCCAGATCACGCCCATCCAGCCGAGTGTCGCCGTGGCGTCCCGCTTGTGCAGGATCGCGTGCGTGGACGCCCAGATGGCGAGCCCGATCACGAGGCCTGAGCTCAAGTAGGGCCAGATGTCGACGAGCAGCTTCATCAGGTCCGCCAGAAGTCTGTCACGACGCCGCCACGATATCACCTCCGCCGAGGCCTCGAGCGCGGTGGTGTCGATCGCTGTCATCCGAGCTGAGTCGCATCGGCAGCCTCGCACCGCAAAGGGGGGCCTGAACGGTTACGCAGCGGCGTCGCACGCAGCCTGCCACTCGACGCGCCGCTCGCGCCGCTGCGAGGCGACGCGATCTGGGTCGCTCCGCTACTCGGGCAGGCCCGCGTCGATCCAAGCCACGAGCCTTCGACTGACGGCGGCCTTCGGGGCGGGCATCGACAGCGGCGGAAACCGGCGCAAGACTGCGGGAGTTGGTCTGTCGCTCCGGCGCCGAGCGAGGTGGTGATTTGTCCAAGCTCGGGTTCCACACGCTACCGATGTTTCTGGTGTTCGTCGGCACGACGGCGCTCGCGCAGGCGCCGGGGGTCGCCGACGGCACTCCCACCGCGACTGCTACGACCACGAACGGTCCACGACGCATCGTCCGCGATCCAGGCGAGACTCCGCGGCCAACGGCACCTCCGGACGACGACGAGTGCATGGACTGCTCGCTGCACGTGCCTCCCGGACCGCGACCGCACCGAGTGGGAGCCGTGTTCGCCGAGCTCGGCCTCGGGGTACTTGGCGCCGGCGTGGGAACGGGCCTCACCTACGCGTTGGTGGTGCCAGCCGTCGTGAGCGACTCTGCCCGCGCGTTCTACCGAGCAAGCGCGGTCGGAGCTCTCTTCACCTTCGCCCTGGTCGATGGCGCGATCTACGCAGGTGGCGAGCTCACCGATGGCCGCGGCTCGGCTTCATGGACCACGCTCGGCATCTTGCTCGGGGCGGGGGTCGGCACGGCGCTCGGCCTGGGCGTGGTCAACGCCCTGACTCGCCCGACGAATGGCGGATTCAGCGCCGCGAGCGTCCTGACGACCATCTTCGCGGTGCCCGCGCTCGGCTTGGCAGGCGGCATCGTGGCCTACGAGCTGAGCGATGGTGCCGAGCGCCGTCGCCTCATGCGAGGGCTGGCCCTCGTCCCCGTCGCCGCACCGATGCATCACGGCGTCAGCTTCGGCCTCGCGGGCCGGTTCTAGAAGTGTCGAGTCCCCTGCGCTCTGCATCACGCGGACAGAAGCCGGTGCAGATCAATGCACCTCTTGTCCGCACGTCGGCATCGTCGCACCCATGTAGGGGTTCTGGAGCTCGGCGCTCGGTTGCACCCAGCGCCCGTAGCCTTCGGCCATCGGGCACTCGAAGATGTGCCGGCCGTTGGCGAGACTCGCGTCGTCTCCAAGCAGCGCCACGAGCGGTCTTGGTCATTCGATACTCCAGGATCACGTCGACGGTCGTCGACAGGGAAACATGCTTCAGATGTTCTGACCGCCGAGATGCGGCGTGACTTCGGCTGACGGTGTCACCTGGGTCGCGGCTGCCGTCTCCACGTCGCGTACACGCAGCACGCGCCCAGCGATGAACGCCAGTGGTGCCGCGAGGGCGCTTCCCAGAGCGCCCATCTTGGCCGCGCCCACCAAGCTCGCGTCGGTGAAGGCCACGCCCGCTACGAAGAGCGCCACGGTCAACCCGAGCGCGCCCGTCATGCCTGCCACGAACAGACTCCGGCGATTCATCCCCTGTGGAAGTGGAAACCCCAACCGCTGCGCCATCAACGCGAAGCCGAAGATACCGAAGGTCTTGCCCACGATCAGCGCGAGCAGCACGGCGATGGTGGCGTCACCCACCCCGGAGAAGCGCACTCCAGCGTTCACCAAGCCGAAGGCGAAGAGCCCAAGGTCCACCGGGATCCGAAACGCGCGCTCGAAACGGTTGAGTGTGTCGCACTGGATTGGTGCCCCGTCCTCGTGCTGAAACACCCCCTCGTCGTGGGTCGCGTGAGGCATGAAGGGGACCACGGCCACGAGCGCGAGCGCCGGGTGCAGGTGGGCCGAGTGCAACGCATACCAGGACATCAGCCCGGGTCCGAGGAGGTAGAGCCATGGGCTCGACACCTGCAGCTTGTGGAGTCTGCGTGCGGCAATCATGGCCGCGAGTACGCCGAGCAGCCACACGGGCTGAACAGGCTGCGCTGGATCGGGGTAGAAGACCGCGATGATGCCCAGGCCGATGGCGTCATCGGCCACGGCGAGCAGCAGCAGAAAGCTCACCGCCGGGTGACCCTTACCGAAGACCATGCGCGCCGCGAGCCAGGCCAGGGCGATGTCCGTCGCGGTGGGGATGCCCCAGCCGCGTGTGAGCGCAGCGTCTCCGCGCACCAGCACGAACACGAGGTACACGACGATGGGACCCAGCACGCCGCCAAGCGTGGCGAGCAGCGGATTGACGGCCTTCTTGGGTGGATTCAGCGCACCCCCCGGCAGCACGCTCTCGACGATCTCCTTGGTGGCGATGCCGAAGAAGAACGCCATGAAGAGGTCGTTCACCAAGAAGTGAAAGTCGAGCCACTCCGCGCCATGTACGCCAACCAGATCGAGCGGCCTTTCGCCTGCCAGCGCCTCGTAGGTCTCGGGCGCGATGTTCGCCCACAGGAGCGCCACCACCACCCCCGAGATGAGGGGAATGGAGAACTCCGAGAGCAGGCCTAGCCTTCTGCCAGCGAGCTTCTTCATGGTCAGTTCCTTGGGACGATCGCGAACGCGTTGGGCGGCTTCACGGGAGGACGGCCATGGGGTGCAGCGGGTGCATGCTCAGGGCGTCAGGCTTGGGCGGGTGACTCGACGGGCGCTTCACACTCGCGAGCGCGCGCTCGAGGCGTGACAGTCGCAGCATGGCGCTGCCGTTCTCCGGATCGAGTCGTTGCAGTAGCTCCGCGAGCTTCGCGAGATCTTCGTCGGATCGATTGAGGGCGTCCTCGTCGCGACTCATCTCGAGGCGCTTGATCATGGCGTTCACGCCGTTGACGAGCTCCTCCACTTCCTCGACGCGTGACGGCAAGAAGAGCGCGTCCACGTGACCTGTGGCCACGCCATAGAGGTGAGTGTTCACTCGGCGGATGGGCTCGGAGACGGCCATTCGCAACGCGACGACCAAGGCGACCTCGACCGCCCCCGTGAGCGCCAGCACATGCCAGGCGTGGGTCAACAGCAGCACATCCCAAGGCGTGCCTTGCGTCATGTGCTGATAGCCCGCGTAGAGGCCCATGGCGACGATCAAGGCGAGCGCCGTGACCGCGGCGGCGAGGGTCGAGAGGCTGAGGGATTTCTTCACGGTTGGGCTCCTCGGATCCGCTACGGCGCTCTCATCATCGAACGCCATGGACCTCGAACAGGAGACTCAGCAATCATCGAGCCAACACAAATGCCCGGTTAGCGCGCCTCGACACGGCCTCGCACGGCACGGCTTTGTGACCTGCCCGGTCAATGACTGTGTCCAAGGCGGTCAACGAGGTGACGCCGACGGAACTTGAGGAAGGTCAACTCGAGCCTTCGCCCCCAATGCACTGTCGAAAGGAGCCCCATGATCATCCGACTCTTCCAACTCGCGTATCGCCCGCTCGTTCGCCGCGCCGCCATGAGCGTGCTGCCGGGTCGACCTCACCATCCCGGTCGCCCCGAGGCCGGGCGGTGGACGAAGCGCGAGACCGACGAGCTGCTGCGTCAAACGTGGCGAGGCGTTCCGGAGCTGCTTCGAGTCGCGGACCTGCCTCACCTGCCCACCGTCGGCAATCGTCACAACGTCCTGCTCGCGGCCATCACCACCGCGGCGTATCGCGCGCTCGTCCAAGGTGGCACGCCGCGCGCCCACGCCGCGCAACTCGTGGCCGACCTCGGGTGGACGGTCTACGGCTGGGGGCTTCGCGCCGTCTCCCTCCCGCAAAGCTTACTGCCGGGCGCGGCGCAGGGACGCCTGGAGCGAACGCTGAACACGTTGATGGTGTTTCCCTTCAGCGCGCCCGGCGCGCCCGGGTACGAGGTCGAGACTTTCGCCGACGATCAGGGCTTCCACACCAACTGGACGCATTGTCCGCCGGAGACCTTCGTGCGGAAGGTCGCCGAGCAGCTGGGAGATCTCGGTGACCTCGACGCCTTCTACCAGAGCTGGTGTCTCTACGACTGGCCAGGCGCGGACGTCTTGGTGCACGACGGCGCCACCGGCCACTACGAGCGTCCGCGCACCCTGTCTCGAGGCGACGCCCTGTGCGATATGTGCTGGCACGCCGCGCCTACGACCGAAGGGAGCTCTCCATGTCATTGACGCTCGCGATGGACTCGACCGGCACCGACAACATGCGGCGCCTCTTGGCTCGTTGGCGCGAGGATCCATTGGGCACGTACACCACCTGGTTCCTGTGGGAGGAGCGCATCAAGAACTTCCGCTCGATCCGCACCGGCATCCTCACGGTGATCGACGCGATCGAGCAGAACACCTTCGGCAACGTGTACAAGGGCTCGTCGCTCGAGACCGTGGTGAAGTCCATCGCGGAGCAGCGTCAGATCTTCCGCGGCGCGGATCACGCCTTCCTCTGGAAGCCCAAGCTTCGGATCCCCGACATCTACGAGAGCCGCGAGAATCAGCGTGCGTTCGCGCATTTTCTGGAAGTCTGCACCTGCTGCGGAGGCGAGGAAGAGAAGATCGTGGCGGCGATTCAAGCGCTCGACCGAGTGCAGATCAAAGGCCTCGGACCCGCGGCCGCCAACCTGCTCTACTTCCTGCATCCGACGACCGTCACGCCTTTCAACACGGCGATCGTCAAGGGCTACAACGCGCTGACGGGCGCGAAGGTGAAGCTCGGGCGTTGGGAGGAGTACCTGGCCATGCGGCGGGGCATCCTCGCGCTGAACGCCACCTACCGCGACCTGCTCTCCAACGATCTAGGCGCCATCGCGGGTCTGCTCTTCGACGTGGGTTCCGGTCGCTACGCCGCGCCGCCGCGGGGCGAGGACGAAGACGCCGTGGCGCGCTGGCGGGAGGATCTGGCGCGCGTCCGGGACGAAGCCGACCGCGCCGACCGAGCCATTCGCGCCGCTCGAGACGAAGACCGCACACACGTGGAGATCCAGGGTTGGCTGCGCGACCTCGGCCACGCCCTGGGCTTCGACGTCTGGATCGCCAGCAACGATCAGAACCGACCTTGCGGGCCGACTCGCCTGGGTCACGGCTGCCTCGATTATCTGCCCGAGGCGACGCGACGCTCACCGGCCTACGATTCCATCCGGCTGATCGACGTGCTCTGGATCGATCGTGGGAGTCGCGAGGTCGCGGCGGCGTTCGAGGTCGAGCACACGACCTCGATCTACTCGGGCATCGTGCGCATGCTCGATCTGGCGCTCGGCGAGGGGCAGGCCACGGGCGCCATGTTCCTGGTCGCTCCCGGCGCCCGCGAGGCGGACGTGCGCGATCAGCTGCATCGCCCCGCGTTCAGCCGCGTCTCCGACCTCGACGTGCGCTTCATCTCCTACAGCGACCTGTCCAACGAGCGCGATGCCATGGCGCGCTTCGGCCACGGACTCAAACCCATCGAAGCCATCGCCAAGCGGCTCTGAGCCTTCGCCGGGCCTCGCTTGCACGCGGCCCGCGTCAGCGTCCAGCCCTCAGGTCCGGCTGCCGAACTGCGCGAAGCTGCCCTGACTCTCGAAGTACTGCACGTTGCCCTCCGAGTCCTGAGCCATCACCGCGGCAGCCTTGTCGACCTGATGTCCCGTGACGGGGTCGGTGGCAACGCGCACGCTGGGATCGCTCTGGATGCGCGTCACGCAGCCGGCGCAACAACCGTAGTAGGTGCGGCCCTCGAATTGCACCGGGATCTGGTCTCGACCCATGAACTGGTTGTTCACCATGCACACCTGGTTGGCGTCCGGAATGAGCGTGAGACTGCCGGCCGTGGAGAGCGCCGCAGCCGCCGGTGCCGCCTCTGCCGTCGCCCCCAACGGTGCGCTCGCCGCGCCCGGCTGTGGACCACCGCTCGTGCAAGCCGCAGCGCCGATCATTGCCAAATGCATCAGACTCCAGAACTTGTTCATGCTCGACTCCTTCGCGTCCGCTCCTGGCGGTACACGGTGGATGACAGCAAGGTCCGGGCCAATCGTGTGAAGCTAGCGACATGCCCGCGGGAGACGCGAGCGCGGGCGGTCCGTCGCGAAATCTGTGACCCGCTCGGTCAGGGGCGTGACCCTCCGGGCTACTGTGCAGACCATGCTGGTCGTCGGAGCTTCACTCCAAGACGTGTGCACGCGTTCGGCGCCGGAGTGTGTCGACCCGAGCAGCGTCCGAGACGGTGAGCACGACCGTGTGCGGGTCGGCACCCGCCTCGATGCGAGCGCCCTCCACGTAGAGTGGGCAGCTCTCCATGCCCACGTGTCCCTGAGTGGACGCGTAGGCGAGGTGACACCGGACGTGAGCCAAGACGGCCTCACGGTTGATGTCATCCGCGAGCGTGATCTCGACGCCCCCGTCCACATCCTCGACGCCGGCGACCGAACCGAGGAGCGGGCACGCTGCGCGTGTGGCCGGCGGGAACTCCGCGCACTGCGCGTTCTCGAAGGACTCGAGCGCCTGCGCTGCCGCTTCGTGCTCCTGCGCGAGAGCCTCGTGATGCGCCGCCTGTCCGCGGTGACGACCCGCGGGATCATAGGTGTCCGTGCCGTAGATGAAGGGCGAGCCCGGATCACCGGGCGTCGCGACGCCCATGCCTGCGCTGCCGCCGACCCGGTCGTCATGCTCGGCCGCAATGGCCTCTTCGTGCTCCGCCATGGCGAGATGGTCTGCCGCGCTCATGTCCTCGGGATGTGTGCCCTGAGATCCTCCGCACGCAGGGAGCGCGACAAGTAGGCTGAGAGGCGCGAGTGTCTTCGTTGTGAATGTCATGATGTTTCTCCTGCCGGCATGTGCCGGCTTCATTGGTCGTCCGGCAAGTGCTGGCGAACCTCTCGCCGCAGCTGCTCGACGTCACCGACATCGTTCGTCTCGAGGAGGATGCGATGGTCATCCTGGCCTGCGGCGGCGCTCACACCTTCCAGGTACAGCGGGCATTGGTGGATGGACCCTGCGCGGCCAGCCCCGGCGAAGCTGACGTGGCACTGAATCCGTGCCAGCAAGCGGTCGCGATCGACGCTCTCGGCGAGGGTCAGTGTCCGGCGGAAAATAAACTGATCGCCTTCCTGCGTCGAGGCGCCCCGCTCGCAAGGCGCGAGGAGCGAGCATACCGGGGGTATGTGAGCGACGAGCAACGCAGCGAGCGGGGATGGATCGGCGCAGGAAGGCCAGT
>Ga0210033_1001213_pt1 | contig 24047 bp, 11 predicted proteins | sample CryGeymeta201501_FD_185465 | JGI IMG/M metagenome (GOLD analysis project Ga0210033, IMG submission 185465) | Groundwater microbial communities from Crystal Geyser aquifers in Utah, USA - Crystal Geyser metaG 2015-01 (SPAdes) (version 2) | ecosystem: Environmental > Aquatic > Deep subsurface >... | reverse complement strand
CCAAATCGTTGCATCACCGGCTGCGTGCAATGGTGTCCCGTTCTAATTGCGATGCCGTCAAAATCCAAAATGGTTCCAATGTCATGCGGATGAATACCTTCAAGCGCAAATGAAAAAACGCTGAGTCTGTTTTCTGCCGTGCCGATTGGCGTTAATTTTTCGACAGCAGATAACTTTGCGTTTGCATATTCAAAGAGATCTTTTTCGTATGATGAAATTAAATCCATTCCGGTCTCATTTAAATAATCTATCGCTGTTCCCATACCGATAACGCCGGCAATATTTGGCGTTCCGGCTTCAAACTTGTAGGGCAGGGAATTGTATGTGGTTTTTTCAAACGTAACTGAAGAAATCATATCGCCGCCGCCTTGATAGGGAGGCATTTCCTCTAAATATTTTTCTTTGCCGTAAAGAATTCCAACTCCGGTCGGCGCGTAAAGTTTGTGCCCGGAGAAGGCGAGAAAATCGCAGTCAAGTTCCTGCACATCAATTTTAAAATGCTGAATTGCTTGTGCGGCATCAATCAAGACAGGAATGTTTTTGCTGTGCGCTAGTTGAATAATTTCTTTTACCGGATTAACGGTCCCTAACGAGTTGGAAACATAAACCACCGAAATAAATTTCGTTTTTTCGGAGATCAGTTTTTCAAATTCTTCAAAAATAATCTCGCCTTTATCATTTATCGGAATCACTTTCAACACGGCTTTTTTCTCTTCGCATAGCAATTGCCACGGAACGATGTTTGAATGATGTTCAAGATGGGAGATAATAATTTCATCTCCTTCTTTTATAAATTTTTTGCCGTAAGAGGAAGCGACAAGATTGATTGAATCGGTCGTTCCTTTTGTAAAAATTATTTCCGATAAGCTTGATGCATTGATAAATCGTAAAACTTTTTCGCGCACTTGCTCATAAGCTGTCGTAGCCTTCTGGCTAAGTGAATGAACACCGCGGTGAATGTTTGAATTCAAAGTTTTGTAATACTCTTCTTCTTTTTCGATAACGCATAACGGCTTCTGTGTCGTTGCGGCGTTATCAAAATAAACCAAAGGTTTACCGTGAACCAATGTATTTAAAATCGGAAAATCTTTTCTGATCTTCTGAACATCAAATTGTTTTAATTCTGTAAACATAGCTGTAATACTTTATAATAGCTTTTCTGCAAGCAGCGATTCAAGACGATCGCGAACTTGCAATATTGAAATCGAATGGACAACGTCGCTGGCAAAGGCGTATATGAGAATCGCTTTCGCTTCTTTCTCCTGAATGCCGCGCGCTTTTAAATAGAATAACTGATCTTTGTCTAACTGCCCCACCGTAGCGCCGTGTGAACATTTTACATCATCGGCAAAAATTTCTAACTGCGGTTTGGTGTTCACGATGGCGTCGTTGGATAGCAAAATATTTTTATTTTGTTGATAGGCGTTGGTTTTTTGCGCGTCCTGCCGAACAAAAACTTTCCCGTTAAAAACTCCGCGAGACGAATCATTTAAAATGCCTTTATACAATTCGCTGCTTAAACAATTTGCTTTCGCGTGATCAATTGAAGTGTGGTTATCGACAAACTGAGAACCTTCAGTAACATACAATCCGTTTAATCTGCATTCGGCAAATCCGCCGTTAAACTTTGCGTTCACATTATTTCTAACGAACGAGCCGCCGAAGTTAATATTATAAGAAGAAAAGTTAGTTGATTTCTCAAGAGCAACCGACAGGGTTGAAATATGAAACGCGTGCAGTTGCTCGTCTTGTATGCGGACGTGCTCAACAACCGCATAATCATTGATGACAAACTCGGTTACTTGGTTCGTGAAATAACTTCTGTCGCCGAAACCAGCGTAGGTTTCAATTATTTTTACTTGTGCATTTTTGTTTACTAAAAAGAAATTTCTAGGTGAAACAAAAATATCATCTGCTTTTGTAACGTATAAAATTTGGATCGGTTTTTCAATTATTGCATTTTCTTCAACAAAAATAAAAGTTCCGTGGTTGGCGAAAGCTGTGTTCAAGGCTGTGAAAATATTCTTCTCGGAAGAAGCGGATTTTGAAAAATACGTAAGCACTAACTCGGGATGTTTTTTTATTGCCTCGGAAATGGTTTCAAGAATCAATCCTTTCGGTAATGAATCGCTCTCGGAAAATTCTTTGGAGAAATATCCATTAACAAAGACTAGTGTTACAAATTCTTTTTTATCGAAAAGATACTTGTTGATGAATTCAGGATCAATTTCGGGAATCGAATCAGCCGGTTTGAATCTTTTGCTTAACAACGGGTTGATGTTCGTGTATTTCCATTCTTCATCTTTTATGGAAGGAAAGCTCAAAGCAGAAAATTTCTTAATCGCATCTTTTCTAATTTGATGTAGTGGGAGTTCTTTTTCACCGTTCAACGTATTTTCAAACGAATGAAATTGTTTGATGAACAATTCCTTCAATTCAGTGGAGGAATTCATACTACACCAACTCCGCGGCTTCTTCGATAACCCAGTCGTAGCCTTTGTTTTCAAGTTCCAGGGCAAGCGACTTATCGCCGGATTTAATAATTTTTCCGTCGTAAAGCACATGCACAAAATCGGGAATGATGTAGTTCAAAAGTCGTTGATAATGTGTTACCACAATCGTTGCGTTCTCGGGCGATTTTAATTTTGTAACCCCGTTTGCTACGATGCGGAGCGCGTCAATATCCAAACCCGAATCAGTTTCATCAAGAATAGCAAGTTTTGGCTGCAGCACTGCCATTTGAAAAATTTCATTTCGCTTTTTCTCGCCGCCTGAAAAACCTTCGTTCACCGAGCGTCTCAACAAATCTTCCGATAATTCAACGAGCGACATTTTCTTTTTTACGAGCGAAAGAAATTCCATTGCATCAAGTTCGTCTTCACCGCGGTATTTGCGGATTGAGTTCAAAGCATTTTTTAAAAGAGTTGTATTTGAAACTCCCGGAATTTCTACCGGATATTGAAACGCGAGAAAAATTCCTTCGCAAGCTCTATTTTCAGCGGGAAGTTCAAGAAGATTTTTTCCGTTGAAAAGAATTTCACCTTTGGTAACTTCATAATCTTCTCTTCCGGCTATAACTTGTGCAAGCGTACTTTTTCCCGATCCGTTCGGTCCCATTATCGCATGAACTTCCCCTTTATTTACGGTAAGATTAATCCCTTTTAAAATTTCTCTTCCGTCAATATTCGCGTGTAAATTCTTTATTTCAATCATTCCTAATTCCTAATTCCTAATTCGTAATTAATTCTATCCCACGCTTCCTTCTAAACTCACGCTTAAAAGTTTTTGTGCTTCAACGGCAAATTCCATTGGCAGTTCTTTAAAGACTTCCTTGCAATAGCCGTTCACTATCATGTTTACCGCGTCTTCGGTTGAGAGTCCGCGTTGATTTAAATAGAAGATTTTATCTTCACCAATTTTTGATGTTGTGGCTTCGTGTTCAACAATTGCGGAAGGATTTAACACTTCCAGATAAGGGAACGTATGCGCGCCGCATCTATCGCCGAGCAAAAGAGAATCGCACTGAGAAAAATTTCTTGCGCCTTCCGCTTTTTTCCCAATGCGGACAAGCCCGCGGTACGAGTTGTTACTCTTCCCGGCAGAAATTCCTTTTGAAACAATTGTGCTTCGCGTGTTCTTCCCAAGGTGGATCATTTTTGTTCCGGTATCAGCTTGCTGATAATTGTTGGTAACTGCAACGGAATAAAATTCTCCAACGGAGTTTTCGCCTTGCAAAATGCAGCTTGGATATTTCCATGTAATTGCCGAACCGGTTTCAACTTGCGTCCAGGAAATTTTTGAATTGATCCCTTTGCAAATTCCCCGCTTGGTAACGAAGTTGTAAATGCCGCCCACTCCTTCTTTATTTCCCGCGTACCAGTTTTGCACGGTTGAATATTTTATCCGCGCATTGTCTAAAGCAACAAGTTCAACAACTGCCGCGTGTAATTGATTTTCATCGCGCATTGGAGCAGTACAGCCTTCTAAATAGCTAACGTAAGCGCCTTCGTCGGCGATGATCAACGTTCGTTCAAATTGTCCGGTGTTCTTTGCGTTAATTCTAAAATAAGTTGAAAGCTCCATCGGGCAGCGGACGCCTTTCGGAATATAAATGAATGAGCCATCGCTGAAGACCGCGGAATTTAACGCCGCGAAATAATTATCCGTTACCGGCACCACCGAACTTAAATATTTTTTTACAAGATCGGGATGCTCTTTTATTGCTTCGGAAATTGGAATGAAGATGATGCCGAGTTCGCCCAATTTTGCTTTGAAGGTAGTTGCAACCGAAACGCTGTCGAACACCGCGTCAACGGCAACACCTGCAAAAACTTTTTGCTCTTCAAGCGGAACGCCGAGTTTATTAAAAGTTTTAAGAAGTTCCGGATCAACTTCATCCAAACTTGCTAATTTCTTTTTCTGTTTCGGCGCAGAATAATAAACGATTTCCTGATAATCAATCGGAGGATAATGGACGTTTGCCCATTTCGGCTCTTCCATTTTTAACCAGGCGCGGTAAGCTTTTAAACGGTATTCAAGCATCCATTCCGGTTCAGCTTTTTTTGCGGAAAGAAGACGGATAACATCTTCGCTCAAACCCTTGGGAATTTCATCAGCTTCGATGTCGGTAACAAATCCGTATTTGTATTCCTGCTCGGTAAATCGCTCTAAATGACTAATTTCGTTCAAATTGTTAACTTTCTCTAAAAAAGAAATAATTTCTTACTGAAACTTATACATACTATACAAAAAAGTCAAGATTAAAGTTCCGGTATTTTAGTGAAATTTTCAAAGTTAAGCATAACCTCGAAGGTCGAGGTTGCTATCCTCTCTAAAGAGCAAAAATATTTTTATTCAACACTTGGTTATTGCCCAAAACATTTTTAATGTTCGATTGTAAAAATTTTAAAGAAAGCAGGTTGCTTTATTTCTTCATTAGTTTTATATAGAACAAAATTAGCAAGCGGGGTAAATAGTATATTGCCCTCTCCTCTTTTATATTCTACAAATGATAATTCAGGTAAATCAACTACAATAAAAGTTATATTATTTTAACAAATAAAAATAATTTTAACTCGATATTAGCTGTCTAACATACTTTAATATCCGACGAGTTAGGCTGAATAAATAATGTAAAATTCTATTAACAAAAACATTAAGTGTGATTTAAGAAAAAGTGAACTAAGAAATGGTTCCTCTGATAATTGCCTAGTCAGTTAAGTTTCTTTAGAATCCCATGGCAATATGAGGTTTGCCGGTTTATAACTAATAATGTAATTTTATAGAAATATTAATTCTTATTTATAAAAAGGAACGTTTTATGTTATACTTATCTAAAACTTTTACCGATGCTTGTATTCTAAATGTTAAAGTTGGAACGAATGGTTATCATGGCGGAGATGCAGGACACGGCGCCAAAACATATTTTGAATTTCAATTGGATGGCTCTGAAATTGAAGTTGATAAATCTACAGGTAAGGTAGTTATTAAACTTGGTGGAGACGCAGAATTAAGGACTATGATTCAAGGATTGGAATTTGCTGCAAAGAGTCTTGAAATATTATCAGATTCTGAAGTTACAAATGTGTAATTATTTGTTAGGCAATAGGTTTACTCACCAATCACAACGATTAAGTTGAGTGAGAGCAAAAGGAAGAATCCAATGGAATATAGAGAAATAGAAAAAGTAACAACACAAACAAACGAAGTGTTTTACCTTGAGGATAACCAAAAATATTGGTATGATGTTTATATTAAAGAACGACCAGAGTTGGGGCAATACAAATCGCGCAGCGACATTGACAAAAGGCTTTGGCATAGTGACACATGCATAAAGATTGGACCATACATTTGGAAGCAATACTCAATTTCCAAAGACGCATGTAGATCTCATGAATATGATTACATCCCAACATTAGAAAAACCAATATTACCTGGTAAAGGTTTTTATATCAATCAGTTTTATAACGATCTTTATTATATAGAAGAAGACTACGTAAATAAATATGAAAAATTACGAGGTTTTGTTTTTAGTAAGAAGTGTTATGTGATGCACGATCTATCAAAATGTATAAAAATTGATGAAGGAATGTACCGTGCGATGAAAGGGGAATTTCATGTATACTTAGACCGAAGTTATATTTATATAGTAAATACAGATTCATTGTATCAGTGGAAAAATTACAGAGAGAAGTTTCATCCCAATGAAGAGTTTTGCCTAAAGCATACATTTGGTATACCTTGGGTGATAACTAAGTTTGGTTATAATTCTCGGGAGAATTTATTACCCTTTTACACTGAAGAAGAGGTCATCAGAATTACTAAAGGTATTTACAGAACAAGAAATATCATTCCCGAAAGAGTCAAAAAAAAATATATACAACAGGCAACTTGGCATATTGAGCCAACACTCACAAGTAGTAAGGAAGATTATATCCTTAACACTCCAGAATTTCTTTCTTTTAAAACACTTTCTAATGATGAGTATTTAATAAATATTGAAAAAGTGGATGAGTGGCAAAATATGGTTGAAAAAGAGAAAGATAAATATTCATGTGGGTTCTTGTATAAAAAATTTTTGTATTCTGTTCAACCCTATGAATACCAATTAATAAAAAAAGGAATCTACTTAAGAACTAAATCGGTGGATCCTTATATAGATTCACCACCTAAATAGTATATCAACTTTAGATATATATAGAAAGAATGTAGCTGTTCTATTGTAAAGCTTATTGAAAAGACATTTTATTTCTACTTCCTAGCCAGATGGATCAAAGTATTTTTCAGTATAAGCATAATAAAAATCAAACAGCCTAACATCTTTAATAAGTAAAGAGTCCCCGTAGAGCGGGCGGGTAAACAAGAGAAAAATAAATTTGAAAATTATTAGGGTTAGTTTCAAAACTGCTAAGCAGTGATGGGCGGCGGCTTAAAAACAACTTCGTTATACAGCACAGATAAAAAGGTGAAATATGATTAACTATTTAATCATAATTTATGTATTCGTGTTAATAATGGCTATTCGTTTTATTCTATACTTTTCCAAGTATTTATATTTGAAAAAAGCCATAACCAAGCAAGACATATATGTAAAAGGTCTTTTTGAAAATCCTAGTGATGATCAAATAATGATGAGCAATAAAGCTGGATCTTGGGTTAATGATCATAACATAGAAATTAGAAAAACCGTTTTGAAAACTGGAGTCGCTGATATTACACATACTTTTATGGAGCCTATTGGATATGGAAATGTTCAACCCAAAACAATGTCTGCATTAGATAATTTGCTTTTTAAAAATATTGATATACTAATGGAAGCGAGAGATATTCTTTATCGGGCAAAAGGATTCTATAAAGTAGAATCTTTAAAATGTGTTAATCCAATTTACTGGATTGAGTTTATTGTTTTTCTACCAAGAGAAATTGCAAGATATTTCTCAAATAGTGATGATGTAAAATCAACTACTGCCGTCACCAAGATAATTCAAATTATATATTGGATTATATCAGTAGTATTTATGTATCTGAATTATAATAAATGAATTTAGATCACTCGTATTTTCAAAAGGCTGTATAACCCGCATCTCAGCCCGACCATGTTTTCAATATGGCATTTGTGCAATTATAAATTTGTGTTTACAATCCGCCCCAGCGGATAAGTTACTCATTAAATTAGTTTATCCTTAGAAATATTTAATTCTCTTCCACAAAATCCAACGACTTATCAAACGTTTCATTCAATTTAAAACTGCGTAATCGGTACGCCTCCACGGCAGTTTATTTTTCCCTTTAGTCTTTTTTTGAATGGAAAATGTAGTCTCTTAATCAACTACAGCTATAGGATTTATCTTTAAAAATTCTTTCCAATCTAACCCGGATGAACCGATCAACAGAATTTTTTACGGATTGAATTGATCCTTAAAATTTCCGCGTTTTTAGGACTTGAAGGTGTGGTCTTTGATAATTCATATTAGTTTACTCAATGTTCTGAGTAAAATTAAGAGGCATTCTTATTTATACCAAGAAATTACTCTAAATAATATTTCGAAAACTTTATCCTAACGCTCCAGGCAATAATTTCAGCGATCTCGTCAATTGAAAAGTTGGCGGTGTTAAGAATAGAATGGTACAACAAAGGGTCTTCCGCATTTTTATTAAAATGATCTTTAATAAACGTGCTTCTCTTAGCGTCTTCTTTTTTAACAAATGCAACCGCTTCGGTTTTTGTATTTCCATAAAACTCTTGCACGTTATTTATTCTGAATTCGAGCGGAGCTACTAATCGTACATGATACGCGTTCTTTAATGAACTTGTAATAATGTTCGCCCCCCTTCCAACAATGATGCAGTTTCCAATATGAGCAAGATTGAGAATTGTCTCCGCTGTTTTGTGATAGAGTTTCATCAATGGCGGATGAATACCCAGCATTTCATTCAATGTTTGGGTTAGCAAGGGTTTCTTCTCTTCACTTAAAAACTTCGCTATTTGTTTTGGGAGATGATGATCTTCAAGAACCCTTTCAATTAAGTTTTTATCGAAAATTGCCCAAGCACTTTCTTGATTTTTAGCAAAGGGCTGCAAAAAATGGATTATCTTTTCTGCGATCAACCCGGAGCCTGAACCTGCTTCCCGCGATATTGTGATGCACGGACCAACCGTTCCTTTGTTCTTTGCATCAATATCATGCATGTGGGAGTCAACATAATGTTTTGCTTTTACGAAAGCGCTATTCTCAGACATACGACCTCCGTATAATAAATTTGTTAATCTTTACCGCAAAATTAGAAAGATAAAAAGGAATAAAAAAGTAACCTTTTTAATCCCAAAAGAACCGGGTAAAGGCTTAAGCAATTTTGAAAAACTTATTACTAAAATTTTAGCCGAAACTTTTTACCGCTTCTTCAACGGAGCCATAATTTGAAAAAACTGAAGTGAGTTTGGTAATTACAAGCAGGCTCTCAATTTTTTCAGTTGCATTTGCAAGTTTAAGATCACCGCCAGCATTCTTAACGGTTGTGTATCCCGCTATTAACATTCCCAAACCGGAACTGTTTACAAAACCGGTTTCTTTAAGATCAATGATAATATTTTTCTTTCCTTCGGAGATAAGTTTAAGCAAAGTTTCACCGAACTCCGCGTCTTTTGCCGTTATAGTGATCTCTCCTTTTAATTCGAGAACAACCGCTGTGTATTTTTCGACTACATTAATTTTCATTAAAACTCCATTGAATATGATTGATTAGTATTGTTAGATTGATCACTATGGTTGATAGTGAAAATTTTAATAAGTTTTTCATTTTATTTTGATAACCACAAACGTAACGTCGTCTTCGGGATCTTTATCATTCACCCAGTGCGAACCTTCTGCTTTCAGGTGCGTAATAATTTCTTCAGGCACTCTTTCAGCCACTTCTTCAAATGCATTCATTGCACGTTTATATCCATAAATTTCTTTTTGCTCATTTTGTAATTCGGGAAATCCATCACTCATTAATAAGAGCGTATCGCCCTTAAACAACTGCATTTTTTTTAATTCATAAGGAAAATTTTCCATTGTTCCAAGCGGCATTCCTTCCATTAAATGTTCTTCAGTTATTTTGTGCTTGTTTCTGAACAGATAAACCGGGGGCATTCCTGCTGCTGACATAATTAATCTGTTGTTTTGAATCTTCAACATCGTCATTGACATAGCAAGTGACTGAAACTGCATTTGCTTAATACATCTTGTCATTTCACGGAATGTAAAAATTATATCCGGATTTGCGGCGTAGCTGTTGAACAAAGATTTAGCAGAAGTAACCATTGTTCCTGCTCTCATCCCGTGTCCGGTAGCATCCCCGATTACAACAGTTAATGTTCCATCCATTCCAACATTGAAATCATAATAGTCGCCGCCAACTTCCGTTGCGGTTTTCATATACACTGCAATATCAAGATGTGGTAATTTCGGAAGAGTTTTTGGAAGCATTGAAAGCTGAAGCTGACGCGCTTCCTCCAATTCTTTTGACTTTCGTTCATTTTCTGTTTCTGCAAGTTGGGCGCGGAGTTGTGCTTCTTTAATTGCGGCAGTGTTTCGTGCTTTTGTTAAAAGTCTTCTTCGCTGAACACGGTCAACTCCGAAAACAAAGCCGACAAAAAGTAATCCGTAACCGATATATGCAAACGTTGTTCGCCAGTAAGGGGGAAGTACCTCGATATGTATTACTTTTTCGTTCTCACTCCATACTCCGTCGCCGTTTGCTGCTTTCAATCTAAATGTGTATTCGCCGGGCTCAAGATTTGTAAATGACGCAAAATGAAGTTTACTATAAACCCAATCTTTATTAAACCCTTCCAACTTATATGCAATTAAATTTCTCTCCGGTCTTGAGTAATGGATAGGGGCAAATTGAAAAGATATGTCATTTTGTGAATAGTCTAATGTTAATTCATCTGTATCATTTAAATCTTTTTTTAACGGAGAGGTTGTAATATCGTTAAAGACGGACACATCGGATATTTTCAAATCGGTAAGTACAATTTTGGGTTTTGTTTGGTTTGTTCTTCCCGGAATAAAATAATTTACTCCGTTGTCTCCACCGAAAAACAATTCTCCATTATTTGCTTTCCACGATGCCAGTGAAAATGAGTAACCCTGTAATCCATCCTTTATATCAATATTTATAAACGTTTCTTTTTCACCAGTTTCATTTCGGACAAGAGTAGTCAAACCTGCCGCACTGCTAATCCATAAATTGCCATAGTTATCCTCCTGAATAGCCCCAACTAAATTTGTTGGAAGACCATCGTCCTCGGTAAAAAATTCTATTTTCTCTGTTTTCGGATCTAATTTTCCCAAACCATTTGGAGTAGAAAACCAAACAATACCCTTACTATCCTCCAATACATAGTACACATCGTTACTGGTTACAATGTCAGATACTGCTTCTGCATTTTTATTATACTGTCTAAATTCACCGGTATTTAAATTGTATTTAAAAAGACCCTGGTTCAATGTTCCAATCCATAAAATATTTTCATAAGACTTACTTAATGCTATTGAATTAGCTTCTTCCAATAACATATAATCACTGTTTTTATTCTCTTCCTGAATTCTATCAGTAAAATCATTAAACTGCTTATCATTTATTTTAATTACCTGTATTCCATACATCGTAGAATCTTTTGGTGCCTGGACATTAAAACTTCCATAAGAGTTACCGACATCTGTTTGGAATTTGAGTTTATATTTGCCCTTTTTTAATTGTAAGGTATGAGCCATAATTCTTATCTTCATTCCACCTTCAAAATGAAAGGAATTTGAATATTTATTCATACTCCAGACTATTTTTTTATTAGAATCTTCAAGCCATCCGTAATCAAACATTTTTTCTAAAAAGTTTTGTCCTTCCCCAACACCTATAATTATTATTTTAGTGCTGTCTGAAACTTCAAATTCTTTTTCTAACAATTTTTGTTCAGTTACTTTTAGTATTGAAGCTATCGGCGGTGAAGAATTTACAAGATTTATAATGGCTGATTGTAATTCCGGTTTGAATTCCCGGTTACTGATAGAAGGTATTTGTTTAATAATGTTTTGACCCGGATATAAAATATCTACACCACCGGAATTTGCAACAAATAACCTTCCGGCTTTATCAAATTTTAAATCATTTATAAAAAATCCGGTATACAACCGTACTTTTTCACTAAAATACTTATTGCCCTTTCCGCTTATTGGGTTAAGTTGATTTAATCCTGCATCTGTTCCGATCCAAAGATTATTATCTGCGTCAATAGTTAAAGCGAAAATATTATTACTTGAAATGCTATTTGAATTTTTGTCAAATTTAAAATTTTTATAACTATCATCTTGAATGTTTTTCCAAAATACTCCTAAACCGGCTGTTCCAATCGCAACATTATCGTATTTTTCACTTTTCGCTACTGCGGTTATTTTGTCAGAAGGCGAATTTGTTTTTAGCTTATCCGGTATCCTGATAACGTTCATTGGCTGTTTGTTCGGATCAACCTTATATAATCCGTCCAGTCTTGTCCCTATCCAAATGTTTCCGAAACTATCCTGAAATAATGAAAGAATACCGGTGGATTTAATACTGTTTTTATTGTTACTGTTTCCGGTAAAATGAAAAAAATTATTGTCAACGGGATTATATCTGTATAAACCATCATCCAATGTAGCAAGCCAAAGGAAACCCGCTTTATCTTTTAAAATATTGATTACCCCGTTGGTAAATTCAGGACTATTAAGCCTTGTAAATCGTTCTACTTTCTCTAAAGATTTATTATTTCTATTGTAGATTACCAGTGAATTTTCACCACCAATCCAAATTTTATTAAATTCGTCTTCATGAAGAACCAACAAAGAACCACCAACTTTCTCCCTATCTAAATTGTTATATAACTGAAAATTATTGACCTCTTTATTGAAGTAGAATACTCCGGCTCCATAATCAAGCGCTAATATTTCCTGGTTTGAAGTTTCAATAATTGAATGTATATAACCATTAAAAATTTCTTCATTGTTCAAAATAAAAGGAATTTTTTTAGTCTTCATATTTTCAGGATTTAGCAAATGTACGCCGAATGCATCAGTTCCTATCCAGATATTATTATGTTTATCAACAAGTATTGAATAGATGGTAGGCTGGTTTATATTTTGTCCTCTGTCGAAGTTTACACGAATAAATTTATCGTTTTTTCTATCATATTTTACAAGCACATTATTGCCGCCAATCCATAGATTACCGTTATTGTCTTCACTTATTGCATAAATAGTGTTACCGGGCAGACTTGTGCTGTCCGATGGGTTATTTTTGTAAACCTTAAATTCATATCCGTCGTATCTGCTCAAACCATCATCAGTGCCCAGCCAAAGAAAACCATACTTATCTTCTATAATAGTATTTATGGTCGGGTTTGATAGCCCTTGTGGAATTGAAAAATTTTCAAACACAAAATTTTCTTGTGCGTGGAGGATGTTCGTTAGCAGATACAGAAAGCATATTATAATAAACTTCAAATCGAAATATCTCTTAATCTGTTTCATTCAGTTACCTTATTTAATTTTTATTACCACAAACGTTACGTCATCATCAGGCTCTTTATAATTTGTCCAACTTGAACCCACTTCTTTCAGATAAGAAATAATTCCCTCGGATTCTTTTTCTGCTACTGATAGAAATTTTTCTTTTAACCGGGTATAACCAAATTGTTCATCCTTGTCGTTCTTTAACTCAGGCATACCGTCACTTAGAAGCAACAATGTATCTCCGGCTACTATTTCTGTTTCCTTTATTTCATACGGATAATTTTTTACTGCACCAAGCGGCATTCCGTTTATTTGTATTTCCTCAACCGACTTTGCTATTTTTCTATAGATAAATAACGGCGGCATTCCTGCGTTTGCAATTTCAATTTTGTTAGACTTTATTTTAATCATCATAAAAGCCATCATTAATCTTCCTAGTTCTATTCCTTTTAATGCTTCACTGCTTTGATCAAAAAATGATTTCATATCTAACCTTGAACTGCTGGAGGCGAAGAGTGCTTTTACCATTGAGACAATTGTTCCGGCTTTCATCCCGTGCCCCGTTGCATCTCCTATTGCTACAGTTAGCGTTCCATCTATACCAACATTAAAATCATAATAATCACCTCCCACCTCAGTTGCGGTTTTCATATATACGGCAATATCTAAATTTTTTACATCAGGTAATTCTTTGGGAAGCATAGATAATTGTAATTGCCTGGCTTCTTCAAGTTCACTTGACTTACGTTCATTCTCTGCTTGAATAACTCTTGACTGCGCTTCTGCTGCTTTAGCCTGTAGTTCTGCAGCTTCAGCTCTTAATTTACTTTCCTTAATAGCAGCGTTTTTCTTCTGTCGTTTTAATTCAAATTCTCTGATTGAATATAAAAATCCGCCAAAAAGGAAAACATAAAATGTATATGCCCACCATGTTTTCCAAAAAGGCGGCAATATTGTAAAAGCATATGTAACCCGATTGGTTTTTGGACCTTCGTTATCTATTGCTATAACCTTAAATGTATAATCACCCGGAGGAACATTCTGATACTCAGAAAATTGCAAGTTGCTGGATTTTGACCAATCTAAATCATATCCTTCTAATTTGTGCTTGTAAATTGCGGATTTGGGATCTTTGTAATTTAGGGTTGAGTAATTAAAAATAAATGAGTTATCAGAATATGAATAATTAGATGGTTTATTGTAGAAATATTGAGTTGAATTAACTTTTATAGAAGATAATTTAATTTTACCCTGAGATTTAGTTTCTCTATCGACATATATACCAAGGTTATTATACCAGGATAAAATGCTACCGTTACGATCTTGAGTAATTGCAGATTGTCCGGTAAAAGAAAAATTATCATTATAATATCTATTAAACCTTTCACCATTAATAATCAATCCTCCCAAATTATGTATGAAATATACATTCCCCTTCAGATCGGTGACCGGATTGTAAATATTCGCCGTTGGCAATCCATTTTTTGTAGTATAAAAGTCCAGCTTTGTCCCGTCAAAAATTGCGAGACCCTTTAGACGGAGACGAATGTATAAATAATTACTCGCTTGAATATTTGTAGTTGTACCGGCTGTGTTTGCTTCTTTAAGAATTCGGAAATCAGCTTTACTATTTACACTATCGGAAAGATCTATAAATTTATTTCCATCGAAACTATAAAAATGTCCCGGACTTAAGAAATACATTTTGTTTTTGACTGTTCCAACATAACTCAAAATTTCCTCAGGAACGTTCCAGCTTGAAGGTGGTCCCGACCATATTTTAGAATTATAAATCAGCAAATTGGATTTACTTGATTCCAAATTTGAAGCAGATTCGGAATAACTGCTTGCCAGTAATAAATTTCCGTTAGGCAATTCATAAAGATTATGCTCCTGGTATTTTATTTTTTTCAAATTATCAGGCAGCGGGTTTGGAATCTCAACAATTTTATCATCAACTAATTTTCCTAAGAAAAAATCTGCTTGAGGTATATTACCGTAAGCGGGGCGAACATAATTCTGCCAGGTAAAAATATCACCCGATTTTGTTTCAAGAACATAAGAGGAGTTATAAATATTACCATCATTCTTTTGAATAGGATTTATTTTAATAACCCATTGGTCTTTTCTTGTTGAAATTACTTTTGCTAAATCCAATCCTTTATCTGTAGTCAGCCAAATTCTACCTTTCGAATCCTCATAGACTCTGAGTACTGTATTGCTGCTTAATCCTTCATTTGTGGTTATTTTATGAAGTTTATTACCATCCCATACATTTATTCCATCATTACCAAAAAGAACATCCGGAGGATTTTCTATCCAAGAAAAATATATCCACACAATTCCATTTTTATCGGAATACATATAGGGATATTGAATTTTGATTCCGCTTAAGCCATCACTCTCTTTTAGAAATATAGATTTATTGGGAAAGTAAAAACTAAACCCGAGCGGGTTAGGAATAACTGCTGCATCATTTATTGCAGATAATGGAAAACCTTTAAAACCATCATACTTTTTCCACTTGCCATCAAAATAAAAATATTGTTCATTGTGCTCTGAAGATATCGTTTCTTCAAGAACGCCCACTGCAAGTAAATCAGGAAATACATTGTTACCGGGAATGAGTTTAGTATAAGAATATTTATAATTCGGAATTTTGTCTTTTTTTGAAATATCAGTTATAACCCCCGTGTCATTAAATAAATCAATTTTTTCCCACTTATTATTAATTAGTTTAAAAAGAATTTTAGAACTTTTTGAATAGACAGAACCATTAATATCAGATATAGTTGCATAAATGCCATTATCTTTTTCTAAATTTAAAACAGAGGTCACTCTGGTATTCCCGGTAAGATATTTTTCGAGTCCCGGGTATGTAAGAAAATCTTTCCCATCATACATTAAAACCCCGGAAGTACCACTTTTTAATTCATTAAATGTTCCGCTACCAATAAACGGGATCCACATATTGCCTTTATCATCACTAACCAGTGAAACTTTCTCATACGAATATTTAGTTCCATAATACCTTACACCTTTGGTTTCATCTATTCTTTCAAATTTATCATTCTTAAAAAGTGCGATGTATGCCTCGGTTTGGGTGCCGGTATTTTTACCATCAGAAAGAAAAATCAAATCCCCGTAAGGCGTTTCAAACATGTCAGTACAATTATGTAACGGAAATGCGGAAGAATCAAAGAGAGTAAATTTCCCATTTTCAAAAAGTGTTAGGCTGCCATTATTTTTGGAATCAATGTATATGGTTGTAGTGCCAATCCAAACTCTGTCTTTGCTGTCCTTCTTTATAAATGAAACAGATCTGCCCGGTAACCCTGATGTTTTGTAACCATCTTCCTTAGTGAATGATTGAAATTTATTGTCTTTTAGAATTAAAAACTTATTTGGAGAAGCAAAATAAATTGTATTAGTAGTGGAGTCATAATAGTTAGACTGCATATCAGGCAATCCAAAATCTTTACCGGGTTCCTGAAATTCGTATCCGTTAAACCGAACCGTTCCTTCTAAACCCGATATCCAGACATATCCATCAGCCGTTTGCGAAACACTCGCAATGTTGGTTATTGGCAAACCGTCTTTTATAGTATATTTAACTAAATCAGCATTAGCTTCAGATTTGTATCTCTGTTGAGCAAAACTTATGCTTAAAATTAAAATTGAAAATAATAACGTACAGATTAGAGTATTTAATTTGTTCATCTTTTGATTTTTATAATGAATACATTTCTATTTAACCTTAATTACCACAAACGTTACATCATCATCAGGCTCTAGACTATTTGTCCAATTTCTGGATTCGGCTCTTAAATAAGTTATTATTTCTTCAGGTTCTTTCTTTGCGGAATCTTCAAAACTATTTCTTGCCCTCTTGTAACCGTACATCTCTTGATTTTGATTTTTAAGTTCTGCAAATCCATCACTCATCATCAGTAGTGTATCACCTTTTTCAATCTTAATTTCTTTAACATCATAAACAACTTCCTTCATTGCACCAAGAGGCATATTATTTATAACAACCTCTTCTACTGTTTGCGAATCATTTCTATAAATAATTAGAGAGGGCATGCCTGCATTTGTAGTTATAATTTTATTTTTACTTATCTGCACGCAATTAAGCGCCATCATTAATCTTCCAAGCTGCATATCTTTAATTGCTGCACTAGCATTTTCAAAAAATGGTTTTAGTGCTTTATTTGTTCTGTCTGACATAAAAAGCGATTTCATAATTGAAACCATCATTCCAGACATCATCCCATGTCCGGTTGCATCACCCAGAATAACTGTTAATGTTCCATCCAAGTGAACATGAAAATCATAATAATCACCACCGACCTCAGTTGCAGTTTTCATAAATACGGCAATATCAAGATGAGGTAGCTGGGGGATTACTTTAGGAAGCATTGAAAGTTGAAGTTGTCTGGCTTCATCAAGTTCTTTTGTTTTTCTGTCATTCTCAATCTGCAGAAATTTTTTATTTTCATTTTCCTTCCTTCTCTCTAACTCATACTTCCTTATTCCAATTAAACCAAGACAAATAAAAATGAGATAAAAGGAATAAGCCCACCAAGTTCGCCAGATTGGAGGATTTACTTTAAACGAATAAGACGCGTCATTTGTTTTTACACCATTTGATGTAATGCCGCGTACTTTAAATGTGTATTTGCCGAAAGGTAGATTTTGATATTCTGCAAAAGGGAGCGTGCTTGCTTTTGACCAAGCCTTATCAAAGCCTTCAAGAAAATGTTCATAAGTGGTTTGCTTTGGATCTTTGTAATTCAACGCAGCATAATTGAAAATAAAAGAATTTTGAGAATTTGGTAATTCTTTTGGATAATTATAATAATGAGATTGCCCGCTGATAGATACAGATGAAATTAATAATGGATAACTTTTTTCTTCACTCTTATTTATGTAAAGACCAACTCCGTTATAAAGTTCAAGCATATTTCCCAAACCATCCATCGTGGAAATATAGGGACCACCGCTTGCTACACTTTCGTCATGATAGAACGTTTGAAATTTATTACCGATTATTTTTAATGCCCCTGAAGGAGATGAAAAATATACTTCATCTCTAATTTCATCTATTACAGGATTTGAAAGATTAGTGGATAGAAGCCCGGTTTTCTTTGTATAAAAATTTATATTTGTACCATCAAAAATTACCAGTCCCCTATTTCTTAGTCTTATATACAAATTGCCGCCTGCCTGTATTTCTGTTTGTGTCCCGGCAACACTTGCGCCCTTCAATATTCTGAAATCAGCATTATCATTTACGCTATCGCTAAGATTTACAAAATTGTTTCCGTTAAAAACATAGAAGCCTCCAACCGTCAAAAAATACATTCCGTTTTTTAAGCTGCCTACAAAGTGCAATTGCTCCGTTGGAACACTCCAGCTTGCTGGCGGTCTTGACCAGGATTTACCATCGTACAACATTATTTTCGATTGGACCGAAGTAATATTCTTAATATTATCTGCGAATAAGCCAAAGAACCAAAGCCTTCCTGCATTATCTTCCCGTAGTTCAAAGAGCTGATATTTTTTTCTGTTATCATCATCACTAAAAGGTGAATTTATTTTAATAAGCTTCTCTCCTTCTAATCGTCCCAGGAAGTAATCCGCTTTAATTAAATCATTTGAGGCAGATCTTACATAATTTTGCCATGCATAAATATCACCATTCTTTGTTTCCAGAACATGTGAAGTATTATAAGCTTTACCATCCTGGTTGGGAACAGAATTAATTTTAAATATTTGTTCCCCCTGGCTGTTTTTAATTTCACGAACCATCGTTAAACCTTTAGAGGTGGTAATCCAAATTCTTTTTTTACTATCTTGAAATATTTGGAAGGTTATATCACTTGCAAGCCCATCCTTTTCTGTAATTGTTCGTAGTTTTTTTCCGTCCCAAACGTTTATTCCAATGCTCTCAGTTTTTGCATAAGCTGGTAAATTACTGTACGAATACGATAGCCAAACTAAACCATTATAATCAGTATAAGGTGTTACAATTCCTGCTTGTGTAACTAACAAGCCATCCTTTGAAGTGAGTATTTTTGAATAATTAGGATAATAAATTCCAATACCTTTTGAAGTTTTCATTGCTACACCCTCGCTTAATACGATTCCGGGCGCTGATTCAAATGAATCAAATTTTTTCCATTTGTCATCCGTAAAGGAAAATAGTTGATTAGGATATTTTGAACTTTGATCCTGGGATGTAACTTGAAATACAAGCCGCTCCGGGAAGTACTGGCTGGATTTCAGAAAAAAAACACTCGAGTATTTAAAGTCCTTGATAACTCTATCTGTTTTAAGATCTCTGATAATATTAATTTCCTGTAAAATATTTGAAACCTTCCATTTACCATTTTCAAATTCAAAAACACTTTTATTTTTCCCATTAAATAATTCACCGTTTCGTGCTAAAGTTGTCATAAACAACTTATCCATTTTTGTACTGTAGTATACTTGAATAGGAAGCTGATCTTTGCCGAGCTGTTTTACGAATTCTGTAAATTGATAAAATTTATTACCATCGTACATTAATACCCCGGAACTAATTTGGTTACCACCGAATATATTACCGTTATTGCATGCCAACCATGTATTCCCATCATTATCAACTGAGGTCACATTTTCCATTGGATACATTCTCGCACCTTGCAGAGTTATACCCATTGATTCATCAATTCTTTTGAATACTCCATTTTTAAATAGGGCAACGTAAGAACCTTCTAATGTCTGGGTATTATGACCGGCTGAATTAAATATGATGTCGCCATAAGGAGTTTCAATGAAGTCTGTTGCATTATCAAGAGGAAAATTTTTAGAATCGTAAATTGTAAAATTTCCGTTTTCAAATTTTGTGAGACCGCCGTTATTATTTTTATCAACAAATGGCGTTGCCGAGCCAATCCATATTCGTCCTTTGCTATCAGATTTAACAAAAGTTATTAACTGCCCTTCTAATCCGTTTATTTTGTATCCTTCTTTTTCAGTGAATACTTTAAATTCCTTTCCATCGAATGTTATAAATTTAGCAGGTGAAGCGAAGTACATTACATTTTTTGTTGAATCGTAATACATATTCTGCATTGTAGGCAATCCGATATCAGTACCCACTTCTTCAAATTCATATCCATTAAACCTGTATGTACCTTCAACACTGGAAATCCAAATGAACCCATCTTTAGTTTGAATTCCATTTGAGATATTTGTGGTAGGCAAACCTTCTTTGTTAGTATATTCAACAATATCCGCGTTGGCTTCAGTTTTTATTTTTTGCTGTGGCAATAACGCTGATGAAAAAACACACAAAACCAGGATTATTATATTTTTAAAAAATGTTACTGTCATAAACTCTTCCTCTAAACAATTAGATTTAATTAATTTTGAACTAGTGATCTTATTTTACTTTGATCACCACAAAAGTTACATCATCATCAGGGTCTTTGTCATTCGACCAGCGTGAGCCTTCTTCTTTCAAATAAGATATAATTTCTTCAGGTTCTTTTTCAGCTACTTCCTCGAATGAATTTCTGGCTCGTCTGTAGCCAAACATTTCATTATGCTGATTGTTTAGTTCGGGAAAACCATCACTCATTAACAACAACGTGTCGCCTTTTAATAATTCCAATTCTTTCAATTCATAGGGAAAATTATCCATTGTACCCAGCGGCATTCCCTTCATCAAATGCTCTTCGACCATCCTGCTCTCGTTGCGATATAAGTAAACGGGCGGCATCCCGGCAGCCGACATCATCAATCTTTTGTTTTGAATTTTCAACATAGTCATGCACATGGCAAGAGATTGGAATTGCATTTGTTTAATACATCGTGTCATTTCCTGAAAGGTAAAAAGTATGTCCGGATTGGCAGCATAACTATTAAACAAAGATTTGGCAGAAGTAACCATAGTACCGGCTCGCATTCCGTGTCCGGTTGCATCGCCAAGCACGACAGTTAATGTTCCGTCAATCCCAACATTAAAATCGTAATAATCTCCTCCTACCTCGGTAGCGGTTTTCATATAAACAGCGATATCAAGATGCGGAAATTGGGGTAATTGTTTTGGTAACATGGAGAGTTGCAACTCGCGAGCGCTTTCAAGTTCTTTTGATTTTCTATCGTTTTCAATTTCGAGGGCGCGGCGTTCAGCTTCGCTTGCTTTAGCTTGCAGTTCTGCTTTTTGTGCCCGCAATTCAGCGTTATGAAATCGCTGTCTTTCTCTTTCTTTTAAGATTAATCTTCTTCTTTGGATTCTATCGACTCCGAATATCATTCCACCAAAAATAAAAACGTATCCAAGGTAAGCCCAGATTGTTCTCCACCACGGTGATAAAACTCTAATTTTAATTGATGTCCCGGCTTCATTCCAAACTCCGTCTCCGTTTGATCCTTTTACTCTGAAAACATAATCACCGGGAGGAAGATTTGTGTAAGTTGCAAATTTTCTGTTATCGTAAATCCAGCCGCCTTTATCAAAACCATCCAGTCTATATGCGTATTGATTTTTTTCCGGTCTTGAAAAGTGAATAGCGCTGAATTCAAACGAGATATTGTTTTGACTGTACGCAATTTCAATTTCTTTCGTTTCTAAAATACTTTTAGTCAAAGGAGAGTTTTGCGAGGATGGATATATTATTTCGTTAGAAATTTTAAGCTGCGTGATATTAATTTTAGGAACTTGCCTGTTGATATTGCTTGAATGAAAAGTATTAAATCCATTTTGTCCGGCAAAAAATAATTCTCCCGATTCGCTTTTAAGTGAAGCGCGTGCATTAAAAGTATATCCTTGTAATCCATCTTTTACATCGTAATTGATGAAGATCGGATGTTCTGTGTCTTTATTAAACTTTGAAATTCCGTTCAGAGTGCTGAGCCATAAATTTCCATAAGCATCCTCTTCAATTGCCTCAACATAGTTTGAAGGCAACCCATTTTTGTCATAGAGAATATCATAGTGATGCGATCGCTGGTCATATTTTATTAACCCACCGTTTGTAGCAATCCACACAATATTGTTCTTATCAACAAACAGATCATTTATTTGTTGAAGATTTGATGAGAACCCTGTTTTGAAATCTTTTTGCAAATTTTCGACAGTATTTTTTCTAATATCATATTTGAATAATCCTGTTGAAGTTCCAAGAAGAACTGATCCGTCATTTTGGTAATCAACTTTTGAAACAGTTTGACTATTGATAAAAGGTTTGTTCTGATTAGCTTCAAGAAGATTCTGATAATAACTCACATCAGTATTGGATATATCAAATACATGAATTCCCCAGAGCATCGAATCAATCGGTGCAGCTGCATTCCATCTTCCGTAGGAATGGCTGTCATCCGATTTATAACGAAGGTTGTATTTCCCTTTTTCTAACGAAAGTATTCCAATCGTTATCCGATTCTTTAAGTCACCTCCAAGATAAAACGTATTGTTGTACTTTGATTGTGACCAGAGAGTGTCTGACTTGTCATTCACCAACCAACCATAATCAAACTCTATATTATTTTGCCCTTCGCCACCAGATACGATCATCACATTTGTCTTTTTATCTAATTTAAATTCTTTTGTCAGATCCTGGTAATCGCCCACCATATCTATTTTGGCGATAGTACTTTTTCCTTGTGAAAGAGTGTAAATCTGAGAAAGAAGTTTCAAATCATAGGTACGGCTCGCAAACGTGGGGATAAATTGTTTGGTTTTGTTTTTAGTGTCGAATCGCAGCAAGCCGCTGTTCCCTGCCGCAATCCAGAGATTGCCGTAGTCATCCATAGACTGATTAGAAATATTGTTGTAATCAATTACGCAGTGTTCTGATTTATCACTCAAATCATAATTAGTGATCGAGCTGTTGACAAGATTCATCATGCTTAACCCCTTATTGGTTCCCAACCATAATTCTTGATCCGATCCCCGCTGAATAGTTCTAACAAAATTACTTGGTAACGATTTAGAGTTCCCTTCTTGATGTTTAAACTTATTAAATGTTTTAGTAGCAAGATTATATTTCACTAATCCATCATCCGTTCCAAGCCATACCAAATCGTTGTCTGAAGGGTTTTTGTATATTGAAGCGATATACACACCCATATTTGTGTTCACTTTATCAGTTGGAGTTGCATAAAGTTGGAATGGTTCTTTCTGGAAATCCAATTTTAACAAACCATTGTTTAGTGTGGTGACCCATAATATTCCAAACTCATCTTTGTACAATTTCCAGAATCTATCTGAGATGTGGACCGAACTCGGAAATTCAGTTTGTCCTAAGTGAGTTATCTCATTAGTCTTCATGTTATAGCGAAATATCCCATTCCCCGTTGAGCTAATCCAGAGGAATCCCTTATCGTCCTGAAAAACACTACTCGTAGCATTGATCCAATTATTATTAGGATCACTAACTTTGTTATAAAGTTTTATTTCGTTAAAACTTTTATCACGGGGATCATAATTAAAAAATCCATTCTGGCTGTTGATCCAGATATTTCCTGTCTTATCTTCGTAAAGATTGAAAATGATTAATTTCTCAAAAACATTAGGTCTTTTAGGCGTTACCTCTATCCATTCAAAAAGGTTAGTTGCTTCATTGTACTTAGTTAATCCAAGGAAGAGATAACCTGAATATATTTCCCCGGATGAAGTCTCAATTAATCCAACGGTTGTCCCCGTGTATGGAACTTTGTTCTTGCCATCTTTTATAAATGTTTTTTCAAATTTTGCTAAACTCTCATAAAATTTGTAAATACCTGCTGCTGTAGCAATCCAAATTCTCTTTTTACTGTCCTGAAGAATGTTGATGATAATATTGGATGTTGCGTTAGCATTGGTTGAGTCGATTAAAAAAGTTTTAAATGTTTCGTTGGCCCGATCATATTTACAGAGTCCGCTGTTAGTTCCAACCCATAAAGTACCCTGCGCATCGATCATCGTTGAATAGACGAGATTGTTGGATAATGATTTTGGATCGCCGGGATCATTTTTATAAA
>Ga0210033_1001210_pt1 | contig 24059 bp, 16 predicted proteins | sample CryGeymeta201501_FD_185465 | JGI IMG/M metagenome (GOLD analysis project Ga0210033, IMG submission 185465) | Groundwater microbial communities from Crystal Geyser aquifers in Utah, USA - Crystal Geyser metaG 2015-01 (SPAdes) (version 2) | ecosystem: Environmental > Aquatic > Deep subsurface >... | reverse complement strand
GATAAAATATATTTGATTAAAATTTGGTGTTTCTCTAAAAGTTAAGTAAAATTCCCATAATAAATTTTTAAAGAAAGATTTTTGTGTCGCAGTTTTTTGTACGCACAAATAAATCGCTCAATTTAGGTTATAATAATGTCATTTCGCTTAAGTAGGGTTTTTAGATTGATAGTATTTTATCATTTCTTTTATGTAATCTTTCAATTCGACGGGTTGAATTACTTCAATCGCATCCCACCAACTAATACACCAGGAAGCAAGCCGATTTGTGATTGGTTGTTTTGTTTTTAAAAGTATCGAACCTTTCTCATCCTTTTCAATTTCAAACTCGTCAAACCATAATTTGTAAATGAACTCTTGCTCGACTTCGGGAATGAATTTTAATATTATATCAAATATTTTTTCTTCCTTTTCAGGGACTTTATTAAGAATAAACTTCTTATCCATTAATTGAAGACCGGTAATTCTACTTAGATAAAAAGTTTTTAATATTGTCTCATCATTCTTGAACGCATGCAAAATCCAATTGCTGTTGTTTTCGACTAGCTTTAAAGGTTTTAGCAAATATTTTTGTTCGCTGCCATCCGATATTTTTTTATATGAAACGGATATTATTAAGGATTCATTTACTGCTTTTGTCATAAGCACAATATGCTGAAAAAAGAGAGCGTCTATTTTTGAAAAATTTTTAATCGGTGTCAGCATAAAATCAGAATACATTTTAATTGAAAGATATTCCGAAGTCAATAAAGCTAAATAGTCAGTCTTAACTTTACTGAATAAAGTAATTCCTTTTTTTCTACTGAAGATTTCAAGTCCGAGAGTCCTAAAATACTGTAAATCACGGGTAATGGTAACTTCTTCAACTTTATAATCCTCTGCAACGCTAAGCTTTGAAAGGCACTCACCGTTTAGTATCCTTGCCAGAATTTCAGTCCGGCGTAATAGATCGTTTGAAATCTTTTTTCCCATAATTTATAATCATTGTATGATAAGAAAAACAATTTTGACGCCGGTAATTTAACACTTGCAATGGAAATTATTATAATTGTCATATTATTCTATCTCTTTAGAGGATTACTCGGAGGATGTTTTAAGTATTTCTTCTGGTTTGCTTTATTAATACTCATTTTAACAAAATGATGTTATTCGTTTAACCCATAAACAGAACCGCCGTAAATAAAAAAGTGTTCTGTTGTTATTTAATTTCAGTAAACAAGGTCAATTTTTCTTTAAGCGGTGAGGAGATTAGTTTTTCCTGCAAAGTGTCTGCATCCAAATAAGTATTTCCCGAAAGATTGAGTTCGGTTAACGACTTCATTTTAAAAATATCTTCAGGTAATTCTTTAAGTAAGTTTCGGCCTAAGTTCAAACAACTTAATTTCTCAAGGAGTGTTATTTCTTTAGGCAGTTGAGTCAATTTGTTGTTGTATAAATGAAGGGTTAAAAGGTTTTCCATAAACCCTATCTCTTGAGGAAGTTCTTGCAAAGTGTTAGAGTAAGCATAGAAGTATTTCAATTTTTTAAGGTTGCCAATAGAAGCGGGAAGAAGGCGAAGCTTTTTATTACCAATTAAATGAAATTCTTCCAGCGAACGCAAGTTCCCAATTGTTTCGGGAATCTCTGTGATATTGGTTCCTTCGATCACTAACCTTTGCAGATTAACAAGTTGACCGATTGACTCCGGTATTTCTTCTATCCACCTTGCTTTCAGCTCAAAGTTTCGCAAGTTTTTCAAATCGCCAATATTTTCAGGTAATTCATTCAGATGGACTTCTCGGATAATGAGCGTTTCTAAATTCTTTAATTCACAAATCTCATCAGGTAACTCAAACAAAATATTCTGATCTATCTCAAGCACTTTAAGATTTTTTAAAGCGCCTATGTCTGATGGAAGATATTCAAATACCGTGTAATTTAGTCTTAGAACTTCAAGGTTTTGCAACCGGGATAGTTCAAAATCAAAATCCCCAATCTGGTTTCTACTCAAATCAAGAACTTTTGTGTTTGAAAGCTTTTGGATTTCGGGAGGGATCGATTTTAAGTTTTTATTCGAAAGATCAACAACCGTATTTTCTTTATTTGCAAGAATTGATAATAGGTTTTTTGCTTTTATATAATCAATGCTCTGCCCGATATAGTCATAATCAATCGGATTGACAAAACAAAAATCGGACAGATTCAACTCGTCAGGTTGAGAATCAATAATAACAAAATCATTTTGTAAGCCGTATTTTTCTTTGATCATTTGCATAGCTTCATTATAAAAAATATCAATATCGCCCCAATTTAAATTATTCCCGAAATTAGTATGTTCTCCATTTTCAAACTCACAAAGAAAATAGTTTTTCGTTATGTGACTGTAATTCACAGAATGTTCTACTGTAATGAAATAATTTGGGACCTCAAAACTCCAATGTTTTACGGCGATAATGTATTTATATCTTACTAAGCCATTAGATACGATGTTTGTAAGAAGTGCTATTTTGATCTTTTCGCATTCAAGCGATAAAATTAATTGAGCGTATGAGAGAGGCGTTGGGAAATAATTCATAAAGTGCCTTGTAATAGTTTAAGTTATAAGTGATGAAATTGCAGATAATATCTAACCATAATTACAAAACAAGAAGCATCATTTCTTATCGTATGATGATAAAAAATTAAGTGCCTTTATTCGTAATTTTATTTTACAAAATTTTTAAGGTTGTTTTGTGAAAATCCTATTAGATATTGATGATACCGCTCTTATTACAAAAGACAGGGGAAAAACTTGGAGTGAACATCCGCTACTTCGTGCATTAATTAATCAATATGATGTTGTTTTATATTCCGGCAATCCAGAAATCGCGAAATACCACAAGGAATGGAAAACAAAAGGATATATCCCCAAAGGTTCGGATTATCTTCCTAAAGCAGAAGTGTTAATAGACAATGATTCTGATTTGTGGAAAGAAACTGTTGAAGTAAAAAAATGTTACAAGTCCATCGATTCGTTTCTAAAATCAACTCGCAAGCAAAAATAATTTCAAATTCTGCTTGTGTGTCTTTTCTTTCCTTTATAAATTTTCTATCGCATCAATTCCCGAAGGCATCGGAAGGAAGAATCGTATTCTCTGCACTTCACCGTTTCGTTTGATAAGTTTAGTGATTTTCTTTCTTATTAAAACACTATGCTCAATGTAAATATTGTCTTCAATAACACACCCGAAAATATAGCTTGTCCCTTTAATCAGCACGTTTTTGCCGATGTGCAGAGGGAAATCATCACTGCCGGTCATATTTACGCTTGATTCAATTTTCGTATTTTCGCCAATTATAATATTTCCTTTGATGATATCGCCCCAAAGAATTTCAACACTGTCACCAATGATAAGTTTTTGGTTGGTGAAAGTTGAAAGATGAACGTTCTCCCAAACGTGAACGTTTTTACCGAAGACAACATTTCCATCCACAAAGACATTTTTTTTCAGGTCAACATCATAGTTGAGCTGTACTCCTTTCCCGATGTAAACGCCTTTGCCGATGCGTATATCAAGCGGAGTTCCGTCTCTATCCATTTTTAAAATATCTTCAACAACCGATTCATCAATAAAAAAGTCTTCGTGATCATCAATTTCAATAATGTTTTTCAGTTTATTGTAAATTTTCCGTCGGAAAATGTTTTCCATTTCTTTCAAAACAGATTTATCATTAAATCCCATTATCACGTTTTGATCTTCCGGGCTTACGGCTGAAACCGAATAACCGGAAGCGTTAAATAATGAGATAAGGTCTGTAATGTAAATTTCATTTTGAACATTTTTGCTGCTTAGATTTTTTATTTCGGAGACGAGTTTTTTAAAATCGAACGCATAAACGCCGGAATTGAACTCACGGTTTTCAATCAATTCTTGTTTAGTGTAGGAGTATGTTCTTCCTTTGTAATTTAGAAGATACGGTTTATCATGCGGCAGTGAAAGGATGTCTTTGTTTTCTTTTATTTCGATAACTTTACCACAATCACTTCCGCATGGATTTCCTTCAACGTCTTTTCCTTTTACACGAATAATTCTTCCGTATGAATTATTTGCAGAGTTCCCCTCATAAATTCCGGTAAGCACCATCATATCAGATTTTGATTTTTTGAATGCTTTGCGGAACATAGCAACAGTTTCTTTATTGATAAGTCCCATATCACCGGGGAAAACAAACACACTACCGTCAAATTTTTTTGCGTTAATTTTTTCGAGCGCAACTTGCACAGCGTGTCCGGTTCCTTTTTGTTCTGCCTGGTAAGCGAAAAGCGTTTGCTTTCGTTTGCCGATAACCGACATCACATCCATCGCTTTTATGCCGGCAACTAAAATTGAATTAACCGAAGGAATTCCTTTATTTGACGCATTGAAAACCCGTTCAACAGTCGGTCTACCCCAGATTGCATGAAGCATTTTTGAGCGATGCGATTTTATTCTTTTACCGTGCCCCGCCGCTAAAATAATTGAAACTTCTTTTGCGTTGTAATTAAGTTCGGAAGAGAGCTCTTCCACTTTTTGATATATTTCTTCTTGTTCTGTCAAAATGAAACCTCTTTAGATAGTTAGCAAAAATATTCTGCGCAGAATGGCAAGAATATTTGCTGAGTAGAAAATAGTTAAGTGCCTGGATGAATGAAAATGAATGGATGAATGTTTTTCATTCAGGCATGCAACCATGCAATCATTCATTCGATGATTACAAATTATTTAATCCTGGCTTTGCCAGGTAATGTTATGGAAAATCAAATAAATAACTGTACAAAACTTAGTCAAGTAGAATAGGTTTTGCAAGTTTCGCTTATAAATTACAGTTGATGTTCTGATATTTTTGAAATAACTTTCGCTCAACAAAAGGAATATTTATGGCAGCGTTAAAAAAATCAAGCAATAAAATGATTGCCGGAGTTTGCGGCGGTATTGCAGAATGGCTTGGCTGGGATCCAACAATTGTGCGGATCGGGTACGTGCTAATTTCTATTTTCAGTATTGCTTTTCCCGGCATACTCGTTTACATTATTCTTTGGGTGGTAATGCCGGCAGCGGATAGCGAAGAAGAGTAAGTGCAAATTCATAGCCTCTAAAAAGGGTATCTTTGCATCGAATCTCTATTGAGCAAGTACTCATGGAAATTTAATATCATCAATATTTAGGGGAACTTGAGAAGTTCCTCCGAAACCAAATGCTATTCCAAAGTGATTCTGATCGTCAATTCCATACTGATTTCCGGTAACCCAAACACTTGTGTTCACAAAATCAAAAAATCTTATAGTGGTAATTAAAGCCCATAAAAATCCTCCCGCAAAAAATGGTGAAAGTTCCGGTGATTTTTTGTAATACGTAATGTCTCCTATGTGTAAACGGACTTGATATCTTGGCGTTAATATGTATGGATTAAAAACTGCTGAAGCGCCGTATTCAAAAAAGCTAGGACCATTTCCTGTTAAATACGAGAGTGAAGTTGAAGAACGAAAAACAAATCTTCCCCCCGAATAAAACTTATATTTCATAGAAAAATAAAAAGCTCCGAACTGTGTTTTATTTTCTTCATACTTCAAATCAACTTTTCTTATTCCGAAAATCTTGTGGTAACTATTCTGAATAACCACTCCGTTGTAATTACCCGACAGGGCAATTCCACCTCCCGTTCTGTAAATTATTTTATCAGATAAATTTCCTTCGTATAAAAATCTTGCAACGATGAAATCCGTTCTGTAGTTGGTTTTTCGCTCCGTAATCAAGTTGAGATAGAAGTCAACTAATTCCCTTTCTGATTTAGTCTCACAACTAAAACGGAGCCAAAAATTTGCTGTTAAGAAATCGTCGTTCGCCCTAAAAATATTTTTTTTTAAAAAATCTGTTGAGTTCTTTATCAAGCCAGAAATTGTCGTTCCAATATCCGATGGTTACGCCTGGTTTTCTTTTTATGCTTAGAGAATCAGTTTGAGCAGTTGAAAAAGTTGAAAATAAAATTGCCAAGAAAATGAGAAATGGTAGAGGATTAAGGACGCGAATTTTCATTGTTTACTACAAATTAGTCCAAGATATCAACTCGATAACCAAAGGAGAATTGAACTTCCCACGCATTAAAATTATTTCCAATAACATTATTAAAATTTTTAAATAATGAATAATACGTATTAAGATCTGAAATAAATCGATCAGAAAAATAATTGGCGTGGAACCCTAAAATTGTTGCATGTTCAACAACTCCGCTTGGCGAATTTTGAGATTTATACCCTGCCGGCGGAAATGGAGTTGAAAGTTTTATCTCACCATTATTCCTTCTTTCTGCGGAGAGACTTAATCTTAAATTTTTGTTTATTATTCTTTCAAGTTGAAACGAATAATTTCTTGAATCCGGTTGATACCAGTGTCCCATTGCTCTTGCAACGATAAATCTGTCTTTAAGTTTGTAATAACGGACTCCATCAACTTCTATTGCCCTGCCAAGATAGTGATAATGATTGTACATAAAAGGAGCAATATGAACATATTCAACCTTTCCGAACAACCCCGCACAATAAACATTTGTGCCGAATTGGTAAGAAACCGCAGTTGGATCGCCATTATCTTTGCTGATTTCGCTGCTAAAGTTAATCTCATCCGAGGCGGCTTCACCATAAATTGAAACTCCCGGCATGAGAGAGGCAGAAAGATCAACGCTTGCAACACTGTTTTGATAATCTTTAAAAAGGTTATGCTGAAAAATAAACGGATTAATATCTCCCAATTTGGGCAGTCTACCGTAAATAATTTTCATGTAAGATATTCCGAAATTCACTTCATTAAAGAGGGAATATTCGATCCTTTGAACAAGCATATTTTTTTCGGGTTTATCAAAACCGCTTACATCATTATAACTTCCTTTAAATGCGAACTGCGGTTCGTAATCAGTAAGCGACGCATATAATACGGAAAATTTTGCCTTGTCAAACCAAAGAACAAATTTTAAAAAATCATAATAAGGCACATTACTGGATAGCAATAAAGTCGCTTTATTACCAATACCCCAACTTAAATTGTCTCTTCCTAATTGAACAGTGATTATTCCGGTTGGCGATTGATAACTAAAATATGCCTTATGGAAAATTCTAAAATCTATATCTTCCCAGGGATTAGCCGGTAAACTTGTTTTGTTTGCGGTTACAGAATAAACCGGTTCATAATTTTTAACATTCATTCTAATGGAAAATCCGAACGATGTATCTCTCGATGTTTCTAAATTTAATCGAAGAAAAGCATTTCTATCTTGATACCGGGTGATGTAATTTCTGTATTTATTTGAGGTATAAACAAGTTCGGGAACAATTCTTCCGAATAATTCGAAATGCCAATTTTCTTTAAAGGTTAGCTCGGGAAGAAAATCTTCTATCTTTTGTAACAAAACCGGATTTATTTTTTCTCTATGCTCCGTGTACATTTTTACAACGTAGCGCTGCCATTCTTTGTGAGTAATCGGTCTGGAGTAAACGGGAAATTGCTCGCCGGTTTGAAGCATCAAATCGTCTAAGAGTTTCATTCTTTCAGATTCAATCGGGACATTTAAGCATTGGTTTAAGAAAACATTCCAAGAATCCTGCGAAAAACTTGGAATCGAGAAAAGAAAAGAGAAAGCGAAAACAACAAATACAAATTTGGCTCTCATACTCGTAACCTCTTTTTTTTTGAATACATCCTTGGCAAAATCATTCACATCGTTTTGATGTTGAAATAAGCGCACAGCAATTTATGATTAAAAGTAATTCGCCGCAACAGCACTTTTGATTTTCCACTGCGGCGAACCAACTCTTTATCTTCCTCTTTCAACATTTAACTTTTTACTTTCAACTTTTACTAATCCTTCATTCTCGTTCCTTTTTCTTCGTGGATGAAAATCCAGCTTACCACTCTGCCGATGCTGATCTCTTCAAAATAATTCCAATATTGTTTTGTGCGCACGTGCCGCGAACTTGTATCTTTTTCGCTGATTGCCGTGGCTTCATCTATAATTGCTTTTATCCGTTTTAACCAGGCGTTCATATTTGATGGACGAAGATCGAGCCAGCCTTCGTAAGCAAAGCGGTTGATTTTTATTTTGTCGAGAGGAATTTCTTTATCGCCGGTAAAGACAGGGATTTTCTTATAACTGATAACTGATTACTGAAAACTACTTCATAAGGATCATTTTTTTTGTTGAAACAAAGTTTCCGGCAGATAATCTATAGAGATAAATTCCGGATGGTAAATCATTTGCGTTAAATTCTACTGTATAATTTCCTGTTTGATAATTTTTGTTAACTAACGTTGCAACCTCTTCCCCGATCATATTAAAAACTGAAAGAACCACAAAACCGCTATTTGCAAGCGAGAAGGAGATTGTTGTAACCGGGTTAAACGGATTCGGATAGTTCTGTTCAACAGAAAAACTTTTAAAGCTGATTTGAGAATTTTCTTTCACATCAGTTACAAATTCCGAAAGTGATTTTCTCCAAACTCCTGCATAGTAAGTCCCGTCATAAATATCTGTTGCAGTAACACACAACGTATTACTTATCATTGGCCATGGACTTGTTTTTTGCCAGGTTGCAGCACTATCATAAGAAATATGCACACCATCATTAGAACCCACAAATACTTTGCCGCCGGTAGAAGTTAAAGACCAAATATTTTCACTGCTCAGACCTGCATTACTTGCGGTCCATGTTAATCCCGCATCTGTACTTTTATTTACTCCACCGCCATCTGTTCCAACAAGTGCAAGATTGCCAATAAAGGCGAATGATCGAATTCGACGACTTGATAATCCAGTACTTGCCTCTGTCCACGTTGTTCCACTATCAATTGAGGTGTAAACACCATCGCCATACAATCCGAGAAATAACTTCCCATTATTTGAAGCAAAACAATTTGCGCTAAGGTATCCCGTTAATCCGTTGTTTGCCTGCGCCCAACTTACTCCATCGTCGGTTGAAATTCTTACGCCACCCTGCTCACCGGCAAAGAGTTTTGAACCATAGACGAACAAGGCTTGTGGGGTAAATCCCGTAGTGAGAAAATCCCAAGTTTTACCTGTATCGGATGATGTAATAATTCCATTATTTGCAGCCACAAAGAGTTTTCCGTTTTTTTCAGCCACAAGTTGAACTAATGCATCGTACGAAGATGCCCGGGCATCGGAAAGAATCCATGTCGCCCCTTTGTCTGTTGAAGAATATAATCCTGTTGGATTTTTCACAGCAAATATTTTATCACCAAATGGAAAAAGTGTTTGAATGGTTGAGCCGGCGAGTCCGGAATTTGCTTGTGACCAACTCACACCGTTATTAGTTGATAACAAGAGTCCCTTGCCGTAACTTGCGAATGTCCCCTGTGTTCCTGTCCAAAGACCTGAAGGATCCGCTAATAAAGAAAGAACACCAAATTGAGTTGTCACCGTTGTGAAATTACCGCCACTTAATGGCATAGAATATAATCCACTACTATTTCCGGCAAAAAGTGTTGTTCCGGAAATCGCAAAGGCGTTTGAACTATAAGAAAATCCGCTAATTGGTCCAACCCAGGTTGCTCCATTATCCGGGGAATAGTAAACCCCGTTTTGTGTTCCTACATACAATTTATTATTAGCTAAAATGGAATTGTAAGTATTAAATACAGCTGAAGGGAGCAAAGAGGCAGTCCAGTTTGCACCGTTATTGGTCGAAGAAAAAATTTGTCCTCCACCAAGTACGGTTACGTACAAAGTTGTTCCCGCAAGTTGTAAAGAAGTAATTTTTTTATTGGTTAACCCGGTATTAACTTTTGCCCAAGATGTCGAAATTAATGGAGTTGCATACACTCCGCTGCCGTTGGTAGCTGCAAATAAATTTGTCCCATCGGTAACCAGTCCGGTAATAGCCTCTGAACCGGCAAATGTTCTCGTCCACGTAATTCCTTTATCGTGTGAGATCATTACTAAACCTTTTTGCGCGCCAAAAGCGATAAAATCTCCACTGACCGTAACCGAGGATACATTTTTATCTTCCCGATTTACAACAGGGTAATCTATTGATTTCCATGTTAGTCCATTATCAGTTGATTTATAAACTCCCGAACCGTAACCGAAACCGGCTATTTGTCCGGTTGAGGCATACATCTCTAAACCTGAAGAAACAATAGCTGAAACGTCGCCACCGGATGGTCCATTTGTTTGAACCCATTGTGGATATTGAATTGAATTGAACAAAGCCAGAAGTGTAACCAGATAAAATATTTTCATAAAACCTTTCTTGTTTTGCTTTGGAATTGATAGAGGCATTTATAAGGGTAACCCAAATTCTCTCACTTAAGTTCCGACCAGAAATATTAGAAACAATACAATTAGTTCTTAACGTGATGCGGCAAATTATAAAAGAGGCATGATTAAACTCTTGTCGTCTGATCAGGACTTTTGTTATATGGAAAATTGAAAGAGAATAAATAAGCGGGTGAACAATAAAAAAGCCCGGACAATGCTGCCGGGCTTTTTCTTATAACTGATTAGTGAAAACTACTTCATAAGGATCATTTTTTTAGTTGAAACAAAGTTACCTGCAGATAATCTATAGAGATAAATACCGGATGGTAAATTATGAGCATTAAATTCAACTTGATATGAACCGGCATTCTTCTTTTCATTAACAAGTGTGGATATTTCTCTTCCAAGGACATCGAAGATTTTTAATTCTACGAAAACGTTATTGCCACTTTCAATAAAAGGTAAGGAATAGTTTATTTTTGTTGTCGGATTAAATGGATTCGGATAATTTTGATATAAATAATATTTTGTCGGTAAAACTTTCTTGTCTTCATTTTCAACTGCTGTTACTTCGTTAAATTTATTAAGCATAGTATTCTGTACAAATGCCTGAGCCTGATCCTGCTTTATATAGTAAAGAGGAAAGCTAATGGTTATAACTTTGTAATCATCGCCGAGATATTCCACCCCAACTGGCATTCCTTTCATGCTTCCTTGCGAAGCTGCAGAATCATATTGAGTGTCATATGAATATATTTCTTTTGCGCCTGGAGCAGCAGAAATACTTTCAATATTCTTTAAATGAAAATTCAAATTAGATGCTGTTTTGGTGGTATCAACTTCCAATAAATTATAAGTGGAATCAATTGACTTTGCACTAAAGAAAAAAGTATTAAGCTTTCTCTCAGCCCCCTTTATTTTGAAAATGTCATACATAAAATCTCCCGCATTGTAGTCGACTTTGTAAAGAGAATTACCTGCCAAAGTTTTTGAAGGGAGATAACTGTCAAGCAATAATTTTCCGCCAAACGACAAGTATTTTTTTATATCCTCTTTACTCTTGAAAGCGAGCAAATTTGCATCATCATTGCCATGCCAAAAAACGGTAGAGAATGCGCCAATATCCGATAGAGTAACATCCCCGTCTTTTGTAACATCCCAATCCTTTTTGTTAAAATTAGAAAGTAGTTGAGTATAAAAAATATCAACTTGTTCATCTGTCGGATTAGTGATTACTCCTGTTCCGTCTCTCGTTTCATCAACTACCAAAACACCTTGATCTAAAGAAATAGCTCTTGCCTTTGCAATTTTATTAACTATACTTTCCATGCCCAGACTATCTACTGCTTTTACTTCATAAAAATAATAAATTCCGTTTTGTGCACCGTTATCAACAAATATTGTGTCTTTAATTACGCCGATATTTACTTTTGTTTTTTCTCCAAGTTGAGTTAGACCTCTGTAAATGTTAAATCCATAGTACCGGGTTTCACCGTAAGTATAAGGACTCCAAGTCAATTCTATACTATGCAGCTTAGGTTCAGCAGTTAATTTATAAATAGGTTTGGGAAGCACATTTGATTCGATTGCCGATATTAATGTCGCACAGGTAATTTTAACAACTTCAGTGCAATATGCCATGTTATAATTTTCGACAAGATCATTTGAGGAATGATATAACAATCCGTTGAATTGGTCTTCAGTAAAATCAATCGTAGGTATTTTATTACTATAAAATTCCCCGTTGTCAGCTCCCACGATATCAGTTTTGCTTTTCACGTTAAGAACTGATACACTTTGTGCTGCTGATTCAGCAAAATTAATATATAGCAAATAATCGCTGGGATTGTAAAAAATCTGCACGGTGCTATTATTTAACGGTAGCGTTGAGTTAGCGATCATGTCACTATTTATTGCTAAGATAACTTTTTCTCCTTGACCAAGGACTTTTTTTGCAAAGCATCTGCTGCCAGAAGGGAAGCACAATTCTTCACCATCGTATGCGACAAATTTAATTGTTGCATTTGGCTTATATCCCTTTTTCATGATTGCTCGGGCACATTCAAGTACAGATGAAACTCCGCTTGCGTTGTCATCGGCACCTGGAGCGCTTATCATTGGATCTGCATCACTGTTGTTCATCGTATCGTAATGTCCGCCTATAACAAATACTTCATTTGGATAAACAGATCCCCTTAAAGTAGCAACAATATTCTTTTGCAAAGTGGGAATATTATATGTTCCTTTGGCAAGGCCTGTGCATGTATCTATTTCAACATCCGCAATACCAAAACTTTTAAATTTGTCTACTATCCAATTAACTACCGAGTCTTTATTTGGAGCTAAAGTCATGCGTGTCTTAAAGTCTTGTAAAGATTGGATGTGGCTTCTTACAGAATCTATGTTTATCTCTGAGACTAAATTTGCAATAAGAGAATCTGTTGAAGGGGAGAAGGAATGTTTACTAAACATTGGGTCGGTTTGTGAAGCAAGTAAACTCGTAAAAAGCAACGGAAGATAAAACATTCGTGTAATAAGAGATTTCACTTTATCACCTTTGTTAATTTTCATAAGCAAATTAGAATAATTGGTTTATAAAAACAAGGAAATGCGGTTTATCTTAAAGTCTATTAAAAAAGAGAACGTAAGAGCCAATCTTGACATAAAAAAGCCCGGACAATGCTGCCGGGCTTTTTCTTATAACTGATTAGTGAAAACTACTTCATAAGGATCATTTTTTTAGTTGAAACAAAGTTACCTGCAGATAATCTGTAGAGATAAATTCCGGATGGTAAATCATTTGCGTTAAATTCTACTGTATAATTTCCTGTTTGATATTCTCTGTTAACCAGTGACGCAACTTTTTCTCCGGTAATGTTAAAGACAGTTAAGTTTACAAATCCGTTGTTTGCAAGCGAGAAGGAGATAGTGGTTGTCGGGTTGAACGGATTCGGATAGTTCTGCAAGAGATTGAATTCATTCGGTATAACATTATCGTTCTCTACACCGGTAGCTCCGTCAGGTTTGTTAGTAACTCTTGCCATTGAAGCCGGCACATCAATCAGACTTGGCATACTTGATTGAGTAGCGCTGACGATAGTTGCAAAGTTTGCGATAGATGAACCCCCGGTAATAGTACCGTCAAACATACTATTGTTATATTGTCCGGCTCCGAACATGCAGCGAACTATTACTTGTCCGGTTACTAATCCGGCTGAAAAATCTAAAACCGATTTAGGCGCTAAAATTGAAGCAGTAACATTAATGCCGTGTAATTTAAGCGTATCAGCTTCAAAGAAATTGATCAGCACTTTTTCTTTTGTAGTGCCGATTATGTTACAGCCGCCCATCCATTCAACAAAGTTTCCGCTAACATTTACAATTGCAGTTGAGTTAATAGGAACATCAACGGTAAAGTTGTTTGCCGCACTCAAAATTGCTCCATCAACATAAAATACGTTTTCTACATTGTTATGTCCAACGAGTTCAACATGTCCGTATTCAAATTTTACGGTGTCAGTTTCAGCTAAAGCGGATAATTGATTAGATAAATTTATTAGATGAATTTTAGCGGCACCAAAATCAATGACAGAATCTTTCTCAATTCCATCATCGGCAGAAAACCCGGTAGTTGAGGTAATAAAATTTCCATAAATAGCTTTCCCGTTATAAACTCTTCCGCTGATAAAAGTTAAATGATTTCCTACAACTAAGACGTTTCCGGAATTTACCGGAAGTTTATCGCCAACACTGTAGTTCCTCAAATCAGCATAACCGCCAACCGCAACTTTTCCTTCAGTATCGGAAGATGGTTGAACTAACGTATCAAGTACGAATAAGTTAAATTCAGAAGCAGCACCAAAGCCATAAGTCGGAGCAGAAGCATTTCCAAAGTTTACTTTTACTTTAATTTCTAATGATGCAGAATCATGTGCGTTAATCGTTCCCGCATTCCAGATTCCCGTTGAAAGATTATAAACTCCGCTTGGAACTGCAGAAACAAACTCTAAAATGGAAGCTAATTGATCGGATACTTGGACATTCTGCGCGTTTCCGTTACCGCTGTTTTTTACAGTGATTGTGTAGGTAACGATGTCGTTATTGCTTACGTTCGTTTTGTCTGCAACTTTAGTAAGAGCGAGATTGAATGAATTGCCCCAGTTGATAGTTCTTGTAATAGTTCTTGAAGCTGTAGTCGGTTTTGCAAGAATAAGTTTCTGCTTTCCGTTTGGATCAGCGACATGAAAATATTTTGTGCCTGATGGAATTCCTACAACGCCGGTAGCGGTAATTGTAGCTGTTGTTTGTCCGCTTGCTGGTGTTAACGATACATTCTGTGAAACTCCGTTGATTCCCGTTGTAACTGAAGTTGTACTCAAAGTTCCGCCGGTAGTAGATAACGCAATCTGTACATTTGCCATTGCCAAACCATTTTCATTAAAAGCTTGCACTGTAAAGCTAACCGTTGAACCGCTTATAAAAGATTGAGCGGGAATATTTATTACAAAAGTGTTCAAATTGAAACTATGAGTATTGGCAAAAGCATCAGCCTTTATTTCAGCAACACGATCTAAAATATCGCCAATATAGGCGCCGTTTTGTCCTGTAAGCGTACTTAAATTTAATCCGTCGGTTATGTTCCAAAGTGTTAATTGAATAGCGGCAGCTTCTCTTTTTATATCTGAAAGCATACCTGAGTAATTAGTTTTATAAGGATAATAATTGTTTAAAATGTAGGCAAGCGTGTCATTTGTTGCTTCTACATCTTGATAGTTTTCGTTATATGCGAGGTGATGATATAAATCAATACAATAGAGGCTTGTTGCATTTCCGTCAACAACTGCTTTAAAAGTGCCTGCAAAATAATCATCGTTTACAGGCCATGGTAAATGAATTCCGACACCTTTATCTTTTCCGGTAACTTCTGCGAGGCTGTTAATTCCTGCACGAAGAAAGGAGATCATACTGACTATTAAAAGTGCAGCTACTATTGTAAAATATTTTTTGTTCATTTTATAAACCTTTTGTTAAACTCGCTCTTAGTAGTCAGAAATCGTACCAATACGAAATTTGGCTAAAAGGGGTTGTTGTAAAGAGATTTATTTGTTTTGGCTGTTTTATTTTGAGACTGATTATCGAGTTGGGATTGATTATTCAGCAACTCCTTTGTGGAAGGAAAAGAAGGATTCTCTTAAAAAAGCCCGGCATTAGTTGCCGGGCTTGGACCTATTTGCCTCCCATTTCAGAAAAGGAGACTTAGGCGGGGGTTCTTTCTCTGTATTATTTCAACAGCGTCATTTTCTTTGTAATCGTGTTACTTGGTGAAGAAATTCTGTAAATGTAAACTCCGCTGGTAAGTTCGCTTGCGTTAAAGCTGATCGAATATTTTCCAGGGGCGAGTACGTTATTTACTAATGTTTTTACTTCTTGTCCTATCAAATTGTACACTACTAATTTTACCGCTTCTTGTGTGGCAACAGTAAATTGAATAGTAGTTGACGGGTTAAACGGATTCGGATAGTTCTGTAAGAGATTGAATTCTTTCGGAGCTACTGTTCCATTTTCAACACCGGTTGTTCCGGTCGGATTTGCATTAACTCTTGCCATCGAAACAGGTACATCAACAATACTCGGCATACTTAATTGTGTTGCGCTTATGATAGATGCAAAATTTGCAATTGTGGTATCTCCGTTTACCGTTCCGTTAAAAGGACTAAGGTTAAATTGTCCGGCGCCGAACATGCAGCGAACCATAACTTGTCCGGTGATCAATCCGTGCGGGAAATCAAGAACAGCTTTAGGAGCTAAGCATGAAGCGGTAATATTGATGTCTGAAACTTTTACCGTATCTGCTTCATAAAAATTGATTAGTACGTTATCCATCTGGGTTCCAACTACACTGAATCCGCCTTTCCACGTGATCGAATTTCCTTTAACATTTACGATAACGGTAGAATTGTTCGGAACATCGATAGTGAAATTGTTTGCCTTGCTGATCAAGGAATCTTCAACAAAGAATACGTTCTGAACCGGATTTGTTCCCGTTAGTTGAACGTTTCCCCATTCAAAGCCGACGGTATCGGTTTCAGCTAAGTTTGAAAGCTGGTTGGAAAGATTTAATAAATGATTTTCTGCACCGCTGAAATCAAGTACTGTATCTTGAAAAATTCCTTCGTCTGAAGTGAACTGAGTTGTAGAAGTAATGAAGTTCTCGTAGGTTGTTCTGCCGTTATAAACACGACCGCTGAAAAATGTTAAATGATTTCCAACTACTAATACATCGCCTGAGTTAGCCGGTAATTTGTCGCCAACACTGTAATTTCTAAGATCGGCATAACCGCCAACAGCTACTTTACCTTCAGCATCTGAAGATGGTTGAATTAACGTATCAATTACAAATAAGTTGAATGCTGTTGCCGCGCCAAGATCATAAGTCGGGGCGGTGGTGTTTCCGTAGTTTACTTTTACTTTAATTTCTAATGAGGCTGAATCATTAGCGTTAACCGTGCCGACATTCCAAATTCCGGTTGTAGGATTGTAAACGCCGTTCGGAGTAGCGGAAATAAAATCTAAAATTGAAGCTAATTGATCGGAAACTTCAACGTTTTGAGCATTTCCGGTCCCGGTATTTTTAACTTTTATTGTGTAGGTGATAATGTCGCCGTCGGTTACAACTGTTTTATCGGCAACTTTATTAACAACCAAATTAAATGAGTTACACCAGTTAACGGTTTTGTTGATCGTTCTTGAATCGGTTGTTGGAGTTGCAAGAATAAGTTTCTGCTTTCCGTTTGGATTGGCAACATGGTAATATTTTGTCCCCGAAGGAATTCCTACAACGCCGGTTGCGGTGATGGTTGCTGTGGTCTGTCCGCTGGTTGGAGTTAACGTAACAACCGGAGAAACACCGGTTACATCTGTTGTAACGTTTGTTTGACTCAATGTTCCCTGGGTAACTGAAAGAGTGATCTGAACGTTAGGCATTGCCAAACCTTGATCGTTAAAAGCTTTTACTGTAAATGTTACAGGAGAACCAATAGCAAAAGATTGAGCCGGAATATTGATGACGAACGTGTTAAGATTAAAACTGTGCGCATTTAAATTTGCATCGGCTACAATTGCCAAAGCTCTGGTTTTAATATCGCTAACATTGTTTCCGCCGTAACTGGTAACACTGTTAATGTCAAGTCCATCCGAAAGATGCCATAATGCTAATTGAACAGCCGAGGCTTCTCTTTCAACACTCAATTCTCCAGCGTAACCATTCTTGAAGGGATAATAATTGTTTAAGATATAGGCAAGTGTATAATCTGTTGCTTCAACGTCCTGGTAATTTTCATTATAAGCAAGGTTATGATTTATATCGATGCAGTAAAGACTTGTTGGGTTTCCATTAATAGTAGCTTTGAAAGTCCCGCTAAAAACTCCGCCATGAGCAGGTAAAGTAACATTTACGCCTTTGTCTGTTCCCGTAACTGTTGCTGTACTTTGAACGCCGGCTTGTAAGAGTCCGGAAGCCGTTAAGAGTACGAATACGAATAAAAAAGTAAGTTGTTTTAGTTTCATTGAAATTATCCTTTTATTTAACAGATTCCTTACACCAGAAACCGTACCAATTAGGATTTAAGCTAAAATAAGCCGTTTTATGGATTTCCGCCGCTTTTCTTTGTATTACTTTGAGACCCTTTATCGAATTGGAATGGATTGAGGAAGTTGTTTATGCATTAACCTTCAAGGTTTGGTAACCAATTTCTCCCTAAACCTTGAAGGTTTCATCACCAAATTGGAATGGATTGGTTGGAACGATTTAGGATAATAAACGAAGATGAGTTTAACAAAACAAAACCTCCACCCAATATTGAAGTACCCCCACCCACTTCAAAATAGGAAGGCCGGAGCTTTTTGCTCCGATGCCGGAGTAATTTGGTGCGCGATCTCACCTTTTTACTCCGATTGACCACCATTTTTTAGAAATGTCGAGTCTTTTTGCATCTCGTTCGGAGCAAATTTGTGCGAAATCGCACAAAAAAGATCAGACATCTCACCTTTTTGCTCGGACGTCTGACTTTTTTACCTCTCAATCGCATCTTTTTATCGGGGGAGGCTCTCTTTTAGGTAGGTTAATCCCTCTTTTTGCTCAATTTATGAGGAAATGGGAGGGGTGTTTTTGTAACTTAATTACTCACCTTACGCAAAAATATAATTTAATGTTAATTCTGTAACGCAGACTTAAGTCTGCGCTACGATTTTAAAATAGTGTGAAAAAGTCCTGCGTAGGGTGAGTTAATTAGATAAAGCTTGTTTAAGGGTAGAACGGGCACGAACGCTCCCTACATTGTGGATGCAGAAGATAGTAGAGAACGCTCGCGAGCGTTCCTGGGGAAGCTACTGTTGAGTAGGTGTTTCCGGCGGAGTAATGCCGCCTTTGTTCTCAAAACGCTTTTTAAGATCTTCGTAGATTGGCTTTGCGCCGGGAACGTTCATCCTTGCGGCATTCTTAACAGAATTGTAATACGAGAGAGCTGCCACATACGCTTCGCTGCCGGAAAGGGTAATGGTATCGCTTAAACCGCTCGACAACTTTAGACTGATATGCGCGAAGTCGGTTAGAACAACCACAGCGTTATAGTCTATCTCCATCTCCGGAATGTTTACGTATGGAGGCATGAATTGTGGATTGGATTTGCAGTAGCCCAGCGCTTTCCCTACAAAGGGAGTGCTTCCGTCTCCCATCTTCGGCAGAATTTTTCTATCTTCTGCAGTAAGCGCAATAAGAAATGGTTTTAAGAGCTCATCCACTTCGGTTAACTTTTGCAGCACGGCTTGTTTCACCTCCGCAGGAATGACGATTGAAACACGATTTTCTACGGTCATAATGACCTCCTTTAAATTAGTTTTGGTGGTATGTTTTTTATCCCGTCCTTTGGCCCACTACCCCAGAAAGACAGTAAATGGTTTTGACCTCACCCTGTTTCCCTCTCCTTGCCAAGGAGAGGGACTAAGGGAGAGGTTGTTTTTATTTGAGCAATAACATTTTTTTAGTTGAAGTATAATCGTTTGCGCGTAACTGGTAAACGTACATACCGCTTGCAAGTGATGAAGCATCGAACTGAACAGTGTATCTGCCCATTTCTTTTTGTTCATTTACAAGTATTTTTACTTCGTTACCAAGGATGTCGTAAATCTTGAGCGTTACTAATCCTTCTTTTGGCAACTGATAATTAATTATTGTAATAGGATTGAATGGATTAGGATAATTATTAGACAATGCATACTCTTTCGGCACTTCAGTATCTTCAGCAGTTACTTTCTTAACCTGCTTTTTACCAAATGCAAAATTATTATTTCCACTAAGTAATATTTCCGCCGTTGCTATGTGCATTAGAGCTTCTTGATCATCAGCGAACTTATCTTTTATTTCCGCTAAAATGTTTTTTGCCGATTCGATGTCATTTTTTTTATGGAACATTAAATTGAATTTTTCATAGAGTCCTTCAAAGTTATCTTTTTTAGAAATCTTATCGTTTTTTAATTCATCAAATAAAGCTATCGCTCTATCGTCTTCGTCTTTATTTATATAAAAGTTGGCAAGATGTTTCTTTATTCTCGACTTATTTCCTTCATTCGGATCTTTTAATAAATCTTCAAAATAAGCCTGTACATTTTCTTTAGCATAGCGTTCTTTTAAGCCTGCCAACTCGGTTATTGCATAGATACCATACTTTTTGTTTTTCACCAATTGCTTTAGATAATCAATAGCTTCATCTATTTTTCCTTCTTGTTCAAGTAGTATCCCCTTCATTAATTCATCTTCATCTTTTGCAGCGCCAATACCATCAGTTAATACTGTCGGCTGTGCCTGCTTTAATGAACCTTTAATTGTGGTTGATTTAGCGCTTGTTGGCATTAGTTTAACCTCAGGCATTACAATATCAGTAGGTGTAAATGCTTTTACTGCACTTTGAGAGCCCCATGGATCATTAGATAAGGTCGGGGTTGCTGTTAAAGATGATGATCCATCAGCATATTGCTTTAGATTACCGCTTCCCCAATAATTATATTGGGCATAAGCCGTACTACTTTGATAAACATAAATATTATAATAATCGTTGTTGTAAATACTGTTATTCCAGTATTGCGCCCATCCCACTCCGGCGGCTAAATAACTGCCCCAGCCAACCATTATCCCGTACCGGTTACCGGTAAACCTATTATTGGGAGAATAGGTTTGCCAATTATAGTTTGTAATTTAGGTTAGCTGAGGTTTTAGTTATTGTGTTGCTCAGAATCAAAGGAGTTTTACCGGAAGCATCGACATAAATACCGTGTTGCGAAGGATTTAAGATTTGGTTATTTAATATCTGCGGACTTGCATTATAAACATAAATGCCCTGTGTACAACTGTCGATAGTTGAATTTTGGATCGTTACATTTGCATTGTTTAACGCCTGAATGTTTGCGGCATATTCTACAATGCTGTTATTAATCACCGAGGCTGAAGTTCCAGAACCATTAAATATTATTGACCCCCAATTGCCGGAAGAACCGTGGGTAAATAATCCATTTGTTGCGGTTACTTTTCCGTACGAGTACAAACGGCTGCCGGTACCAAAACTGATTGATGTTCCGGAAACAAAATCAAGCCAGGCTCCACTTGCAACATTAAGCGTTGCACCGTTTTCTATTACGGCATGTTTGAGTATTAACTTCGCGCCGGTCTCGTAAATTATTTCCGCTCCCGGTTCCATAATAAACGTTGCCGGGTTTACCGTAAGCGTGGAATTTGCTCTTAAACGTAATTTACCTGTGGGGTTAATATTTAAACTCCCTGCACCGGTAAAAACCACATTTGCATTACTGCTTATTTCCAATTCTCCATCAATAAATAGTACGCTATCAACCGTAATTGTTGGTGAACCTTGAATACGTAATCTTTTACCGGCAAGTGTAGTTACATTTCCATCAAGACGAATATTGGTTTCCCAAACAAGCGGGTATAGATATGCAGCATATACATTTCCGATATATTTCTTCTCAGCAAAATGACTCATTATATTTACCGTCATTTGTTTCACACGGTCTCTATCAGCAGCATCATAGGCATCCGTACCCAAAGCAGCAGGCATACCGCTTGAGCCTAAGCCATATACACGGGCATTGGTTGTTGTATCTTCATAATAAATCATCTGGTGTAAAACCAACTCAATCCCATTTTCACACCGGCTCTTTACCCAGCGCTTTGCTAATATTGTTGTAGGAAAGTCAGCCATTCCGTAAGGTTGTATTGTGTTATCTATTTCGTTTGCAACTATTCCGACCCAGCGTCCGGTTGAAGAATTATATACCCCATACCCAAGTGTATCGCCCGGAGGCAAAACTATATTGCGAAAAATCCAATGATCTTTTGCAACCACACTATCGGAGGGACAATCGGTTGAGTCATCGGCAGATACCATATTCCAGCCGTGCTGATACTGTGAACCCAAAAATTTCCCTTCAGGATTTGTAGAATCTATATCTCTAAACCGGCTTGTTTTAGTATATGCGTACCCTTCCCACCATTTGTCGCACGCAAATTGTAAATGAGCGCCATTAAGCCACCTTATTTTCCAGTAACAAGTGTTCGGAGAAAAGCGGGCAAGATTATTATGAAGATTTGTAACATTCCTGCCGATAAAACTTTCCGTATAATCGCGTTCGAGTTGTGTCTAATATTCATCATGGCACCAAAGAACGAGCGTTTTGTACTTATTAAGAAGATTAAATCCTACTTAAACACTTTCGGTTTGGTTCGAACTGTCAACATCAATATTGTTGCAATATTCCATTACCATACCGCTGTCCTCAAGCGTTTTAATAAATTGGTTTGCATAGTAGAAGAAATTCACTCCAAATTGCATTGGTCTATCAATGGCAATTGTATCGCTTATAGTTAGTGATGTTAAATTTTCGTCCTGAGCAACCGAATAGAGAGAACCGCCACCCCACCAGTTATACGCATGGAGCGTATTAAAGTCGAATTTGAAAAGTATATTGGATGTTGAACCTGCTACAGGAGATCGGATAATGAAAGGGACATAATAATCTTTTTGGCTGACCGATGAAGATTGATGTTCTAATTGAGCGCAATACAATCCGCTTTGCCAACCCGATGGAATAGAAAATGAAATTGCCGTCGGTTCCCAGTATTGTTTGCATCCTTTCTTAAAATCGACCGCTTTGCGGCTATAATCGCCAATGTTGATAACAGAGCCGTTTGCATCATGAAGCGGGTAAAACGCGCCGGTATATATTGATGATGTGTACAATGCGTTTGTGATATCGGGAATACGGAATATCTTTATCTTGTAATTTTGGTGCTGCGAACCGCTATCACAAACACTAACATAAAATTTTATTTCTTCTCCCGGTTTAACGCTTGTTGGGAGCGCAAAACCTTCAATTGCGCTGCGTGTCCATCCAAGCGTTGGTGATGACATACGCTTAGCTGATAATCTCCACGGATTTTCTCCACCCAAAATAACGGTAACAAACATAAGCCACACAGAAAAAAGTAACCTAATGGTTTTCATCTCATACTCCTTTTTATTTGATTAGTAACATTTGTTTTGTATCTGTAAAATTTTCAGTTTTTATTGTATAGTAATAAACTCCGCTTGCCAATGAGCTACCATCGAATTTAATACGATAGACACCCAATGCCTGTTCTTCCCCATTTATTAGAGTTTGTATTGTTTTCCCCAATGCATCGGTTATTACTATTGTAACTATTTGTTCCAACTGCAATTCATATTCAATAAATGTTGTTGGATTAAAAGGGTTCGGATAGTTTTGCCTTAGTGTAAATGAGTTAGGCTGCGGCTTGGGGAGTTTTTCGATTGCGGAAGTAAGAAGCTGATATTTTAATACTTCACCATAAGCACAGACGGCCCAACCAAGATTTTTATTCAGCATGAAACCATCGTACATGTGGTTGGGCCTTTGGCTGAGCGCTACCGCTTCGCGATACCAATTATTACCGCCATCAGTGGTGCGGAAAATCGCGTCGGTAACTACTCCCTCATAAAATGTAATTCCAAATGCCCAGCCATTTAAGCTATCTACAAATTTAAGATCGGCCATACTCAATTGTTCTGGTTGGTCAAGATATGAAAGATAATTCCATGTCATTCCTCCGTCCGTGGTTTTAAACATAACATAACCATATCCTCCCCACCCATGTAACGTATCTATAAATGAAGCTGTCAGTGCTTGGTCAAAGCGAGGTAATTTTTCCCATGTTTTTCCTCCATCCCTTGTTTTCATACAATTATTCCCCCACATAAATCCGTTTAACGAATCTAAAAATTGTAACCTTTTATATTTGTCAACACTATCAAAAAGAGTTTTTTCCGTCCATGTTTTTCCTGCATCTTCGGTTAAGAGAATTTTCCCGGTATCTCTTGTACTAATATGAACATCCCCCCTATAATTTCCCGCAACTATTGCTTTGGTTGAAGAAAATGCTTTAATAGCGGAATAAACTCTGTCAGTTATATCCAGCTGTAAAGCCCATGTTTTCCCCCCGTCCGTAGTATGAATTATTAATCCACGGGTGCCATCATCCCCAACACACCACCCATTGAGTGTATCACTAAATGAAATTGAATTAACTATAAAACCTGCACTAGTGTTGTGTCACTCTTCAATTGACGGATAAAGTTTTCTAAGTTTTGTCCTTGCATCTTTGGTCGTAAACTGCCAATTGATTTTTGAATTTTTATTATTTCTCTTTTTCTGCCAAGCTGCGATTT
>Ga0210033_1001205_pt1 | contig 24121 bp, 20 predicted proteins | sample CryGeymeta201501_FD_185465 | JGI IMG/M metagenome (GOLD analysis project Ga0210033, IMG submission 185465) | Groundwater microbial communities from Crystal Geyser aquifers in Utah, USA - Crystal Geyser metaG 2015-01 (SPAdes) (version 2) | ecosystem: Environmental > Aquatic > Deep subsurface >... | reverse complement strand
ACATCGCAAGGATGGACTTCACAAAACACATGGGCTTCGCGCACACGCCGTGCAATCAACTGGGTGACTTGGGAGCCAAAGTCAAGAATGAGGATTTTTTGATGTGACATAGAAAAAAATAAATCAGGAATGGGAATTGACATCCAGTTCAAGCATGGACTGCAGGCACCGAGCTAACGTCCATTTTCAACAAGGACACCCCTGAGCATGAAACATGCGTGCCCTGCGTAGGGCGGGCTTCAGCCCGCCATGGCCGACTGAAGTCGGCCCTACGACACGCCATTCTTGTCGGCTGTGGGCGTTGTTTCACGTTAACGTCCATGTTCAACAAGGACACCCCTGAGCATGAAACACGCGTGCCCTGCGTAGGGCGGGTTTCAACCCGCCATGGCCGACTGAAGTCGGCCCTACGACACGCCATTCTTGTCGGCTGTGGGCGTTGTTTCACGTTAAAGCTTGAAACATGCGTGCCCTGCGTAGGGCGGGTTTCAACCCGCCATGGCCGACTGAAGTCGGCCCTACGACACGCCATTCTTGTCGGCTGTGGGCGTTGTTTCACGTTAACGTCCATGTTCAACAAGGACACCCCTGAGCATGAAACACGCGTGCCCTGCGTAGGGCGGGCTTCAGCCCGCCATGGCCGACTGAAGTCGGCCCTACGACACGCCATTCTTGTCGGCTGTGGGCGTTGTTTCACGTTAGCTCCGGGAGGTGACGGTTTATCACCGTTTGAACGGTCACAGCATCAATATCGCCCAAGTAGTTGTGATCCAGGATATTTCTAAAACCACTGATTTCCCGCCAGGAAATGCCAGGAAATTGGGCTTTGGGCATCTCGGGCAGCATCTGAGTGGCTTCGGACAGGGTTTGCAAATTACGCAACGAAGCATCAAACAGCACTTCATCCTGCGTCAAATCACCCCGACTTTGGATACGTTCGATTTTGGCAATCGCATCCAGAATATGGTGGGCATAAGCCACCCAAGTTTTGCTCATAACTCCATAGCCTCACGCAGTACATGCTGGCGGATGTGTGGGCTTAGTTCGTGCTCCGGCATCAGATCAACTCTACGCTTGAGCAGATCTGCGATTTGCTGCGTCAAAGGCAGTCGCTGCAAGAACAGGTCGTACCCACGCGGAAATTCAACCAAAAAATCCACATCGCTTTCAGGCGTTTCTTCACCCCGTGCCACCGAACCAAATACCCGCAGATGGCTTGCACCGTATTGCTTTGCCAAGGTGTTCAGCGGGTCTTTCATTTGGCGAAGTTGTTCAAGCAACATGGGGAGTTTTTATTCAATGAAATCTGCTGCAAAAACTTTTTTAGCTATAAAAAGTAGAGCTGCTTACGCTTGCTGAATAAGGGCTAGACGCATATTTTACTTAAACTTTTTGAGTGTAAAAGACTCTGCCGCCTAGCGCCACTTTTGGCGCTGCTCAATTCATGTGGGTTTATTCCGCGCGATAGTTGGGGGCTTCTTTGGTGATCTGCACGTCGTGCACATGGCTTTCGCGGATGCCGGCGGTGGTGATCTCGACAAACTCGGCCTTTTCCTGCAGCTCGGCGATGGTGGCGCAACCGCAGTAACCCATGCTGGCACGCAAGCCACCGGCCATTTGGTAAATGATCGACACCATGGAGCCTTTGTAAGGCACCCGCCCTTCAATGCCTTCGGGCACCAGCTTGTCGGCATTCGGGTTGGCGGTGCTGGACTCTTGAAAGTAACGGTCGGCGCTGCCTTGCTGCATGGCCCCAATCGAACCCATGCCACGGTAGCTCTTGTAGCTGCGACCCTGGAACAAAATCACCTCGCCCGGCGCTTCTTCAGTGCCGGCAAACATGCTGCCCATCATCACCGTGCTGGCTCCTGCGGCAATGGCTTTGGAGATGTCACCGCTGAACCGGATACCGCCGTCGGCAATCAAAGGCACGCCAGTGCCGCGCAGAGCCGTAGCGACGCTGTCGATGGCCATGATCTGCGGCACGCCCACGCCCGCGACGATGCGGGTGGTGCAAATGGAACCCGGGCCAATGCCCACCTTGACCGCATCAGCCCCGGCCTCGACCAGCGCCAGCGCCGCTGCGCCGGTGGCAATGTTGCCGCCAATCACTTCCACTTGCGGAAAGTTTTGTTTGACCCAGCGCACCCGGTCTAGCACACCCTTGCTGTGGCCATGCGCGGTGTCCACCACAATCGCATCCACACCGGCACGGGCCAGCAATTCAACGCGCTCTTCAGTGCCCTCACCAACGCCCACCGCCGCGCCCACGCGCAACTTGCCTTGGGCATCGCGGGCCGCGTTGGGGAAACTGGTTTGCTTGGTGATGTCTTTTACGGTGATCAGGCCTTTGAGCTCAAAAGCGTCGTTGACCACCAGCAGGCGCTCAATCTTGAATTGGTTCAGCAACACCTTGGCTTGCGTGATGGTGGTGCCCTCTGGCACGGTCACCAGTTTTTCACGTGGGGTCATGATTTGGCTCACCGGCAGGTCGTAGCGGGTTTCAAAGCGCAAGTCACGCCCGGTGACCAGTCCCACCACCTTGCTGCCGTCGCAAACCGGAAAACCCGACACCCCCAAGTGCGCCGACATGTCCATCACCTGGCGCACGGTGTGCTGTGGGGTAATCACCACCGGGTCACGCAACACGCCCGACTCGTAGCGTTTGACCTTGGCCACTTTGGCGGCCTGCTGCTGTGCCGTCATGTTTTTGTGCACAATGCCCATACCGCCCTCTTGTGCAATGGCGATGGCCAGACGGGATTCAGTGACCGTGTCCATGGCGGCTGAAACCAGCGGCAGGTTCAGGGCAATGTTGCGGGTCAGGCGGGTAGCTAGGGAGGTGTCCTTGGGCAGGACTTGGGAGTAGGCTGGCACCAATAACACGTCGTCAAAGGTGAGCGCTTTACCAATCAGGCGCATAAGTGTGAGCTCCAAATTCTCGATTGTATCTGCCCGTTTACAAAACAAGCCTGGCAGCCCAGCCAACTTGACATAAACTAGATCGTCATGAACCTCATCCAATGCACTTTTATCACCATTTTTTGCTTTTTCTCGGCAGGCGTAAGTGCGCAGTGGGCTTGGGTCGACAAAGACGGCAAAAAAGTGTTCAGTGACCGTGCTCCCGCAGCCGACGTGCCTGACAAAAGCATCTTCAAACGGCCTGGGCGCAACGTCATGGCCGTCACACCAAGCTCAAACGACGCTGCCAGCTCAAACGACTCTGCAGAAAAACCAGCCTTACCCGCCTGGATCGTCGCCAGCAAACCGATGCCAGGGGTTGACAAAGACCTGGCAGAGCGTTTGAAGAAGACCGAACAAGAGCAGGCTGCAAAAAAGAAAGCCGAAGAAGAACGCATCAGCAAGGCCAAAGCTGACAACTGTCAGCGTGCCAAATTGGCACAAAAAAGTCTGGATTCAGGGGTGCGCCTGAGCCGCGTCAATGCCCAGGGCGAGCGCGAAATACTCGACGATGCCGCCCGCAGCGTAGAAACCAAACGACTGCAGGGCATTGTCCAAAGCGAGTGTCAATAACCCGCTTTTGCGCCCACCCGCTTTTTTTCAAACAACCCGGCACCACGACTGCCCTGTTTAACAAAACGCTCGCGCCGCGCCACCTTGGGGTCGACGCGCAAAGGCCGATAGACCTCTACCCGGTCGCACTCACGCAGCATCTGATCCAACCTGGCTTTGCGGCCCCAGACCCCCACCACGGTTTGATGCCGGTCAATTTCTGGAAAACGCTGCAACAAACCGCTGCGCTGCAAAGCCTGCAAGACACTACAAGGCGCATCCAGCTGCAGCGCCACTTCATGAACCTCGCGTGCCACCGGGGCATAAACCACGGTAACGTTCACCAACTGCTCACTCGCCATAAACTTGCTTGGCTCGTTTGACAAACGCGTCCACCATGCTGCCGGCAATTTTGTCGAACACCGGGCTGATGAGTCGTCCCAGCGTGTTGTCAAATCCGTAGGTCAGGGTCAGCTCCACCTTGCAAGCGCGTTGCGCAGCATCGCCCAGCGGCACAAAGTTCCATTCTCCTTCGAGTTTTGAAAACGGGCCGTTGACCAGATCAATGATGACCTGGCGATCCACCACGTGCCTGTTGCGGGTGGTGAAAGTTTGGTGCAGACCGGAAAAAGCCATGCCGATCTCGGCCAGCATGCCGTTTTCTTCATGGGCCACCACACGAGCCTTGTCGCACCACGGCAAAAACTGCGGGTACGCGTCCACGTCTATGACCAACCGGTACATTTCTGCCGGGCTATACCAAATCAGGACGGATTTTTTAACAGTTTTCATAGAATGCAGGATGCGCGGGATTGTAGTCAAGCCTGGTTCGCATTCACACAAGATACCAAAACCACCCCATGGCCAAAAAACCCGATACCGCAACCCGCATTGCCGACAACAAAAAAGCCGCTTTCAATTATTTTTTTGAAGAGCGTTTTGAGGCCGGCATCGTGCTCGAAGGCTGGGAGGTCAAATCGCTGCGCGAAGGCAAAGTGCAATTGACCGATGGCTATGTGGTGATCCGCAACGGCGAGCTGTTCATCATCGGCCTGCAAATCCAGCCGTTGGGCACCGCCTCGACCCACATCACGCCCGACAAGCAACGCACCCGCAAGCTGCTGATGCACAAGGACGAGATCAAGCGCCTGATTGGCAAGGTGGAGCAAAAAGGCCACACCCTGGTACCCATCAACCTGCATTGGAAAGCGGGCAAGATCAAGTGTGAAATCGCGCTGGCCAAGGGCAAGGCCGAGCATGACAAGCGCGACACCATCAAAGACCGTGAAGGCAAACGCGAGGTGGAGCGTGCCATGAAGGTGCACCACCGCTAAAGCTCGACGCCCACGTAAACGCGTCAATCAAGGTCACGCAGTGGGAGGCTTTGAGCCTAGCACGGACTTTCAACCTAGGTTTCTTCTTGGCTAACAGCTATTGAAAATGTAGCAAAGCATTGCGTGATGTATGCGACATCAACAAACTGCAACTCGGCTAGTGCATCCCATGCAGATGCCAATTGATCTACCGCCAGGCCATGGTCGGCCAGGCCGAGCGCCATCGCGTCACCCGCGCCCAAAGGGGTTCCGGTCAGGGCCAGCCATTCGCCCACCGAGCTCGGTCACCAGGCGGTGCGATGCGCCCTGGCTGATACCCATGCCGCCGCCCATGACCGCCAGCTACGTCGTCACGACTACCCAGTCGCGCCGCCAGCAGCCTACTCGGGCGCGTCCAACGGAAGGAGTCTAGGTTCAAGGCATTGAGCGCCTGCGGACGGTTCAGGGTGATGCACCCCACCCGCCCACGAATTTCCACAACGACTTCAGGCAACATCTTCATACCCTGCCCCTCCAGGCCACCATTTCATTGGCGACCAACGCACCAATCACCACCGAACCACCCATCAGCACGTTGTGGCTCGGTACTTCACCCGCACCCAGCCACGCCAGCAAGATACCAAAAATAACTTCTAACAAACCCAGCAACGCCACTTCAGGTGCTTTGAGCACCTGGGTACAGGCAACTGCCAACACACAGGGAATGGCCAGCTGAAACAGCCCCAAACCAGCCAACAACAACACGTCATGGGCAGAGGCTTGCAGCGGCCAGGCCAGCGGCAGCGTGATCAAAGACGACCACACGCCCCCCATCAACACAGCGGGAATCAGATCGACGTTTTTTCCCTGGGCGTGCGAGTGCTGGGTGATGGTCCAATTGGCTGCGCCAGAGATCGGCACGCCCAACGCCACCACAGTGCCAGCTAGGCTAAAACCCTCTGCCAGGTGCGTGCCATACATGTAGGTGATGCCGCACCCGGCCACCACAATCGCAGCCCAGGTACGCTGCGCAATTCGGTGACCCAAAAAAATGCGCGTGGCCAGTGCGGTGAACAGCGGCATCAGCGCCATCGTTACCAACACGTTGGCCACAGTGGTCAGCGTCAAGGCCAGCATGAAAAAAGTGAACATACCGGCCCAGCACAAACCCAACAGCCACAGTGCAGCGCCGCCGTGACGCATACGGGCAAAGACCGCCCGCCCCTTGGCCAGCGGCAAGATCACCAACAGGCTCAGCACAGTGAAAAAACTGCGCCAAAACGTCACCTCAAAGCTGCGCGCTTGCTCCAGATGACGCGACACTACACCGGCCGTTGACCAGAGCAGGGTCACCACCAGCATCAGTAACACTGCACGGTTATGGGAAAGTTTCAAAGCAGCCCCCAAGGCATCCATTGGTCTCAAACGTTAAAAAAGCGCTGTTACTTCAACCTTAAGTCGAAGTAACAACGCCCTCTTGGCCCGCGTTTCTCCGAGCCTCATCAAGCTGCTGGTCAATCAACCGTTGCGGCCAGCCTTCTTGCGGTCATGCTCAGAGAGGTGACGCTTGCGCAGGCGAATCGATTTGGGCGTAATTTCAACCAGTTCGTCGTCTTCAATGAACTCGACACCGTATTCCAGCGTCAACTGGATCGGCGGCGTGATCTTGATCGCATCTTCTTTGCCTGACACGCGGAAGTTGGTCAGCTGCTTGGTACGCGTAGCGTTCACCACCAGGTCGTTGTCACGGTTGTGGATGCCCACAATCATGCCTTCATACACCGGGTCATTGGCGGTGACGAACATGCGGCCACGGTCGTCGAGCTTGCCCAATGCGTAGTTGAAAATTTCACCGGCATCCATGGAAATCAGCACGCCATTCTTGCGGCCTTCGATGTCACCCTTGTGCGGCTCGTAGCTGTCAAAAATGTTGGAGATCAGGCCCGAGCCCCGTGTCAAGTTCAGGAATTCATTGGTAAAGCCAATCAGACCCCGCGCTGGAATGCGGTATTCCAGGCGCACCCGGCCACGGCCGTCCGGTTCCATGTTGACCAGGTCGCCACGGCGTTCACCCAGCGCCTGCATCACACCACCCTGGTGTTGTTCTTCAATGTCGGCGGTGACCATTTCAATCGGCTCGTGACGCTCGCCGTTGACCTCACGGAACACCACGCGCGGTTTGCTCACAGCCAGTTCATAGCCTTCGCGGCGCATGTTTTCCAGCAAAATGGTCAAGTGCAATTCGCCCCGGCCCATGACTTCGAAGATACCTTCTTCGTCGGTTTCACTGACGCGCAAAGCCACGTTGGATTGCAATTCTTTTTGCAAACGATCCCAAATCTGGCGGCTGGTGACGTACTTGCCTTCACGGCCAGCCAGCGGACTGGTGTTGACGCAAAAGTTCATCGTCAGCGTGGGCTCATCCACCCGCAGCATCGGCAGCGGCGCAGGTGTAGCGGGGTCGGTGATAGTGACACCAATGCCGATGTCGGCAATGCCGTTGATCAGCACAATTTCACCTGGCCCGGCTTCATCGGTCTGCACCCGATCCAGCCCTTGGAACGTCAACACCTGATTGACGCGCCCCTTGACGGCCTTGCCGTCCGGGCCTTCCATGACCACCACGTCCATCATCGGCTTGATGGTGCCCTGCTTGATGCGACCGACACCAATGCGGCCGACAAAGCTGGAAAAATCCAGTGCCGAAATTTGCAACTGCAGCGGTGCTTTGGGGTCACCTTCCTGATGCGGCACATGGTTCAGAATGGTGTCAAACAGGGCGGACATGTCCGGGCCCCATTGTTCGCCCTGACCGCCTTCTTCAAGTGACGACCAGCCGTTGATGCCCGAGGCATAGACCACCGGAAAATCCAGCTGTTCATCAGTGGCACCGAGCTTGTCAAACAAATCAAACGCAGCATTGACCACAAAGTCAGGACGTGAACCAGGTTTGTCGACCTTGTTGACCACCAAAATCGGCTTCAAGCCCAAAGCCAGCGCTTTTTTGGTCACAAAGCGGGTTTGCGGCATGGGGCCTTCTTGGGCATCAATCAGCAACACCACGCCGTCGACCATGCTCAGGGCACGTTCCACTTCACCGCCAAAGTCCGCGTGCCCGGGGGTGTCAACGATGTTGATGTGGGTGCCTTTCCAGGTTACGGCGCAGTTTTTGGCCAGAATGGTGATGCCGCGCTCTTTTTCAATCGCGTTGTTGTCCATCACGGTGTCGACCACTTTTTCGTGCTCGGCAAAGGTGCCAGACTGACGCAGCAATTGGTCAACCATGGTGGTTTTACCGTGGTCAACGTGGGCAATGATTGCAATGTTTCGGATTTGTTTATGGGCCATGGTTCTCTTTCTTAAAGGGGTTGGCATTCGGATGCATTCAAACCAGCTTGTGTCCGCAATGCCGTTGCAATCTGTTCAATTTCAATCGGGCTGAGCAGCCGCCCGGGGATCAACTCGCCTGCCGTCACATGGGCTGTACCCAGCAGCGCGTTCGTTTCTTCTTCATACACCGCGACTTGCGCCGCGTCCGGCCAGGAGCCGCGGCGGCGCAAACCGCTCAAAAAGCGACCCGCATTGTCGCTGTCCAGTGTGACTACCGTGTGATGGGTCAGCAAACTGTCCACCGGCAGCAAGCAGGCCAGACGCTCGTCTTCTGTCATGGCCTCCAACGCCGCCAGCGTGACACATTGCGACACCTCAAAGCCGCCGGTGCCGACACGACGCAAGGCGCTCAAATGTGCGCCACAACCCAAAGCTTCGCCGATGTCTTCACCCAGGGTACGGATGTAGGTTCCCTTGCTGCACTTTACTATTATATCCATAGCTACTTGCGCAGTATCAGCAAGGGCTAGAGGCATATTTAACTCATAAATTTCAACTTCACGCGCGACCCGTTCCACCTCAAGGCCGGCGCGCGCATAGTCGTACAAAGCCCGGCCATCTTTCTTCAAGGCACTATGCATCGGCGGCACCTGGGCGATGCGCCCGGTGAACTGTGGCTTGACACGCGCCAAGTCCGCTGGCGTGACCGATACCGGCCGTACTGCAATCACCTCACCTTCTGCATCGCCGGTGCTGGTCTTTTGACCCAGGCGCAAGGTGGCCGCATAAGATTTGTCAGCATCGAGCTGCAACTGGCTGAATTTGGTGGCAGCCCCAAAACACAAGGGCAACACACCACTGGCCAACGGATCAAGCGTGCCGGTGTGGCCGGCTTTTTCAGCGCGCAGCAGCCACTTCACTTTTTGCAGAATGTCGTTGCTGCTCCAGCCCAGGGGCTTGTCGAGCAACAACACGCCGTGCAGCGGCCGTCGCGCGAGCTTGCGTTGTTGCTGGGGAGGTGATGCCAATGTCTGCATGCTGGTAAAAAGAGCCTGAGATGGAAACTGAGAGCAGCTTCCAAACCCTTGGAACCTGACCCCCAATTATTTTCAGTCGTCCTTGGCGCGCGAAGCGACTGCACGGGCAATCAGCGCATTCATGTCGGCCGCCCGCTCAGGCGTTTGGTCGTAAATGAAGTGCAGGGTTGGCACGGTGTGGATATGCAGCCGTTTAAACAGCCCGGCACGCAAAAACCCGGCAGCCTGGTTCAAGCCTTCGGTACAGGCTTTCACATCACCGGCCAGCAAGCTGAAAAACACCTTGGCATGGGCATAGTCCGGCGTGACTTCCACGCCCTGCAGGGTGACCATACCCACGCGCGGGTCTTTCAACTCGCGTGCGATCAGTTCCGTCAGATCCCGCTGTATCTGGTCGGCCACCTTGAAGGCACGGTTGGGTGTGGCTGATTTTTTATGCACAGTTCAAACCCATGTGCTTAAAGCGTACGCGCCACTTCGCGAATCTCAAAGAATTCCAGCACGTCACCGTCTTCGATGTCGTTGTAGTTCTTGATGTTCAAACCGCAATCGAAGCCTTCGCGCACTTCCTTGGCATCGTCCTTGAAACGCTTGAGCGATTCGAGTTCGCCGGTATAGATGACCGTGTTCTGACGCAGCAGGCGCAAGCGTGCCGTGCGACGCACCACCCCCGAAGTGACCATACAACCGGCAATCGAGCCAATCTTGGAGACCTTGAAGATTTGACGAATCTCGGCCGTACCGATCACTTCTTCTTTCTTGTCCGGGGTCAGCATGCCCGACATAGCCAGTTTGAGGTCGTCCACAGCGTCATAAATGATGTCGTAGTAGCGAATGTCCACGCCGTTGTTCTCGGCCAGTTTGCGCGCACCGGCATCGGCACGGGTGTTGAAACCAATGATGACGGCTTTGGCGGCAATAGCCAGGTTCACGTCCGACTCGCTGATGCCACCCACGGCGGCATACACCAGCTGCACCTTGACCTCGTCGGTAGAGAGCTTCAACAGCGATTGACCCAAGGCTTCTTGCGAACCTTGCACGTCGGCCTTGACGATGATCGGCACCATCTTGACCTCGCCTGCCGTCATGTCGGTAAACATGTTCTCCAGCTTGGCGGCCTGTTGCTTGGCCAGCTTGGTGTGGCGGAACTTGCCGGCGCGGTAGGTGGCAATTTCACGGGCACGGCGCTCGTCCGACAGCACCATGAATTCATCGCCCGCTTGCGGCACCTCGGTCAAGCCTTGAATTTCAACCGGAATCGACGGGCCTGCGGTCTTGATGGTTTTGGCGTTTTCGTCCAGCATGGCACGCACACGGCCATAGGTTTGCCCCGCCAGCACGATGTCGCCGGTTTTAAGTGTGCCGGACTGCACCAGCACGGTGGCGACCGGGCCACGACCCTTGTCCAACTGGGCTTCAATCACCAAGCCCTTGGCCATGGCTTCTACCGGCGCTTTCAGTTCCAGCACTTCGGCTTGCAACAGCACTTGTTCCAGCAACTCATCAATGCCCTGACCGGTTTTGGAGGACACGGCCACAAACGGCGAGTTACCGCCAAATTCTTCAGGAATCACCTCTTCTGCGACCAGTTCGTTTTTGACCCGGTCGGCATTGGAATCGGGCTTGTCGATTTTGGTGATGGCCACCACAATCGGCACCCCTGCCGCCTTGGCGTGTTTGATGGCTTCTTTGGTTTGCGGCATGACACCGTCATCAGCCGCCACCACCAGAATCACGATGTCAGTCGCCTGCGCACCACGGGCACGCATGGCCGTAAACGCCTCGTGGCCGGGGGTATCCAGGAACGACACCACACCACGCGCGGTTTCGACGTGGTAAGCCCCAATGTGCTGGGTGATGCCACCGGCTTCGCCCGATGCCACCTTGGTACGGCGGATGTAATCAAGCAGCGAGGTCTTGCCGTGGTCAACGTGGCCCATGACGGTCACCACAGGGGCGCGCGGCAAAGATTCAGCCTGCTGTTGCGACACTTCGTCGTCGGTAAAGGCTTCTGGGTCATCCAGCGCGGCCACCACCGCTTTGTGACCCATTTCTTCGACCAGAATCATGGCCGTGTCCTGATCCAGCGGTTGGTTGATGGTGACCATCTGGCCTAACTTCATCAGGTGCTTGATCACTTCTGAGGCTTTGACGGCCATCTTGTGCGCCAACTCAGCCACCGTGATGGTTTCTGGCACGTGCACTTCAAGCACCCGCACTTCTGCCGGTGCTTGTTGCTGGTGGTGGTCATCATGGCCACGGTCATTGCTGCCACGACGACCACGTGGGCCGCCACGCCAATTGCTGTTGCGACCAGCACCCGCACCGGTGTCCCCTCGGGTGGGAATGCCTTTTTTCTTGGCCGGATCGCCCGCCCAACTGCTGGACAATTTAGCAGATTTGACTTCTTTGCCAGCACCGGCAGCTGCACCCGCAGCCCCAGCAGTCGCGCCTGCAGCAGGTTTGGCAGCAACCGTGCCGGCTGGTTTGTGCAAGGTGCCTTTGAGGCCTGCCTTGGCCGCATCAACGGCGGGCTTGGGTTCTTCTTTTTTGGGTGGCAGTTTTTTGCCCGGCTGCGACATCATCAAGCGGATGGCAGCAGCTTCGGCTTCGGCCTTGCGACGGCGGTCAGTCAGGTCTTCGGCACGAATCTGGTCTTGGGCCGCCTGCGCTTTGGCGTCAGCGGCCGCCTTGTTTATAGCTGCGCTTTTTTCCTGCAAGTCCGCATCCGCCTGACGTTTGGCCAGATCGGTTGCTGCGGTATCTGCGACCTTTTCTTGCGCAAGTTGCTCAGATGTTTTTTCGGTGTTCGCTTGAGGGTTGACTTTTGACGCTTTTTTCTCGGCCAACTCTGCGGCTGCGGCTGCGGCAACCGCCTGCGCTTGCTGTGCAGTGGCAATTTCAGCGGCTTGACGCGCCGCCAGTTCAGCCGCTTCACGTTGCTTGCGACGCTCCGACAATTCTTCTTCCTGACGACGGATCAGTTCGGCCTGACGACGCGCTTCTTCTTCGCGCCGCGACAACTCGGCGTGGTCAATCACCGGAGTCGATTCTTCTGCTTCTTGCGGCTTTACCACCGGAGCCGGTGCGTCCAATACATCATCACGACGCACAAAGGTGCGCTTCTTGCGCACCTCAACCTGAATCGTGCGCGCCTTGCCGGTGGCATCGGCCTGCTTGATCTCAGTGGTCGATTTTTTGACCAGGGTGATTTTTTTGCGTTCACCGGTAGCAGTGCCATGGCTGGCCTGCAGGAAACCCAACAGCCGCTGTTTGTCAGCCTCTGTGAGGGTGTCAGATGCGGCTGCTTTAGCCACGCCTGCCGACTTCAGTTGCTCAAGCAAAGTGTCGGTTGTTTTCTTGAGTTCTTTGGCAAACTCGGCGACGGTCATACTGGACATTTTTTGGGTAACCTTTGTTTTCGACCTTCATGCCCCCACGGACACCTTGGTCGCTGCTTGACTATTTGTTCATGATCAGGACTCTTGTGAAGACACGTCATTGGCAAACCAATGTTCACGCGCCTTCATGATCAAAGCCTTGGCCTCGTCCTCTGACTGGCCGGTCAACTCTGTCAACTCGTCCACCGCCAGATCGGCCAGGTCGTCGAGGGTATGAATACCCCCTGCGGCCAGCTTGGCCAGATGATCAGCACTCAGTCCTTCGAGGTCACTGAGCGCAAGGGCCACGCTGTTGACACTTTCTTCGTTGGCAATTTCCATGTTCAGGAGCGCGTCTTTGGCACGGTTGCGCAATTCATTGACAGTGTCTTCGTCAAAGCTCTCAATTTCGAGCATTTCTTCCAGCGGCACGTAAGCCACCTGCTCCAGGCTGGCAAAACCTTCGGCAATCAACAGGTCGGCAATTTCTTCGTCGACGTCGAGTTTTTCCATGAACAGCGCACGGCTGGCATCCACCTCAACCGCTTGCTTTTGGGCCGATTCGGCCGCATCGAGAATGTTGATTTTCCAACCGGTGAGTTCAGCCGCCAGGCGCACGTTCTGTCCGCCACGACCAATGGCAATCGCCAGGTTTTCTTCATCCACCACCACATCCATGGCATGACGTTCTTCGTCCACCACGATGCTGCTCACATTGGCAGGCGCCAGCGCACCAATCACAAACTGGGCCGGGTCTTCGCTCCAGAGCACGATGTCCACACGCTCACCAGCAAGTTCATTGGTGACCGCATTCACACGGGTGCCACGCACACCGACACAGGTGCCGATGGGGTCGACGCGCTTGTCGTGTGACAACACGGCGATCTTGGCGCGCGAACCAGCATCACGGGCGCAGGATTTGATCTCCAGCAGACCCTGTTCAATCTCAGGCACCTCATTACGGAACAACTCGATCATGAAGGCCGGGGCCGAACGCGACAGCACAATCGGTGCGCCACGCAAGGTCAGGTCCACTTCCATGATCATGGCGCGCACCCGGTCACCGGTGCGGAAATTTTCCTTGGGGATCATCTCGCCACGGCGCAGACGACCCTCCACGCGACCGGATTCAACAATCAGATCGCCCTTGTCCATGCGCTTGACTGTGCCCACAAACACCTTGTCACCGCGTGACATGAAGTCGTTGAGCAGCATTTCACGCTCAGCATCACGGATTTTTTGCAAGATCACCTGCTTGGCTGCCATGGCACCTATGCGGCCAATGGGCAGGGATTCGATGGTTTCCTCGATGTATTCATCGACCTCGATGTCAGGAATTTGCTCTTTGGCTTCAAACAGCAAAATTTCTTGATCAGGCAGCTGCAAGCCCGCCTCATCGGGCACCACGTGCCAGCGCCGAAAGGTTTCGTACACACCGGTGTCGCGGTTCAGCGCCACACGAATGTCCACATCGCCCGCATAAAGCTTTTTGGTGGCTTGCGCCAAGGCGGACTCCACCGCACCAAACACCACATCACGCTCGACGTTTTTCTCGCGTGAGATGGCATCGACCAACATTAACATTTCGCGATTCATGCCAAGGCTCTCCTGTTTCAATTCAAATGGGGTTCAGAATCATCCAAAGACTGGGCTTGCGCGCGGCCTTTGAAGCTGACGATGGGCGCCAGACGCGCCTCTTTGATCTCACTCAATACAAATCCAAGCGCCTGCAAGGGCGGCAGCACACGCTTTTTACTGATCTTCTGGCCGGGTTTGACCACCAACTCATCACGCCAGACGATTTGCCAGGAAGTCTCTGGCAAAGCCGCTTGCGGCGCATCGGCAAGCACCTCAACCCGTTCCAGCACACCACGGAATTTTTTACGGTTGGCACTGACCTGACCCGCCGCTGCAGCACCCAGCGGCGCTTTCAGGGTCACATCGATGGTTTGCCCGACAAAACGCTCAAAATCCTGGTCGTTGCGCAAGGGACGATCAATACCTGGTGAAGACACCTCAAGGCGGCGGTACTCAATTTGATCCACCTCTAGGGCAAACTGCAACTGGCGCGTGACCTTTTCGCAGTCTTCCACCGTCACAAACTGCTCCAACACGGGTGCGCCTGCAAGCGGTTTTGTCCAAGGCAAATCAATCGTGATGCGCAGCAGACCACCGGCGGAACGTTCAATTTCCACCAGGTCATAGCCTAAGCCAGTCACAATTTGTTCAACAATTTCCTTGAGCGCCACCAGCAGTTCAACCCTAAATTTGGATGCATCAAAAACAATCGACCAAAAAAAACGGGCGGAAATGACTCGCCCGTTTGGTCGTGAAGCCGTGGATTGTAGCCTAAATTTTACCAAAAAGCCTTGATTTGTAAGGATTATTCGGTAGCCCCTTGAGCAAATCATGGCATGCGACAATTCAACGACAACGGCCGCTGCACTCATCCTTTACCTAAACTACAGTGCAGCAGTAAAGCACAACAAATGCAAACAAGAGGTTGATATTGATATGGGTTTCCTGACTGGCAAAAAATTGTTGATCACCGGGGTGTTGTCCAACCGCTCCATCGCTTACGGCATTGCCAAGGCCTGCCATGCGCAAGGCGCCGAGCTGGCTTTCAGCTACGTGGGCGAGCGCTTCAAAGAGCGCATCACCGAATTTGCCGCCGATTTCAACTCCACCCTGATTTTTGATTGCGATGTGGCCGACGATGCACAAATTGACAACCTGTTCAAGGATTTGTCCAAAACCTGGCCGACCTTTGACGGCTTTGTGCACAGCATTGGTTTTGCCCCGCGCGAGGCCATTGCGGGTAACTTTCTGGATGGCCTGACGCGCGAAAACTTTCGCATTGCGCACGACATCAGCGCCTACAGCTTCCCGGCCATGGCCAAAGCGGCTCTGCCCTACCTGAACCCGACCGCATCGCTGCTGACCCTGACCTACCTGGGTGGCGTGCGCGTGGTGCCCAGCTATAACACCATGGGGCTGGCCAAAGCGTCACTGGAATCTTCGGTGCGTTACCTGGCCGATGCCGTGGGCAACAAAGGCATTCGTGTCAACGGCCTGAGTGCCGGGGCCATCAAAACCCTGGCTGCCAGTGGCATCAAGGACTTTGGCAAATTGCTCGGCATCTCTGCCGCAGCTTCGCCCCTGAAGCGCAATGTGACGATTGACGAAGTCGGCAACGTGGCCGCCTTTTTGCTCAGTGACTTGGCCTCGGGCATGACCGGTCAAATCTCTTATGTGGACTGTGGTGTGAGCCAGACTGCGGTCGCAGTCGTCGAATCAGACTCTTGATAAAAATGGCCTTTAGCCCTTTAAAATAAAGGGCTTATAGCTATTTATTGCATAGCGTTCAACGATCTGGATGGGCGCTGCCCGCATACAGCCACGGCATGTCCAGCAAGCGTTCCCCCAGCACCTTCATGGCCAGATCCCGACCCCAGCGCATCGGGCCGGTGGCGTGGAAAATTTCACCATTTTTGATCGCTCGCGCCTGCACTTGGGCGTTGCGTGCCCAACGTGCCTGGGCGTAGCGCTGCAACTGCGCAGACACCGACTCTGTATCGGCATGGGGCAGGCTCCTCGGCGTGATCGCCCAGGCCAGGGCCGCCGCATCTTCAACCGCCATGCCCGCCCCCTGCGCCAGGTAGGGCAGCATTGGGTGCGCGGCATCCCCCAGCAGGGCCACCCGCCCCTTGGCATGTTCATGCGCACCCTGCATCGGTGGACGAATGCTCAGCGGCCACAAGCGCCAGTAACCAATGGCGGCCACCAGGTCTTGCAGCGCAGGGCACGCCACAGCCATGCAGTGCTGCAGATCACGGGCATTGGCGCTGTGATCCCAGCACGACATGTCGCCCTGCACCTGACCATGCACGATGGCCACCACGTTGAGCCAGTCACCACCACGCACGGGATACTGCACCACATGCAGCCGGGGGCCAAGCCACACCGTCACCTGATCCGAGCGCAGGTGCGCCGGTAAATCAGCCTGCGCCACCATGGCCCTGTAGGCCAGATGTCCGGTGGGCTGCGGCGTGCCGTCGTTGAGCAGGGCTTGGCGCACTGCGCTCCAACCGCCATCAGCCCCCACCAACAGGTCACTGCAGGTGTGCAGGTCGTTAGAAAAGTCGGTGCTGACCCCGTCGTCACCTTGGGCGAAGTGCAAAAAGCTGCTGCCAAAGTGCAGCTCAATACCGGCTGTGGCGCGTGCTGCACCCAACAACACCCCATGCAGATCGCCGCGATGCACGGTCAGGTAAGGGGCTCCGTAACGCGCTTCAAACGCTTCGCCCAAGCGCAAACGCCCTAGCCGGTGGGCGCTGGTGGCACTGCGCACCTGAATGTGTGCGGGCTGTGCCGCCACCCGGTGCAACGCGTCCTTCAGACCCCAGCCGTACAGCACCTTGACCACGTTGGGGCCGAGTTGCACGCCCGCCCCCACTTCAGAAACCTCAGCCGCACGCTCGCACAGCGTGACCGCATGCCCAGCTTGTGCGCAAGCCAAGGCAGCCGCCAGGCCACCGATCCCACCACCTGCTATTTGTACTTTGCTCATACCGTTATTTGTGTTCAACCGAGATGGTTCAAGATTCAATACGGCCATTGTCAGCAGCCAACAATTCAACTGGCTGACAAGCCCGTACCTCAATCATTTATTCCAGCTGCGCCCAGGCTTTCTCCAGCCTTTTCACACTCACCGGCTGCGGCGTGCGCAGTTCCTGGGCAAAGAAGCTCACCCGCAGTTCTTCCAGCAGCCAGCGAAATTCTTGCTGGCGCGCGTCCATCACGCCCTTGCGCTCTGCTACCAGCCGCCAGTAGCGTTGCTCCAGCGGCTGCAGTTCTTTCAGGCGCGCTGCATCGCGGGCCGGGTCGGCACGGTATTTTTCCAGCCTGGCGGTGATGGCTTTGAGGTAGCGGGCAAGGTGCTGCAGGCTGCCCCAGGGGGTAACGCTGAGGAACTTCTTGGGCATCAATCTTGCCAGCTGTTGGGCCGCATCTGCCGACGCTTCCGGCGCGTTTTTGCTGTCTTTGATCTTGCGTGCAGCGGTGGCGAATTCGGCCAGGATCACCGCGCTCAAACGGGCCACTTCGGTGCAGATCAACGTGAGCCGCCCGCGCCCCTCGTCGATGCGCTTTTTGAAAGCAAATTCATCGGTGGGCAGCGGCTCCAACAAGAAAGCCCTGTCCAGTGCCACACCAATGATTTGTTCCCGCAACTCTTCCAGCGTGCCGCCGGTACCCGAACCGTCGGGAGCTTTGCCGACCTGCATGTAGGCCACGGCCATTTTTTGCAGGTCTGGCACGTTTTTTTCAAGGTACTTGAGCGCGTCCTTGATCTGCAGTGCAAACAGACGGCGCAGGCCGGCGCGGTGTTTAGTAGCGGCCACCTCGGGTTCGTCAAACACCTCGATGCTGACGGCATCGCCCGCATCGATCAGCGCCGGATAGCCGATCAGGCTGACACCGCCTTTTTGAATTTCCAGCAGCTCGGGCAGCTCACCAAAAGTCCAGGCGGTGTGGCGCTGGGCGGCGGCTTGAGTCGCCGAGTTTGCTATTTTTTTTGAAGCTGCTTGCCCTTGATTCGTCTGGGCTACAGCTTGATTTGATCTTGAAATATTGCGGCCTGACGGGTGGTCTGAATCTGCTACTTTAAATGTAGCTGCCTGCGCAGGTTCTACCTGGTCTAGAGGCTGATTTGGCTTATAACCCCCAGCACCAGCCCCGGCCGCGCCCTGCCCTAATTTAAGCGCCGCCAGCGCCTGGAACGCGCCGCGCGCCTGCGCGCCCAGTTCGGCCTTCAACGCGCCCAGGTTGCGGCCCTGGCCCAACTGGCGGCCGTGTTCGTCCACCACCCGAACATTCATGAAAAAGTGCAGCGGCAGCATGTCAAGCTTGATGTCAGCACGCACCACGTCAACGCTGGTGGCCAGCCGCACCAACTTCAGCACCGCTTCGATCAGTGATCCGTGGCCAAACAGCGCGGGTTCGTTCAACTGCTCGGCCATCTTGCGGGCCGACTCGGGCAGCGGCACCAGGCGCGACCGCGGGCGCTGGTGCAGGGTTTTCAGCAGCGCCGCAATTTTGTCTTTGAGCATGCCGGGCACCAGCCATTCGCAGCGCTCCTCGTTGACCTGGTTGAGCACAAAAATCGGCACGGTCACGGTCAGGCCGTCTTTCGGGTCACCGGGTTCGTGCAGGTAAGTGGCCGCGCAGTCCACACCGCCCAGGCGCACGGTTTTGGGGAAGGCCTGCGTGGTGATGCCAGCAGCCTCGTGGCGCATCAGCTCCTCGCGGGTGAGGAACAGCAGCTTGGGGTTGATCCTGGCCGCGTCCCGGTACCAGGCTTCCAGGGTGAAACCGCTGCAGATATCGGCGGGCAGCTGCTGGTCGTAAAAAGCGTAGATCAGCTCATCGTCCACCAGCACGTCCTGGCGGCGCGCTTTGTGCTCCAGGTCTTCCACCTGGGCGATGAGTTTGAGGTTGGCAGCCAAAAACGGCAGTTTGGTGTCCCACTGGCCACCCACCAAGGCCTCACGGATAAAAATCTCGCGCGCACCGGGCAAATCGACCCGGCTGTAGGCCACGCGCCGACCGCTGTAGACCACAATGCCGTAGAGCGTGGCCCGCTCCAGCGCATTGACTTCGGCGGTTTTCTTTTCCCAATGCGGGTCAAGCAGCTGCTTCTTCAACAGGTGCGCGCCCACCTGCTCCAGCCACTGCGGCTCAATGGCAGCAATGCCGCGGCCAAACAAGCGCGTGGTTTCCACCAGCTCGGCTGCCACAATCCATCGCCCCGGTTTTTTGACCAGATGCGCGCCGGGGTGCGGGTAAAACTTGATGCTGCGCGCACCCAGATACTCCCCACTGGCCCCATCGGTTTCCAGCTTGCAACCGATGTTGCCCAGCAGCCCGGCCAGCATGGACAAATGCAGCTGCTCATAGCTGGCGGGCTTGGCGTTGATGCGCCATTTGTGCTCGGCCACCACGGTGTGGAGCTGGCTGTGAATGTCGCGCCACTCGCGCACCCGACGCAGGCTGATGAAGTTCTTGCGCAGCAACTGCTCGTGCTGGCGGTTGCTCAACCGATGACTGTGATTAATTGGGGTCAGATTCCAATTATTTTTATTTTCTCCGTCTGACGATTTAATTGGGTTCTGACCCCCATTATTTGCAGCGCCGTCCCCACCCCTGCTGTCAGCCAGCCATTTCCACAGCTTGAGGTAGCCGCTGAACTCACTCTTTTCATCGTCAAATTTGGCGTGCGCCTGGTCGGCCTGCTGCTGTGCGTCCATCGGGCGGTCGCGCACGTCTTGCACGCTCAGGGCGCTGGCAATCACCAGCACTTCGTCCAGCGCTTCGCGCGAACGGGCTTCCAGAATCATGCGGCCCACGCGCGGGTCCAGCGGCAGTTTGGACAGCTCTTGCCCCATGGGGGTCAGCGCATTGGCATCGTCCACCGCACCCAATTCGTTCAACAACTGGTAGCCGTCGGCAATGGCGCGGCCCGAGGGTTTTTCCAGAAACGGAAAATCTTCCACTTGCCCCAAGTGCAGCGACTTCATGCGCAAAATGACACCCGCCAGCGAGCTGCGCAAAATCTCCGGCTCAGTAAATTTTGGGCGACTGACGAAGTCTTTTTCTTCGTAGAGCCGGATGCAGATGCCGTTGGCTACGCGCCCACAACGCCCGGCGCGCTGGTTGGCCGAGCTTTGGCTGATGGGCTCGACCAGCAGCTGCTCCACTTTGCTTCTGAAACTGTAGCGCTTCATGCGCGCGGTACCTGCGTCAATGACGAAATTGATGCCCGGCACGGTGAGCGAGGTTTCGGCCACATTGGTGGCCAGCACGATGCGCCGCCCACTGTGGGCATCAAAAATGCGGTCTTGTTCGGCTTGGCTCAGGCGGGCGAACAGCGGCAGCACTTCAGCCCCGCGAAACACCGCGCTGTGGCTCAAGTGGCCGCGCAGGTGGTCGGCCGCCTCGCGGATTTCACGCTCACCGGGCAGAAACACCAGTATGTCGCCGCTGTGGTGCACGTCGCGCCACAGCTCGTCCACTGCGTCGGCAATGGCCGAGTTCAGGTCGTAGTCGCGCGCTTCTTCAAACGGGCGGTAGCGTTGCTCCACCGGGAACATGCGCCCGGACACCATGATGATCGGCGCTGGAGTTAAAGGCCCCCACGCTCCGCGCTGCGCGTCATTGCTGGGCGTGCCACCGCCTGAGTCAGTGACTCTTCGATCTGTCCCAACCTGCGCAGGCAGATCAGGAGCCTCAACTCTCAGCCCCTCAGGGGTGTCGCCTGGCTTGGGGCGGCCCGGCGCCAGACGCTTTCTACTGGCAAAGTGTTCGGCAAAGCGTTCGGCATCAATGGTGGCGCTGGTCACTACCACTTTCAAATCGGGCCGGCGCGGCAGAATTTGCTTCAAATACCCTAGCAAGAAGTCGATGTTCAGACTGCGCTCATGGGCTTCGTCGATGATGATCGTGTCATAGGCTTGCAGCAACGGATCGGTCTGCGTCTCGGCCAGCAAAATGCCGTCGGTCATCAGCTTGACCGATGCATCCCGCCCCAGCCGATCCTGAAAGCGCACCTTGAACCCTACCACCTCACCCGGCGTGGTGTGCAGCTCTTGCGCAATGCGCTTGGCCACACTGCTGGCAGCAATGCGGCGCGGCTGGGTGTGGCCGATCAACTTGCCGCGCGGTGCGGATCGGCCATCGGGCAAGGTCTTGGGATAGTTGCACAAGCCGCGCCCCATGGCCAGGGCAATTTTGGGCAACTGGGTGGTTTTGCCCGAGCCGGTTTCACCGCAGACGATGATGACCTGGTGCGCCTGCATGGCGGCCATGATTTCTTCGCGGCGCGCGGATACCGGCAAGGATTCGGGGAAGTCGATTTTGAGAGATGCAGACATGGGCGGCCATTATCGATGGCTGCGTCATTGGCCATCAGCGCCATGGTTGATCGCCGGCGCTAAAACCAAAAAATTCCAACCTCGTTAAACTCGAATTCAAGCCACAAATGGTGTCCAAACCCATCGGTCGCCAGGCCCTTCAAATCGCATCAAAGCCAATCAAAATGCAATTACTCAATAAATTGAACATCCAGCGCTTTGTGCCGCAAACACTCAAAGCTCGCCTGACGCTGTTCACCTTGACGATTGTGGTGGTCGGTTTTTTGATTCTGGCGACTTTTGTCAAGTCGCTGCTGCGCGCTGAATTGCTGCTCTACACCGGGGAGCAACAGCGCTCAGCGCTGGCGGTGTTGGCCAGCCAGGTCCATCATGGCTTGCAAGAGCGCATCACCACGCTGACAACGGTGGCCAGTCGCATCCAGGCGCAAGACCTGTCGAGCCCCCAGACTGGTCAAGCGTTTTTGTTGGAGCGTCCCTTTTTGGGCGCTGCCTTCAACGGCGGTATGGTGCTGTGGCGGCCTGATGGCCAGCCATTGACCGATCTGCAGTACAACGAATTCAGCGCGGTGAAACAGCCGCTGGATGCACAAGAGATTCAACGGGTACTCCGCCAGGGGCAGCCACTGGTGGGTCGTGTGCACCAAGACCTGCAGTTGCAGGTGGCGGTTTTTGCGATTGCGGTGCCGGTACGCAATGCGCAAGGTCAGATCGTGGGGGCGCTGGGGGGTGTGATTCGGCTGGATCAGGTTAATTTTTTGAGCAGCTTGTTGAATCACAGGTATGGCAAGACTGGCCACTTTTTTCTGATCGATGCCCGAGACCGGCTTATTTTTGCCAGCTCTGACACCTCACGTTTGATGGAACGGCTGCCCGGGCCTGGCCAGCACGCGATGATCGACAAATTTGCCGCTGGCTTTGACGGCACCGTCCTCACCGTCAACCCGCATGGGCTTGAGGTGTTGGTCAGCGTCAAGCCAGTTGCGGCTACCCAGTGGTATGCGTCGGTAATCTTGCCGCGTGACGAAGTGTTCGCCTTGATCACGGCCATGCAACCGCGCGCCAGGCTGGCCTATGCGGGCCTGTTGTGCTTGCTGATCCTTGCCATCAGTTGGCTGCTACGTCACCAACTCGCACCTATCACCGATGCTGTGCGCACCATGGCCGGCTTTGCGCATCAGCACCAGACACCGAGGGCTTTGCCAGTGGCGCGTGCCGATGAGGTTGGCGAGCTGGTGAGCGGTTTTAACCAGTTGCTTGGCATCTTGGGTAAACAGCAGCAGGTGTTGCAAGACAGTGAATTGTTCACGCAAGCGGTGCTCAATTCGGTCACTGCGGAGATTGCAGTGCTGAATGCGCAGGGTGTGATCGTGGCGGTCAATGAGGCTTGGCAGCGGGAATTTAGCAACAGTTCTGTGCCCAAAGCAGGCAACGCCACCGACATCATCGTGGGCAGTAATTTTCTGCTTGCATGTCAAAGCGTTGCCGCAGATGCCAGTTCAGAAGGCGGGCTCCGCGCCGACGAGGGAGTTGCCTCGGTGTTGTCTGGCGCGTTACCACGCTTTTACACGGAGTACCCGCGCCACACGGCGACCGAGCAGCGCTGGTTCAGCATAAGCGTCACCCCCATGCCCCAAGGCGTGCAACGCGGTGCCGTGGTTTCTCTGGAAGATGTCACCAACCGCGTGCAGGCGCAAAGCCAGGTACGCGCATTGGCTTTTTATGACCCGCTGACTGGCTTACCCAACCGCCGCCTGGTGTCAGAACGCCTAGCGCAAGAGATGTCACGGGCCAAGCGCAGCAAAAACCGATTGGCCTTGCTGTTCATTGACCTGGACCAGTTCAAGCCAGTCAACGACACCCACGGGCATGAAGTGGGTGACGGGTTGCTGCAGGCGGTGGCACAACGTATCAGACAGTGTTTGCGTGACTCGGACACTGCAGGACGCTTGGGTGGGGATGAATTCGTCGCCCTGCTGCCTGACGTACCCGGCTGTGACGCGGCACTTGGGGTGGCAGAAAAAATTCGGCAGGCGCTGGCACAAGCGTTCATCACCGAGCAAGCCGCCACCTTGCAGATATCTTCAAGCATTGGCGTGGCATTGTTCCCCGATCATGGGCAAACTGAAAGAGACTTGTTACACGCCGGTGACGAGGCGATGTACGCAGCCAAGAAAAGCGGGCGCAACGCAGTCGCCTTGTGTGCTGGCGTTCCCAACGCGTCCGCAGCCACCGGTAACTATCCATCAGAAGCACAGAGGGTTTGATGGTGTTGTAGCTGTTTGAAACCTTGAAACGCTGAGTTTGCGCCCGTTTTCAACTGGTGGTGCGGCGCAGCTCGGTCACCCGTTGGGCGATGGCAGCCCGGTCAGGGAACTGCCCTTGCGCGCTGGCGTGCATGGTGTTGGCCAGGTAGGTTTCCAGGTCTTCCAGCGCGTGGCCGCTGTGCCCTGCCTCGGCGTGGGCCAGGCCACGGTCGCGGTACTCAGCCCAGGCCTCGGGCAGCAACACAATCAGGCGATCCAGCACCGCAATCAGGCGCTGCCAGTCTTCTTGTGCGGCGTGAATTTCTTTCAGGTTGAGCAGCATGCGGGCGATGGTGTCGCGCGGCGTGGCCGCTT
>Ga0210033_1001192_pt1 | contig 24259 bp, 16 predicted proteins | sample CryGeymeta201501_FD_185465 | JGI IMG/M metagenome (GOLD analysis project Ga0210033, IMG submission 185465) | Groundwater microbial communities from Crystal Geyser aquifers in Utah, USA - Crystal Geyser metaG 2015-01 (SPAdes) (version 2) | ecosystem: Environmental > Aquatic > Deep subsurface >... | reverse complement strand
CTTGCGCCTGAACCTTGCGAGTGCGCACACAGCGCGGCTCGAGCTTCCGGTCGCCGCTGTCGTCGACCTCGCCGTAGAGCAGGATGACGCCGCGGTCGGCCGGCAGGAGCTGGAAGGTCGCGTCGACTACCTTGGCCAGGAGCTGGTCGACGTCGAGGTCGACGCCAATGGCGCGGGTGACCTCGTAGCTGGCGCGCAGCTTCTCGTAGTCACGTCGCAGGGAGTCCACGTCCGTGATCAGCTTCTCGGGCAGGAAACTGTGATCCTGCAGGGGCGAGAGCTTGCTGCGGATGTGGCTCTCCACCATGCCCGACGCGATCGTGACCTTGGAGGCCACCGGCGCACGCGGCGCGCGCGGCCCCGCCGGCCCGACAGGCGGCTGAGGCGGGACGAAGGCGCCCGAGGCGGCGGGGACGCGAGCGGCACCCCCGAAGGCAGGCGACGCGCCCATGCCCGCGGTGGTCTTGGAGGCGGGCGCCGAGGGAAAGGCGGGCCCTTCATCGCCTTGATACAGGATGCGCGTGGAGCCGAGCGTGATCTCGTCGCCGGTGTTGAGCACCCGCTGATCGACGCGCTCGCCGTTGATGAACGTTCCGTTGAGTGAGCCCAGATCGCGCAGGACGTAGCGTCCGTCGCGCTCGTCGATGTGGCAGTGCTCTTTCGAGACGATGCGATCCAGCACCTGGTGCGTGTTCTCGGGATGGCGACCGAGGGTGTTGTGGGGCAGCAGCTCCCGCTCCACCCGTCCCTCGGGCCCAATGATGATGATCCGCGCCATAGTGGAAGTTTCTTGGACCGCTACCGGCCTGCCCGCATGCTATCGAGTGCCCCGTTGGGAGTAAAGACGAAGCCGCACGCTCCACGTGGTGGCGCTCCAGCGGGGCGACCCGACCTCGGGCGCCTCGGCGGCCTACCCGCGTGGAGCGGTGGACGTCCGCGCGTGCCGGGCCCATATCGCGGCCTCGGGGGCGAGGACGTCCGCTCGGAGGTCTTCACGGACGCGGCCGGGCTCGCCCACCGGGTGGGCGTCGCGCTCGAAAAGACCCTGCGACCGGCGCGTTGCTACGTGGCGGCGCTGGGCACGGACGCCGAAGACCTGCCCATGACCTTCGCGCACCTGCACTTCAATCTGGTGCCGGTGCCCGAAGCGCGCGCGCGACCCAAGGACGTCCTCACCTGGTCGAACGGCATCTACGACGGAAGCCCCGAGGAGTGGCGCTCGCTCGCCGCGAGCCTCCGCCGCGCCCTCCGAGGCCGTACCGGGTACGCCTGGCAGGACGAGCCGGGTACGCGGGGCGCCCATCCGCTTGCCCCGACACCTTCGCGCTGCTAGGTTCGGCGACCCTTTTGGAGGCTCCATGGCTCGCGTAACCGTCGAAGACTGTCTGCAGCACGAAGAAAACCGCTTTGCGCTCGTGATCCTCGCGTCCCGACGCGCCCGGCAGCTGATAAAGGGTGCCCCGGCGCTGGTCGCCAGCAAGAACCGCGAGTGCGTGACGGCTCTGCGTGAGATCGCGGCTCAGAAGGTGCGCTTCTCCCGTCCCGTTCGCGAGGCGATGGAAGAGTTCATCATCGAGACGCACAACGCCGACATCCCCGGCACCTGATCTGGGCGGCCTGGCCGTCACTCTCTAGGTGAAGCGAAGCTTGTCGGTGCGATCACGCCGATAGAAGCGGCGAAGCTCTGCCGCCAGCGCGCGCATGTCCCCGCGCTCCACGAAGCGTCGCTCGAGGTGCGCGGTATAGCCCGACGCCGCCCGCGTGGCCTCGCGGTAGCGATCCCCTTCGGGCGTGCCCGGATCATCGAGGTAGGCGACGTCGCAGAAGAGTCGCTGCCGCAAGGCCCGACTGCGCTCTTTGAGCAGCCCCACGCCGTTACCCGCGAGCAAGCCGAGGGCGTACTTGTCGACCTCCGCCTGCACCTCGAGCTCGAGCTGCGTGACCGTGTGCTCATGAGAGAGACGGAACATCAGGTAGAGGAAGTGGCTGACGCCCTCCGCCACCAAGCAGAAGGACTCGAAGCGTCCGGCGCCCAGCCAATCGCCGTCGTCGGCCAGGACCTCGAGCGCCCCCGGCGCGAGGTAGAGCCCGATCGACACGTCGTCGGGCTCTTCGAGCACGAGCAACGCCTCACCCCGCTCCACTGCCTCGGCCGCGGCCTGCTGGGCGACGCGCTCATCGCACACGAAGTCCTCCACGCGATGCACGCCATCGAGGTCGTAGAGCGCCCGCAGACGCGTCTCGATCTGCGTCAGGCTCAATGCAGCGTCCGCTCACGCCCCGCGAGTTGGGGGAACACACCCGCGGCCTCGAGGCGCTGCGCCAACAGCGGAGAGCGCGTCGCGCGGTAGCGATCGAGCAGGCGCACGATGTCCTGAGGTGTGCGAAGCGCCGTCTCCTCGCGTACGTCCGCCAGGGCGCAGGCGAAGCCGTCGAAGCCGTCGGCCAGCTCGCAGAAGATCTCGGCGCTGGGCTGGCGGACGCTGCGCCCGGCCTGCTCGGCCTGTCGGTAGGCGCGGGCTCCCATGCCCACGACGTAGTCCCGGCTCACGCCGCGGCTCTCGAAATGCTCCGCGAAGAAGCCGCAGCCATGCAGCGCGCCGTCCCCAGCCTCGCGGAAGCGCCGAAAGCGCTCGTGGGGCTCTTCCGTGGCGAAGGCCTGGGCCAGGCGCGTCACCAGGGGCTCGTCGAGGCCGGCCGCCGTCAGCTGGCGGGCGAGCAGATCCAGGAGGTAGAAGCGGGCCTCCTCCGAGACATCGAGGCGCAAGCGGGAGAGCGCGCGCTCCAGGCGGTCGTGAAAATACCCTCGGGCGTCGGCATGGGCTTCGATGTGCATGGTCTCCTCGGCTTCCAGTCAGGCTTACCCTTTCAAGATAGAGGTACAGACGGCGTTCCCCAAAGAATGTTCTGACCTCGATCGAGGACCCGCGGGGTCGGAAGCCGTTGCGCCACATCAAGTGGCAGCCAGCGCCCCAGAGTGCTGAAGGAAGGGCGCCGCGGAACCCGCTCTTGCAAATCCTCGAAATCATTGACGAGTGCGTTTGCTCACGGACTCCAAAAGGCGAGCATTGACTCCTGTGCCCCACGGCTTAGGTTCCCCGAGCTTCGCTAAGCACTCACCGGGGGGGAGTGCCAAGAAAGCAGTCTGGGCTTCCCGGACATGCTCGAAAGATACCCCTCGCACTTCTCATCTTCCCGACGGTCTCAGCATTCCTGGCACCGTCACCGACCGTCACAGACACATCAGGAGTCCTAGATCATGGCTATTCGACCTCTTCACGACCGGATCCTCGTCAAGCGCGTGGACGAAGTTCAGACCACCAAGGGTGGCATCATCATCCCCGACACGGCCAAGGAGAAGCCCATCGAGGGCAAGGTCGTCGCGGTGGGCAACGGCAAGCTGCTCGACGACGGCACCCTGCGAAAGCTGGACGTCAAGAAGGGCGACGTCATCCTCTTCGGCAAGTACAGCGGCACCGAGGTCAAGCTCGACGGTGTGGAACACCTCATTCTGCGCGAGGACGATGTCCTTGGCGTGATCAGCTGAGGAGAACACCATGGCTGCAAAAGAAATCGTCTTCGACGTAAACGCACGCAACCGCATCCTGGCCGGCGTCAACGCCCTCGCCAACGCGGTCAAGGTCACGCTCGGGCCCAAGGGCCGGAACGTGGTCATCGAGAAGAGCTTCGGCGCTCCCACGATCACCAAGGACGGCGTGACCGTCGCCAAGGAGATCGAGCTCGAGAACAAGTTCGAGAACATGGGCGCCCAGATGGTGCGCGAGGTCGCCAGCAAGACCTCGGACGTGGCCGGCGACGGCACCACGACCGCCACCGTGCTCGCCCAGGCGATCTTCCGCGAGGGCTCCAAGATGGTCGCCGCGGGTCACAACCCCATGGAGATCAAGCGCGGCATCGACGCCGGCGTGGTCTACCTGCTCGACAAGCTCACCAAGCTCTCGAAGTCGACGCGCGATCCGAACGAGATCGCCCAGGTCGGCACGATCAGCGCCAACGGTGACACCACCATCGGCAAGATCATCGCCGAGGCCATGGAGAAGGTCGGCAAGGAAGGCGTGATCACCGTCGAAGAGGCCAAGGGCCTCGAGACCGAGCTCGACGTCGTCGAGGGCATGCAGTTCGATCGCGGCTACCTCTCGCCCTACTTCGTCTCCGACTCGGAGCGCATGGAGGCCGTGCTCGAGGACGCCTACATCCTGCTCTACGAGAAGAAGATCTCGAACATGAAGGATCTCCTGCCCGTGCTCGAAGCCATCGCGCGCCAGCAGAAGCCCCTCCTCATCATCGCCGAGGACATCGACGGAGAGGCCCTCGCCACCCTGGTCGTGAACAAGCTCCGTGGCACGCTGCAGACCGCCGCCGTCAAGGCGCCCGGCTTCGGCGACCGCCGCAAGGAGATGCTCAAGGACATCGCCACCCTCACGGGCGGCCAGGTCATCACCGAGGATCTCGGCATCAAGCTCGAGAACGTCACGCTCAGCGACCTTGGCCACGCCAAGCGCATCTCGATCACCAAGGACGACACCACGATCGTCGACGGTGCGGGCAAGAAGGCCGACATCACGGGCCGCATCTCCACCCTTCGCCGTCAGATCGACGACACCACCAGCGACTACGACCGTGAGAAGCTCCAGGAGCGTCTCGCGAAGCTCGCGGGCGGCGTGGCCGTGATCAAGGTCGGCGCGGCCACCGAGGTCGAGATGAAGGAGAAGAAGGCGCGCGTCGAGGACGCGCTCCACGCGACTCGCGCGGCTGTCGAGGAGGGCATCGTCCCCGGCGGCGGCGTGGCGCTGATTCGTGCCCAGAAGGGACTCGAGAAGCTCGACGTCTCGGATGAGCAGCGCGTGGGCGTCAACATCCTCTCGCGCGCCATCGAGGAGCCCCTCCGTCAGATCTCGGCCAACGCCGGGCTCGAGGGCTCCATCGTGCTGAACGAGGTCCGCAAGGGCAAGGGAGCCTTCGGCTTCAACGCCGCGACCGAGGTCTACGAGGACCTGCTCGAGGCGGGCGTCATCGACCCGACCAAGGTCGTGCGCACGGCTCTGCAGAACGCCGCTTCCGTGGCTGGGCTGATGCTCACCACCGAGGCGCTCGTGGCCGACATGCCCAAGAAGGACGACGAAGGCCACAGCCACGCGGGTGGCGGCGGCATGGACTTCTAGGCTGAGCCTCGCTTCATGCGAAGACGCCGGATCGCGCTACGCGGTCCGGCGTTTTCGTCTCTGGCCACCGTGACGCCGACGAGACGACGGAAGGATCCACCTGCGATGCCGGTGACCTGCGATGCCGGTGACCTGCGATGCCGGTGGCCTGCGATGCCGGTGACCTGCGACTAGAAGCGACCGAGCAGACGAAGCAGCGCGCCCACTCGGTCCGCCGTCGTCGTGTCGCCGGTCGCTGTGGCGTCGCCCAAGAGCGCCTCCAGGCCGCCGCGAGCCTCGGCCACGGCCCCGCGTAGCGCGCTCGCCTGGGCCTCCACGCCCTCCACCTCGCTGCGCGCCCTGAGCATGTCCGCGTAGCGATCACGCAGCGTCTGGCGCAAGCGCTCGAGTTCGGCGCGCGTCGCTTCGTCTCCACCTGCGGCCGCCGCCGTCTCGCGCGCGGCACGCTCATGGGCCAGCTCGGCGCTCAGCTTGGCGACCGTCTCCTCGAGCGCGAGTCGGGCGGAGTCTCCGTCGGACGCCGCCGTCAACCGCGCCTCGAGGCCACGGATGCGATCGTTGCGCTCCTCGAGCTGCGCGGTCAGCGAGCGCATCAAGGTCTCGTCCGCGTCGGACGGTGCGTCGCTGCCGACCGCCGTGATCTCCGCGAGCTTGCGACCGCGGGCGTCGTGTTCCTGGCGCAGCTGAGTCAACAGCCCTCGCGTCTCCTCCAGCGCGACGCGGGATGCGTCCGCACGCGAGCGCGCGAGCTCGAGCTGCGCTGCGATCTCGGCAGCGCGTTGCCGCTCCGCGCCCAGGCTACCCTCGGCGGTCGCCGCATGTGCCGCAGCCTCGTCGGCGGCCACCCGGGCAGCCTCGGCCACGTTGCGCTCCGAGTCGAGGCCGTGTTCCGCTTCGCGCAGCGCGCGTCGAAGTTCGATCTCCGTCTGTTCGAGCGCGTCGAGCCTTCCCGGCGGCTCCGAAGGTCGCGCGGCGGCTTCTTCCGCCGCCCGCACCACGGCGTCGCGTAGTCGTGCGCACTCGGCCTCGGCGCGCTGCCGGGACTCCTCGCGGCGACGCGAGCGCTGTTCCTCTTCCACCAGATCGAGCTGAAGACGCTCGACGAGCGCGTCGCGCGCGGCGCCGAATGAAGCGAGATCCGCGGCGCGGGTCGCGTGGACCTGCGAGGAGCTCGAGAGATCCGCGACGCGCAGCGTCAGCTCGTGGCGCACATCCCGAAGCTCAGCCACCTCAGCGCGCAGCGCATCGACCTGATCGAGCAGCTCGTCGATGCGGCCCCGGGACTCGACTCCCGCCGCCGCCTCTTCGTCTGCGTGGCGAAGCTGGCGCACGGACGCGCGGGCCGCCAGCGCCGCTTCGCGATCCCCGAGGCGGGCCTTGAGACCGGCGATCTCTCCGCCCAACTCGGACAGCATGGCGGCGTGGCGAAGGTCGCTCGCGAGGCTTTGCTCGGCCGCGTCGGCGGAGAGCTCGGCCACGCGTCGCGCGTGACCGCGCCGCATGCCCTCGGCGGCGTGCTCCAAGCTGCCCACGAGGGCCAGCAGACGCAGGCTCTCGCCGCGTGCGTGATCGCGCTCCTGCTCGAGCTGTTCCAACTGTCCCTGAAGCTGACGCGCGCCCGCCTCGAGCTGCTCCAGCTGCTGCTCGAGAGCCGCGAATCGGGCCTCGTTCGTTCCCTCCGACGCCGGATCGCCGTGCTCGAGAACGACCGCCATCTCGACCGCTTCCTCGGCGTCCGCGAGTCTCCGCTCGACCCGCAGCTTCGCATCGGCCGCGTCCTGGACGTCGGCGTGCGCCAACGCCAGTTGCGCCTCGGCCGCCTCCCGCATCTCCTCGACCTCGGCCAGCCGCGCTTCGAGTCCGCGGGCGCGTCCTTCGAGGGCGGCCTCGGTCAGGTGCGCCCCCTCCGCGTCCGCATGGGAGGCCCGGAGCGCGAGCCTCAGCTCGTCGGCTGCGAAGCGCGCCTGCTCCCGGCTCGCCTCGGCAGCCGCGGCTCGCAGCGCGTACTCATGCGGCGTGCTGGTCTCGGCCGTCTTCACTGCGCGCGCGGCATGAGGCTCGGCGGCGGCCGCGGACGCCCAATCGCGCAGCAGTGCGCCGCGTCGGTCGCGCTCGCGCTCCGCGTCACGCCGGAGCTGGGCGGCCCGTTGGAGCTTCTGCTCCAGGCCCGCGATCTCGTCCGCGTGGGATTCGTCCGAAGACGCACTCGACGAACCGTCCGGGGACTGCAGCCGTGGACCGACCGTGGGCAACGCCACGACGACGTAGCTCTCGAGCTCCGACAGATCGGCGCCCGCGAGCAACACCAGGTCCACGGGCGCGCGCGACGCAGCGAGGGAGTCATCGAAGGCGACACCGTCGGGAGACGCGCCCAGCTCGGCCAGGCCAGCGGCACGCAAGGCCGCGAGACCGAAGACCCGAAGCTCGGCGAAGCGCGCGGCGCACGCTTCCCTCAGCGCCGGCAGCGCGTCACGATCAGAGAGCAGGAGCGCGAGCGCGCGTGTCTGCTGCGAGGACGCCATCAGCGCCTCGAGGTCGTCCAGCGCCGCAGCCGCGGGCCAGCGGCGCACCCACCACCCGAGCGCCTCGCCATCCGGCGGCACGTCCCCCACCGTCAACGTGGCGGCGGCACCTTCGAGATAGGCCAGGCCGGGCCCACCGGCGCCGAGCGCCCAATGCACGCGCTTGCCCTCCACCAAGGGTGCGAGATAGGCCGCGAGGGCCATCTCCACCTCCGCCTCCGAGAGCCGCGCCATGTCGTCGTTGTTCATGCCACCTCGACCCCCCACGACCGGGCGACACTATATCGGCGTCGAGGATCCACGGTCAACGTGCGCCCGGTCTCGGAAGGGTTCGGCGCACCGCCCTGCCGCTCTTCGCACAGCGAGCGCGACGCACGGCTCGATCAAGTCATGGCTCTTGACGCCTTCGCGGCTGGCCTCCACGTCGAAGCCTCGGCACGCGTGCGCGCCGTGATGAGGTTCTGCCACGGGCTGCTACAGTCTCCGCCATGAGCGCGGCGCGGAACCTGGAGCGGCGACTCGGCCGCCTGCGCCTCGGAGCTCGGACGGTCCTGGGGCTGCGCGCGCTGATGGTCGCGGCGGCCATCGCCTTCGGGACCTTCTGTCTGGCGGCGGTGGCCGTGGGCACGAGCGCAGGAGCTGCGGTGCTGTGGTCGGCGTGGGCGGCGATCGCGCTCAGCGCGCTGGTCGCGTTGTGGCTCGCGGCGCCTCCCCTGCGCGGCCTCGCGGGAGCCGGTGCGGCGCGCCTGCTCTCCGAGCGTCACCCCGCCCTCGCGATGCGCGTGCGCTCCGCCGCCGAACTCTCGACCGCGCGCGACCCCGCGTCGAAGGAGCTCGTCGACGCTCACGTCGAGGCCGCCTGGAACGATCTGAGCAAGCTGCGACCACGCAGCATGCTTCCGCTCGCGCCGCTGCTGCGCTGGGACATGCTCCTGGGCCTGGTCGCGGTGGGCCTCGGACTCTGCCTGATGCTGGCCGCCGAGCGCGCCACGCAGGGCACCTTCACGCTCCTGCACCCCGGCGCCCGCTCGACCGACGGCGTGTCGTTGGGTGTGGTCTTCGAGCGTGTGCAGCTACGCATCGCCTACCCGCACTACATGGGACGCCAGGCGGTGACGGTGGAGGCGGGCGAGACCCTCGAGCTGCCGCGCGGCACAAGCGTGAACGTACTGGCGACCGGGAGCCCCGATCTGCACGAGGCCCTCGTGCACACGCCCGAGGCGGCGCTGGCCCTGCGCGCGAAGGGCGGCGGGCGCTTCGAAGGCCGCTTCGTCATGCGCTCTGCGGGCGTGCTGTCGATCCGCGCGAGCGAAGGCGGCGGGGTGTGGGTGGAGGACGCGCGCCGCACGCGCCTCGACCTGCGGACCGACCAGACACCCGAGATCACGTTATTGAGTCCGGAAGAGGACGCCGTCGTGCCTGCCCAAGGGTTTCGCATCGCCTTCGAGGCGCACGACGACGTGGGCGTGGAACACGTCCAGGCTTGCGTGGAGCTGGCCGCTGGCGTGGTTCATCGCGAGACCGTCTGGCGCGCTGGCGCGACCCCGGCAGGCGACCGGCCGAACCAAGCCGCCGAGGGTGAGGTCGACTTCGACCTCGGCGCCCTCGCGACCCAGCCGGGAGACGTGCTCTCGGTCTGGCTCGAGGCCTGGGACGCCGACGACGTCTCGGGGCCGCACCACGTGCGCACGGCGCCGCGACACGTCACCCTCGAGTCATCCCATTCGCGACGCGAGGCCGCCATCGCCTCGCTCTCGGCGCTGCGCACGCGCCTCACGTTGCACCTGGCGGATCGCCTGGAGGCCAGCGGCGAGGCCACCTACGACGATCTCGGCGAGCACCTGCTCGACCTGGCCGACGCGCTGTCCCGAGCCACGAGTCCGGGCGCGTCGGAGACCTCGCTCTTGCACTCGCTCTCGAGTCATCTGGCGACGCTGGGGCGCAGTGAGGTCAGCGCCCATGGCACCCGCGCCCTCGCTCGCGCCCACGACCGCGCACGGGTGGGCGTGGAGGACGACCTGTTGAGCCTGGACGACCTGCTCACGGGCGCGAAGCTGGCGGACGCGGCCGAGTTGGCGCGCGAGCTCGACGAACTTCGGCGCGAGATGGTCGCGTTGGTGGCTCAGCTCCGCAGCGCACCAGACGAGGCGACGCGTCGCGCCCTTCTGGCCGCGCTGGGACGCGCTCGCGCACGCCTGCAAGAGCTGAGCGCTCGCCTGGCCGCGCGCATGGGTCCCGGCTCCGGCGAGTTCCTCAACCGCGGCGAAGCGCGCACGGGACCGAGCGAGGACGCTTTGGCGGAGCTCGAACGCGCGATCCGAGACGGGGATCTCGACGCCATGGACCGCAGCCTCGTCCACTTCGAAGCCCGCATCGACGTGCTCTCGCGCGCGCTCGGCGGCGCGGAGCAAGCCTTCGGCGAGGGACACTTCGGCCCACGACAGGCGGCGCTGGCCGAGGCCATGGACCGTCTCTCGGGGCTCGAGGCCGAGCAACGAAGCATCTCCGCCGCGGCGGACCGCGTGCGTCGGCAAGCGGCCGAGCGCGCGCTCTCCGAAGGCGCACGGGGTGAGCTCCATCCGGCGCTGGTCGACAAGGCACGCCAGGCGCGCGAAGCGCTGGCGCACGTGCCACGGGAGGGCATGGCCCCAAGTGAGCGGAGACGTCTGGAGCGCGCGCTCACGCAGCTGCGCGACACGGAAGACGCCTTGCGCGCAGGCGATTTGGCCCAGGCTCGCGAGCAGGCGCGAGCGACCCGAGGCAGCGCCGAGGCCCTGGCCCGAGACCTCGAACTCTCCGAGTTGATGGGCGTCGCGGCTTCGCCCGCGACCGGGGAACGCGCGCGCGCGGGTCGACAGGCCGAGACGCAGCTGGGCGAACTCTCCACGGCCATCGACCGCGCCATCCCGGACCTGCGTCATCACCTCGACGACGAGATGCGCGGCCAGCTGCGCGAGACCGGGACGCGTCAAGGACGAGCGGCCGTGGCGGCGGGCACGCTCTCGGAGCTCTTCCAGAGCAGCCCGGACGGTCGGCCGCTGTCGACCATGGGTCAGGGACAGGTCGACCACGCGCTCGAACAGATGCGCAGCGCCGAGCGCGCCTTCGGCAGACCGGATCCGGTCGAGGCGGGCGAGCGCAGCGCCCAAGCCGCGGCGACACTCTCGAGCTTGAGGCAAGAGCTCGAGCGCGAGCAGCGCGATCCCTCCGAGTCCTCGGGCCAGCGCTCCGCCGAGCGCGTGCGCATCCATGGGCGCGATGAAGCGGGCGGTCCCTCCGAGCGCCGACGTCGCGCCATGGGCGCGCTGCGCGAGAGCTCTCCGCCAGGCTACGAAGAGGCTCTGCGCCACTACTACGAAGGTCTGCTGCGATGAGGCACGCATTCCACATCCTCGTCTGTGCCCTCGTCTGCACCCTCGCGCAGGGGACGCCCGCTCGCGCGCAGACGCGGGACGCCCTCGACGCCAGCCTGGTCGAGGCACGACGCGCTCTCGACGCGCTGGACGTGGAGCGCGCGGCCCAGGTGCTCGAGTCACTGGTCGCTACTCACGGAGACGACCCGACCGTGCTGGCCGAGCTGGGTCAGCTGCGGCTGCATCAAGGACGCTACGCCGGCGCCGTGGCCGCGCTCACGCGTTCACTCGAGCGCATGCCGGCGGGACCGGCGCGAGACTGGCGGCCTGCCACGCTCGAGCTGGCGCAGGCCACGCGCGACGCCACGGCCGACTTCCTCGAAGCGCGCTCGACCGACGGTCGCTACGTCGTGCGCTACCCGCCGGGACAGGCCGTGCTCGCGCCCTACGCCCTCGACACCCTGCGTCGGGCCGACGAAGCGCTCACGCGGGAACTCGGAGGCCGCACACCCCGACCTCTGCGCCTCGAGATCTACGCCTCGCCCATGGAGCTGGCGCGTGTCTCGCCGCTGACCGTCGCGCAGATCGAGACGACCGGCACGATCGCGCTGTCCAAATGGGACAGGTTGATGCTCACGTCGCCTCAGGCCCTGGTGCGTGGCTATCCGTGGCGAGACACCATCACGCACGAGCTGACCCATCTCTTGTTGACGAGAGCCACCGGGAACCAGGCTCCGGTGTGGCTGCAGGAGGGCGTCGCGAAGCTGCTCGAGCGCAGCTGGCGAGAGCCGCTGGCGAGCGCGACCCTCGATCCGGCGAGCCGTGAACTGCTGCGCACGGCAGTGCGCGACGGGGAGCTCATCCCCTTCTCGCGCATGCACCCTTCTATCGCGCTCTTGCCCTCGCAAGAGCGCGCGGCCTTGGCCTTCGCCGAGGTGACGAGCTTCGTCGGCAGGTATCGTGCGCGACTCGGTCCGGGCAGTCTGCGCGCGCTCGAGGCGCGACTGCGCGCCGGAGAGGACGCACGCGCCGCCATGGCGGCCGGCAGTGGCTCGAGCTTCGCCCAGCTCAAGGCGGAGTGGAGGGCCTCCATCGCCCAGGCGCAGGGCCCCGAGGCCGCCACCTCGCCGGGCTTCATCCCCCTGCGTTTCCGTCACGGCGACGCCCAGGAGGGCGACACGCAGGAGGTCCTCGACACCGAGGCGAGGCGCCGGGTGCGCCTGGGCGACCTGCTGCGCGACGCCGGGCGAGCGCGGGCCTCCCAGGTGGAGTACGAGGCCGCCCTGACGGCCGCGCCCCAGGATCCCAGCGTGGCCTGGCGTGTCGCGCGGGCAGCCCTCGCCGCAGGTGCCGCCGACCGTGCCCAGGCGCTGCTCCAGGGCATGGCCACGCGTGCGCCGGAATTCGAGCCCGTGCGCGCCTGGCTGGCCGAGGCCTATCGCGCGCAGGCGAATCTGGGCGCAGCCGCGCGCGAGGCCCGCGCGGCCATCGGCCTGAACCCCTTCGACCCCATGCCGCATTGCGTGCTGGGGGAGGCAGGCGAGGACGAGGCGGAGCGCAGCCGCGAAGGTCAGTTCTGCAGCGCTCTGCGCTGAGGCTCACGAAAGAATATTGCCCCTCGTGCCTGCCCACGGTCGCAAACCCCTGGCGAGCGGGTCAACTCCGCGATAGTACGAGGAAAGGCGGCCCACCGCGTCGCCGACGCAGCCAGCCATGACCACCAGCCACAGCGCGCCCCTGGACCCGCGAGCCAACTTCGACGCGACGTCGGAGACCGGCGTTCCTGTATCTGACGTGACACGCGTGGAGCGCCTGGCCGAAGCGCGACGCGCCATCATACAGGCTCTGGGACAGCGCATCGTCGGCCAGCACGAGGTGATCGACCTGCTGCTGACTTGCCTGTTCGCGGGCGGACACGCGCTCTTCGTGGGCGTCCCGGGCCTGGCCAAGACCCTGCTCATCCAGAGCCTGGCCGAGGTGCTCTCCCTCGACTTCCAGCGCATTCAGTTCACGCCCGATCTGATGCCCTCGGACATCGTCGGCACGGAGATCCTGGAGGAGGATCCGGAGACCGGACGTCGCCGCTTCCGCTTCGCGCGAGGACCCATCTTCACCCAGATCCTGCTGGCGGACGAGATCAACCGCACGCCTCCCAAGACCCAGGCCGCGTTGCTGCAAGCCATGGCCGAGCGTCGCGTCACCGCCGCCGGGCGCACCCTGCCCCTGGGCGATCCCTACTTCGTCTTCGCCACCCAGAACCCGATCGAGCAGGAGGGCACCTACCCGCTGCCCGAGGCCCAGCTCGACCGCTTCCTGTTCGAGATCAAGGTCGACTACCCGTCGGCGATCGAAGAGGCGGAGATCGTGGCGCGCACGACCAGCCCGAGCACGGCGGCGCCCGAGCCGGTGATCAGCACGGAGGAGCTGCGGGAGCTGCTGGCGTTGGTTCCGCGCATGCCTGCGGCGCCCCACGTCGTCGCCCACGCCGTGGCCCTGGCGCGCGCGACGCGACCGGCCTCGCCCGAGGCTCCCTCCATCGTTCGACGCTACGTCGACTTCGGCGCCGGCCCTCGAGCCAGCCAAGGGCTCATCCTGGGCGGGAAGGCGCGGGCCGCACTGCGCGGCCGCTTCGCGGTCGAGGTGGAGGACGTGCGGGCGCTGGCGCCGGCCATCTTGCGTCACCGCATCGTGCCCAACTTCCGAGCTGGCGCAGACGGCGTGACCGCGGACGAGGTCGTGCGCGGCGTGCTCGCCAGCGTCACCGTCGACCCGTGAGCGAACCGCTGCTGACGCCGGAGCTCCTGCCGCGGCTGGCGGCGCTCAAGGCTCAGGCGAGCCAGGTCGCCGACGGACTCTGGGGCGGCACGCATCGCAGCGCACGACACGGCGCCAGCGTGGTCTTCGTCGACCGCCGCCCCTACAGCCCCGGAGACGACCCACGCCTGCTCGACTGGCGGGCGCTCGCACGCACGGATCGGCCCAGCATCAAGCGCTTCGAGGAAGAGGCGGAGCTCGAGGTCCACCTGTTGCTCGACCGCTCGGCCTCCATGGGCTTCAGCCACGCTGGACGACCGACCAAGCTCGAGCACGCCGCGCTGCTCTTGAGCGCGCTGACTTTCGTGGTCGCGCGCCAGCGGGATCGCGTCGGCCTCGCCTTCGTCGATCACAAGCTCGAGCCCGTCGCCCCCGCGCGTTCGCAGCCAGGCCACGCCGCGACCGTGCTCGAACTGCTCGCGACCGTGTCACCGCGCGAGGGAGGTACGGATCTGGCGCGAGCGCTGAGCGAATTCGCGGAGATGAAGCGGCGGCGCTCCCTGGTCGTGCTGGCCACGGATCTGCTCGACCCCCAAGGCATCCCGGCCGAGGCCTTCCGCGTCCTGCGCGCGCGGGGGCACGAACTCAAGCTCCTCCACGTCGCCGACCCCGCGGAGCTCGACTTCCCCTTCCGGGAGCCGGCACGCTTTCGTGGGCTCGAGGGCGAGGGTGAGGTGATCGCGGATCCGCTCCAGATCGCGGAAGCCTACGCCGTCGAGCTCGCGCGCTTCCTCGGCGAGGCCCGCCACCTGGCCCTCGACGCAAACGCCGCCTACGCGCTGGCACGCAGCGACGCGCGTCCCGAGCAGACGTTGAGCGAGCTGCTGGCCCCGAGCCCGCGCGCACGCACCGGACGGCGCGCATGGGCCTGACCGAACCCCTCGCCCTGTTCGGGCTGCTGGGCGTGGCGTTGCCGATCCTGGCTCACCTGATCCGGCAGAAGCGGCTCGTGGTGCAGCCCTTCCCTGGCGTCGCGCTGCTGATGCGAGTGATGGCCGCGCGTCGGCGACGCGTGGCCATGAAGGACAACCTGCTCCTGGCCTTGCGCATCGCCGCCATCGTCGCGCTCGCCCTGGCGCTCGCGGGTCCCCGTCTGCGCATGAACGATGCGCGCATCCAGGGCGCTCGAGACCTGGCCATCATCCTCGACGACTCCATGTCGATGGGCCGCGAGGGGGGAGCGCCCCTGACGCGCGCGCTGGCCGCGGCGCGCAGCCGCCTGGGAACGCTGGCCGAGGGATCGACCGCCACCGTCGTGCTGGCGGGTACGCCGGCCCGCGTGCTCTTCGACGCCAACACCTCCGCCAGCGAAGCCGCCGCCGGTCTGATCAGCGCGCCTCGCTCGACGACGCGGGGCACGAGCCTCACGGCTGCCTTCGAGCTGGCGCGGCGGGAACTCGGTCGCGGGCGCCACGCCGATCGACAGCTGCTCGTGCTCTCGGACTTCAATCGTGAGAGTCGCGCGGACGACGTGCCCTGGGACAACGCGCACCTGCCGGTCGAGTTCACGAACGTCGCGCCCGGCGCGCCACCCAACAACCGTCGCCTCACGAGCGTGGATGTGTCGCCGGGTGCCACGGGCGAGCCGTTGTCACTACGCGTGGAGGCCCACGGTCTCACCGAGGACACCCCCGTCTCCCTCGACGTGGACGGACGGAGCGTCGCCCACGGCGTGCTCACGGCCGGTCCTGGCGCACGCAGCGCCGTCTTGAGCTTCCTTCCTCCGGCGGGGGACATGGTCGCGGCGCGCCTGCACTTCGAGACCACGGACGCCGTGCCCGAAGACGACACCTGGCCGCTCTGGCTGCGTCGCCAAGGAGGAGCCGCGATCCTGATCGTGGACGGCTCGCCCGATCCCACCGGCCAGCGCGGAGAGGCGACCTTCCTCGCGCGGGCGCTCACCGCGGGGGAGTCCCTGGGGGCACCCCACTTCCGCGTCGTGGACGAGGCTGCCCTGAGCACGGTCTCGCCGGGCTCCTACGAAGCGGTCTTTCTCGCGGGTGCCCTGCCGAGTCCCGGCGCCGTCGCGGCCCTGGAGCACTTCGTCACCGCGGGCGGTGGCCTCTGGGTCGCGCCAGGCCCGAACCTGCGGGCCCGCGCCTTCGACCGCCGGCTGGGATCGCTGCTGCCGGCCCATCTCGCGCCCGCCCGGCCGACACCGGACGACGCACACGTGCAGCTGGGTGAGGGCGCCGCCGGCCTGCGCGAGGCCGATTTCGCGGGGGTTCAGCTGGGGCGACATCTGCCTCTGGAGGAGCTCGCTCCCGACGCGCGCGTGTGGCTCAGCCTCTCCGGCGAGGGGCCGCTGTTGGTCGAAGGTCGACACGGTGGCGGGCGCGTCGCGCTCCTCGGCACCAGCGTCGGAGACCGCCTCGGGGACCTTCCCTATCAACCCGGATACTTGCCCCTGGTGCTGAAGCTGAGCGAACGCTTGGCCCGCCGGGGCACGAATGTCACCGACGCCATCGTGGCGGGGACGCCTGCCCGGCTGGGAGCCGACAGCTCCGAGGATGCCCGGGAGGTGGAGCTGCCGAGCGGCGGCGTCGAGCCCCTGCCGCGCGACGGCGTGTTCACCCACACGGCGTCCGTGGGCCTGTACCGGGTGCGCAGTGAGGGCGTCGAGCTGCCGCGCCTGAGCTTCGCGGTCGTGGCTCCCTCAGAGGAGGGCGACCTCGACCCCGCGCCCATGCCCCCGGCGCTTCGCCGGGACCCCGTCGCGCACGACACGGGGCGGGCCCCGGCCCAACCCCTGGCGCCGTGGCTCTACTTGTTGGCTGGCGTGCTGGTGTTGCTGGAGGGGATCCTGCGAGCCTCCCGCTCTTCCGGCTCGTTGGTGCGCAGCGCGCGCTGAGCGGCGCGGCCGTTCAGGGGGAACGCCCCGGTGTCACGAGGGCTCGTCAGCATTCCGCGCCGGAGCATCTGGTAGCGGGAGCCGGGGTGCCAGAAGAGGAAGCCGTCGGCCTGGCCCAGGCGTGCGCCACGGATCTGCTCCGCGATGAACTCCGGCCCGTAGTGGTCGCTGCCTTGCTCGAAGGCCTGCAAGAAAGGCCGGATCACGGCGCGCGGCCCGAGGCGCTCGCGCAACGTGCTCACCCCTTCCCGCACCAGACCGAAGGCGCGGCGCTCCGAACCCCGACCCCAGGTGCGCATGGAGTTCATGTAGAGCATGGGCGTGTAGACCTCGACGTAGGGCGCGAAGGCCTCCAGATCCTGACCGAGGCCATCGCTGTCGCCCGTGCGGAAGGCGGTCAGCCCGAACACGTCCACGCCCAGAGGCACATGGATGGCCGCGTCCACCTGACGCAACAGGTCGACCAGCACCTCGGGTCGCGTGCGCTCGTCCTGGGCGGGGAAGCGCGCGTAGACCGTGCCGTCGTCGACCGGGAAGCGAACGTAGTCGAGCTGCACCTCGTCGAAGCCGAAGGACGCCGCCTCGCGAGCGAGCTGCACGACGAGCTGCTGGTTCTCGGCGTTGTAGGGATCGAGCCAGGTGCCCCCCGTGCCCCACGAGACCCAGGAAGTGCCGCGACGCACGTGCACGATCGCGCGCTCGGGAACGCGAAGCGGAAGCTGGGGATCGGCGAAGCAGACGACGCGGGCGATGGTGTAGAGGCCCGCCTGCTTCAAGCCGGCGACCAGGGCGCGAGGATCGCCCAGGTAGTTTCGGATCTGAGGCTGGAGGACGGAGATCTGCGTATCATAGGTGACGCGACCCGCCCCATCCTTGAGGTCGATGACGACGGCGTCCAGGTTCGCCGACTTCACGGCCCGTATCAGACCGTCGAGATGCTTGACCCGGACATACGGTCCGGAGGCGTAGAATCCGCGTGCCTGTTGGCCCTGCACCGTGATCGGATCGAAATAGGGATCCACCGGGGGCGTGCCTTCCCGGCGGAGTTCCTCGGCTCCCCTCGCGCGACCGTTAGGCGGCGTGTCCGCTCTCCCCGACCGGGAGAAGAAGACGCAGCTCAGTGCGAGCGAGAGGAGGATGCATGCGCGACGTCGTCCCATGGTCCTGACCTCAATGGTTCAGGATGCAACCACTCGGGCAAGGAATCAAAAAAGCGACACGTTTTTGCAGGGGACCTCACCCTTTGGGGTGAAAGGCCGCCTCGACCACGCGCTCCACGCCACCGAAGTCCGGAAACGTCGAAAGCTCGGCGAAGCCGGCGGTGGCCTCGAAGTGGGCGCTCACCCACGACGCCTGGCCCTGGCCCACCTCCATCAACAGGCGCGCTCCCAACGCCAGGAAGGGAGGTAGCTCGTGCGCCAGGCGTCGGTAGAAGGCGAGCCCGCCCTCCCCGGCCACCAGCGCCATCGTGGGTTCGTGCTGAGCGACTTCGGGCATCAAGGACGGCAGCTCCTCCTCCGAGATGTAGGGAGGATTCACCACCACGAGCGCATAGGCCGCGCCGGTCGGGAGGGGCGCGCACAGATCCCCTTCGAAGAAGCGCATGCGCGCGGCGACACCCAGCGCTTCGGCGTTTCGCCGGGCCACGGCCAGGGCGTCGGCGGAGAGGTCGGTCACGTCGACCGCACATCCGGGACGCTCTGCCGCCAGGGTGATGCCGATCGCGCCGCTGCCCGTGCACAGATCGAGCACCCGGGCCTGGCTGTCCGCCGGCAGGATCGTGAGCGCGCGGTCGACGACGGTCTCCGTGTCCGATCGAGGCACGAGCACCGCGGGGCTGACCCGGAAGTCGCGGCCGTAGAAGCCGCGCCGGCCGAGGATGTAGGCCACGGGCTCGCGTTGCCGGCGACGCCCCACCAAGACGCGGAAGCGCGCGAGCTCGGCGGGCGCCAGCGGACGCTCGAGGTCCATGTACAGCTGCACGCGGCTCAGCCCGAGCACCTCCGCCAGCATCAACTCGGCGTCGAGCCTGGGGCTCTCGACCCCGCGCTTCGCGAAATCGGCCTGCGCCCACGCGAGCAACTTGCGGTTGGTCCAGCTATCGGCCACGCCAGCGCATAGCGGAGGCCAGGCCACGAAGCAACGCCGAGGCCGTCGCGGACGCACCCGAGCGAGCCGCGATTTCGCCCCGAGCGACGCCACCGGCGGGCGGTGCGAGGCGAAGATTCGCCCTTCGAGCCTCGCACCACCCTTGTTTGAGCGAGCGCTTGCCCATAACTTCAAGGCTTCCGGTCGCGGGGAAACACAGATGGCGAAGCTCGGGTCACTCTCTCTTTGGGCGGGGGCGCTGCTGACGGCGCTCTTGCTCGGATCATGCACGACACCCTTCGACTCGACGCGGGTCGTGCCCGTCCGCGGCACCCTGGGCGAAGAGATCTATCGCGTGGTCTGCCAACGCATGGCCTCGAGCGAGCTACCGAACGACGTGTCCGGCATCGAGACGCGCGAGCTGTGCGCGGGCCGAACGGGCCCGGAGAGCGCGCCCACGCCGCGCCTCGCCGCCCTCGCCGCGCGCCGTGACCGCCTGGTCCGCGCCCTCGATCGCACGCTGCCCGCGGATCTCGAGGACGACCTCGACAGCTTCATGCTGAAGCTCGTGCCCTTCTACGATCCGCCCGACGAGCTGCTCCCGCAGCAGACGCGCGCCGTGGCGAACCTGCTCTCGCGCATCCTCGACGATCCGGCCGCCCTCGACGCCATGGCGCGCGTGTCCTCGCGCGAAGGCTATCGCCCGCTGCGGCTCGCGCTGGGCGTGACGCGCCCCCTGCTGGCGTATCCGGAGCTCCCGAGCTTCATCACCAAGGCGCTGTCGACGATCGAGGCCAGCGGCTCGGCGGGCGCCGAGTGGGAGGACCTGGTGCGAGCCGTCGCGCTGGAGATGGCCTCGGCAGAACCCGAAGCCGCGGACGCGGGGCCGGGCACGCTCCAGGTCGCGCGTGACCTCTTCTTCACCCAGGATTCGGCCTTCGGCTCCGGAGCCGCCCACTTCGTGGCGCTACGCGACGACCGCGGCCTCGTCCTTCCCACCGGCCCACGGGTCGCCGCGCCCTTCGTCGATCTCGACGCGGACGGCTACGCCGACGTCGACCTGCGCGGACGCTTCATCGACGCCAGCGGCACCATCTTGGCCACGCCCACGCCCTTCGCCTTGCTCGGGGAGACCGCCACGCGCCGCGATCCCGCGGGACGTGCGCTACGCGCCGACGGCTCACCCCTCTACGCCTACCTCGACGTGAACCAGACGCTGCTCGGCGGCATCACGCGCGAAGCCAGCCCCTGGTTGCACGCGGACACGCCCGTGGCCCTCGACGTGGCTTACGGCCTGCCCGCCTTGCTCGGTCCGGAGAGCACCCGCAGCGAACACTTCGCCGCCTTCACCCACACCTACCCGAGCTACGACCTCTCCCAGAGCCCGCTGCTCGACCTCACCCACGCCGTGGGCATGACCTTGGCGCAGCCGTCGACGAGCGACCTCTTGGCGCTGCTGGACACGGAACTGCGCGACCATCCCGAGGACGTCGCCGCGAGCATCGACGCCGGCTTGCTCGGTGACGCCCTGGGCGACGCCCATCCAGAGGCCGTGCTGCCCGCGGACTCCGAGTTCTGGGACGACTTCATCCAGGTCGGCCAGGGCATCGCGCAGGAGCCGGGCATGCTCGAGGCGCTGCTGCGCGCCTTCGCCGATCCGCGCACGGCCCGCCTGGGCCAGATCTACGCCGAGATGATGCGCCACCGCGACATCGTCGACTACGACCACTCGAACATGAACCGAGTGCTGACGGATCAGGACTGGACCGATCCTGTCGATCGCACTCGCCCCGACGTCGCGGGCAACCGCAGCCTCTTCCTGCGCACCGTCGCCATCATCCACGACCTCAACCACGCGCGCATCTGCAACAAGGAGGGGGCGCGCCTGGTCATGTCGCTGCCGATCATCGGCGACGTGACCGTGCCCTTCCTCTCCTATCACGAGTGTGAGCTGCTCGAGATCGACGACGTGGCCAAGGAGTACGCCCGGGCGATCATCGGGCGCTCGCACATCGTGCTCAAGAGCGCGCTCTTGAACGAGATCCTGCGCCTCGGTGGCCTGGTCGGGCTCGGCGCGGACCAGGTGCTCGAGAGTCAGTCGGGCATCACGGGGCTCACGACCCACCCCACACCCCAAGCCTTGAATCGCCTGGTCTTCGCGCCGCGCACGCCCTTCTTGACCAGCTTGATCGACCCGCCACGCACGCGCGACGGACAGGTGGTGGAGACCCGCCACGACCCCGTCATCTTCGCCTGGGAGCGCAAGTTCCGCTTCTGCGGCGAGGAGCTGGTCACCCCCGGCGCACCCTGCACGGCCGGCGTGACGGCGCAGGAGGTGACCTTCTACGAGGCCATGGCGCCGCTGATCCGGGCCTTCGACGATTACGACCGCGGCACGGAGGGGCGCTACCTCTTCAGCGAGCTCATCAGCGCCCTGAACCTGCATTTCCCTTCGCATGACAGCGACTGGACGCAGGAGCGCGATTCCTCGGCGCCCGCCTTCGCGCACCAGGACGGCGTCGTGCGCTACGAGCCCATCCTGTCGGCGCTCTTCGCCGGCTGCCTCGACGACGCCTCCGGACGCTGTCGCCCCGATCACGTGGGACAGCTGCTCACCCGCACGGCCCAGCTCCTGCGCTCGCTCGAGTCGATCGAGGTGCGCCCAGGCGTCGACGGCCTGAGCGTGATGGCCTCGGCCACGGAGGAGCTGCTCGACCCGACGAAGAATCCGAGCCTCGCGGATCGCAGGGGCGCGACGCATACGCGCACGAATGGTGGCAGCCGCAGCCCCAATATCACGCCCATCTACCTGCTGCTCGACAGCCTCTCGGGCATGGACCGCGCGTGGGCCGCCGCGCCCGACCGCCACACGCGCTGGCTCTCGGCCCGAAGCGCGATGGTGGATCAGATGCTGACGGCGACGCACGTCTCCGGCAGCTATCGCTTCCAGAACGCGCGCATGCTCGCCGCCCTGCGCATCCTCCTGCCCTTCCTCGAGCAGCGCATCGCGGCGCATCGTGACGCGCGTGACTTGGAAGCCTGGTCGGCGAGCCTGGACGACCGGCTCGAAGCGTCCCTGGGCTCGGCCGTGGGCTCCGCGAGTTTCCGCTTCCTCGACGCCATCCAACGGGATCCCGAGGCCAAGGACGCGCTCTCGAACCTGGCCTCCTATCTGGTGGACGAGGCCGCGAGCAACGACAACTTCCGCACGTCGCTGGTCGCGGGCGCCGATCTGATGCAGGTGCTCGGGGACGACGTCGACATGGTGCCGCTGCTGCACGCCCTGGCGCCCGGCCTGGCCACGGGCACGGACGAAGCGGTCGCGGGGGGTCCGGCGCCGGAGGTGCGCGGCGCGGCCCTGGATCGCACGCTGGATCTGCTGCGCGCCGTCGACCGCGTCGACGAACACCACACGCTCTCACGAGTGCTTCAGAACCTCGTCTCCTTGCCTGACGACTCCAGCGAAGAGACACCCCTGGAGGTGATGATCGACGTCGCCGCCGAAGTGAACCGCGCCGAGCCTGGTCTGAGCGGACCGCTCTCCGCCGAGGACGGCGCCGACGTGCTCGGGGTCACGCACGACTTCTTCACCTCGGAGGATCGCGGCCTCGAGCGCATCTACCGTGTGATCCAGAACCGCGAGCTCGCACCCTGATGCGGCGCCACGACGCCGCCTCGGGCGGCCGCATCCTCCTGGCGCTCGTCTTCTCGGGTCTCGCGACGCTCACGTCGCCGAGCCTCGCCCACGCCGGTGGCCTGTACCTGACGGATCGTGGCGTGCGCCCCATGGGCCGGGGCTTCGCCTTCACCGCCGGCGCCGACGACCCGGGGGCGATCTGGTACAACCCCGCCGCCCTCACCGGCCAGGGTCGTCAGCTGCTCTTCGACGCCAGCATGACCTTCTTCCGCGCCAGCTACGCGCGCGTGGACGCCGGTGGCAACCAGCTGACCAGTGTCTCGCCCAGCGCTGCGCCCATCCCGATCCCCATGATCGGCTACGTGGACGACCTGGGACGCGACGACTTCGCCTTCGGCGTCGGCATCCTCGCGCCCAACTCCGTGCTCTTGAAGTGGCCGAACGGCGTCGACGCCAGCGGTCACGACTGCGATCCGACCGAGCCGGGCTGCGAGGCCGCGCCGCAGCGCTACTCGCTCTACAACATGGACGGCTCCGCGCTGCTGCACATCGTGGCGGGCGTGGCCTACCAACCCGTACCTTGGCTCTCCATCGGCGGCGGCCTGCAGCTGATGGTCGGTAGCTTCCAATCCGAGGTCGCGCTCAGCGCGTGTGACCGATTCATCTGCACGCAGCCCGAGAACCCGGAGTGGGACGCGGTGGCGCGCATCCGCTTGAGCCCGGTCGTGGAGCCCGGTCTGCAGTTCGGTGTGCTGGCGAAGTTGGAGCACGTGCGCATCGGCGCGTCCGTGTTGTATTGGCCCCACGCCATCCGCGGTGACGCGCAGATCGACGTGCGCCTGCCCAGCGCGCCCCTCTTCGACGGCGCCCGCCTCGACGGCAATCGCGCCTACGTCCGCCTCGACTTCCCGCTGACCCTGCGCGCCGGCGTGGAGGTTCGTCCCGTGGACTCCGTGCGCATCGAAGGGGACGTGAGCTTCGAGGGCTGGAGCTCGCAGCACGCCGTCACCATCCGGCCCGAGAACGTCTGGATCCGCGACGCCATCGCCATCGGCGACTATCAGGTGGGCGAGGTGAGCATCTCGCGCGAGATGCGCAACGTGCTCACCGTGGGCCTCGGGGTGGAGGCCGATGTGCGCTCGAACAAAGCGCTCAGCCTGCGCGGCGGGCTCTCCTACAGCAATTCGAGCTTCGACTCGGCGCACCTGACGGCGCTCACCCTCGACTCGAACAAGCTCAGCGTCGGCCTCGGCGCCAGCGTGCGCATCGGCGACGCGGTCTTCCTCGACATCTCCTACGCGCACGTCTTCATGAACAACCTGGTGGTCACGGACAGCGCGGTGCAGCAGGCGAACCCGATCCGCCCACCCGCCACGGGCACGGAGCCGACCACGGGCCCCGTCTACGTGGGCAACGGCCGCTATGCCATGGAGGCCGACATGGTCGGTCTGGGCGTGCGCTGGACGGGTCGCCCTCCGGCTTCGGCGGAGACAGAGACGAGCGCCACGGAGACGAGCGAGAGCGCAGAGGCCGACGACGAAGACGAGGCGAGGAACGCGCAAGCGCCGAGCGACGACGACGTCCCCGAGGAGACGGCGCCCTCGTCCACGACGACGCCCGAACCGGCTCCGACCCAAGGCGATGTCCCCTGGTACTACCAGGGCGGACGACGCTGAGCGTCCGCCGCGAAATAAACTGATCGCCTTCCTGCGTCGAGGCGCCCCGCTCGCAAGGCGCGAGGAGCGAGCATACCGGGGGTATGTGAGCGACGAGCAACGCAGCGAGCGGGGATGGATCGGCGCAGGAAGGCC
>Ga0210033_1001190_pt1 | contig 24285 bp, 10 predicted proteins | sample CryGeymeta201501_FD_185465 | JGI IMG/M metagenome (GOLD analysis project Ga0210033, IMG submission 185465) | Groundwater microbial communities from Crystal Geyser aquifers in Utah, USA - Crystal Geyser metaG 2015-01 (SPAdes) (version 2) | ecosystem: Environmental > Aquatic > Deep subsurface >... | reverse complement strand
CCGCCTCTGTCAGGCTCGCCGGGTTGGCCGTCCCTTTCCCGGCAATGTCAAATGCAGTCCCATGATCAACCGACGTCCGGATGATGGGCAGGCCCAGGGTCACATTCACACCTGAATCAAAGGCGATCATCTTGAGCGGGATCAGGCCCTGGTCGTGATACATGCAGACCACGGCATGGTACCGGCCGTGATAGGCCTGATAAAAAACCGTATCCGGGGGGAGAGGCCCGGTCACGTCTATCCCCTGTTCCCATGCCTGGGCCACGGCAGGGGAGATGATCTCTTGTTCTTCTCTGCCGAAGATCCCGCCCTCGCCGCCGTGGGGGTTGAGTCCGGCCACGGCGATCCTGGGATGATCAAAATCCAGGTCCCGCATCCCCTGGTCTGCCAGGCGGATCTTTTGAAGCACCCCTTCTATGGTAATCCTTGACGGGACCTCTTTCAACGGGATATGGGTAGTGACCAGGACCACGCGGATGGGCCCGCCGATCAGCATCATGGCATAATTCGTGCTCCCTGTCCTTTCGGCGAGTATTTCGGTATGGCCGGCATAGATGAAGCCCGCACGATGCAGGGCTTCCTTGTGGATGGGGGCGGTGACGATGGCATGAATATCCCCATTTTTTGCCAGTTCTATGGCACGGAACAGATATTCCACGGATGCACGGCCGGCTTTAGCGGATATCCGTCCTATGGAATATTCTCCGATCTGGATATTCGCCAGATCCATCAGCAAGGGATCAGGGGATTCGGGTGAGATGGCGCCGGGCCCGGATATGCGCTTGCATGGGTTCCTGACACCGATGAGCTCCGCCGCGGCATCGAGAACCGCGCCGCATCCGATGACCACCGGAATGCATACCGAGCAGATCTCCTTACTGGAAAGGAGAGAAAGGATGATCTCCGGCCCGATGCCGGCAGGATCGCCCATGGTGATCCCGATGACAGGCCGATAGGGTGTGGGGGCGCTCTTTTGCATACCGGTTAACCCTAACAGGAATTTAAAATGTTTGTCAATGCATGAAATGCATCCGATCACAAATAGATTGGATCTATTTTTAGTTCTCTTTAGGTTTGACAAAGACCGATTCAGTGATATAATAAAAAACTTATTAAGATAAAAACATGGCGATAAATATGCCGCAACTACTTCTACTTATGCCTATGTCCGGTATGGTGGGCTTTGTTCAAGGAGGACTCGCATGAATATGAAAAAGAGTGTTCTCGATAAGATGAACAAGAATTCCTTGATGGACCTTGCCAGGAAGATGAGCATCCCGGGCCGGAGCAGCATGACCAAGAATGCGTTGATCGAGGCCCTGCTGACCCAGGCAGAGGCTATGCCGGCCCGCGAGGCAGGTAAAGGGACAAAGAGAGCGCCTGCGTTTCGCACGGATATCGGCGTTCAGGTTCTGAATAGAGAGGAAAAAGCCGTCAAGGCCCCGGTGAACAATTCGGGGATCCGACCTAAAACGGAAACGATTCAGTATAAGATCCGAAAAGGTAAAGAAAAGCCGGTACTTCGAGCGGATCCATTCGGCCTTATAGAAAGGAAGATCGTTAGAGGGACTCAGGAGACCCTGCAGCAGGAGGTGGAGCGGGGACGGTTTGATCTTGGGTCCGATCAGGCAAGCCCTTTTCAGGAAGTCTTCGAGAGCGGGAGCCTTCCCGAGGGCTATGGGGACACCAGGATTGTCCTGCTGGTTCGAGATCCGTACTGGATCTACACCTACTGGGAGATTCAGGAGTCGGCTGTAAAGGAGGCCTTGTCCCTCCACAATCTCATGGGAGATGAGGCTCAGAAGGTTGTGCGGGTTTATTGCGGTGACGAGAGCAGCAACTACGACATCGATGTCGAGGGACTGATTAACAACTGGTATATCAACGTAGGGCGCCCCAATACGGAGTTTTTCGTGGATTACGGCCTGCGGGTTCAGGGCCGGTTCATCCCACTGGCCAGGTCCAACCGGGTCCGAACACCCCGATCAGGCATGTCCGAGGTGATAGACGATCAATGGATGACCCTGGAAGAGGAATCAAGGATGATCTATGCCCTCTCCGGCGGCTTCAGGATGGGGGAGGGGTCCCTGGGGCTCCAAGAGATGATGGAGAAGCGCCTCTGGGAAGAGATCTCGTCCGGCGCCGTCAGCAGTTTTTTCGGCAGCGGCCAGTTCCGGGAAAAGGAGCGGGAGCGGCGGTTCTGGTATCGTCTGGATGCGGAGTTGATCGTATACGGCGCAACCGATCCGGATGCCAAGGTGACCCTGCAGGGGAGGCCGGTAAAGCTCCGGGCCGACGGCACTTTTTCCGCCCGTTTTGCCTTGCCGGACGGGCAGCAGGAGATTCCTGTGACCTTCGTCTCACCTGATGAAATAGACAAAGTTACGATTACACCAAAGGTCATCCGGAATACGGGAAAATCTTAAAAAGACATTAGGTCGTACATACATCCGGCTGATTTACTTCCTGTTTTTTATCTTTAATTTTGGATCATCTCCCGAAAAGTGGGTGAAAACATAAGGGTTCAAGGGGTCAAGGATTCCAGGGGTCAAGTGAAGTGCTGAAAACATAAAGAGCCGAGGGTCTTAGGGTTACGCTTCGCGTGCCCCGCTTTTTTCTATAATTGCCGTCTGCGATGGCTACTACACTAAGGCATCTTGGGTTCAAGGGTTTTAGTGTTTTTGTTTGGAGATTTTGCTTGCGCTTAAGTATTTCACTTGAATCCTTGACCCCTTGAACCCTCGACCCCTTTTTACCCGCTAAAAGGGAGAAGAACCTTGATTTTTTATTTCTATCCTCGAGGCGCCCGTGTTTAAAGGATATTTTTGTTTATTACTGCATGCCCATCTTCCCTACGTAAGACACCCCGAACATGATGATTTTCTGGAAGAGGACTGGTTCTATGAAGCCATGACCGAGACCTATATTCCACTCCTGGAGGTCTTCGACGGCCTGGTCAAAGACGGCGTGGATTTCAGGATCACCCTCTCCTTGACTCCAACCCTGATCTCCATGATGACCGATCCCCTCCTGCAGGAGCGGTATCTTCGGCATCTGAACAAGCTGATTGAACTCTCCCAGCGTGAAGTGGAGCGTACCCGGTGGCTGCCGGAATTCCAGCCTTTGGCGCAGATGTACTTCTATCGTTTCCATAAGGCTCGGGAATTTTTTGAGCATCAATGGCAGTGCAACCTGATTTCCGCCTTCAGGAAGTTTCAGGACCTCGGCGTTCTGGAGATCATCACCTGCGCGGCGACGCACGGATTCCTTCCCCTCATGGACATATCGAGCCAGGCGGTCCGTGCCCAGATCCGGACGGCCTGCGACCACTATGACAGGCATTTCGGACGGCGTCCCAGAGGAATCTGGCTTCCGGAATGCGGATTCACCCCCGGAATCGATCAGATCCTCCACGACTCAGGGATCCGGTACTTCTTCAGCGAGGCGCACGGAATTCTTCATGCATCACCCAGGCCCAAGTACGGGGTCTTTGCCCCGATTCTGACCCCGTCGTCAGGGGTCGCCGCATTCGGGAGAGACCTGGAATCCTCCAAACAGGTCTGGAGTATGGAAGAGGGCTATCCGGGAGATTATGAGTACAGGGAGTTCTACCGGGACATCGGCTTTGATCTGGAGTACGACTATATACGCCCCTTTCTCCATGGCGACGGGAACCGGGTCAACACCGGAATCAAGTATTACCGGATTACCGGAAAGACTTCTCACAAGCTTCCCTACGATCCGCATCGCGCCATGGAGAAGGCGGCCGAGCATGCAGGGAACTTCATGTTTAATCGGGAAAGGCAGGCGGAGTTTCTTTACGATTATATCGGGAGGATGCCGGTCATTGTCTCGCCCTATGATGCCGAGCTGTTCGGGCACTGGTGGTATGAGGGGCCGGAATGGATCAACATCCTGATCCGTAAGATGGTCCATGACCAGAAGACGGTCCGCCTCATCACCCCGTCGGAATACCTCACGGAGAACCCCACCCTCCAGGTCTCCATGCCTTCCATGTCGAGCTGGGGCTATAAAGGGTATTCCGAGGTCTGGCTTGAGGGAAGCAATGACTGGATCTATCGGCATCTGCACAAGGCCTCGGAGAGAATGACCGAGATTGCCGACCGCTTCGGCAACGGCAGAGGCAACGGCCTCTTCAGGCGGGCGCTGAACCAGGCGGGGAGGGAACTTCTTCTTGCCCAGAGTTCAGACTGGGCCTTCATTATGAAAACGGGCACCATGGTGGAGTATGCCGTGAAGCGGACCCAGGAGCACCTCCTCCGTTTCGACCGCCTCTACAGGGATCTCTCCGAGAACCGGGTGGATGAGCATTACCTTTCCACGCTTGAATCCGTGGACAACATATTTCCGGATATCAATTACGAGGTCTACAGGTCTTCATATTCATGATCCCGTACGGGATGCTCCCTACGGAGTCTGAGGGAATCGCTTGATAGAGACCAGACTCATCGCGAAGTTCATGGACGGCCGGATCAGGAAAGGCTACTCGGACGATTTTCTCCTCTTGAATGAGACCTTCCATATGAGCGACACCCCGGACCAGGAAAATCAGGAAGAGATCCCCATGTCCGACCTGAAGGCCGTGTTTTTTGTTGATGATTTTGCAGGGAATCCCCAGTATGTGGAGAAGAAGCGGACGAGCCGCCTCACATACCATAACAAGATTTCCATCCGGTTTCATGACGGCGAGGAGATCATCGGGTATGCCAACGACGATTATCTTGGGTCAGATGTCATTCGGATCGTCCCTGCCGACCCCTTGAGCAACAATACCCTCATCTTTGTGGTGAGAAAGAACACAGTCTCAATTCTGCCTCTTGAAGAGTGAAAAAGCGGCCTCCGGTAGACTCATTAATAGTCATCAACCTCCGGCAAAGCCGGAGGCTTCCTATCTGCCGTGCTGGCACAGGCAGGGACGTTTGTCAGCCACTCAAAGGGGCCTATTCATAGACGGTTAAAAACACCCTCCCCGGAGTCCCCTCCTCTATGAGCCGTTGGCCCCGAGCCATAGGCCATCAAGGGAGGGGAGGCCCGCCGGCAGTTCCCTCGCCCCTTGTGGGAGAGGGTAAGGGTGAGGGGTAAGGCATTTCGGTCAACTGCATACTTCCGGAATGGCCAAACTCTAAGAGTCCCCCGGCAGAGCCGGAGGGGCGCCCTTATTTAATCAGCGGAACATCCAGCGGAAAGCCTATTTATGCCGGTTATCGGGCTTACAGGAGGAGTTGCCAGCGGGAAAACCCTGGTCACGGACTATCTGGAACGAAAGGGGATTCCGGTCATTGATGCCGACCGGATCGCAAGAGAGGTCGTCCGTGCGGGTGAGCCGGCCTATCGGGAAGTCATTCGCGCATTCGGCCCGGGGATTCTGGAGCGGGACGGGGCACTCAACCGGAAGAAGCTCGGGGCGCTGGTTTTTGATTCGCCGGACAAGCGAAAGAGGCTGGAGGCCATGATCCATCCCCGTGTCTATGAGACGGCATGGCAGGAGATCCGGCGGATACAGGCCCTTGATCCGGGCGCCCTGATCATCTTTTCTGTTCCCCTCCTTTTTGAGACCGGCCATGACAAGGAGGTGGACAAGACCGTCCTGGTCTATGCCGACGAGCCTACCCAGGTCCGGCGGCTCATGCAGCGGAACGGACTCACCGAACCCGAGGCCAGGAAAAGGGTCTCGGCCCAGATGTCCATCGAAGCGAAGAGCAAAGCCTCGGATTACGTCATCCGCAACATGGGGACGGTCGAGGAGACCTACCGTCAGGTGGATGCCATCCTGTCTGAACTCAGGTTCTAAGGGGATCTTCCGCCGTGGTTCTTCATGTTCAAGGCCGTCCGGTCATCGCTCATCCCATGTGATCCTCGGCGCCATTGAAAAGGCGACCGGTAAAGGGATTGCGAAGATCAAGTCTGAGATGGGTGTGGTCAGGCAGATCGCCATGGATCTCTTAACAAAAACATTGATAAAGGAACAAAATGGACGGAGAGTCAATAGATATTAAGCAGGCAAGACTGCAAAAGCTGAAAGAGCTTTTCCCCGAACTCTTTGCAGAGAACCAACTGGATTGGGAAAAGCTGAAGGCGGCTTTCGGAGATGATATTAATTTTGTCAATGAGAGATATGTTTTGAATTGGGCAGGCAAGTCTGATGCCTTTAAAATATTGCAGCAGTCCACCACGGCCACTCTGAAACCAGCGCCGGAGGAGTCATTCAACTTCGACACAACCGAAAACCTCTTTATTGAGGGCGAAAATCTTGAAGTTCTGAAGGCGCTTCAAAAGGCATACTACGGCAAGGTAAAGTGCATCATCATAGACCCGCCATACAATACAGGAAGCGACAGCTTTATTTACCCCGACAGATTCAGCGAGAAGAAAGAAGATTATCTTAAACGCATCGGCGATAAGGACGAAGAAGGCTTTCTGATGAAAGAGGGCCTGTTCCGCAAGAACAGCAAAGACAGCGGACACTATCACAGCAACTGGCTCAGCATGATGTATCCCCGTCTGTTCCTCGCCAAAAACCTTCTGCGCGATGACGGCGTCATCTTCGTTCACATTGACGACAACGAGGTTCATAATCTCAGATTGGTGATGAATGAGATATTTGGGGAGGAGAATTTTGTGGCTCAGTTGATTTGGAATTTAAGGAGCGGAACTCAAGCTGGACACTTTACACGTTCGCATGAATATATAGTTGTTTATACAAAAAACAAAGACTCATTAAAGTATTTCGAAGATTTAAGTGGGGGTAGCATAACCCATGGCGCTTTAAAAATAATTTCAAAAGCTAATCCAGCAAGCGAAATTACTTTTCCGGCAGGAATGGAATTTGAAGGAAAAGACGCAATATTTTCGGGAGAAATCGGAGGGAATGAAAGACAGATTCTCATTGATGATTTGATATTTAAGGATGGCAAACTCTCAAAACCTGCAAGAATAACGGCTGGCTGGGCAATGAAAAACCAAGTTCTCTCATGGCTTGCTGGCAAAGAAACTATTGATTCTAAAGGGCAGAAGGTAAAAAGGTTCTATTTTAATTCCTCAGGCATTTTATGGTATGAAAAAGAAAGAGGAACAATTCATCCGAAGACAGTTTTGCCTGACGCTGTTGGTAATACAAAAAAAGGAAGCGATGAAATAATTGAAATTTTTGGAAATAAAATATTTGATTTTCCTAAGCCAAGCAGTTTACCAAAGTTTTTAATAGAAACTTGTTCAAATAAATCCGATGATATAATTCTTGACTTCTTTGGAGGCTCAGGAACTACAGCCCACGCTGTTTTAGAACTCAACAAAGAGGACGACGGAAACCGCAAATTTATTTTAGTGCAAATGTCTGAACAATGCGATCAAAACAGCGAGGCTTTTAAAGCAGGATACAAAACCATAGCCGACATAGCTAAGGAACGTATCCGCAGGGTGATTCAGAGGATCGAAAAAGAGAAAGCAGAGAAGCCTGATTTGTTTGAGGTTGGCAAGCTGGATTTAGGTTTCAAAGTCTTTAAGCTTTCGCCATCCAGTTTCAAAATCTGGAGAAGCAGTGAAATAGACAGCGCTGAAAAATTAGTAGAGCAGTTGGACGCTTTCACCGATCCCATCCGGCCCGGAGCCGAAAAGCAAAATATGCTCTATGAACTTATGCTCAAGGCTGGCCGCGAACTCACAAGCCCTATTCAGTACGTCATGGTTCGACAAGCTCACCATGACATTTCAGCGGACAATGTCACCCTGAGCTCGTCGAAGGGTGATATTGCAAAAGGGGCTACCGGTGTCGGCTATTACAGCATCAACAACAACGAACTCATCATTGCCTTAGATGCAATGAATGAAAAATTGATAGACCAAATCATCGCCGCCAAACCGCAAAAGGTCATCACTCTCGACAGCCTATTCACCGGCAACGACCAACTCAAAACAAATACTGTCCTACAAATGCGGGATGCGAGGGTAGATTTTAAGACGATATGAGATGTGGACATATAATATTATCGTCTTTTCTAAGGAGGGGGCATGGCAAAAAAAGATTTAATTTCGATTGGCAGTAAGTCGTTTGAGAATTTGAGGAAACTGAATGAACACGGAGCAGAGTATTGGAGTGCAAGGGATATACAGCCTCTTTTAGGATACACTCAATGGCGTCGCTTTGAAGATGCTATTAAAAGAGCTGTAACATCCTGCAAACAATCGGGAAATGAGCCTACGTATCACTTTGCCGACGCCGGCAAACCGATCGAGGGGGGTAAAGGCGCTGTGCAAGTAGTAACTGATTATCATCTATCCCGATTTGCCTGTTATTTGATTGCCCAGAATGGAGATCCGCGCAAGCCTGAAATTGCCAACGCTCAAAAATACTTCGCTGTTCAGGCACGTAGGCAGGAAGTTTCGGATGCCATTGCAGCCGACATTGAGCGTTTGGAACTTCGCAAGCAGACAGCCGAAGAATTCAAAGCCCTGTCAGGTGCAGCGCGAGAATCCGGCGTACATGACAAAATGTTCGGCGTTTTTCATGATGCGGGATATAAAGGTATGTATGGAGGAATGGGACGCGATGCCATCAAGCAATTTAAAAGAATACCTGAAAAAGAAAATCTCATGGACCGCATGGATACTACAGAGTTAGCTGCAAACCAGTTTCGTATGACGCAGACGCGGGACAAATTAGCAAAAGATAAGGTAAAAGATCAGCAATCAGCCATCAGGACACACGAAAACGTTGGTAAAGAAGTTAGAGACGCCATTAAACGTATAGGCGGCACACTGCCTGAACAGCTTCCCCCTGCTGAACATATCAAGCAGGTCGAAAAGCGTGTAAAAAGCGCTGCTCCTAAACTGGAACTAGAAGAAAAAGATGCAAAGGGATTAATAGGGAAGTCGGTAGAGGAATGAAACTTCACTTTGACGGCAATCAGGAATACCAGATAGAGGCCATCAGGGCTGTTACGGATATTTTTGAAGGTCAGCCTTTAAGCGGCGGAGACTTTGAGTTTTCATTGGCTGATACAGGCTCATTGCTTTCTGAGAACGGCGTGGGAAACCGCCTGACATTGACTGAAGAGCAGATTTGGGAGAATGTAAAAAGGATACAGCAACGCCATGAGATAAAGAGCGAGAACACAGAATTGCAGGGGATGAATTTCTCTGTAGAGATGGAAACAGGCACAGGCAAGACCTATGTGTATCTGCGGACTATCTATGAACTGAATAAGCTCTACGGTTTTAAAAAATTTGTGATTGTAGTCCCGTCAATTGCCATCCGTGAAGGCGTTTTGAAAAACCTGCAAATAACTCATGAACATTTCCAGACCCTTTATGACAAGGTGCAACTCAATTATGACGTGTATGACAGCAAGAAGGTTTCCAATCTAAGAGGCTTTGCTGCCGGCAATGCCATTCAGATTCTTGTAATAAACATTGATTCCTTTGCCAAAGATGAAAACATTATCAACAAGCCCAACGACAAGCTCACAGGCAAAAAGCCCATTGAGTTTATTCAGAGCGCCAACCCAGTTGTAATTGTGGATGAGCCGCAAAATATGGAAACTGACATCCGCAAAAAGGCGATTGAAAATCTCAACCCCCTTTGCACCCTTCGTTATTCCGCCACCCACACCAACCTCTACAATCTCGTGTATTCGCTTAATCCGGTAAAGGCGTATGATTTGGGACTGGTGAAGCAGATAGAGGTTGATTCAGTCGTAAGCGAGAACGCCATGAATGAGGCATTCATTCAGTTGGAGAGGATAAATGCAGCCAAAACCAAAATTACTGCGAAAATAAAGATTGATTGCAATACAGATAAAGGTGTGGTCAAGAAATCCGTTACTGTCAGGGCAGGAGACGATATTTACAAGCTCAGCAAAGAGCGGGAGATTTACAAAGAAGGGTTTATCATTGACGAGATTGACGCAGGCAGCGGCGCTATCACCCTCACCAATGGTTTGACGCTTTCTGTAGGTGAAACGCGAGGGGGGATGAATGACGAGGTAATGAAGTTTATGCTCCGCCGAACCGTCGAAGAACACTTCAAAAAAGAAAAGTTTTATAAGGGCAAAGGCATTAAAGTCCTTTCGTTGTTTTTCATCGACAAGGTCAAGAATTACAGGGAGTATGACACAAACGGCAATCCTGCAAAAGGCAAGTTTGCCGGATGGTTTGAAGAGATATATCGGCAGGAGATTGCCAAACCCGCTTATGGCGGTCTGTTGCCCTATGCGGTTGACGAGGTTCACAACGGCTATTTCTCGCAGGACAGCAAGGGAAAAGTGAAGGATACCGAAGGCGAGAGTCAGGCGGATTACGACACCTACAAACTGATAATGCAGGACAAAGAAAAACTTCTTGACCCGGATACGCCGCTTCGCTTTATATTCAGCCATTCCGCATTGCGGGAGGGCTGGGACAGCCCGAATGTGTTTCAGATATGCACTTTGAACGAGACCAAATCAGAGATCAAAAAGAGGCAGGAAATAGGACGGGGCTTACGCTTATCGGTGAATCAAGACGGCGAGCGGATATTTGACCGCAACATCAACAAACTGACCGTTGTTGCTAATGAACGCTACGAAGATTTTGCAAAGGCATTGCAGAAAGAGATACAGGAAGACTGCGGAGTGGATTTCTCAGGAAGGGTAAAGAACAGGGGCGACAGGCAGAAAGTCAATTTCCGCAAGGGCTTTGAGGCAGACCCGAAATTCCTGCAGATTTGGGATAAAATAAAGTTCCATACCCGATATAGCGTTGATTACAAGACAGATGAATTGATTGCTGCGTCTGCAAAAGAAGTGAAGAACATGCCTGAAATAAAAAAGCCCGCCATTAAGTCAACTAAGAAAAAGGTTTTGATAACTCAGAAAGGTGTTGACGGACAGTTGATAAGCGACAGCGTAAATGACGATTACGGAATCAGGTTTGAAATGCCCGATATGTTAACTTATATTCAGTCAAAGACCGAGTTGACGCGACATACCATCCTAAAAATACTCAAAGGGTCGGGAAGGCTAAGTGAATCGTTGCTCAACCCGCAGCTCTTTATGGACAATGCGGTCAATGTTATTAAAGCGGTGCTGTGTGGGTTGATGGTGGACGGCATCAAATATGAAAAGATCGGCAATAAGGTTTACGAAATGACGTTGTTTGAAGACAATGAACTCGAAATATACCTTGACCGGTTTACCTTTATGATAAACAGCCCGAACAAGACCATTTATGAAAATTACATTCCGCTTGATTCATCTGTTGAAAATCAGTTTGCCAAAGATTGTGAGAGCAGTGAGAATATAGAGTTCTTTTTCAAACTTCCTTTTTGGTTCAAGATAAATACGCCCATAGGCGCCTATAACCCTGATTGGGCGATAGTCTTCAAGGGCGAAAAGAAAATATATTTCGTAGCGGAGACAAAAGGCGACAAGGACCAGGAACTGAGACCCAGCGAGAAAATGAAAATTGACTGTGGTAAAGTCCATTTTGAACAGTTTGAAGATGTAAGGTTTAAAGGACCGATTTCATCGGTTTCTGAATTGGTATAGTTATACGGCAGCAAACCTAAACATGAAAAGTAATACGATCATATTTTATATAACAGACAATGGCTTTGCCCTTGCCAGAAAACTAATTTCTATTATCATGTGCTAAGTGGTCCTGTTCGTAAATATGGTGACGTACCGAGAGGGTCGTAGGGCGGGCACATCAAGGCGCGCGACTGAGGCGTACCCATCTGGTACACCGCGAGGAGCGGAACGCCGATGAAACCGCCCTACGGCACTCGAATGCCGCCGTATTCACGAATAGGGCCACTAAGTGTATTGTTTTCCGCAGCTTTACCCGGGGGCGGGTATTCTCACCTCGGCCGAATGCTCCTGACGGTCGTCAAGAAGTGGAATAACATGATCGGGTTGCTCAACGCCATCGACGGTCACACTCGCCACGCTGCCGTCGCCCGGTTGGAGCACGGTGATGTGGTAGACGGTTTCCCTGTACCGGTAATGCACCTTGAACGCCTCCCAATCGTCGGGCAGACACGGCGCGAAGCGCAGTTTGTCTCCTTCACGCCTCAGCCCAAGGAGTGATTCAAGGATAAGCCTGTACATCCAGCCGGCCGATCCCGTGTACCATGTCCATCCACCGCGGCCAACGTGCGGAGAGACTGCGTATACGTCGGCAGCGACAACGTAGGGTTCTACTTTATACGTCGCTATTTCCTCCCTGGTCCTCCCATGGTTTACCGGGTTGATCATGGCCAGCAGTTCCCACGCTCGACTGCTGTCGCCCAATTGAGCGAAGGCCATCGCGGCCCAGATCGCCGCATGAGTATATTGCCCTCCATTCTCCCTTACACCGGGAACGTATCCCTTGATGTAGCCGGGATTCAGATCCGATTTGTCGAACGGCGGGTCCAGGAGCTGGATCAGGCTATGGTCCCGTCGGACAAGAAGCCTATCCACCGCTTCCATCGCCATGCGGGAGCGTTCGGCATCCCCTGCGCCCGAGAGAACAGACCAGCTTTGCGCAATAGAATCAATCCGGCATTCGGTATTATCTGCAGAACCCAGCGGCGACCCGTCGTCGAAGTAGGCGCGGCGGTACCAGCCGCCATCCCAGCCATTTTGCTCTATATTCCGGCGCAGTTGGCTCGCCTCCCTCTGGCAGCGTTCGGCAAAAGACAGGTCATCATGCAGGCGTGCAATCGCGGCAAACCGCATCAGCACGTCATAAAGGAAGAACCCCAGCCAGACGCTTTCGCCCTTGCCGTGCGCGCCCACCATGTTCATTCCGTCGTTCCAATCACCCGATCCGATGAGCGGCAGGCCGTGTTCGCCTCGGCTGAGGCCCCTCAGAATGGCCCGCACACAGTGATCGTACAAAATCGCCGTTTCATTGGACGCGTGGGGAAGATCGTAATACGAGTCCTCGTCCGGGTTGACCGGGCGGCCTTCGATGAAGCGGACGGTTTCATTTAGAACCCCGGTGTCTCCGGTAGTCAGAACGTAGCGGCACACCGCCAGGGGCAGCCAGAGAAAATCGTCTGAACAGCGCGTACGCACGCCCCGCCCCGTCGGAGGATGCCACCAATGCTGAACATCTCCCTCCCTGAACTGATGGGCCGCGCAGAGGAGGAGGTGTTCGCGCACAAGCCGCGGCTCGGTATGGATGAGCGCCATGACGTCCTGCAACTGGTCGCGGAAACCGAATGCGCCCCCAGGCTGGTAGTATCCGCTCCGCGCCCAGAGACGGCATGCCAGGGTCTGGTAGGGAAGCCAGCCGTTGGCCAGCATGTTGACGGAATGGTCCGGCGTTTCAACCTGCACTGCGCCGAGGGTGTGGTTCCAGTACCGCCAGACTTTTTCGAGCGCCCCGCGAGCAGCAGCAGATTCCCGGAAACGGCGCACCAGGTTGCCTGCTTCATCGGAGTTTCTCCCTGCGCCGAGCCTGAAGATGATCTCCCGCTCCTGTCCGTCAGCGAGATCGAAGGGGACCTGGATAGCGGCGCAGGGGTCCAGGCCGGCCCCCACCCTGCCGGAAAGCCGAGCACGGGTCATCGCAGCCGGTCTTTGAAGCGCGCCGTTGCGGCCGAGGAACTCGGTCCGGTCGCCGGTCACGGTCCGGGTCGCCTCGCCAGCGTCGAAGAAGGCCGTCCGGTCGGCGAACTCCGAGTTATACGGGTTCCGCGCGAAGATCGCTCCGGTTTTGGGGTCGATTTCGGTGATCACCTGCATTGACGTTTTTGGCCGCAGATCTCCCAGTACCCATTCCACGTAACCGGTGGCTGAGAGCCGGCGCGGACGGCCCGATGCGTTTTTCACCTTCATTGCCGTAAATTTAATAGATGCATCCATTGCAACGTAAACCCAGACCTCTGAGCTGATCCCGTCCTCCACGTGCTCAAAGACGCTGTAACCGAACCCGTGGCGGCTGACGTAATGCATCGCCCCGCGGCCCGACAGCGGTGTGGGAAACCAGAAATGGCCGCTCTCTTCGTCGCGAAGGTAAAAAGCTTCCCCGCCCGAATCGCCCACAGGATCGTTGTGCCAGGGGGTGAGGCGGAACTCGTGGGCATTCTCACTCCAGGTGTAGGCAAGGCCGCTCTCTGAGACGACCGTCCCGAAGCGTGGATTCGCCAGAATATTCACCCATGGCGCCGGAGTCACCTGCCGGTGCTCGGTCGTGATGATGTACTCGCGTCCATCAGGGCTGAATCCTCCCAGCCCGTTGAAAAAGATCAGATCGCGGCGGGGCAGCTCGGCGGCCGCGGGTTCTTCGGCGCGATGGGTTCGGGTCGGCGTGAGGCGCGGGACCGGCGTTTCCGCCAGTCGGCGGCGGTGGATCTGGTCCCACAGCGTCCCCCGGCTGTCGGTGAGGATGGCGCGGGCGACCGTTTGCAGCAGAACGCGGTCCTCGTCCGATATCTGCTCTGCGAGCCTCAAAAAGATGCCGCCCGGTCGATCGGTCACATTGGCTTCGATGCCTGCGGCAATCAACCCCATGATTTGTTCCTGGAGCAGTTGCCGATAACCTGCGCGATCTTCGTTCCAGATCACCAGGTCCGCCGCCAGCCCTTTCAAATGCCAGTAGGCGTGGGCCTGTACGAGTTGGCGCACCAGGTCGATATTCATCGGATCTGCGATCTTCACCAGCACGATCGGCAAATCGCCGGAAATGGAATAGCCCCACAGGCCGGATTGCCCGCGGCGGTTCTTGATGAGAACGCTCGCGTCGGCGCGCAGAGAGGAATTGGCATAGATGACGTTGCCGGCAAGGTGTCCATAGAGTTGCGCGTCGGCCTCCGTGGCATTGAGCTGTTGCAGGACCACCTGTCCGTGTGTCCACGCCAGGTCGAGGGCGCGATCCGCGAGGCGCCGATCCTGGTATTTTTCCACGAGACCCATACAGATGTCCCGGGTTTCACCGATGCCGGTGACAATATTTATTGTTGCCGATCTTTCCGGATCAAGGGCTATGCGATACCGGATAGCGACGATCGGATCGAGCACCGAGCCCTCTCCGCCCGAAAGCGCAGCAGACCCGGTCATCGCCCGTGGTTCTGCGATGGTGTTCCCGCGGCCGATGAACTGCATGCGGTCGGTCTCATAGGAAACTTCGCTGGTTTCCGCCCCATGGACAGCCATCAGATGAAACATCCATGGCGAGCGCTCATCGAGGGAGCGGGGGCGGCGGGTGCAGAGAATCGCCTGCCTGTGCTCGAGGATCTCGGTCTGAACAAAAAGATTGCTGAACGCAGGATGCAGCGCGTCCGCAGCAGCCGGCGCAAGGACGACTTCAGCGTAACTCGTGACCTCGATCTCTCTGTATTTCCGTCCGCGGTTAGTGATGGTGATCCGGCGCAGCTCAATATCATCCTCGGGAGAAACAGCGATCTCGGTGTGTGTGTCGAAGTCGTGGTCGCGGCGGCGGAACTCCGCTCGCGCTCCAGAGAAAATCGCTTCGTAGGTGTCCGGCCGTTCGAGCGTCGGCTGATAGGCGGCCGACCAAAACTCCCCGCTCACCACGTCGCGGAGGTAACAAAACGCGCCCCAGTTGTCGCAGGTGCTGTCTTCACGCCAGCGTGTCACCGCGATGTCCTTCCAGCGGCTGTAGCCGCCGCCCGCGTTCGTGATCATCACGTGGTATCTGCCGTTGGACAGAAGCTGCACCTCCGGTATCGGAGTGTTGGGGCTGTTGAAAACGCGCATCGGCATCTCCACCCCACTGGAAATCGCACGAACGTCGGAGATATCGGGGGTCTCCAGATAGAAGGCCGTCGCCCTTGGGATCCGCTCCTGGAGAAGGAGCATCGTAGCCTGGAACAAAGGGTCCGACTCGAATCTTTTCTGCATCGGACGGTCCAAAAGCAGATGGGCCAGTGAGAGGAGGCTCATGCCCTGGTGGTGTGTCATGAAGGACCGGACCACCGATCTCTCTTGCCTGCGTCGTTGACGTGAAGGGGTATAATCGACCGCTTCATAAAAACCATACCGGGCCTCAAAGCCTTCAGCGCTGAGTCGCTGCAGATTCAGACACGCCTCCTCGGGCGCCACCATCAGCGCAAGAGCTGAAGCATAAGGCGCAATGACCAGGTCATCGGCGAGCCCGCGTTTGAGCCCCAGGCCGGGCACGCCAAATGCGCGGTATTGGTAGTTGAGATGGACGTCGAGCGTGTTGTAGCATGATTCCGACATGCCCCACGGTACGCTGCGCTGCCTCCCATACTCGATCTGTCTCTCCACCGCAGCCTTATAGGTCTGGTCGAGCAACGTGTGTTCGTACGTCGGCATCACCAAAAGCGGCATAAGGTATTCGAACATCGAACCGCTCCATGAAAGGAGAACCGGCTCTCCACCGGAGGTAGTGAGCAGGCGTCCCAGGCTGAACCAGCTCTCCTGCGGCAGTTGTCCCTGCGCAATCGCCACGAAACAGCATAATCTCGCTTCCGACGCCAGCAGATCGTAAAAACTTGCGTCCCTCCGGCGCTCCCCAACGTTGTACCCGATAGCCAGCAGATGACGCGCCTTGTCGAACAGGAAATCATACTCCATGCGGGCGAGTTCGCTTAATTGCAGTACGAGGCGATCGATAGACGCAATCCTCTCGCCGGCGCGTTGATTCCCCAGGCCAGCCAGTTCGCGCAGCGTCGGGATCTCATCGGTGTTGCTCACTGTCGACGAAGCGAGAAATGCCAGATCATCGAGGGCAGCCCGGCATTGCCCAACAAAGGCGCGTGCCCACCACGCGGCTTCATTATCCGGAGCCGCACCGAGGGCATCGAGACTAACGACCACTTCAGCGGCGGATGCAGCCAGTTGACCCAGACAGAGCCGCGCAGCGGCGAGCGTCGTTGGAGGGGAATGATATGCGGGCTCGAGATCCTTCCTGAGTTGAGCCAGTCGGACATGAGCGCCTCCCTCTGGAGCCATTGCGGCCGCAGCGTCCAGGAGAATCCTTACTGTATCGGTGAGACCGTCAAATAATCTTGGACTCAGGATCTTTTGATCGGGAAGTGCGAGCAGACCGGGCCGCAATGTCAGCAGGTGGGCGGCGAGGTTCCCGCTGTCCACGGTCGAAATGTACATAGGCAGCAGCGGTTTCAGAGACTGGGTATCATACCAGTTGTAGAAGTGGCCCCGGCGCCGTTCCATGGATTCCATCGTGCGAAGCGCATTCTCCGTACGCTCGATGAGTTGTCCGGCTGAAATGTAACCGAAGTCATAGGCGGACAAATTCGAGAGCAGCGCAAGTCCCATGTTGGTCGGCGACGTGCGATGCGCAACCGTAGCCACGCGATACTCCTGATAGTTATCCGGTGGCAGCCAATGATCTTCCGGGCCGACGAAGGTCTCGAAAAACGCCCAGGTCCTTCGTGAAAGCTTCCGGAGAAAGATAATCTGATCAGCCGTCAGCCTTGCTCCGCGGCGGGTGAGCGGCCGGCTGATCCACCACGCGATAACAGGGGAGGCAAACCATAGGCCCAGCACCGGCCAGGCCACAGCTAACGCGACCGGCCTCGAAAGCGCCAGATAAAGCGCTGCGGCGGTAACGATAAGAGGCGCGATCCACATCGTCCGGCAGAAGTCGGCGAGGCGCCCCGTATGGCTATTAAGGCTATTGCGGTCCAGACCGTTAGACGGATTCCATTCAAGCAGTCGTCTATGCGTTATTAGCATCCGCCACGTGGTGCGCACGATCGCATCCAGAGAGTAAAACGCCTCGTAAGGGAGACAAACGAGCGAAAATGCGGCCTGAGCGAAGCGCCTGAGCGCAGAACGCACTGAGGCAGCGAGGTGCTGACCCGGAAGCGCATCGTCCGGCTTCTGGAACATTTCCAGAATAGAGGCAATCAGGGGAGGGATCAGGATCATTCCGATTGCCGACAAGGTCCAGAACAGGACGGATGGCAAAACCGTCCAGCCCAGCAGTAAGAGGAGCGTCAATGCCGCCGGCACGAGACTGCGCCGAAGGTTATCGAAGATCTTCCATTGGGACAGTCCTGAGATCGGATTCTTCTGAGAACGCGCGTCGGGACCGGGACCAGGCACACCCGACAGCAGCCACCGCGCAATCTGCCAATCGCCTCGAACCCAGCGGTGTCTGCGGCCCACGTCCGCGCTGTAGCAGGACGGATATTCCTCGTACACCATGACATCACTCAACAGCCCAGCCCGTGCATAACACCCTTCCAGAAGATCGTGGCTGAGTATCCGGTTATCGGGGAAGCGTCCGTTAAGCGCCCGCTCGAATGCGGCGACATCATAGATGCCCTTGCCGATGAACGAGCCTTCACCGAAGAGGTCCTGGTAGACATCAGAGACCGCTCGAGTATACGGATCAATGCCCGGCTCACTCCCGCACATCCGAGCATACCGCGACCGGTTTGTGCCCGGCAGGCTGGCGGCTACGCGTGGCTGAAGGATGCCGTACCCGGCAACAACACGCTGCTTGTCTTCGTCGTAGTGTGCGCGATTCAGCGGGTGCGCCATGGCGCCCGCAAACTGACGCGCCGAGTCGCGCGGTAATTGCGTATCCGTGTCAAGGGTGATCACGTATTTCACATTGGATAGGATTTCCGTATTACCGACGATAAGCGAAAAGGGAGGGGAAATTAACTCCCCCTTCCCCCTCTTAAGATAAGAGGGGGCGCCGAAGGCGGGGGCGTTATTCGTCCTGCAGCGCAATAAGGCATTCAGATCCGCAAGCTTCCCTCTCTTGCGCTCATAACCCATCCAGATCCGGTCCCGGGCATTCCATCGTCGAGGGCGGTGAAAAAGGAAGAACGTATCGCCTTTTGCATTCCTGTACTTTTCATTCAGTTCTTCAATTCTCTGCCGGGCCAGCAGCAACAGCGGTTCGTCCTCCGGCAGTGTTTCCTCTGCCGCGTCCTGAAAATCAGTCAGCAGGCCGAAGTGCAGGTTCTCGTCCCTATTTGCCAGAAACCGGACTTCCAGCGCCTCTATCAGGTCCTCGATATTTTGAGCGCTTATGAGCATGGTCGGGATCACGGCCAGGGTGCGCGATTCCGGCGGGATCCCTTTGGAGTAGTCCATTCTCGGCAGCGGCTGCGGAATGACCAGCAATGTCGCAAGCCAGTTCACCACTGCAACCGCGAGCTGACTTGCACACAGCAATGAGAGGATACCGGTCATTACGAGCAGCCCATTGTGTAAGCCATCACTATGCGCCTTCGTCAGTAACCCCCCGGTGAAAATCGCCGTCATGAGCGTGATCGTGCCCAGATAGAGGAGCAAAGGGAACCGGGAACCCGCTTTCCGAATGGCGCCGGAGAAAGAGAATCGCACATGTGCCAGCTCTTCAAGCTGCGGAGATCCCTTGTCGATCAGGTAATAGCCCACATGAGCCTCGCGATCATCTCTGCCGCGAGCGCCGTCTTTATTGGCCGTGCTCTCATGAGCGAGCCGGACCGCTTCGGCTGCCACTTCGCCTTCCGATAACCGGCTGCTCTTCGCTATCTTCTCCACGACGTGACGGTAGTGATCACGGGTGGCAAAATCCATCTTGCCATAGACTCCGGCGGGGTCCTCACGCAACACCTGTTCGACCGAGCTCATCCTCTCTACGAACTCGATCCAATTCATCGCCCCCAGAAAACGGAGGCTGCCGATGCTGTTGCTTATGGAAACCTGGTCAGCGGCCTGTTGCCGGTTCTCCGAATGCACCGACTGCTCTATCGTCAGGCCGAATTCGGAGAGCCTCTGCTCAATCCAGGTGAGCGGCAATGCCAGAGCAGGGCTCTGTCCCTGCAGCCGGCGGGTAAATTCCGCAACAAACGAACTCACCATGGGCGGGTCCGACCGCACCATGTCCGCAATGACCAGGATCAGGCTATTCGGGTCCTTCTCCGCGACCTCCGTCATCTGTTCCGCCCATTGGGCGGCGCGGTTTCGTTCGATCATGTTGGCAGCGATCCGGGCCCCGACGCGCCGGAGATTCTCAATCAGCGCCAGGCGCAGCATGATGGGGATCGCCCACAATTCTCCCAGCTTCAGGACGCTCACCGTCTGGTAGGCTGCAACGAAACTGCTCAGATTTTCCGGGTCCACCCTGCCATCTCCATGAGAGATCGTCTCCAGCGCAATGTCATAGACGCGTGGAATCCCCTCCGAGGGGCCGTTCAGCAAGCGCGGCAATTCCCGGCTGTAACCCTTCGGCAAGTGCCTCCTGGCCGTGCGGATCTGTTCTTCGATCAGATAGAAGTTGTCGAGCAGCCACTCGCCTGCCGGCGTAATCCGGAGGTCTGCCTTGACAGCATCGGCCAGCAGGTTGCGGGCAGAGACCAGGACGCCTTCATTCTCAGAAAGCCGCGATAGAAGCTGGTCGGGCGCATGCCCCGGAGTCAACTTGTGCGAGGCCGCCAGGATCTTGCCATGCTGTTCCATCTGGTCTCTGCTGAACAATTCCGATCGCAGTGGCGGCTTGTCGCCGGCGTACTTCTGTGCCAGGTCTGTTCCGCCGAAGATCGAACGCAAATACGGCAGGCTTCCGAGTAGGGTCTTGTTGCTCACCTTCAACTTCGTGGTCTCCTTCTTTCTGAAAGCAAAAGGGTTCTCGCTTTTTCCATCATCGCGTGAAGATCGGCGCCTAACCTCTCTACGCCGTCGGCCATAAACATGCCGGGTAAGATATCAATATACCACCACGGAAGCATACCCGCTATCGTTTTGACAAAATGGGTCTTGTCCGGCGCCGGGAGGTCCGAAGAAAATGAAGGTCTTCGGAGGGATGATGCCATGTTTTATTGAAAGCTCACGCTCTGTCAGAAAGAGTTGTCAAGATGGAAGATTCCGCCCTCAACGTTCTACGGTGTTTACTCAATGATCCAGAGGGAGCAGCTTTTGGGCATGTGCAGGAGTTTGTTGGTCGTGCTTCCGAAGAGGAACTCCTCCTGCCTTGAGATCCTGTGTCTTGCAACCACCACGGTGCAGGAACCCAACCGGTGCTGTTCCTCAATAATGACTTCGGCGATGGAGAGGCACTCCCGCGCCACAATCCGGACTTCCACCTTTTCCTCAGGGAATCCGGCCTGGATCAGCATGCGTCGGTAGGTATCGAGTATGGCCTTTACATGATCCCGGCGCTGGGCTATCCATTTTTCCCGTTCTTCATCCGAGCGGAACTCATCCATCTCCGGGATGGAGATGAGATGGAGGATGGTCGCCCGGAATCCGGGAGAGTCGCCGAGAAAGTCGGCCACATAAAGCCCCGCGCGTTTTGAACTTTCGGATTCGTCCACGGCGATGAGGATATGCCTGTCCTTGACCGGATTCAGGGGATCATTCTTCTCGGTTTCAGAAGAATAGAGGGTTCCTGTGTTTTGATCAGTGTAGTTCATTTTTCACCTCCATCAGATCCGATAACAGCTCAGAAGCGCTTTCGTAGAACACATGGGCGCCCTGGGAAAAATGGAGCAGGATCAGATTCAGGGAGTCGGGTATATAGGGATAGACCTTCTGCAGATTGGAAACCCGATTGCGAAAGATGACATTCAGGTCGTTCTGCGTCAAATGCCTTAACGCCGGCGAGTCGTTTTCCACCAGATTCTGTAATGTCAGATACTTCTGCGCGGTAATGTAAGTCAGCAGATTGCCCAAGCCGAAAAGGTCATAGCCTGCGAAACTCTCCCTGTGAAAATAATTGAAATCGAAGTCGATCCATCGATAATTCCCTGTCTGATTATCCAGAATCAGATGATCGCCCCGGATGTCTCCGTGTTTTTCACCCCGGTTATGAAGAAACCCGATGGCTTTCACCATCTCGATATAGACATTCAGCACGGACGGGAAATGATGGAAGAAATAATCCTCGTGGCTGGGACTCATTCCGTGGATCTTGTCGGACAGCTTGGCTCCGTGGATATAGTCCAGTATCCGTATGATATTGCCGGCAGCATCCTTCACGGCAAACCCCTGCATGAAATGGGGATGACCTTCCACGATGCCGAGGATGCGGGCCTCCTTGAGGGGGCTCCGGATGCAGTCGAACGTGATCTTCCCCACGCGGATCTTGAACTTTTCATGGAATACCATTTTAATAACCTTGATCTCTCCGCTGAGAAGGTCAACGGCATGCCGGACCCAGTACTTGGGTTCATCGTTCAGACCGAATCGGCCTTCCTTTTCATTGTTCCGCATCAGATAAGGCCTGTCATTCAGAATCAGCGCATCATCATAATCCACATGAAAAAAATCCGAGGTATCCGTGATGATCCTGATCCTTGAAGGGACATGTTCTGCGCCCTGCCATCGGCAGATCATCTCCTTTAATTCGTTCTGGCCGTAGACCCGTTCATATACGGATTTTCTCATTGTTATTATTATAACATAGAACATGAAACCGCCTGTAGGATTTTTTGGACTTTGGGGACGGGAACGTTGTTGATTACGTTGACTTATTTCTACAGAAAACAACATTCCTTCATGGGGTCAAGAATGTCCCCAAGATTTTTTTTATACAATTCTTAGATACTATCTATAAATATTTGATGTTAAATCCCTGGTGACATTATTAATAGTTTCGAAATACGATGTCGTTTCTATGATGAGAACCTCAATAATAGAGAGGTTGACTCTCTCCTCTGAATCGTTTAGAATGTGAAAAACAATGGGAAATAAAGGGGTTATCCGTGTATTGCCCAGAATGTGCCAATAAGATTGAACCGGAGACGGTACTTTGCCCCGTCTGCGGGATGAAAGGGGATTTACCAGCTTCCACCGACCAGGTCTGCGACATCTTCCTCATGGGTTTTTCGGACCCCTTATCATACGATAAGGTCATTGATTTCCTGTTGCAGCATTCATTTCTTAAATCGCGGGAAGACCTTCTATCCCGCCTGTCAAGCCTTCCCGTTCCGCTGACCAAAGGGATGGTATCGGCCCGCGCCCATCAGTTAAGAGAGGATCTGGAGAGCCGAGGAGGGATCGTTGAACTTCGGAACAGGCAGATGAAGGACCGGGGTATCGCCCGGAAAATCATCAAGGAGGAAGAAGAGCCCGCAGCCCACGCCCCGGCAGGGACCTCCGCACGGGCAAGCAGGGTCTATCTGTTCCTGTTTCTCCTCTCTCTGACCGCAGCGGTTTACCTGGCCTATTTTCACGACTTCAGCCGTGAGCGGAAGACGGTCCAGAGGGCGGTGCAGAAGATCGCCTCTCGGCTGACCCCGCCGGCGCCGGGAAAGGAGGCTGTGACGCCCCAGGTCAGCGCCCCGGAGAAGATCTCTGCATCCGAGAATCTGGACCAGGAAGGGGTCCGGTTGAACAATGAGGGGGTCTCCCTGATGGACCAGGGGGCCTACGAGGAGGCGGTCCAGTCCTTTGAATCGGCCAGGAAGCTGATTCCCGGCGATGCGACCATCCTTCAGAACCTCTACCGTGCCTGGCTCATGCAGGGTTACAGACACCTGCAGGGCAAGGCCTATGAACAGTCGATCCAGTCTTTCAAAGAGGCCCTGAAGGTTTCGGACCAGTCCCCTGAACTCTACAAGCTCATGGGGATGTCGGCATTGAGCCTGCAGGATGAGAGCAGAGCCGCCGGGTATTTCAAGACCTACATCAAACGGGCGCCGGATGATCTCGAAGTGGACCGTATCCTGGGGGAGATCCTCTACAAACAGAACAAGCTGGAAGAAGGGCTCAAGTTTTTGAAGATCTATCTTGCCGGAAACCCGGACGATTCCCGCATACGGGATATGGTGAACAAGGCGGGCCGGGAGGCGACCGTGGAGCAGGGGTTCGACACACGGGAAGGGGAGCATTTTGATGTCCGTTTCGACGGCTCGCAAAACATGGAGGCCGGATACCTGGTGGTGGAGCTTTTGGAGGGCGCCTATCGTAAAATCGGAGCGGAGCTGAATTACTACCCTTCGGAACACGTGGTGACCATCCTCTACTCGGATGAGGAATTCCGGAACGTCACGCAGACGCCGGGTTGGGCAAAGGGCCTGTACGACGGGAAAATCCGCATCCCCATCGGCGGGCTCACAGAGAAGAGCCGGACCCTGGAACGGGTCGTGACGCACGAGTACACCCATGCGGTCATCCACCAGATGACGGGCGCCCGCTGTCCGACCTGGCTGAACGAAGGGCTGGCCCAATACTTCGAAGGGGAACCGGAGGATGGAATCGCAGGCAATGCCGGTCTGATTCTTAAGACCAGGGATTTCATTCCTTTAAAAAAACTTGAAGGGTCATTTCTGAATTTGGATGCAAAAGCGGCGGCCATGGCCTATACTGAGAGCTACACGATGGTCGATCACATCATCAAGGCGCA
>Ga0210033_1001187_pt1 | contig 24314 bp, 27 predicted proteins | sample CryGeymeta201501_FD_185465 | JGI IMG/M metagenome (GOLD analysis project Ga0210033, IMG submission 185465) | Groundwater microbial communities from Crystal Geyser aquifers in Utah, USA - Crystal Geyser metaG 2015-01 (SPAdes) (version 2) | ecosystem: Environmental > Aquatic > Deep subsurface >... | reverse complement strand
TCCAGGCTTTGGACTTGTCGCCGCCAAAATTCATCTTGCTCGGGTCGCTCTCCGGCAGGTGCTCGGGGTCCAGGCCCGCAGCCCGGATGCTGGGCGCCAGGTAGTTGCCGTGCACGCCCGTAAAAAGCGCCGCAGCGTGGACTGGAACGTGTCCTTGCCCGGGAACAGCATGATCGAGCGGCCGGTATTGTCGCCCAGGTCCTTGAAACGCTGCACCTGGACCGCGCCGGGAATATGCCCGACCGTGTAATAGCGGTGCGGGTGATAGGCGCGCTTTTCAAGTCCATCACGATATTTAGGAGCCGTCATGACCGTCCGTAGTGGAGCAAGAAGCAGTCTTCCCGGGGTGGCCAGTGAACGGAAGCTCCCGGCCAGTTTCAGACGGTCAAGCTGTTACTGCTCAGCGTCCGCTTGTTTGCTCAATGCGGACGGTCGACGTTTGAGGTAACCCACCGCCGGGGCGCATTGAGCTTCCCCCGGAATTTCGTCTTCCAAGGGTGATTTAAGATGGACGTCACTAAGGAAAGGAAGACGATGAATATCCCGAAGCAGGAATACACCGCCGAGTGCAAGGAGATGGCGGTCAAGCGAGTCAAGGAAGGCCAGTCGATCGGTACGGCAGCCCGGGAGTTGGGGCTGGTCGAGCAGACGCTGCGCAACTGGGTCAAGGCGGCGGCGGCAGGCAAGCTCAACGGTGCGGGTACCAGGGTGGTGACCCCGGAGGAAATGGAACTCTCGCGGCTACGTACCGAGAACATCCGGCTCAAGCGGGAGAACGAAATCCTAAAAAAAGCGACGGCGTACTTCGCGCGGGATGCATTGTGAAGTACGCCTGGATCGCCGCGCAGCGGCAAGCCTATGAACTGGCAGAGATGTGCACCGTATTGGACGTCAGCGTCAGCGGCTACCGAGCCTGGAAACGGGGCGGTATCCGCAACCGCAAGCGCCTGACGGACGCCCAGATGCTGGCGCTGATCCGTGCCATCGACGCCGAACTCAAGGGAAGCTATGGTAGCCCCCGGATGGTTCTGGAATTGCGGGATCGGGGCTTCTCGGCAGGCAAGGAAAGGGTTGAGCGGCTGATGCGGGAGAATGGCATCCGGGCCCGCCACAAGCGGCGCTACAAAGTGACGACGGACTCGAAACACGGCTTGCCGGTGGCGGAGAACCTGCTGGACCGGAACTTCACCCCCGAGGCACCGAACCAGGTCTGGACCTCGGACATCACCTACCTGTGGACGGACGAAGGCTGGCTGTATCTGGCCATCGTCCTGGACCTGCTTAACCGAGAAGTGGTGGGCTGGTCGCTGCAACCCCGGATGACGGCGGACATCGTGACCGACGCGTTGACGATGGCGTGGTTCCGCCGGCGGCCGGCACCAGGGTTGCTTCACCACTCCGACCGGGGCAGCCAGTACGCCAGCCAGGTCTTCCAGACCAAGCTGACCGACTACGGCATGACCTGTTCGATGAGCCGCAAGGGAAACTGCTGGGAGCGCGAAGCCTACCCTCGGGTGCAACGCCCCAACCGAGAGTTGGTTCAACAGTTTCAAGAATGAGCGGGTACACGGGCCCAGCTTCGGGACGCGGGAGGAAATGAAGACGATGGCCTTCGAGTACATCGAAGTGTTTTACAACCGAAAACGCCTGCACTCGACCCTTGGATACCTGTCGCCTGCACGGTTCTTGCAAGACTGGATTGAGGCTCAAGAACCGGTGAAGCAGGTAGCATGAAACCCACCCCTTGGAAGACGAAATTCCGGGGGAAGCTCACCAGCCTGCCTAGGCGCTGGCTGCATCGGCTCTACGAATACGCCGCGCTGTGGTTCGGCCTGGGACTGCTCGGTACGCTGACCCTGACCTGGTCAATGCTCTCGGTGCCCCTCCATGACCTCTTGCCGAAGCGTTGGGCCGTCCCGCTTGGGCGCTGGGCCATCACAGCCGTTTCTCGCCTCTACCTTGGCGCGCTTGTCCTGGTAGGAGCCTGCCGCTTCGACCTCACGGCGCTCGACGCCCTGCGCGACCAAGGCCCGCTGGTCATCGCCCCCAACCACCCCTGCCTGCTCGATGCCCTGATGGTCATCTCGCGCCTGTCCAATGTGGCCTGCATCATGAAGGCCGCCCTGGTCGATAATGTCTTCCTTGGCGCCGGCGCCCGCCTGGCCGGCTACATCCGCAACGACGCGCAGATGAGCATGATCAAGCAATCCGTGGCCGAACTAAAAAATGGCAGTCAGCTTCTGCTCTTCCCTGAAGGCACCCGTACCACCCGCTGGCCGATCAATCCCTGCAAGGGCGCGGCCTCGCTCATCGCCAGACGGGCCAAGGTACCGATCCAGACCGTGTTCATCGAGACCGACTCGGCTTACCTCAGCAAGGGCTGGCCCCTGTTCCGCCGCCCGACGCTGCCTATCACCTATCGCATCCGCCTCGGTCGCCGCTTCGAGCCGCCGGAAAAGGCCGGAATCTTCACCGATGAACTGGAACGCCACTTCATTGATGAACTGCGCGATGCGCCGCGTTTCCTGCCGCCCGGCGCAGCGCAGGCCGTGGAATCCGAGCCATGTCAACACAACTGTGGCACTTGATATGAACGTTTCGACCAGTCACCTGGTGCTGATCCCCAGCTACAACACTGGGGCCTTGGTATATGCCACGGTGCGTGCCGCCCGTCGGCAGTGGACGCCGGTATGGGTGGTGGTGGACGGCAGCAGCGACGGCACCGCCGCCGGCCTCCAGGAAATGGCGGCGGCGGATCCCGGCCTCAGGGTGGTGGTGTTGCCCGAAAACGTCGGCAAGGGCGCGGCGGTCCTGCACGGCCTCGACCTCACCGCGAAGGAAGGCTATAGCCACGTCCTCACCATGGATTCGGACGGCCAACACCCGGCCGACCTCATCCCGTCTTTCATGGCCACCTCCATCGCGGCCCCGGACTGCATGGTGCTGGGAGTGCCGGTGTTCGACGCAAGCGCGCCCAACCTGCGCGTGCAGGGCCGCAAGTTATCCAACATGTGGGCCAACCTGGAAACCCTGTGGATGGGCATCGGCGATTCCCTCTACGGTTTCCGCGTCTATCCCATCGAGCCCCTGCGCCGCGTGATGCATGGCAAGCGCTGGATGCGCCGCTTCGACTTCGACCCCGAGGTCGTGGTGCGCCTGTGCTGGCGCGGTGTGCACCCGATCAATCTGCCGGCACCGGTGAAGTATCTGACTGCCGCGGAAGGGGGCGTCTCGCACTTCAATTACCTGCGCGACAACATCCTGCTGACCTGGATGCACGCTCGCCTGCTGCTGGGGTTTCTGCTGCGCTTGCCGCTGCTGATCGGGCGGCGGCTGCGGGGAAACTGAACGCATGGAACAAGCGCCCAGAATCCAGAGCTGGGCAAGCCACGCAAGCCCTCGCCAGATACTCATCTCCGTTGTAGGTTTGCTTGATACTGCAAGCCGCCGTTCAGAGCCGGAGAGTGGCAGGCTGGTGCCGACCCGGAACAGCCGCCCAGCCTCAGACGTCTTGACGGGCGGCTGACTGAGGTGGAGCCGCCATTCAAGTTTCAGGGGTGGAGCCAGAACTTCGGCCAAAAGCGACACAGCGCGATAGACAGGCTTGAGTCATAAACTGCATTTCAGGCAATGCCAGAGGTTTAAACCCGATATGGGCTATTAACGGCCTAGCTGACTAACCCAGTTTTCCAGTTGCGCTATTTCATGCCGTAGCAACTCAGCGTCTTGATAAACATGCGCGATGACCGCCACACCCTGAGCCCGTCCGAGCAGATGCAGTGCCAGGGCAGCGGCTTCGTCGCCGTGGCCGAGACTACGGAACTGCTCGGCCAGCCAGTCGCGGAACAGATCGAATAAAGCACGCGCTGACTGTTGCAACTCCGGCCGGTCCTTGCCCAGTTCGGTATTCAGTGTGCCGATGGGGCAACCATAGCGGGTCAGCGCAGCCTGGCGCTCCGCAATCATGTGGACGAAGTCTATGAGGCGGTCGCGTGGGTCCGCATGGCGCGCCGTCCATTCGGCCAGCAACGCGCCGAACTCCTCCAGATGTCGGTCAATCACCGCCTTCAGGATGTCGTCCTTGGTCTTGAAGTAGTAATTGATGTTGCCGCGATAGACGCCAACGGCATTGACGATGTCGGTGAACGAAGTACCGTCGTAGCCGCGTTCATAGAACAGTGACTTGGCATGATCCACGATCTCGGCACGGGTTTTATCGCCTTTGCTCAACATGGCACTGTGGTGATGATGGAGAGCGGTAATGCTACGGCACCAAGGCGGTGGATGGTTCGAAAACCGATCGGCTAGACGATCGGCCGCGCCATCGCCATGGGCTGCGTCTGCCGCACTGCCATTTCCGCCAATTGGATACGCACTGCTTCGCGCCAGTCGTGCACAGGGCGATAGCCCAGCAGGCGTTTGGCCTTGGTGTTGTCGACGCCGACCTCTTCCATAAGATGGATGATGCTGCGGGTCACCAGGGGTTCCCACGGCACCAGCGGGTCGAGCTTTTCCATCAGCCAGGCAAACGGGTAGGCGATAGCAAATGGCACGCCGAAATGCGGTTTCGGCAAGCCGAATTCATCATGCAGCAGCGAGACCACCTGACGCACGGTCGGCACTTCCGGGCCGACGATATTGAAGCCCTCATAATTGGCCAGACCCGGCGCTGTGGCCGCAAGGGCAAATGCCTGGCCGATGTCGCGGCCATCGATGATGGGCAGACTGGTGCGTCCGCCCGCCACCCAGGGCACCAAGTGGGTCTTCAAACGTGGCGCCAGGATCGGCAATATGCCAAGGCCATAGCGCCGCCCAGCGAAGATACCAAGACGTAGGTTAACCACCTGGAAGTCCGGGGCAGCGGCTTTCCGCAACGCATTTTCGAGCGCAATGACATTGCCCAGATGAGGCCAGAAGGCACGTGGAATACCCTGACTCATCGGGTCACCGGAATGCTGAGGCGCGGCGGCGCTGGTCGTGCTGGCGTGGACGAAGCGCCTCACCCCGGCGGCTCGCGCGGCCTTGATCAGGGCCAAGCCAGGTTCCAGAAACAGACGCCGCGAATTTTCCGACTGCCCCCACAACGAGGTCCACGCAGCCGCATGGCAGAGAACATCCACCCCTGCCACCACGGATTTCACGTACCCCGGATCACGCATGTCGCCCACCCGCACCTCACCAGAAAATGTCCTGGCCATCCGCTCGCCATCCCGGCAGGCCGCGATCAAACGCACATCCTCGCGCTGCGCCAAAGCCTCCAGAACATGGCTGCCGACAAAACCATTCGCGCCTGTGACTAGAACCGTCTGCTGCATGATGACCCCTTAAATGGATGAGCGTCCAAATATAATGAGACGAACATCCAATTATGTAAAGGGTTTCTATGAGCGCAGAAATATCTGTTAAATGCTGACGGCAAAATCTTTCACCTTAACCTCATCCCGTCTTGACAGGAAACGCACCAGTGCTTTTCGAGCGGCCGGCAGCTGTGGTCGAGCCTCGGGTGCATTCAACGATAGTCTGTACGGCCACTGTATGGGGTGCTGCAGACGTTCATTCGGCTGGTTGCAGCGCAGTACGAATGGCCGGAGTTGACCGACAACTGACCGCCATCAGACCACACCCAATGACCGCAATCCTGCATTACAGGCGCTGAAGCGTAAGCGGCCAGCCAAACCATCTGTAGGTTTGGGTTGAAGCCATGCAATCTTGGTGCTTTATCAAAAACGCGGCAGATGGCGAAGTGATAAGGGTTGGGCTGCTGGGCGAATGTATTTCGGAGCCTGGCATCAAAGCGGCCTGACCGCAGGCGGCGCGTCGGCGACGGGCAGCGCCATGCGCAGCTCAACATCTAATGGCGGCCATCCCGACGCGGGCTACTGCAAGGCAATTCAGGGGGCGGTCAGCTCAACCTTCACCCACTCGGCCTCTCGCTGGTTCGCATCCGTGAACTTGATCTCCGCCCGCCGGCCTGGAATCAGGTCCGCCATGCTTCCGCGCACGTTGCCCAGTTTCAGCAGGCTGCGATCCAGCCAGATGTGGGTGGCTGACGTGACCCTGGCCTGTCCGGTTTTTCCTGTTTCCGCGGTCAGCGTGACGCTGCCGCTCAGCGGGTCCATGGCTTCGATTCGGCCAATGAGGGTCTGTGTTCCCGACAGGCCAGGCGATTGCCCAAGGGGGATGAACTGCTCGGCCGCCTTCTGTCCATAGGCCAGGGGCGGGATGGCGAGGAATGCTGTCAGTACCCCCGCCAGCAAAATGGATTGCTTCATGGTTGCCTCCCTTGCTCAAGCGCGGTCACCAGCGTCGTGCCGCCGATCAGTTCCGCGCGGGCTGCGTCGAGTTGCGCCAGGGCTCGCTGTACCAGGGGTTCGCCGAAGAGACCTAAATATCCGGCCCACTGGGCCAGACGCGAGGATTCCCGGAGCCGGGCCGCCGCCTGGGGATGCAGGCCGGCCTGGCTCAGCGCCCGCTCGGCGTCACCAATCTCCTTGGCCGCCTGGGCCAGATTTTCCCGATTTAGCGCGTATGCGAAGTAGCCGCTGCCAGACGTGGCGCGGAGCAGGGCATCGCCTTCCCGAATGTTCTCCAGGGCGTTGATGACCCGCAGGAAGGCCGCCACCGCTTCCACCTGGCCGCTGTCCAGATCGATGCCCACGCCTTTTGCATCCAGGCTGGCGAGTAAACGCCCCGCCGGGGATTGGTTGAAGGCCACGCTGTTGTAAAAGCCGACCGCCCCCTCCACGGTCTGGGCCGCGTTGTTATGGAAAAACGGCGGGGTATCCGCCGCCTCTACCAGGGGTGGCGTATTGAACTGGCCATTGCCGGGCGTGCCGAAACCGTCGTCGCGGGGGATGCGTTCCCCGCTCAGGCTGGCCGGGGTGTCGGGCAGGTTTTCCACCCCGGTGTCGAAGCTGAGATTGCCCTGGCTGCCGGCGCCGAAATCGGCATTGGCGCCGGCGTTGGCATGGCACAGGTTGCACTTGCCCAACTGGTTATCGAGGAAGATCGCCTGGCCGCGTCTGGCCTGCGTCCCCTTGAGCGGCAGGGGCAGGGCAAGTTCCTGTTGGCGTCCCAGAGACAGCGTATAGGCTTCCAGGGCATCCAGTTCCGCATCGGTGGGCAGGCGGAAGTCGACCCCCGGAACCCGCTGCAGGGAGCGGGTGAAGTGCTGGATCACCGCGCCCGTGGCGAAAGCGCGCAGGCTGCCGTCTCCGGGGGCGCCATCGCCAGACCAGCCGGTGCGGGGGCCGGCGGGACTGCGTACCGAGGTGGCGGTGGCCAGGACATGCGGCACCGCGCGCATGACGAAGCGGTTATCCAGGTCATCGAAGCCGTCCAGATTCTCCCGGATCAGGCCGAATTCCCGCATCAGCCTGGGGTGTTCGAAACCCTGTTTGAGCGCGGGCTGGAATTCGGCGACGAACAGGGGATGGCTGGCGGGCAGGCGGGCGATATAGGCGGCGTCCAGGGTGAAATTGTTCTCGGCCGGATGGCAGGTGCCGCAGGTCCGGCCGTTGCCGGCGAAGGTCTCGTTGAAGAAGAGATGGCGCCCGCGCGCGATCAGATCGCTCCCGGCCTCGGCCGCCGCCGCGTCTTGCCAGGGGCTCAGGAGCGCCGCGATGAGACCCAAAGCGAGCCGGAAGCGGCGTGCATTCCACTGCCTGTTCATGTTCGCTCCCTTTCATGTTTGTCCGAGGATGGCGTGTCCACGCTCCGACCAATGCGATGGCGAACGAATCGCGCGTGGGCGGACGCGCTCAAATCATGCCGCCGTTCACCGAGATGATCTGTCCGCTGATGTAGCTGGCCTGTTCCGAGGCGAGGAAACCCACCAGGTCCGCCACTTCTTCCGGTTTGCCGGCCCGCTTCATCGGCACCAAGGCGGCAATGGTCTTATCGTCGAACACCCCGGCTATCATACCGGTCTGAATGATGCCCGGCGCCACCGCGTTCACCGTGATGCCGCGACTGGCCAGCTCCATGGACAAGGACTTGGTGGCGGCGTGCAGCCCGCCTTTGGCGGCGGCATAGTTGACCTGACCGCGGTTGCCGATCAGCCCGGCAATGGAGGTGATGTTGATGATGCGGCCCCAACGGCTACGGATCATCGGCAGGATCAACGGCTGGGTGACATGGAAGAAGCCGTCGAGCGATACGTTCAGCACGCCGTGCCATTGCTCGGCGCGCATGCCGGGGAAGATGGCGTCGTCATGGACGCCGGCATTGTTGACCAGGATCTGGATCGGTGTGTCCGCGACCAGGGCTTCCAGGGTGGTACGACTGGTTTCCGCGTCGGTGACATCGAAGGCGATGGCCTCGGCCGCGCCGCCGCTCGCACGAATTTCTTCCACCAGGGCCACCGCCTTGGCCAGGTTGCGGTTGGCGTGGACATAGACGTAACAGCCGTCGGCGGCCAGGCGTCGACAGATCGCCGCGCCGATGCCGCCGCTGCCGCCGGTAACGAGGGCGCGCTTCAGGTCTGGTTTCATCCTGGATTCCCGAGTTTTGCCGCGTCCAGCACTACGATGGCGCGACCGTTCAACAGCACGCGCTCCCCGGCGGAAACGCTGAAACCATAGAGGACGATGTTGTCGTCGCCGGACAGGCGCTCCGCCGCCACGCTCAGATCGGCTTCGATGTCGTCGAGTCGCGCAACATGCAGTTCGACCCCGCGCACGCTGGTCAGGTAGCCGGCACGGGGTGAAGTGTCAGTCGCCGCCAGCAGGCCACCATGCGCGGCCATGGCCTGGGCGGCATACTCGATGCCGCAGGCGACGCCCAGCCGGCCGTGGGCGCGCAGGGGATTGTCGGCTGCACGGTGGCTGCTGGCCGTGCAGCGGATGCGCTCGCTGCCCCAGGCATCGACCTGGTCGAGCAGACACATGCTGCCCTGGTGCGGGATGTGGGCGAGCAGCCAGTCTCTATCTAGCGGCATGGCTGAATCGTCACGGCCAGGCTGAGCGGTTCCAGGTATTCCAGAATCACCCGGCCCGCGTGGCCACTGGCCAAAGCTTGCAGCAGGGGCAGGCCGCGCGCCGATGGAATCTGGCGACGCAGGGCTTCCAGATCGGGGTTCTTCATCGACTCGGCAGCCGCTTCCACCAGTTCGACCTGTAAACGCGCCAGAGAGTGGGGGCCTTGTTGCGGCAGCAACGCCAGGGCCAGGCCGAAGGCGGAAGGATGCGGCCGCTTGGCGTGCAGCGGCTCCGGGTAGGGCGACTCGTAGGTCACCAGTAACGTGCCGGTAGCGTTCACGCTGACCTGGCTCAGTTGGCTTACTTGGATAGTGGCCTCCAGCAAGCCCGCCGCGAAACTGGCGTCAAAGGCGCACAGCACGGTGGCCGGGGTCATGGCGCCGGAGGCGATGCCCCAGTAGCCGGCCGGGGCGTTATGCACCGAATTGTGGAAGCGGGTGGGGGAAAGGTGGCGATCCTCCAAGGCCAAGGTCCGACAGATGGCGTCGCAGGTGTCGCCATCCGCGCTGGAAGAGGAGAACACGGTGGCCAGTCGTTTGGCATCCGTTTGCGCGCAGGCGACGGCCTCCTGGGCCACGGCCAGGGCAACCTTGACGCCCAGGCCGACGCGGCGCCGCTCGGCGGATGGCAGCGCCATGGGCGATGGCACGACGATGGGGCGCGGCGAGTAGTCGGTGGTGCCGGCCAGGATCGGCTGTGCCGCGATCCAGTTGTCCAGGCCCGGCCCAAGCAGGCCGATGCCGTCGAGGTAAGCGGTGAGAGTCATGTCAACCCGCCCTGCCCAGCACCAGGCTGCAATTGGTGCCGCCGAAGCCGAAGGAGTTGCTCAGTACCCGGTGGGGCGCGCTGTCCCGGTTCGCGGTCAGATACTGGATGGGAATGCCCGGATCCACCTGGCGGGTGTTGACGCCCCCCGGCAGGAAGCCGTGGCGCAGAGCCAGGGCGCTGATGACCGCTTCCACGCCGCCCGCCGCTCCCAGGCAATGGCCGGTCGCGCCCTTGGTCGAACTGCATGGCGTCTGGTCGCCGAACAATGCCGCCACCGCCTTGCCTTCGGCGGCATCGTTACTCGGCGTGGCGGTACCGTGCAGGTTGATGTAGTCGATATCGGTCGATTGCAAACCCGCCGCCTGCAGCGCTGCGGCCATGGCCATGCGGGCGCCCAGGCCTTCGGGATGGGGCGATGACATGTGATGCGCGTCGCTCGACTCCCCCGTACCCAAAAGCAGCACGTCGTCGGCATTCAGGCTGTCCGCCGGCCGTTCCAGCAGGATGAAGGCGGCGGCCTCGCCGATGCAGAGGCCCTTGCGCTCGCTATCGAATGGTCGGCACGGCTCGGACGACAGCAGTTCCAGGGAATTGAAGCCGTACAAGGTGGTCAGGCACAGGGAATCCACCCCACCCACGAGCGCGGCATCGATGAGCCCGGCCGCCAGCATGCGGGCGGCAGCGGCGAACACCTTGGCGCTCGAAGAGCAGGCGGTGGAGATCACCACCGCCGGCCCTTCCAGGCGAAAAACATGGCGCACGAAATCCGCCACCGAAAAAGTGTTGTGGGTGGTGCGGTAGATGAAGTCGTCCGGCAATGCGCCGCTGGCCGGATCGCGGCGGCGGTATGCCTGCTCGGTCTGCAGAATGCCGGCGGTGCTGGTCCCGAGGAAGACCCCCACCCGACGGCGGCCATGGCGGGCAATGGCCGCCTCGACTGCGCCACTGAAACCGTCCTGTTGCAGGCCGATAAAAGCCAGGCGATTGTTGCGGCATTCGTATTCGGCGAGCGCGGCGGGCAGGGGTGCGGCGTCCAGCTTCGCCACCTCGCCGATGTAGGTGTCGAGATCCCGCACCGTCTCGAAATGGCAAGGCGTCAGGCCGCTCCGATGCTGCCGCAATGCGCTCAGCATGGCTTCCAGGCCGTGGCCCAGGCAACTGCTGGCGGTGTAGTGGGAAAAGTGGAGAGGGGTCACCAGGGGATAGGAGCGGTCAGACTTTGCGCCGAATTCTAACTGACGATCCTGCACCGGTTTCCCCCGCAACCCCTTCGATGGTCTACCGGGCGACCCGGCTGCTATGCCGGTCGTCGCCCTGTAGGTGAGTCAATTACTTGTTCTCATTGGCCTTGTCCTTGATGGCCCCTCCTGCCTGCTGCATATCCTTTCCCGCACCTTCCATCGTGTTGCAGGCAGTCAATGGCGCGATAGCACCGAGAATGGACAGCATAGTGAGCAGCGTCACGAAAATTCGTTTGAGCATGGTGAAACCTCCGCTAGAGAAAATGAAACAACGAACGCAGTGCAGGAAGCAAATGCTTGAGCACCACTCGTTTTCAGATTGCGCGGATAGGTTGGATTTTCTGTTCGCTAACGAACATTGGCAAAAACTCCCGGCTGCGCCTCAAAGCGCGCGACCGGCGTTTTCACCGCTTTTCGGGGCGGCGGCTCATGGCCTGGAAATAGCCAGCGCGGAACGCAGGGTGATGGACTCGAGGCCGGCGGCGGCGGCCGCTTCCAGCACGCGCGGCAGAACAGCCAGGATCACCGGCTGGCCATTGGTGGTTCGCGCGGCGTTGCCGTCATGCAGCAGCAGGATGTCGCCGGCGGCGAGATTGCGGGTGAGACGCCGGGTTACGTCGTCGGCATCGCGGTTGCGGGTGTCGAAACCGCGCCGGGTCCAGTTCGCCAGGTGCAGGCCGTGCCGGGCCAGGATGGGTTCCAGGAAGGAATTGCGCAGGCCGGCGGTGGGCCGGAAGAATTGCGGCCGCTGGCCGGTGATGGCGGCCAGGCTGTCCTGGCCGGATTCGATTTCGCGGGCCATGCGGCGTGGGCCGAAGGTGGCGAAATGGTGGTGATGATGTTGACCGTGGTTTTCCACGGCATGGCCACGCCGGACGATCTCGCGGCACAACTCGGGATGGCGCTGAGCCCTCGTCCCGATGCAGAAAAAGCTGGCGCGGGCAGTAAAGCGATCAAGGATGTCGAGCACCTGTGGGGTCACCTCCGGGTCGGGGCCGTCATCGATGGTGATGGCGATCTGCCCCGGCGTCGCGGCGGCCGGCAATCGCACCCAGTTGGGCCCGAGGCATTTGCTGCGCGGCCAGAGACCGGCGGCGCCAAGAATCAGGTGGTTGGCGGCCAGGGTGCCCAGGCCCCAGGGCCATAGCCCCAGTTGCAGCGCCAGCAGCCCCAGGCTCCCAGCATGGAGGGCGAAAGTGGCTTGCAACAGCGGTGTGGGGTGCCACGGGCGGCGGGCATGGGGAGGCGGCGTAGAGATCATGTTCTCCGCGCCAGGATGGCGGAGAAGAGCAAGGCGAGGATGGCGCCCGGGCCGACCGTGGCGCCGATGGCGTTGAGCACCGGTACGCTGGAAAAGGCGAGGATGCCGAAGCCGACCACCGTGGTGCTGGTGGCCAGCATCAGGGAGGCCAGGGTGCGCGGCGAGATGCCGCCTTCCTCAATACCCCGGTCGAAGAACAAGGCGTAGTTTGAGCCGACCGCCACCACCAACAGCATGCCAACCAGGTGCAGGAGGATGAGCTGCTGCCCGAGCAGAACCAGACTGGCGATGACCACGGCAACGGCCACGGCCAGCGGGGCGAGGATGCGGAATACCCGGGCCGGGGAACGGGTGGTGGCGAACAGCAGGCCGAGGATGGCGGCCAGGCCACCAAGCGAGAGCAGGATGGCCTCGCGCAGATAGCCTTGGTAAAGGCGATCGGCCTCGCCCTTGATATCGACGAAATGAACGTCCGGCAAGCCCGTCCGAGCGAGCGCGGCACGCAACCGCGCCGCGTCGAGGACGGCATCGGTCCCGACGCGCAGCGGCAGCAGAGCGGTCCAGCGCCCCGCCGCCGGCAGCAGCAGGGCATCCACCGCTTGCGCCAGGGAAGAGCCCTCGAGGTCTTGCCGGGTCAAGGGCTGCTGGCTACGGGCCTTCGCCACGTCGGCAAAGAACGGCTCGAAACGATCCAGACGCACCGGCAGATCGGCACTGGCCGCCTCGAAGCGCCGGCGCAGTTCGGCGTCGGGCGGCAGGCTCGCCAGGCGCTGGCGCTGGGTCGCCTGGCTGGGCAGATAAAAGGCTGGGTTCTCGAAGCCGTCGATCACTCCCGTCGCTTGCAGTTGCTCCAGCGCCGCCGCCGCGCGTTCGCTGGCGGCGAGCGCCGCCTCCCGGCTGGCGGCGGATAGCACCACCAGATAGCGCACGTCGGGCGCGCCGAGATCGGCGCGCATGGCCATATCGAGGGCCTGATCGGCGGCGGGAACCGGGCTCAGGGCCGCCAGCTCCCGGTTCCACATGCCGTCGCGCTGTATCACGAGCACGCCGCAGGCGACCACGAACAGAAACCAGACCAGCCCGCGCAGACGGCCCGCCCGCGCTACCCAGCCTTGCAGGCTGCGGCCAAAGGCGCTGACATCGCGCAGGCGCAGGTTGGCGGGCAAGAGATGGGGCAACACGAAACGGGTGACCAGGGCGGCGGTGACCACGCCGGCGATTGCATAGAGGCCCAGTTGGGCCAGTCCGGGGAAGCCGGAAAACAGCAGAGAGGCGAAGCCGAACACCGAGGTGAGCACGCCGATCCGTATCGTCGGCCAGGATGTGGCAACCCACGTGGCAACCCAGGCGGCGGTGCCATCGCCGTGCTGTTCGCCCGCCCCGGCCCGTTCCGACTGCATGAACAGGTAAATTGAATAATCCACCGCTTCGCCGATCAGGGCGGTGCCGAAGCCGAGTGTGACGCCATGGACGACACCGAAGCCCAGGCTGACCGCCGCCACCCCGGCCAGGGCGCCGGACAGCACCGGCAGCAGGCCGAGCAGCAGGGCCGTGGGCGAACGGTAGACCAGCAGCAGGAGGCTGACGATGATCAGGGCGCCAAGGCCGGAGAGGGTGGCCACCTCGCCCTTGATGGTGGCGCGGGCCGTTACGGAAAAAGGACCAGGGCCGGTCATGGCCAGCCGCATCCGCGGCCCGGCCGTCGCCCGGAAGGCCCCACGGATGGCGGCGACGGCCGCTTCCTGGGCGTCCGTGTCCGCGCCATCGGCGCGGGTGCGGGCCAGGAGCAACGCACGCTGGCCGTCGCGGGAAACCCAGACGCCGTCGGCCATTTGCGGGCGCTGGCGGTTCCCCACTGCGTCCAGCAGCTGCATGAACTCGCCCGTGGGATCGCGCGGCAACAGGGCCTTGCTGAACATCCCGGCGGAGGTGGCAAGCAGGTCGATGCTGTCCACCACGCCGGCATGCAACCCCGCCACCGTGAAGCGCTCGGCATTCACCGCCGGGCTCAGCAGATAGCGGTTTTCCAACAGAATCTGGCGGTCGCGTTGCAGCCCCAGCGTCTCGCCGTTGGCAATGTGCGGGAAGCGGGGGTCGCCGCGCAGGCGGGCGGCAAGGTCGCGGGAGACGCGGGCGCGGGCGGCCGGGTCGCCGCCTTCGATGCCGATCAGAATCAGGCGCGAGGCAACGCCGGTTTTGATCTGGTCGACCAGTATCTGCTGTTCCTGGGTCGGGCTGCGCGGCAGGAATGCGGACAGGTCGGCCGTGAAGCTGGCCCGGCTCACCAGCCAGACGCAGGCGAGCAGAAAGGCCAGCCAGAGGGCGATGGCGCTGCGTCCACGTCGGCTCATGGCGAGGCGGTATTGCGGATGCTCATCACCGAGCGGTCGCCGTCCGCCTGCAGGATTTCCACCGTGCGCACCTCATCCTGCGTCCCATCCATGCGGATGCGGGCGACCACCCTTCCCACCTTGGCATCGAGCGGGATCAGCACCAGGGTCCAACGCTCGCGGTCGCCCCGCAGGGTCAGGTGATAGACCCTTTCCAGCGCCTTGCGGTCGCCGGCCAGCGTGGCGCGAATGCTCTCGATCATGCCCGCCACTTCGGGGTAGTCCTTGAGTTGCAGAATATGTTTCTGGCGCCGCCGTTCGATGCTGAGCACATCGCCGTCCAGCACCAGGATTTCGCTTTTCGGTTTGAGGGTGCGTTTCTCCAGGCGGGCGGGCGGAACGAACAGGAGCTCCCCCGACGACTCGACCGGCTGGTCCAGGATGGAAATGTATTTCTTCTCGGTAAAGCTGGCCGCCCCTTGCTTGTTGTTGGCCAGAGCGCCCATGAGCTGGCTGAGGCTGAGTTGGGCCGCCTGGGCGGACAGGCTGAAACCGAGCACAGCAAGCATCCCCATCCCGAGCAAACGCTGAGCAGGCCGGATCATGCCGCGTCCGCCGGCGGACGCCAGAAATCGAAGAAGTTGAACCAGTTGAACGGCTCGGCGCGACTGTGCCGTTCCAGGCAGTGGGCATAGGCAGCCACCGCCTGGCGGATGGCGGCGTCCCGCTGTTCGCGCCCGATATCCGTGAAATCGGCCAGGGGCTCGAAATAAATGGCGTAGCGGTTGCCGCCCAGATAGAGGCCGCTCATGAACAGCACCGGACGCTTGAGGATGGCCGCAAGACGCATGGGACCGACCGGAAACGCGGCCGTTTGGCCGAGGAACGGCACCGGCTGGGTGGGGTCTTGGGCCAGGGTGCGATCAGCCAGCACGCCCAGCGCCACACCATCATCCAGCCGGGCCTGCACCTGGAGCATGGAGTCGATATGGCCCAACGGAATGATGTCCGGCACGGCGGCAGGGTTGATGGCGGCCAGGGCGGCATTGATCTTGCGGGCGTTTTCCGGGTACATGACCATGGCCACCCGCAGCCCGGCCTGTCGCCGGCCGACGGCGCGCACCACCTCGAAGCTGCCCAGGTGAGCGCCCATCAGAAAGGCACCGCGTCCGGCGGCCAGCACCTCATCGATGGCCGCCTCCCCGTACACCTGGATATCGAAGAGATCGAAGCGGTCGTTGAGCAGATAGACCCGGTCGTGGATGCAGGAGGCGAAACTGTGGAAGTGCCGGAACAGCTCGGCCAGGCGGGGCGGCCGCCCCAGGGCGCGCTGTAGATAGGCGCGGGAGGCATGGCGTTCGGCCGTTGCGAACAGCAGAAAGTAGAAGCTGGTGCCGAACAGCACGACCCGGGCCAGGGGACGCCCCAGCGCCAGGGATATCCAGGTCATCGCGCGCAGCAGAGTCGTATTGCCGCGTTCCGGTCGCTGGACCCATTCGGCTTGGCCGTGGAGATTGGGAGTGCTCACGCCGCATCCTCCCTGGGTGGGGTGAAGGCGAAGACACCACTCGCCGCCACTCGCTCTTGGGTAACCGCGGCGGCAACCCCGGTGGCAATCACCTCGAACCGGAACACGCCCGCCGCGGTGGCGGCATAGTCGAGACGCAGGGCCTCACCCGGGCTGACCGGACTGAGAAATTTCGCCGATTTGATCTGGCCGCTGGCGGCCTCGAGCCCCAGCAGCGCGGCCAGGGCATGCAGGGCCTCGTCCAGCAGCACCACGCCGGGCAGGATGGGATGACCCGGGAAATGGCCGGCATAGGCCGGGTGATCGGCGGCGACGGACAAAGGCAGGGACAGGTCCGTCATGATGGGATGACCATTGCGGTTTGCGGGTCCAGGCTCGCCAGGAACGCCTGGGTCGCCTGGCTGGGGAGCTTGCCGGTGGCGTTGCGCGGCAGGGCATCGACGAACAGCAGCGGCCGGGGCAGAAAGACGGGATCGATGCGCTCGCGCAGGGCCTGCAAGAGGGCGGCGGGCGTCAACTCCGGTGCCACCACCAGGGCGAGGAGGCGGTGGACGCTTTCCGGCGCGTCAGTCTGGTCTTCCGGCGGCGGCAGAAAAACCCCGTCGCGCACGCCGGGAATGGCGTTGAGCTGGTGATTGAGATAACCCAGGGAGGTCCGTTTGCCGGCGATGTTGACCAGATCGGCATGACGGCCGTGGAGAAGGAAAGTGGTCACAGCAGAGGAGTTCACAGCCGAGGCCATCTCCACGCCCACCAGTTCGATGTCGTCGTTCAGCCGGGTCGGCGTCTCGATGTGCCCGCCCTCGGCCCAGATCGCCTCCCCCTCACGCCACAGACGGACCCCCGGGAAGGTCTGCCAGGATGCGCCGGCCGAGGTGCGCCGGGAAGCGAGCTGGCCGGTTTCGGTGCAGCCGTAGATCTCGAACAAGGGGGCCGCGAGGCGGGTCTCCGCCGCAACCGCCAGGTTGTGCGACAGGGGCGCGGTGGCGGACAGCAGCAGGTCCACCGCCGGGAGGGTGGACTGTTCGGCCAGCAGCATCCGCAGGTGGTAGGGCGTGGTGATCAACATCCGCGGCCGGGGCAGATTTTCCAGCGCCGCGCAGATGTCGGCCGGGTAGAAGGGGTGGCCGACATGCAGGGCGGCGCCGCTCTGCAAGGGCATCAGCACGGTGAATTCCAGGCCGTACATGTGTTGCGGCGGCACGGTGCCGACAATGGCGAGTTCGGGGGTGACGCGCAACCGATCCGCCCCCGCTTGCACGCCGCGCACCAGGCAGCCCCAGCGCTTGACATGGGGTATCGGCATGCCGGTGGAGCCGGAGGTGAAGACCTGGGCGATGACCTGGTCGCCGTCGATTCGCGGAATGACGGGATCCGCCATCGGCCTCGCGATCGACTCCGGGTAGCGAAAGACCGGCAGTTCGACGCCCCTGTCATCCTGATCGTTGATACAGAAGACATCCGGGGCGAAGCGCTGCATCTGCCGGACCATCTCCGGGGTGTGGCTGGAGGGAAGCAGGCTGATCCGGCCGCTGACGATACAGGCCGCCAGGGCGACGGTGAAGCGGTAGCGGTCGGCGCACAGGTTGAGCACATGCCGCCCCGGGGGCAACTGGCCGGCGAGTTGGTCCACCTCGCCGAGAAACTGCCTGACGCCTACCGGAGTCCCGCCGCGCCAGGCCATGACGGCATCGGGATGGCGATGGGCAATCAGCGGCAGGATCGACATGGCAGGCATGTCTAGCGTGGGCGGGGTGACGCGCCCGGCGGGGTGGTCAACGACACGGCCGGTGTTTTCAAATAGGCGAGGATGCCGTCCATGATGCTGTGCTTCTCCAGTTGCGGCAGCGTGCGCAGGCGGACCAGGTACTCGGCGGCAAACATCAGCAGAACCAGCGGCAAGGTGAGGAAATTGGCGAACACCGACCAGACCTCGATGGGTGCGAACAGAAACAGGAGTGTGGACGCTAGGCATACTGTCAGGAAAAACAGCGTCCAGGCCAGGGTGACCTGGCGCGTATAGCGCACCAACTCGCAAGTGAGCCCGCCATGTACCACCTCGGCAAAGCGGGTGCAGATAGGCTGTCGCCCGCGTGCCAGGGTGACGCCGAATACGGTCGCCAGCATGACATTGGTGCCGGCGTGCTGGAGGAAATAGACCCAGCTGAAATTCCGTTCCAGGGCGCCCCAGAATCCCCATAGCAGCACACCTACACCGGTGCACAGAAGCAACATGGCCCATCGCCTGGGTGAGCGCCAGGCCAGCAACAGCAGGATGACCAGGGAAGGCGCCAGGGAGACGGCAACACCCATGGCAGGGAAGGTGGTGGCCGCCGAGGTGGCCCCGCTGTAATGGGCCAGCATGGAATAAGCGATGACGCCGACGGCGATGACGATCCAGCGGACCGCGCGGACCAGGGTGAAACTCATTTTGTCCGGTTCGCCGCGATGTGCTGGGTCAGGCTGGCGAGGGAAGTGAAGATGCGGGCGTTGTCCGCATCGTCGGAGCGTAGCTGGAAACCGAAACGCTTGGAAACGGCCAGGGCCACTTCCAGGATGTCGATCGAGTCGAGCCCCAATCCCTCGCCGTAAAGGGGGGAGTCGGGCTCAATATCTTCTGGGCTGATGTCTAGGTTCAGAGCGGAGACGACAAGCCCGGCGACTTCGTATTGCAATTCCTGGTTGGTGTCAGACATCTTGGTTTCACTTCGCTGATGGGCGGGACGACCCGACGGAATCAGGCCGGCGCCAAGTATATTCTGTAAGCGGCCATACTGACGCCGGGCTTACCCGGCCTGCCGTACATCATGTGGGCATGGGTGGCCGGAGCGCTGGCGTTCTCTCTGCTGCGGTTGTGCTTACCCCAGGCCACCTGATACGGGGCGAGACTGGAAGCCCAGTAATTCCGAGTCGGCGCTTCCAGCTACACGGTCGATTCATTCCTCTGTTCAGGGTCGATCACGCAACCGTTTCGGGGCAAGGCTATCATTTAGCAGACACTCCAACTCTTTACGGGGCCACCTCTAACTACACCACCCTGCACCTCTTCCTGAGTGTCAGGATGCGGGGTTTACGCCAGCGCTGTCCCGGGGTGCGGTTCGAGATGCGACCATCACCATTTCAGAAAGCAGAGCATCACAGGGGGAAAGGGAACATCTGTTATTGCTGGAATCTTGCCTGACTGCTTTGGGCAGACAAACAGACTTTCGATGAGGCCAGCCCGAGCGGCCGTAGTGGGTCGCTAGGCGCCGACCGTTCGCCTTTTCCGACAGGCTGCTCCCAGCCATCTAACAGCCATTCGTCCCTGTAACCAGGTTGATCGCTTTGTGGCCTTCGATCAGCACTTGATTCTGTATGCAAGAAACGTCAACCGCGCATCTTCGCCAGACATGGGTTGCTGTAACCCGAGAAGGTTGCATGCCCAGAGAGGATGGACGACAGCGTGACTCAACCCTGGGGATAATTCGATAAGGTTACGTATATCGTAATTAAACTACGATAACTTTCGCAATACAAAGTCTGGAATTTATTTTCCGATGTGCTTATAGTCGTAGCATGACTACGACTAATCGAAGCAAGCTAAATTATCTCTACACCCACCTGGCTGCTGGAACCCCTTTAACGTCGGTCAATCTGGCCGCATTGGGCATCTCGGCCGACCTCGCCGTTCACTACGCCCGCTCCGGCTGGCTTACCCGGCTGGCCAGGGGGGTCTATTGTCGGCCCAACGAAACGCTGGGGCTGCACCCGAGCCTTGTCCTCCTGCAACGGAAAATGGAGGGTCTGCACGTCGGCGGCAAGTCGGCGCTCGACTGGTACGGCATTCGCCACTACCTGTCCCAGCAGCCGACCCTGCATCTCTACGGTTGGACAGCGGCACGCCTGCCAGACTGGTTCGTCAGCCACTTCCCGTCCGAGTACCACCGCAAGCGCCTGTTCGACGAACAACCCAACGCCCTGCTCCATGTCGGCCCCTTCGACAAGCGCGATGGTGCGCCCCAGGTTTCGGCGCCGGAGCGCGCGCTACTGGAGGTCCTGAGTGAAGTCGGCGTACGCCAACCGCTGCAGGAAGCGCGGGAACTCGCGGAAAGTGCCTACAGCTTGCGTGCCGACGTTCTGAGCGAACTCCTGCAGCGCAGTACCAGTGTCAAGACCGTGCGGCTGTGCCTGCAGCTCGGCCGCGACCTGTCCCTGCCCTGGGCTGCAAAGCTGGATCCCGCCCAACTGCCCACCGGTAGCGATCGCCCCTGGGTGTCCCGATCTTCCGACGGTCTGCTGGTGCTCAAGCCATGAACCCGATCTACCTCGATACCGCGCGCCTGTTGACGCAGATCGCTCCGTTAGTTTTCTCGGACGGCGCGTTCGCGCTCAAGGGTGGAACCGCGATCAATATGTTCATCCGCGACCTGCCGCGTCTGTCTGTCGATCTCGACCTGGTCTTTATCGATCACAGCCTGCCGCGCGACAAAGCACTGGAGCGCATCAATGAGGCCATCCGACAATCCGCCGATCGCCTGAATGCACGAGGCTTCCAGACCCGCGCGACCATGATGGCGGATACCGGTGAGACCAAGCTACTGGTGCGCCGCAGCGGCATCGAGGTCAAGATTGAAGTCAATTTCGTGATGCGCGGCACCGTTCATCCAGTTCGCCAGGCCACTTTGACGCCCAGAGCGCGCGAGGTGCTGCTGGCCGACCTGGAGATCCCGGTTGTGTCGCTGGAGGATGTATATGGCGGCAAGCTGGTCGCAGCCATGGACCGGCAGCATCCTCGCGACCTGTTCGACGTGATGCAGCTCTTAGCACATGAAGGCATTAGCCCCGGCATCCGGCGGGCGTTCGTCGTCTACCTGGCATGCCACAACCGGCCTTTGCACGAGGTTCTATTCCCGACGTTACGAGACCTCAGCCAGGAGTACGAACGCAACTTCAAGGGCATGACGTCCGAACCCGTGGAACTGCCCGAACTGCTCGCTGCACGCGAGCGGATGGTTCACGAACTGCAGAGCGGCCTGGACGCGGACGAGCGCCGGTTTCTACTATCCCTGGTCGCCTACCAGCCTGAATGGCCGGTGCTCGGAATCTCGCACCTGGAACAGCTACCCGGCATCCGCTGGAAGCTTCACAACCTCGGGCAGTTGCAGAAGGCCAATGCCAGGAAATTTGCCGAGCAGGCCGACATGCTCGCCCGACTGTTGGCGTAGGCCAGTGGATGTTTCCGAAAGACGACCGCGACCACGCTCCGCAGAGAACGAATGACCCTTTGTCAGGCCGTAGACTATCCTCGATCGCACCCACAGTGGCCCGCGCCGTGACCTGTAGCCGCTGTAAATTCCCCGAAACCGGACATTAAGCTGACCACTACGCACGCCCCGCGACGGCCACAAGATCATGAACTTCTCCGAAACGATCGCCTCCCTCAACAGCGCATCCGCCTTTGAGCTCTACCGCTTAAGGGCCGCCATCGATCGCGTCCTTGACCACCCAGGGTGGGTGGACGCCGTGCGATCACGACTCCGCATTGGCCAGTCCGTTGAATATTTTGACCCACCAACCAATCGATCCCACCCAGGACAGATACTCGAATTGCGGCGCAAGCAGGCGGTTGTCCTTGACCTGGCCACCCAGAAGCGCTGGCTGATTTCTTACGTGGCCATCAACCTTGACGGTGCCGATGTCGAGATCCGGGAACAGCCGAAACAGGGACTGGGACGTAACGAGGTGGCGATCGGCGATCTCGTCGGCTTCGTCGATCGCGACCATCAACAGCGTAGCGGCCGTATCGTCCGCCTCAACGACAAGACAGTCACGCTGATCTGCGGGCCACAGCAGTGGCGCGTCGCGTACGGCCTGCTGCATCGCGTAGTCGATTCCAGCGCCCTCAGCAGTGAAACGCTGGAATTGGAGGTGCTGGAATCACACCTTGAGGCCGAAGCGGACGAACGGGATGAGTAAGGCAGCGGACAAGCATGCCTGGGCGTTTGCGCCACGCTTCCGCCGAGGGGGCTTCGGTTGGCGTTCGGAGCCGGCCATTGCCCGGATCAAGGAAGCGATTGCCGAGATCAAGGCCACCAGTCGGAAGGATCCTCTCCTTGCCGCCGAGGGCGCGGTGCTGTTCCTGCAAAAGCTGTCCCCAGCGCTTGAAAACATCGACAGTTCATCCGGCGCCATCGGCACGGCGGTCAGTCGGGCCATCGAGGCGTTGGCACCCATCATCGCCAAGGCGCCGGCCGACGTGCCAACGCGCCGCAAATGGCTGGAACATCTCTACCAGGCCCACGCCGACGACGCGATTCCCTACATCGAAAGCCTCGCCGATTATTGGGGCGAGCTTTGCGCTTCCCCGGATCTCGCAGCCGAATGGGCCGACCGCCTGGTGGATACCATCGGCACCGTGTGGAGCCGTAGCCGGGAGGAGCACGGATTTTTTCATGGAACCAGCATGTGCTTGTCCGCCCTGCTCGCCGCCGGGAAGCACGAACAGCTACTCGCCTTGTTGGACAAATGTCCGTACCCCTTCTGGTCGTACCGCCAATGGGGCATGAAAGCGCTTGTTGCGATGGGCAAGAAGTCCGAGGCGTTGCGTTATGCAGAAGCGTCGCGAGGCCTGAACGAGCCCCTTGGGGAAATTGCTGAGGCGTGCGAAGCCATTCTCCTGTCGTCCGGCCTGGCTGACGAGGCCTACCAACGGTTCGCGTTCGAGGCCAATCAGGCGGGCACGTACCTCGCGACGTTTCGGGCGATCTGCCGGAAATATCCGCACAAGACGCCGGAAGCCATTCTGGAGGATCTGGTCGCCAGTAGGCCGGGCGAAGAAGGCAAATGGTTCGCCGCGGCCAAGGACGCGAAGCTGTACGACCTCGCGCTGAAGCTCGCTCAGAAATCGCCGGTAGATCACCGCACCCTGATGCGCGCGGCGGCGGATTACACGGCAACGGAGCCGTTGTTCGCGCTGAACAGCGGGCTGATGGCGCTTTACTGGATTTGTGCGGGCCGTGCGTACGATGTGACCAGCGGCGAAATACTGACGGCCTACGATCTGACACTCCGCGCGGCTGAGGTCGCGCAATGCAGAGACACCGCGTTGAAGCAGATCCGAACCATGCTCGAAAATTTCCCACAGGACCGTTTGGTCAAGGGGGCACTCGCACGCGCAACGGAATTGTGGAGCGTTGATCCGTCCGTCTGAAGGCGTTCCGCAGAATGCGCTTCGTTGCTCCGCTATAGCCAGGCTGGCCAGTGTCAGCCAAATCGCTGGCTTCGGACGGATGACGGATACGGATAGGCATTTCAACCACATGGGGCCAAGTATCGCACCTTGGAATCGCCTTCAATCCGCGTGAAAAATTCGATTTGCAACCCCACCTGACCCCACCTGCCGGGTTCACCACCAGGGTTTGGTGTTCAGGAGAGTGATTTGCGGTGCGCGGCAGATACTGGGCGCAGAGCCATCCCGCAGCGAGTCAAAATCGCCGCCTCGCCCGCTCACCAATTGACGCGCTGATCGACATCAAAGTCGGGGGCCGGTTGTGCTGCCAAATCCCAGTCTGGCTCGATTTGGGGACCCTCACCTTCCTGCGCGTCGCAGTCATCCCACAGCGGTGGCCCACGTGCCGGGCTTATTTGCGGGGGCTCGGACTCCACCCCGATATGCTCCAGTATCTTCCTGATCTTCGGGCCCTCGGTGATGAACGCAATCAGGCGCATCTGCCCACCGCACAACGGGCACAGCAGCGGGAATACCTCGTAGATACGGGCGATCAGCACCGCCCACAGGTAGTGCGCTGGTGGGCGCTTGGGCTGCACCGGGTTGGCAGGCGCGCCCTCGCCCGTGCTGACTGGCCCGGCTTGCGCCGCAGCCGGTTGCGCAGGTAGCGCCTGGGCCAGCGCTGTCACCGCAGCCCTGAGCGGCGAGTTCGGTGCCAGGACACCAAAGTAGCGGTGGCGGTGCGTGCGTGGTGGCGGCACAAGGGCAGCGATACGGGCGATCAACTCCAGCGGTGTGAGCGTGATCTCGTCTGCCCTGGCACCACGCCGGTCACTGGTGGGCTCGCTGCGTTGTTTGGCACAGCGGTACACCAAATCGTTTCCCTCTTTGCGCAGCCGATCCATAGCAAAGGGTGGTCGGGCGCAATAGCGCAGCAGCCGCTCCAGTGCGGCACGGTCTCTGGCCTCTATGCACACACCCGCGTCCACCGAGAAACCACT
>Ga0210033_1001185_pt1 | contig 24321 bp, 20 predicted proteins | sample CryGeymeta201501_FD_185465 | JGI IMG/M metagenome (GOLD analysis project Ga0210033, IMG submission 185465) | Groundwater microbial communities from Crystal Geyser aquifers in Utah, USA - Crystal Geyser metaG 2015-01 (SPAdes) (version 2) | ecosystem: Environmental > Aquatic > Deep subsurface >... | reverse complement strand
TTTAAATTAATCCTAAAATAGCTTTACATTTGTTGAACCAGAAGAAGCAGAAACGAGCAATGCTGAGGAGCGGAAGAGAAAATTAAATACAACAAAAAGAAATCGAGGTAAATAAAACTATACAAAACACTTTCAACCCAACTTCAATGTAGATATTTAACAACAAGAACAACACATTGAAGAGTTTAAAGTCTTGACCTTAGCAGAGCAAAAGCAACATTTGGTGGAGTTGTTAGACAAAAACCAATTATATGTAAATCTTTCATCACTTAATGACAGAGACTTTGCGGTTTCGGTAGAAGACAAGAAAGTAACCCAAGATTTTTACCAACTGAAAAAATAAGGCAATGAAAAACACAGCCATAAAATTATTTGAAGAAAAGCAAGTACGAAGCATTTGGAACGAGGAGGAAGAGAAATGGTATTTTTCTATTATTGATGTCATACAAATACTTACCGACAGTGATAGACCACGCAAATATTGGAGTCAAGTTCAGTGCTGGCAGATAGTTTAGCACTTCGAAATCCGCTTTTTAGCCAAGCACCAGAACGATAAGCGGAAAATCATTTACCCCTAATTTCAACTTTCTCCTCTTCAAAATCTAAAAAGGGAAATTGGGTGGAAAGTTTTTCCATCCATTGAATTTGCTTTTTAATGAATTGTTGATGCTCATTGCTTTCAAAATTAAAAGGGCGATGGTTACACGCAGTTTTTATTTTTTCAATCTCAATAATTAACTTTTTGGTGTCGGCATCAAAAAAACAATTGGCAAACTTTTCCCAAACATAATTAACGGCTAGTTCTGTTGGGTGTATTAAATCGTCTTTAAAAAAACGATAATCGCGTAATTCGTCTATCACTATTTCGTAAGCTGGAAAATAAGAGCAATTTTTATTTTGTGTTATCAAGTTGTTAATGGCTAAATGTAAAATAGACTTGCTGAGGTTGTTTTCGTGTAAACCATCGTTAACATGTCGAACAGGGCTTATGGTAAATATAATGTTAAGGTGTTTTGTTTTTTCTTTTATAGCATCGAAAGCAGTTAAAATTTCTTTAACAGAGAGTAATCTTTTTTTAAATTCTTTTGCAGGAATTTTATGGCAATTTGCAACAATTCCTTTGTTGGCATATTCATACACCCATGCCGAGCCAAAAGTGATGATAATTGTTTTTGCTTTTATTAATTTTTGATGGGCTTGGGTTAATGATTGATTGATGTTCGACAAACATTCAGCTTTATCAAAAGAAGAAAAACTGCCATGATAAGCTAAGTTCATCCATTTGCCATTGACTTGAAGGAGTTCATTTTCGGTGTAAAGTTGCTTATTTATAATTCGTTGCAAAGAGTTAATAACAGAAATGGGATTATAAATAATTCCATTGGGATTGAGGGTAATATCAAATTTGTAATCCAATAATTTTTGTCCGATAGAAGCAGTAAAACAAGAGCCAATCAACAAAATAGGGGTTCGATGAGCAATACTAAAATCAGCTTTAGGAATAGTAACAGGAGTAGTGAATTTCATGGAATCCATCAGTTATCGTCTTAAAATCCAAAATTCAGGATTTAGTTTAGTCATGCCTTTCCAGATTTCGATATGAACTTGGGTTTTACTTTTTCCGGGTTCATTCACCAAAAGACCTAATTCTTGTTTGGTTGAAATTTTATCGCCTTTTTTCACAAAAACATCTGTCATATAAGAATAAACACTTAGATATTCTCCATGTCGAATCATCACTACTTTTCCTTCACCAGGGATAATGACTACAGAGCTAATTTCTCCTTCAAAAATTGCTCTTGCTTTTGCCCCTGCTGTAGTACTGATATCAATTCCATTGTTATTGATGACAATGTTTTCTAAAACTGGATGTGGATGAGTTCCAAATTGGGCAGTTATTACACCTTCAGTAACTGGCCAAGGTAATTTTCCTTTGTTTGCAGCAAAAGAATTTGACAATTCTAATGCTTTTGGTGTTAGTGGGAAACCTTTTGTTGTAGATGGTGTTCCTGCTTTTTTAGCAGCTTCACGAGCTTTTCTAATTTCTTCTTCAATAATTCGTTGAATGGCTTTATCTAGTTTTTGAGCTGCTTCTTGCTTTTTTTGAAGTTCACTTTTTAACTCTTGTTCTTTTCCTTGCAGTTGTTGTACTATGGTTTCTTGCTGGGCTTTTTCAATCGCTAAGTTTTGTTTTTCCTTTTCTTCGATAGAAACCAACACTGTTTTTTCTTGATTGGTATGTTTTAATTCTTCAATTTTTAACTTTAAGGAGGCTTGATTTTTGATAATTTCTTCCGCTTGTGCTTTTCGATATTCTGAGTATTGTTGAATGTATTTTAATCTTTTGTACGCTTGATTTACATTCTTTGAAGCAAAAACAAACATCATTTTATCGTAAGAACTTCGGTGTTTAAAAGCGTAATAGATAATTTTAGCATACTCTACTTTTAATCGGGATATTTCATTTTCTAAATTTCCAATCTCCTCATTACTTTTTTTAATTTCTTTGTTGATTAACTTCATTTCTGAGTTGATAGCAGCAATTAAATCGGTGCGAGAACTTATTTTGCTTTTTAGTTTTAAGAGCTCATCTATGGTTAAATCTTTGTTTTTACGAGTTTCATTAAGGAGTTTATTGGTTAAACTAATTTCATTTTGAAGTTTTTGTTTTTTTTGCTCCAATTCTTTTTTAGTTTGAGCATTTATGGGTAATACATTAATCAATAGCACCAGCAAGAAGAAAAACGATAAAATTTTATTGTTTAATCTGTGCATATTTTTTTGGAATATTAAAAGGGAAAGTTAATAAATTGTTTAATGTAATCTTAGTATAGTTGATATCAATTGTACTGGAAGTATCTGTTTTTAAAATAAAATGTAAATCATGGGATACAATTTGGCTAGCAATAGAGTCCTTTGAGTTTGATGAATATATTGGGTTTTTAAAATTGGTATAGAGGCAATTGAGCGAATTATCGGATTGTGGTGTTGTCAATAAAAGTTCGTTTATTTTATAACTTACTGGGTCTAACCACAAGGCTTGTGCTTGGTTTTTAATTTTCCCTTTGTCTTTTTTTATTTCCCTTCTAACTTTTCTTTTTTTCTCAGTACTTACAAAGTATAAATCTTTTTTTCTATCAACTGAAGAATAAATTTTATCGTTTATTTCAAAATCTAAACTATTTCCAATTAATAATGCTTCAATCATTTGGTAATCTAAGTCTGCACCAAAAATAGTATTGAGATAATCATAATCACCAACAAAATACTCAGAAGAAGACCTATTCATAATTTTAACGGTATCTTGAGTAATTAAAACTCTTGCCATCTCAATTCCTAAAACAGGAGTGATAGAAACCCAAATAGCACTATCCTTTCTAATTCTTAAATGGGCTTTAAAAGAGGTTGTTTTGCCATTGTTGTAAGTAAAAGCAGCCTTAGTTGAAAGTGTGTTAAATTTAAATTCTTTATCGAGTAATTGTTGAACAAGAAATTTAGTAGGATGAGGTTTGAGCCTAATTTTAACTTTTTCAGTTTCATTCTCTTGAACTTTACAGGAATAAATAAAAAATCCAAGCAAAATGAGCGAAAACCAATATAACGACTTAGTTCTACTCATAAAGCTTTTTATCGGCTATTTTTCTATTCAAAAATTCTGTTGTTTCCCCAATCCCTATTTCTTTTGCTTTTTTCCAATATGCTAATGCTTTAATCAAATCATTGAGTTGGGCAAAAACATCACCTAAATGTTCTAAAATTACGGCATTTTTATCCCCTCCATTTTGCATGGCTTTTTCTAACCATTCTTTTGCTTGAACATATTTGCCTTGTTTGTACAAAATCCATGCGTAAGTATCTTGATAATTGGCTTGGTCAGGTTCAATTTCGTTGCACAAAGCTGAAAGTTCTTCTGCACGATTAAGTTTATCTTCTCTTAACGAAAGAAAATAGCCGTAATTATTAAGTACATAAATATTTTTAGGTTCAATTTTTAGGGCTTCTTCGTATGCTTTATCCGATTCTTCGTATTTTTTTAACCCATTGTAACCATCACCTAAGCTGGCGTAAAATTGGGCTAGTAATGGTGGATTATCAATTACATAATCTTTTCCAATGTTTAAATATTCAATGGCTTCAGCGAAGTTCTTTTTTTGTAAGTTGGTTGCTCCATAAAAGAAATAGAAAAGTGGTTGGTTGGGAAATAATTCAATCGCAGCTTTACTATCTCTAAGTATAGCTTCATTATCTTGGAGTTCTGATTCTATAAAAATTAACTGACTCCAAATGGCAAATTTTGAATTATCAAATTCTATAGCTTTTAAATAATTCTCTTTAGCTCCTTCTAATTTTTTATCGCGATATAAAAAATCAGCGTAAATAGTATAAGCCTTTGCTTCTGTAGGATGTGTTGCTATTAAAATTTTACATAATTCAAAGGCTTCTTTACTTAAATTGCTATTAGTTTCGGTTGTGGAATAATAAGATAATAGAATTTTCATTTTAGTATCAATCTCTAAATCGGGACTGGCAAAAGCTTTTTTAATAGATTCGGAGGCTTTTTCATTTTCATTTTTACTTTTATAATAATCGTATAAGGATAAATGAGCGTAAGGATTTTGAGGGTCTTTTTCTAGAATTACATTGTAAACTGCAAAAGCTTTCTCAATTAACTCGTTTGCCAAATACAAATCTGCTAACAATACTTGATATTTTAACTCATCGGGAAAGGCATTAATTAGCTTTTGTATTTCATTAGCCGCTTTATCAATATCTCCAAGTTTAACGTATATTTTTTCTTTTTGAATAGAAATTTCTTCACTAATTCCTATTTGTTTTTCTATTGAATTAAAACTTTCTAAAGCTTCTTTATATTTCCCAGAATAGAGTTGCATACCAGCTAAATCAAAATAAAGATCTATATCTCCCCCATGTTTCTCTATCAGTATTTCGTATTGTTTTATGGCTTCATCAGTATTTCCATTTGTTTGTAGCGTATGTGCATATAAAACCCTATACCAATAATTTTCTGGGTCTATTGTTATCGCTTTTTCAGCATATTCTAAAGAGAGTTTATTTTCTTTAGATTCTTCAAAAATGTGAGCCAATTCATAGTAAGGAGTAGCTTCTTTAGGTGCAATTTGAATGCATTGTAAAAAAAGATTTGCAGCTAACTGATAGTTTCCTAAAATGCGTTCTTTATTAGCGTTAAAAAAGATAAAGCTAAAATTTGTTTGATCTTTTTCGGGGAGTTGTGATAAAGATTTATTGCTAGGTTTGCTTTTTTGAGTAGCAATATTCGATTTTTCTGATGGAGTGCATCCAATAAAAAAAATGATGAATAATGTTAGTATGAGAAATTTAATGTTTATCAATGTTTAGTATATTTCGTTATAATCTCCAACACTTAGTTCTTGCACAATTCCTTTAATGTTTGCATAATTTCCAACCATCGAATTTTTAAAATTTGATGATCGAATTAAGCTATTTGTTTGAATGATAGTGTTCGAAATTATGGAATTTTTTATTACTGTGTTTTCTCCAATAGAAACATGAGGTCCTATGATTGAATTGGTTATTTCTACATTTTTATCAATATAACAAGGTTCAATAATAACGGTATTCTCTTTTTTTAAAGAACTATCTATCAGTTTCTCTTCTTTAATAAACTCTAAAACTCGTTGATTCGTATAAACTGTAGCTTTATAATTACCACAATCTAACCATTCATCAACTTTTCCAGGCACAAATTTAGTGCCTTTTTGTTTCATGTTTTCTAATGCATCTGTTAATTGATATTCACCCCCACCTTTTATATCATTATCAATTAAATATTGCAGCTCATGTTTTAAATAATTGCCATCTTTAAAATAATAAATGCCAATAATGGCTAGGTCAGAAACGTATTCTTTAGGTTTTTCTACAAAATCAGTGATAACATTATCAGCATTCACTTTTACTACACCGAACGCACTTGGGTCATCAATTTTATTTACCCAAATTATTCCTTCAGCATTATTGTCGAGTGTAAAATCGGCTCTAAAAAGAGTGTCTGCAAAAGCAACCACTACTTTTCCTTGTAAACTATCTTTAGCACATAAAATGGCATGTGCTGTTCCTAACGCTTTTTCTTGATAATAAATACTTCCTTTTGCTCCTAAACTTTCAGCAACAGTAATTAAATCTTTTTCTACTTGTGCACCAAAATCGCCAATAATAAACGCTATTTCATCTACTGGTTCTCCACAAACTTTGGTAATATCTTCTACTAATCGTTGAACTATTGACTTTCCAGCAATTGGCAACAATGGTTTTGGTATGGTAAGCGTATGAGGTCTTAATCTAGAACCTCTTCCTGCCATTGGAACTATTATTTTCATATTTCTATCCTAAATCTTTTCCAAAGGAAAGGACTTTTTAAATGTTATACTTACCCAACTAATCAATTCTCCCCCTTGGGGAGTTAGAGGGGATTTTATTTTTTCCCAGTACTTCCAAATCCTCCTGCTCCTCTTTCTGTTTCAGCTAATCCTTCCGCTAAAACCCATTCAGCTTGTTCGTGTTTTGCGATTACCAATTGAGCAATTCGTTCTCCATTTTCAATAACAAATGGTGTGTTGGATAAATTTACTAAAATAACACCAATTTCGCCTCTATAATCAGCATCAATAGTTCCTGGTGTGTTTAGAACCGTAACACCATTTTTAAATGCTAATCCACTTCTAGGACGGACTTGGGCTTCATAACCTATTGGTAATTCAATAAACAACCCTGTTTTTACTAAAGTTCTTTCCAATGGTTTTAAAGTAATTGGCTCTGTTAAATTTGCTCTTAAATCTACTCCTGCTGATGCTAGCGTTCCATATTCTGGTAATGGATGATTGGATTTGTTGACTATTTTTATTTTCATTGAGTTACACGAATAATTTGCAATCAGCTAAATTACCACTTTTTTTGGTCTTTCTAAGCTATAAACTACAGCAAAAAATCCGATTAAAATAAGACTGTGAATTCCATATTTAAATAATCCAGCGGGAAGTGATAAATAAAGGGTGCAAAAATACAATCCAAATGCTAATCCTAGGTACAAGAATAGTTTGGGTAGATTGTATTTTATCGGATAATGTTTTCGGCTTAAAATAAAAGATAAAAACATCATGGAAGTATAACAAATTAAGGTTGCCCAAGCAGAACCTATATACCCATAAATTGGTATCCAAATAAAATTTAATAGGATGGTGATTGCTGCTCCAAATAAGCCAATGTAGGCTCCAAATCTTGTTTTTCCACTTAATTTATACCAAATAGATTGGTTGTAATAAATTCCTAAATTGATGTTGGCAAAAAGTAGAATAGGAACAATTTTTAATCCAGCCCAAAATGCCTCGTTCGGGATAAAATACTTCACAATATCGATGTATAGCATCACTCCTAGGAAGATGGTAGCACAAACAATCACAAAGTAAGTCATTATTTTGGCATAAGTTTCTTTTGCATTTTTTTCTTTTTCTTGTGAAAAGAAAAAAGGCTCTGCGGCATATCTAAACGCTTGAATAAATAAAGTGATGATAATGGAAATTTTATAGCAGGCTCCGTAAATTCCCAATTGTGAAAGCGTTTCTTTTTCTCCCAAAATGTTAAACAACATTCTTTTTAGCATTATTCTGTCAATAGTTTCATTTATGATACCTGAAAGCCCAAAAATCAAAAGAGGAAGAGCGTAGATAAACATTTTTTTAAGGAGAGAAAATTCAAATCCATAACGTGCCTCAAGCATATCTGGTAATAGCAAAATAAATTTCACAATACTGGCAATAAGATTGGATATAAAAACATAACCTACTCCAATTTCTGGATTGTAAAAAGTTTCAATTAACCAATTGGTTTCTCCAGCAATATGTTTTGGAAGGCAGTAGGCTAAAAAAAATAAGTTTAATCCAATGTTGACGATAATATTTGCAAAATTAATGGTAGCAAATTTAATTGGTCTGTTGTCAGCCCTCAATTTTGCTAAAGGAATTGATGAGATGGCATCTAATCCAACAATTAAAGCAAACCAGGTTACAAATTCTGTATTGTTGGGGTATTTTAACCAATTGGCGATGGGTTGGTCGAACAAAAAAGCAGCTCCAATAAACAAAAAAGAAGTAGTAAATAAAGCATAAATAACAGTGGAATAAACTTTTTTAGACTCATGTTCTTCGAGGGTTGAAAACCTAAAAAATGCAGTTTCCATTCCGTAAGTAAGCAGCACTACTAAAAAAGCAACGTAAGAATACATTTCGGTAATAATACCATATTGGTCGGTGGTGAAATGTGCAATTCCTAAATAAACTGGAACCAAAAACCAGTTGAGTAATCTACCCACAATGCTAGTCAATCCATAAATGGCAGTTTGTCCAGCTAATTTTTTTAATGGGGTACTCATAATAGGTTCAAGATTTGAGGTTCAAGGTTTGAGGTTTTGTTCAGTTTTAACTTTGAACTCGAAACTAGTTAAAATTTGGTTTACGTTTTTCTAAAAAAGCTGTTGTTCCTTCTTTAAAATCTTCGGTTTCAAAACATTTTCCGAATTCTTCAATTTCTGTCTCATAACCATTTATTCCATCTTTAAAACCTGCATTTATTGCTCTTATTGCACTCGCTATTGCAAATGGTGAATTTTTAACAATTTTTAATGCGATTTTTTTACAAGCTGCTAGTAAATCTTCTTGTGTTGTTACATAATTGACCAAACCATAAGTAAGTGCTTCTTCGGCAGTAATCATTTTAGCACACAATACCATTTCCATTGCTCTTCCTTTACCAACCAATTGTGCTAACCGTTGTGTGCCTCCATATCCAGGAATTACTCCTAAAGTAACTTCAGGTAAACCTAATTTTGCATTATCAGAAGCTAATCTAAAATGACAACTCATTGCCAATTCTAATCCGCCACCTAAAGCAAAACCGTTTACTGCTCCTATAACTGGTTTTCGGAGATTTTCGACAATATTAAATAATGTTCCATGACCCATTGCACTTAATTTTTTGCCTTGTTCACTATTAAACTGATAAAATTCTTTTATATCTGCACCAGCAATAAAAGCTTTTGTTCCAGAACCAGTAACGATAATTGCTCTCACATTACTATCAGATTCTAATGATTTAAAAGCATTACTTAATTCTGCAATTGTTGTTGTATTTAATGCGTTTAATTGATCAGGGCGATTAATGGTTAACACTGCAATGTTTTCAGCTATTTCAACTAAGATATTATTGTATTCCATAGATTTAAAATTTATTCTTCAACAAATATATATTTTAGAAAGGTGAAGGAATCACAAATTAGGAATAGTTCTAAACTTTTAGTGTTGAAAACTGAAATTGGGTAAAATGAATCTTTAATACTCCAACAATTCGTTTAAATATATTTTTAATTGAGCTACTTCTTCTTTGGAGATGTTCCCTGTTTTTTTAACCAATCGTTCTTTTGCAATAGACCGAATATGAAAAGTTAATATTTCTGATGCTTTCGTTAATTTATTGTCCTTATTTGGTTGAAGAATAATGTTCCCTTTATAGTTTTTAATTTTACTTGTTAGCGGACAACAAATTACGATAGGAAGGTATTTATTCATTAAATTTCCACTAATGATAAGTACAGGTCTAAACCCTGCTTGTTCGCTTCCTTTTGTTGGACTTAAATTAGCATACCAAATTTCTCCTTGCAACATAGTGTTTACTAATTAGCATCATTAACTTGAGTTAAATAATCCTCCATACCTTCTTCCGCAATCGAAAGTGTATCATCATCTTCAGTCATTTTCTTAAACGACTTTATATAAGCTGCTTTGTTTAAGTGTTCTAAATAAATTGATAAGGCTTTTTCTATTATTTTGTTTTTAGGTATAGCCAATTCTTTTGCTTTTTTATTTAACAATTGCAACAGATTATCAGGAAGTGTACTAGTGAATGTTGTCATATTTTTTTATATAAATAATAGATAACAAAAATATGAAATGTATTTGTAAAATACAAATAAAATATTTTGCATGGAAAATACATTTCAGGTTTTTAAAACCCACCTTAAATATCTGCTCTTAGTGTAAAAATTAAATTTCTTCCAGCACCACTAACTCCAGAAGCAAAAGGACGATAATGTACATCGAGCATGTTTTCGAATGCAGCCTGTATGGAGAAGGATTTACTTAATTTCATTTCGGCTCTTAAGTTAAAAGTTTGCCAAGCTGGCGTACCGTCAATTGTAGCATCATTTTCATTGTCTTCGCCAGTTGGAGAATAATCAGAGATTAATTTCCAAGCTTGATATTTTACATAAACTGCAATTGTTAATGGTTCAGAATGTACTATTAAATCGGTTCTTCCATAAATTGGAGGAATGTGAGCTAAAGGAACATTCTCACTTACATTGGTGCCAATAGTGTAATTTAATGAACTTTTAAGACTAAACTCCTTACTTAATATAACCTGAAGATTAAAAGATGCACCATAAACAACAGCTTCTTCGGTATTTACATTGGCTTGAATTTTTAATAAATCTCCATCATAAGTTAAAGAATCAATTCCATTTAAGGTAAAATAATCTCTCACAATTGCATTTTTTAAAATGGTGTAAAAACCAACGGCATTTAGTATCAGTGCATTGTCGCCATAAGTTCTAGTAATTCCTAACTCGCCATTGTAAGCATATTCTGGCTGTATTTGGTTGTTTGGAATCATGATGTAATCATCTTTTGAAAAAACTTTTCCCACATCATCCACATTTGGGTTTCTAAAAGCAGTAGAAATTGCCAGTTGAAAATTCCATTTTTTGTTGGGATGAAACACAAATCCTGCATTCCCAGTTAATGCACCATTGTTGTTGTTGATTTCTGAAAAAGGAAGTTTGACAAAAGTTGTATCGGCGAAAGAAGCAGTTAAGTTGGTAAAGCTATACCTCGCACCTAAACTGTAAGTAGCTTTTTTAGTAAAGTTGTTGGTAAAACTCAAATAGGCAGAAGAGCTGGTTAAGTTGCTGCCATTATCTGGATAACGAGTTGCAGCGGTAGTTTGTTCAAGTGTAATAATGTCTTCAGAAAAAGCAGAAGAAAACACCGTATTGTGAATGGCTTCAAAACCATAATACCATTGAGATTTATTGTTATTTTCTTTTATAAAATCGATGTTGATTCCTATTACATTAATATCTTCGTTATTGGTGGTTTTGGTATCACTTCCAAATTTTCTTGATATTCTATCTTCATCAATTTTTTGAAAATGAGTGAGTACTTCTAGTTTACTAAACCAATTGTTTTCTGATTTTATTTTTACAGCTAAAGAAGTTAATAACCTGTTTTGTGGGCCGTAGTACCATTCTGCCCATTTAAATTCTCCATTATCTTTTAATTGTGAAAGTTGGTCGTATCGAGGAATATCGGAAGATGTAGAATAGTGTGTATTTAAAGTCAAGAAAACTTTTTCGGAAAATTTAAAGCTAATTTTTTCTAAAACATCAGTTTGACTATAACCAGTTCCAGCTTGTTTATACACATCTTTTTTACGAATCATGGTGTCTTTGTTGTTACTTCTGTCGGTATAATATTTTAAAATTCCAAAATTTGGATATTTTTCATCAGCTACTTCACCCATTCTTAAATCTTCAAAATCACTAAAAGTTACGCTGGTTATAGCGGCAATTTTTTTAGCACCAAGATTAAAATCAAAATGAACTGTTTTTTCTTGATTAGCAGTTGCGTAACGAGCATAAGCATTTGCGTTATTGTTATTAATGGTGTCGCCTTCTTTTTTAAACTGAGGACTTTTAGTTTCGTAATGAACTACTCCTCCAATGGCATCACTTCCGTAGATTACTGAGTTGGGTCCATAAATGATGCTTGTTTTTTCTAGTATGGAATTATCAATAGTTATTGCATTTTGCAAATGACCGCTTCTGTAAATGGCATTGTTCATTCTTACACCATCCACAACCAACAATACTCTATTGGCTTCAAACCCTCTAATTACTGGGCTTCCACCACCCATTTGGCTTTTTTGAATATATACTCCACCGCTTAATTCTAACAAGTCGGCAGCAGTTGAAGGATTGTTAAATTGAACGGTTTTTGATTCAATATAATCAATTTTTGAAGTGATTTCTAATGCTTTTTCCTTGTTTTTTTCTGCAATAATGTCAATGGAAGGAATATTGATGGCTTGTTGTTTTAAGTAAATGGTATTTCCAATATTCAACTTAGGAATCATAAAAGTTGCATAGCTGGGATGTGTAAAAATTAAGGTGTCTTTTTTTGAGAATTCAGTTATATCAACATTTCCTAAGGAATCTGATAAAGCTGTAATTGTTTGGCTTTTATTGTAAATATAAACTTGTGAAATCCCTTTTCTAGTTTCTTTATTGGAGATGTTAATTTTTTGAGCAAAACAAGTAAAGGAGAATGTTATAAAAATAAGAAAACTGAGTAGTTTCATCGTTGCTTTTAAACTCATATTTTGTTGAACGCATATCAATTTAGAATCTCCTCTAAAATGGTTACCGTTTTTAAGTTGTCAAAGTTACTTAAATGTAGGTTATAATAATCTAAAAAATTAGTCAATAACAATTTCCGCTGCAAAGCATCAATCTTTAAATTTATGCTAGTATCAAAACTAGTTTGTAAAATAGTTAAAAAAAGGAATGAAATTGGGGGTGAAATATGTGGTTGATGAAGTGGTTGGTGATTTACAAAACAGCCATCTTGTAAAGCAAAGTGAAGATTTGCGTTTGAACTAAGATTGCTCGTTTGAGGAAAAAAACCTAATTTTTTGCAAAATTGTGCTAAAAATACAAGGTGAAAATTGGAGTAATTCGTGTCCTGTAAATCTAAAAATTGAAAAGCGTGATAAAGGAAATCAAATAATTTAACATTGGATTCTTCTTCTTTTATTGATTTATAGAGTATTTCGGCAATAAAAAAGGCAATAGTAGATTTATTAATGTTAAAAGGAATGGTAGCATAAGGGATAGTTAATCGGATGTCTTTAACCTGTTGCAGTCCTTTTTTTTCTTTGTAGAAAAAATTAATTTCGACCAAGGAAAGGGACTGTAAATAAACTGCTTTGTTTTTCGATTTAGCATTTCTAACGCCATTCAATATAAAGGAAAGTAAGCCAAATTTTTCGGTATATATTTTAGCGATTACACTTTTTTCGGCGTATTTAAAATGATGAATAACAATACCTTTTGTAGTGTAAAGCATTAATGAATAAAGAGAATTTTTGCAGCAGCTTTTTTATCACCTTCAGGGCTACCATTAAAAACCATATAAACTCCTGTTTGCACTTTGTTGCCGTTAAAATCTTTACCGTCCCAAATGGCTTGTCCGCCTAGTGATTTTGTTTGGTAAACAATGTTCCCACTAATATCGGTAATTCTAACATCGGTATCTTTTACCAAACCTCTAATAGCAATAGTTCCAGTAAAATCTGGTTTAACTGGATTGGGGTAAACAAAAATGTTATTAAAATCTTCATTGGCTTCTGTAGCTGTTCCTTTGTAAGAGATTAATCCCTTTTCTGTTCCAAAATAAACTTCACCTGTTTTTTGATTGATGATGATGCTAAAAATTGCATCAGAGAATAGTGGACTATTTTTAGTGGTAAAATGTTCAATTTCCTCTGTACCATCTTCACTCATTAAGAATACTCCAGAGTTTTGTGTTCCAATCCATTTACGATTAGCACCATCAATTGCAATTGCGGTTACCGTTTCTGTTTCTAATAAGATTTGTGTTTGACCATCTTGTTGAATAAATATTTGTTCAGCTGTAATATCTTCATCAAAAACAGCAGAAGGATTATAATAAACACCAATACCTTCATTGGTGCCAACCCAAATTTCACCAGTTAAATCCTCTTTTATGCAATAGATTCTAGTGCCTGGAATGTTAGCGTTTAAAACCTCTCGATCATCATTAGTATTACTTATTGTACTATTGTCATCAAAAACCCAAATCTTATTTATTTTAGGTTCTACTATCCATTTATAATTATTTTTATCGATGATTATGTTAGTAAATACATTGGTAGCATTTAAAATTCCAGGAAATGAAAAGCTATACCAACTATTATCAGGAGTTTTAACTGCAAGTTGATTATTAGTAAAAGAATTAGAAATCCATAAATTTTTATCCGCATCAAATGCTAAAGCTCCTATTTTTGTTGTACCAAAATAGGTACTATCTAATATTGAGTTTTGAGCATTAAATAAATTAGTAATGATACCGTTATTAAATTCAAAAAGTCCATCATCCCAAGTTCCAACAAAAACCTGATTTTTGTTGCTTGGATTTATGGCAATGGAAACCGCATCATGAGCAGCAATATTTTCGCTGTTGTATATTTTTTCTGGAGCATTTGCCCACGAGTCAGCTATTCTATGATTAATTAAGTTAATGGAATTATTGTTTGGAGCAAAAGTTCCTCCATCATAGCTTCCTGATACAACCCATAAATCATTATCAACAAAATCCATATTAAAAACATTTGTTGATGAAGGTCCATCTGGGACAATAAATTCCGAACCTGAATATTCGTGATGTACCAATCCTAACTTGTTATCGGCAACCCATCTTTTCGCTTCATTGTCTGTAATCAATTCTTTAGGGTTCGCACTGATGGTAGTGTTATAAGAATCTATGTATAAGGAAGAATTAAGGTTTGTGTCGTAACCAGAAATAGCGTTAGGCAAAATTATTATCAGCGTATTATCATTGGTTACCGACATATTAATTACTTTAATTCCATTGGGTAAAAATTTTTGCCAAATCCCAGCATCATTATAAAAAATGGTGTCACCATCCCAATTTGGAAGACTAGAAGAAGTAAAAATCCGACTAGAAAATGAAACGATATTACGATAATCTAATGTTCCTAAATCTGTTAGAATGGACCATTCATTAAAGTCAATTAAATTTATGCTATTTTTATTAGCAAAATAAACTCCTTGATTGGTAGCAGCATAAATATAGTTGTTATCCATTGTTACAGCATTGGTAACCATATAACTGCCTAAAGGACCAAATAAATAAGTTTCAACAATTTCAAGTTTATCGGTATCTAATACAACAATTCCAAATCCAGTGGATAAATAAGCAAGTTTACCTTGCAAGTAAATGTGATTAATAGCTTTACTGCCTATAACATTACTATTTTTGATATAAGAAAGATTGGTGATGGATTTATCGATGTCAATAATATCTAGGTTGCCATTGGTATAAGCTACAATAACTTTATTGTTGTAACTATTAAACATAATTTTACTTAAACCAATATCGGATAAACCGTTAACTAAGTTAAGTCTTTCGATAGAAAAATCGGTTTTATCGTACATAAAAAGGGCTGAATTAGTAGCACAATAAACAATATTGTTTCCATAACTAACAGAAACAGCATCAGTATAAGGTAAATGATCTCGCCAATCTCCTATTGGAATTTCTTGTGAAAATCCCTTCAAAGAGTAACACAATAGAAAAACGACAACAATATAATAGGTTCTTTTATAAAACATTACTCTTTAACTATTCTTGTTAAAATTTATTGTGCAAAAATAGTTTATATTTGCGAAATAGTAATGGCCTCGTAGTTCAACTGGATAGAATATCAGATTTCGGCTCTGATGGTTGGGGGTTCGAATCCCTTCGAGGTCACTTTTTTAAAGATACTTAAGTCTGTAATTAGCGATAAATTACCTTCTTTTTTTCTATTTCAACCCATTGAATTGAAATATCATCAATAATACCTATACTTGAGCTTGCACGAAATCTTATTTCACTAACAACTTCGTTCTGTAAGCCACTATTAAAGTTTCTTATCATAGGATTAACCCAAATTCCGTTTTCAGCAATAGAGGGAATGAAACGATAAGTTAGAACAGTACTATTTGTAAGTTTATAATCAATATAATATTCATAATCTTTATACAAAAATTGTAAAATTCTCCCATAAATATTTTTATGAATATAAACTTTAACCTTAGATAAACCATTAGAATTTTTAGGACATTTGTACCAAGTATCCCACGTGATAATTTGTGTTGAATCGAATATAGGGAGCTTATAATTAGGGGTGCTATTTTTTTTAAATAAAGTAAATTTTTCATTTATTTTATAAATATCATAATTATTGAATAGTTGAATATTAGTAAGAGGTTCAACATTTAATAAAAATCGATAATCAATCGAACCGAGATAACCGCCAGAAGTGTCTTTTTTGGAGTGAAATAAAATAAATTCAGGTCCTTTTTCGTGAGAAAAACTATTGCATCCTCTTTGATCGCTCCAACCACAAATACCAATAGATTGAAAAGTTTTTCTAGGTTGCCAGTTTAAATTATTTGCAACGATATATGAAAAATCCCAAGGGTATATATCAATACTATTGTTGCCAATTTCTTCTCTAATATCAACAGGCAAATGATTTATTTTTACATTGTCAATCGATATTTGATGTACTGACTTTACGAAAGAATCATATGATAACACTATAGTCTTGAAGTTTTTAACACCAAATAAGTCTATCTTAAACTTGTTGTTATTAGTATTCATTAGAGTTAGGTTAAAAAACAAAGCAGTTATACTAACTACTGGAATTAGGTAATATCGTTTTTTATTGAAAGAACTTGTTAAAATAAGAAACCCCCATAATAAGATTATCGTTTCTATCATTTGAGTGTAATAGTTAAATTCTTCTCTTACCATTCCATACTTCCAAGAAAAAAAGAATACTGGAAATAATATTAAAAAATACTTCCAATCTTTTTTATTAATGAAGAAAGGTATGCTAATCACTGAAAGTATGAAAATACTTAGCCATAACCAGTTATTATCTGGAAACAATGCTAAGGAAGATGAATACCCACTTGATAAATGAAAGGCTACTGACAGATATTCAAAAACATAAAATAAATTTCCTGATATAATTATTGTAATGACAATTGTAAGAAGTATAGTAATTGTAGCTAATAGCAAAATTCTCTTATAAAGAGTTTTCTGAACTATTAAAACTATCCACAACATAAAAAGTACAGACAAACAATTAATTCCTATATATGGTTTAATGTATAATCCTACGAAACTAAACAATACAGCTAGAGAATAATGAACTAGATTTTTTTTGTTCAGATAATTAATACAGAAAATAATAGTTAGACCTATTATTATTGAATCTACTTTAAGAAAGTAGGATAAAACCAAAACTAATAAGTAACCGAAAATTTCCAGACGTACCTTACCTATTAATAGCAATAAGTACAAGAATAGAAATTTAGTAAAGCTGAAGAATAATAAAGCAATTAAAAAATTATTTCCTAAAACAACAGGAACTTTCAAAAATGCGAGAGGACCATAAGCGTAATTAATGTTTAATAATGTTTCGTAATCATTAATAAATAGATAATTATAAGCCCACCTAAATGGAGCATCTAAACCAGTGTTAAAATCAGGATTAAAATTTGGGAAGGAAAAAATAAAAACTATACAAATAAAAAGAAAGTCAATAAAAACAGTTTTGTTATTTTTTATTGTTTTAATTAATTTCACTTAGTTAGTTCATTAGTTCATTACAGCCATAATTCCTGGCAATTCTTTTCCCTCTAAATACTCTAACATTGCACCTCCGCCAGTGCTTACATGGCTTACTTGTTCTGCTAAATTAAATTTATTAATGGCTGCAACAGAATCTCCTCCTCCAACCAAAGAGAAAGCTCCTTTTTTGGTAGCAGCAACAATTGCTTCAGCTATTTTTAATGTTCCGTTTTCAAAATTTTTCATTTCAAATACTCCTACAGGTCCGTTCCACAAAATAGTTTTAGAATTTAAAATACATTTCGAAAAATCTTGTATTGCTTTTTCTCCTATATCCATTCCCATCCAACCATCTGGAATACTATTAGTTGCACAAACTTGCTGCTCAGCATCGTTATTAAAATCATTGGCAACAACAGAATCTTGTGGAAGCAAAAGAGCAACATTTTTTGCTTTGGCTTTCGCTAAAATTTCTTTGGCAGTTTCAATAAAATCATTTTCCACCAATGAACTTCCAATTTTTCCTCCTTGGGCTTTAATAAAAGTATAAGCCATTCCACCACCAATAATTAAATTATCTACTTTATTTAACAAGTTTTCGATGATGATAATTTTGCTAGAAACTTTTGCTCCTCCAACAATTGCGGTAACTGGTTTTTTGCTATCGTTTAGCACTTTGGCAACACTTTTAATTTCTTTCTCGATTAAATAACCAAACATTTTATCATTGGGAAAAAATTGAGCAACGATAGTTGTAGAAGCATGAGCTCGATGGGCAGTTCCGAAAGCATCATTCACATAAACATCACCATAAGTTGATAATTTTTCAGAAAAGGAAAGATCTCCTTTGGTCTCTTGATTATAAAATCGTAAGTTTTCTAACAACAAAATTTCACCAGCTTTAAGATTGGCAACCATTTTGGCAGTTTTTTCCCCCATACAATCGGGAGCAAACAAAATTTTGTGATTGGTAATTTCTGCCACCTTTTTTACAATGTGTTTTAGTGAAAATTTTTCCTCAGAACCATTTTTCGGTCTTCCTAAATGCGACATTAAAATGACAGCACCGCCATCTTTCAACACTTTTTTAATGGTTGGAACAGCAGCAACAATTCTTGTGTCGTCTGTTACCTTAAAATCAGCATCCAAAGGAACATTAAAATCTACTCTAATGAGTGCTTTTTTACCCGAGAAATTGTAATTATCTATTGTCTTCATTGTAAAATAATTTAGACACCAAAAGTAAAATTTATTGTTAAAAATAAATAGTCATAAGCAATAATAATTACCTTTGAAAACGATGCAATTTAAAGATGTTATAGGACATGAAAGTGTCAAAGAAAGACTAATCAAAACTGTTAAAGAAGGCAGAATTAGTCATGCCCAATTATTTTTAGGGAAAGAAGGTTCTGGAAATTTGTCATTGGCAATAGCTTATGCCCAATACATCTCTTGTCAAAATAAATCTGATACAGATTCGTGTGGCGAATGTGCTTCTTGTATTAAGTTCCAAAAATTAATTCATCCCGATTTACATTTTGTTTTTCCAGTGGCGACCAATGATGAAGTAAAAGATAAACCAATAAGTGCGAATTTTTTAGTTCAATGGAGGGAAGCAGTTTTACAAGAACCTTATTTATCCATAGCCAATTGGCAAGAAAAAATTGAGACAGGCAACAAACAATTGTTGATTTCGAAAAATGAAAGTGAGTCAATATTAAAAATACTGAGTTTAAAGACTTACGAAGCTGAATACAAAACGATGATTATTTGGTATCCTGAAAAATTTAACATCGCCTCAGCCAACAAATTATTAAAAATTATTGAAGAACCACCTAGTAAAACACTTTTTATATTAGTCGCTCATGATGTTTCTCAACTAATTTCTACTATCCTTTCTCGAACACAATTGGTAAAAATTGGCATTGTTGATGAAACCATTTTAAAAAATGAATTGATAAAAAAGTATGCGTTGGAAGATTCTTTGGCACAAAATATTGCTCGATTATCGGATGGAAATTTTATTCAAGCCAAAAAAATTATTGAACAATCGGAACAAGAAGAATTGTTTTTTTCCTTATTTACCAATTGGATGAGAGCAGCTTTTAAAGGAGATGTGCCTTCTTTAATTACATGGACAGACGAAATTGCAAAAACTACTTTTGGAAGAGAAAAACAAAAACAGTTTTTAACTTATTGCTTGCACCTTGTTCGAGAAAGTTTAATTAAGAATTTTGGCAAACCCGATTTGGGAAGAACAGCCAACAACGAAAAAGGATTTTTAGCCAACTTTGCTCCTTTTATACATGGTGCAAATTGTATGGAGATTATTAACTTGCTAAATGATGCTTCTTACCACATTGAGCGAAATGCCAACCCAAAAATTTTGTTTTTAGATGTTTCTTTAAAATTAACAAAATTGCTTCGGGTGGAAGCTCCTAGTGAAGTGGGGTAATAAACAAGCTCAAATTTTTAAAGTGAATAACGAGCATTTTTCAACTTCTTTAAAATTCATCAATTAACAGTTAATTTTTCCTATTTAGAAATAGTATATTTGTTGATTAAGAAAATAATAAGTTTAACCATTCGAAGTTTCTCTTGTAGAAACCGACAAAATATATAAAAATAAATGGGGTGTAGTGGATGTAGTTCTGCAAGAGGGTGTAGCAGCTTGTCGCCAGGGTGTAATAGTAAAACGGGCAGTTGCAACAAATTAAATGTTTTTGATTGGCTCAGCGATATTGAGTTGCCTCATGGTCAACAGCCGTTTGATTGTGTGGAAATTCGATTTAAAAACAGCAGAAAAGAATTTTACAGAAATACCGAGGGATTTACCTTAAACATTGGCGATGTTGTTGCTGTTGAAGCTTCACCAGGACACGATATTGGGACCATTTCTTTGACTGGAGAATTGGTAAAAAAACAAATGAGAACTCAAAAAGTGGCTTTTGACTCAGAGGAAATAAAAAAAATATATCGACTAGCAAAAAAAACAGATATCGAAAAATGGATTGAGGCTCAACAATTGGAAATCGATACCATGTACAAAGCAAGAACAATTGCTATTGAACTGGGCTTGGAAATGAAAATTAGTGATGTGGAGTATCAAGGAGATAAAAGCAAAGCCATCTTTTATTATACTGCCGAAGGTCGAGTTGATTTTAGGGAATTAATAAAACGACTAGCAGGCGAATTTAAAGCCAGAATTGAAATGAAACAAATTGGCGTTCGTCAGGAAGCCAGTAGATTGGGTGGAATTGGCTCTTGTGGAAGAGAATTGTGTTGTTCCTCTTGGTTAACCGATTTTAGATCGGTTTCTACCTCTGCGGCTCGATACCAACAACTTTCCTTAAATCCGCAAAAATTAGCTGGACAATGTGGTAAGTTAAAATGTTGTTTAAATTATGAGTTGAGCACTTATGTAGATGCATTAAAAGATTTTCCAGATGTAAACATTAACCTAAAAACAAAAAAAGGCGAAGCATTTTATCGAAAAATGGACATCTTCAAAAATTTAATGTGGTATTCTTACCAAGATGAACCTGTGAAATTTATTGAAATAAAATTGGAGCGAGTGAATGAGATTATTGCGATGAACAAAAAAGAGGAAAAGCCAGCTGACTTAATTGAGTTTGTTGAATACAAAGAGATAATAGTAGAACCAGATTATGCAAATGTAGTTGGACAAGATAGTTTAACTCGTTTTGACCATCCGAAAGCTGGAAAAAATCACAAAAAGAAAAAACATAACAAAAACAACAATCGTAACAGAAATAGAAATCCCAATTTGAATTCACAAAAATGATGAACGTATTTAAAATAGGATTTTGTTTATTGGTATTAACGGAATTATTTTCATGTGATACAACTAAAGTATATGAAGAATACCAAGAAATAGCAGGTGCAAATTGGCAAAAAGAAAATAGTATCAACTTTGAATTTGTGGCAAAAGATACGTTATCCCCCCATAATTTATATATCAACATCAGAAATACAGGAAATTATCCATATAGTAATATTTACCTTTTTGTTACCATGGAAGGACCCAATGGAAATTTGCTAAAAGATACTGTAAATTGTATTTTAGCAGATAATAGAGGAAAATGGTTGGGAAAAGGGGTAGGAGATTTATGGGATTTAAAAATGCCTTATTATGGAGGTTTTAGATTTGCTCAAAAAGGAAAATATATCGTTTCTTTTGAACAAGCAATGAGAGTTGAAGATGGTTTGAAAGGTATTACTGACGTTGGGTTAAGGGTTGAAAAAACTAAGGAGGGTTCTAAAAATTAAAAATTTGGCAAAGCAAACAAATAATAATAGCAGTAGAAAAAAAATATTCATTTTTTGGATGGTGATGGCATCTCCTGTTCTTTTATTAACAATCCTCCTTTTTGGAGCAAAAACAGGCACTCTAGGCTTCGACCCATTACCTTCATTGGAAGAAATAGAGAACCCTACTAGTAATTTAGCTTCCGAAATAATTACCGCTGATGGGAAGTTATTAGGTAAATATTTTAAAGAAAATAGAACAAACATTAAGTACCAAGATTTATCTCCTTTTTTAATAGATGCATTGATTGCTACAGAAGACGAACGTTTTAGAGAACATTCAGGGATAGATTTTAGAGGTTTAGTGAGAGCTGTTACAAAATTAGGAAGAGCAGGAGGGGCAAGTACCATTACACAACAACTAGCAAAAATGATGTTCCATGATAGGCCTGGAGGAATAATTAATAGGATTAGCCAGAAACTCCAAGAGCAAATTATTGCAGTTGAAATAGAAAAACGTTATACCAAAAATGAAATCATTACCATGTATTACAACCAATTTGATTTTATTTATAATGCCGTTGGTATAAAATCTGCTTGCAATGTTTATTTTAATAAAGAACCTAAAGATTTAAAAATTGAAGAGGCAGCTGTATTAGTAGGTATGGCAAAAAACCCTTCCTTGTACAATCCAAAAAGATTTCCTGAAAATGCTTTAAAAAGAAGAGAAGTTGTTTTTGCACAAATGAAAAGAAGTAAAATGATTACCGAAGAAGAATACGATTCTTTACGAGTACTTCCTATAATATTAGATTATAAGGATGTTGACCATAAAGAAGGAACCGCACCCTACTTTAGAGAAACATTAAGGCTTAAAATTCAAGATTTGTTAAACACAAAAGATGAAGAAGGAAAATATGTGTATTCAAAAAAAGACGGCTCCCCTTATAATATTTATAGCGATGGATTAAAAATAGTTACAACCATAGATTCTCGAATGCAAGAACATGCCGAATGGGCTGTAGCAGAGTACATTGGAAAAACTTTGCAAGGGCAATTTAACAAATCGTTAGTAAAATATAGAAAAAGTAAATATCCTTTTGATAGTCGTATTTCGGAAACCCAGCTAAATGAAATTATGACAACAGCTAGAACAAAAACTACAAGGTATCGAATATTAACAGGAACAGAATGTGCAAATTGCGGCAGAAGAGGTAAATCAATTAAAAAAGAAGGTAATTATTATGTATGTCAAGCAGAAGATTGTGGGTTTAAAAGATGGGCAACCAATAAAGATTCTGTTGACATTATTTTTGATGCCAAAATAAAAATGCAAGTATTTTCTTATCAAGGAAGTATTGACACCCTATTGTCCCCAAATGATTCAATTAAATATTACAAAGCTTTTTTACATGCAGGATTGATGTCTGTCGACCCTCATACTGGTTATATTAAGGCATGGGTTGGAGGAGTAAATTATCAAAATTTTGCTTTCGACCACGTTACCAGTAGGCGACAAGTAGGTTCGACTTTTAAACCTTTTGTATATTCAGTAGCCATACAAAATGGATATTCACCCTGCTACGAAGTGCCAAACAATAGATACACTTTTCATAAAGGAGAGTTTGGAATATTAAAAGATTGGTCTCCAAAAAACTCTGATGGAGATTATGATGGTTGTAAGGTTTCTTTAAAATATGCAATTGCCAATTCAATGAACACGATTACCGCATGGATTATGAAACAATTTGGTCCAGAATCTGTGGTTAAACAAGCACGAAATATGGGAATTACTAGCCCCTTAGATGCAGTTCCATCATTGTGCTTAGGGGTTGCGGATATTAGTGTGTATGAAATGGTTGGAGCAAACGCAACATTTGCTAATAAAGGGGTTTGGATAGAACCTTCCATGTTTACAAGAATAGAAGACAAACATGGTAATGTAATTGTTGATTTTATTCCCAACACCAAAGAAGCATTGAGTGAAGAAAGTGCTTATGTAATGTTAGAATTGATGAAAGGGGTAACTAGCGGTGTAGAATACAACAAATGTAGAGGTAATGGTTCTGGAACAGGTATGAGATTACGTGGCACCATCACTAAAGATAGACCTTATGTCGGTCATCATTATCCAATTGCTGGAAAAACAGGAACAACACAAAATAATACTGATGGTTGGTTTATGGGTTTAACACCCGATTTAGTTACAGGAGTGTGGGTGGGAGCAGATGAAAGAAGCGTTCGTTTTGCCACAACAGCTATGGGACAAGGAGCAAATACTGCTTTACCAATTTGGGGATATTACATGCAAAAAGTGAAAGCAGACCCTAAAATAAAAATTTCTAATGGTGATTTTGAAAGACCTGAAAATCCACTCGTTATTGAGCTCGATTGTAAAAAATATTATGAAATGAATAATGAGGGTGATGATTGGAGATGAGAAATATGAAATGAGAAATATGAGATGAGAAATATGAAATGAGAAATATGAGATGAG
>Ga0210033_1001184_pt1 | contig 24323 bp, 22 predicted proteins | sample CryGeymeta201501_FD_185465 | JGI IMG/M metagenome (GOLD analysis project Ga0210033, IMG submission 185465) | Groundwater microbial communities from Crystal Geyser aquifers in Utah, USA - Crystal Geyser metaG 2015-01 (SPAdes) (version 2) | ecosystem: Environmental > Aquatic > Deep subsurface >... | reverse complement strand
TAATCAATAAACATTAATCAATAAACATTAATCAATAAACATTAATCAATAAACATTAATCAATAAACATTAATCAATAAACATTAATCAATAAACATTAATCAATAAACATTAATCAATAAACATTAATCAATAAACATTAATCAATAAACATTAATCAATAAACATTAATCAATAAACATTAATCAATAAACATTTAAAAAATTGATACCCAAACAAACCATAGACGAAATTTTTGAAGCTGCAATTATTGAAGATGTAGTAGGAGAATTTGTGCCTTTAAAGAAACGGGGTGCTAATTTTTTAGGAAATTGTCCTTTCCACAACGAAAAAACACCCTCGTTTACTGTCTCACCAGCTAAAGGAATTTATAAATGTTTTGGATGTGGTAAAGCAGGAAATTCAGTCAATTTTATTATGGAGCACGAACATTACTCGTACCCAGAAGCCCTGCGATTTTTAGCCCGAAAGTATAACATCGAAATTGAAGAACAAGAGCAATCTCTAGAACAAAAAGAAGCAGCCAATGAATTAGAAAGTTTATACATTGTTTCCAATTACGCTGCTAATTATTTTAAAAAACAACTTCACGAAACTGACGAAGGAAAGGCTATCGGATTAAGCTATTTTTTAGAAAGAGGGTTTAGAGAAGATATTATCGAAAAATTTCAATTGGGTTACAATCCAAATGCTTGGTCAGATTTTACCGATGCAGCTGAAAAAGAAGGTTACAAGCTAAGTTACCTCGAAAAAACTGGACTAACCATTATCAAAGGAGATAAAAAAATTGACCGATTTAAGGGTAGAGTTATTTTTCCAATTCACAATTTATCAGGAAGGGTTTTAGGGTTTGGTGGAAGAATATTAAAGACAGAAGAGAAAGCAGCAAAATATGTCAATTCTCCAGAATCTGAAATTTATAATAAAAGCAAAGTTCTCTACGGTATTTATACCGCCAAAAAAGCCATCACTCAAGAAGATACTTGCTATTTGGTAGAAGGATATACCGATGTTATTTCATTGTATCAGGCTGGAGTAGAAAATGTAGTGGCTTCTTCTGGAACATCTTTAACCGAAGGACAAATTCGGTTAATTAAACGTTTTACCGAAAATGTAACTATTTTATACGATGGTGATGCCGCAGGATTAAAAGCTTCTTTTCGTGGTATCGATATGATTTTAAAGGAAGGAATGAATGTTCGAGTAGTTTTATTTCCTCAAGGCGAAGACCCTGATTCCTATGCTAAAAATCATACTTCTGAAGAGTTAAAAACTTACATTACAACCAATGCTCAGGATTTTATTCGTTTTAAAACTTCAGTTTTAATCAAAGAAGTAGGAGATGACCCAATAAAAAAAGCAGAGTTAATCAAAGATATTGTAAATAGTATTTCTAACATTCCAGATCAGATTAAACGTTCAGTTTATACTAAAGAATGTAGTAGTTTATTAGAAATTTCAGAACAAGCATTAATTAATGAGACCAATAAAATACTTAGAAAGAATTTTTCTAATCATACCAATCAACCTATTTCAGAAATTGAAATTGATTACGAAGTAGAAAATCAAGAAAAAAAAGAGAATGTTGTTGATGAATTAATGCATTGGGAAAGAGAAACCATTCGCTTATTAATCACTTTTGGAGAAGAAATGATTAAAGTAGATGCAATTGATGAAAATGAAGAAACTGTTAGCAAAGAAATTTCCGTAGCATTTTATATGATTAGCAGTATTAATAGTGATAATATCAAGTTTGAGAATGCAACTTATCAAAAAATAGCTGATTTTTATACAGAAAAAATAAACAATGAAGAAATGCCTACTCATCAGCATTTTATCAATCATTCCGATAGTGACATTAGCCAGCTCGCTATCAATATTTTTACGAATCAATATGAACTAAGTCCCAATTGGGAAAAACATAAAATTTATCCTATTACTGAAGATAAACAATTAAAAAAAGCTATTTTTAATACCCTATTTGCTTTTAAAAAGAGTAAACTAAGAAGATTAATAATAGAGAATCAAGAAAAAATTAAGAATGAATCAAGTCAAGAAATTCTTAATCAATTAATTCAAGAACAAATCAATTTAAAAAAAATTGATCAGCAGTTAGCCACTAAATTAGGGCGGGTGGTGTGAAATTACCTACAAAATTAAATTCTTATATTCCTAAATTTTATTGCAAAAATTTCAATAGGAGAATTAATACGAAATAAGGAAAACATCCAAAAAAATGGAATTTCAATTGTAACAATTGAAGATGAAAATTTTATAGAAGAATTAATAAAATCTTCTTTTAAAGAAGAAACTTTAGTATAAATAGAATCACTAATTTTATCTTTTGAAATTATAATAATTTTATACATATTAAATGAGTTTTAAAAGGGCTGTTGCAGCGTATTAATTTTTTATTTAATGATAACATCAATCAGAAGAACTTTTACGAAGGAAGATATTAATGAACTCAACAAAAAATATATTTCTTTAACTATTACTGAACGAATTGAAGAATTGTATAAGGATTTTGTTGCTGAAGAAGTAATGTTAACTTCTTCTTTTGCTGCAACATCTGCTTTTTTATTAAGAGTATTTTCATTAATTAACCCAGCACAAAAAGTATTTTTCATTAACACGGGTTATCATTTTTTAGAAACATTGCAATACAAAGAACATTTAACTGAATTATATGGGTTGAATGTTGAAGATATAAGTGCAGAAAAAATCGATCATGAATTTACTGATGAAGATGAAACATGGAAAAAAGATCCTGATTTATGTTGTTCGATAAATAAAGTAAAACCATTAGAAGTTATTAAAGATAATTTTACGGTATGGGTATCTGGTTTAATGGAATGGCAAAGCGACCATAGAGCCTCTTTAAATATTTTTGAAGACCGTGGTGGTATTTTAAAATTTTATCCTTTATTGGATGTAACTATTGAACAAAGAGAAAAATATATCAAAGAAAATAACTTGCCATTTCATCCATTAGTAGAAAAAGGATATTTTTCTGTTGGATGCAAACATTGTACTATTCCTGGCAAAGGAAGAGAAGGAAGATGGAATAATAATCCGAAAACTGAATGTGGATTACATTTGTAATCAACAAGATGAGCGTAAAACTTAATTTAGCATTTTTGCAGTGCATAAATTTTAAACAGTGAAAACTAAAATAGCTATAATAGGAGCGGGGAACTTAGGAACTTCTTTAGTCAAAGGACTTGTAAATAGTGGTCAATACCAACCTTCTAATTTTATTTTAACGAGAAGAAATACTTCTAAATTAGATATATTTAAAGTTGATGGTTACACGATTACCTCCAACAATCAAGATGCAATTGTAAATGCCAACATTATTATATTAGCAGTTTTACCTCAAAAAATTGATAATGTTCTTAACGAAATTGCTAATACAATCACTAAAAAACAATTAGTTATTTCTTTAGTTTCTGGAGTAAAAATAAGTCAGATACAAGCAAAATTAGGTAATGATATTCCTGTGCTGAGAGCAATGCCTAATACTGCAATAGCAATTCGAGAATCAATGACTTGTATCGCAGATAACGAACAAAATAAAGATAGAATTGCCGAGGTGAAAGAACTTTTTGAATTGGTTGGTGAAACTATTATAATTAATGAAGAGCAAATGACTTCTGCTACTGCTTTATGTGCTTGTGGTATTGCTTTCTTTTTACGAGCAATCAGAGCTGCTTCACAAGGTGGCAACGAAATCGATTTTCACGCAAAAGATGCTTTAAAGATGGCGGCTCAAACCGCTAAAGGAGCAGCTTGTTTGCTAATTACCAATCAATCACATCCTGAAGATGAAATTGACAAGGTAACTTCTCCTAGAGGTTGTACCATTGCAGGTTTAAACGAAATGGAACACAACGGATTTAGTTCTTCTTTTATTAAAGGGATAACGATTTCTGCAAAAAATGCTAAAGCTCTTTATTCAGAAAAATAACAAGTTTTTAGTGGTCAATTTTATATAAAAAAAATCGTCCGTCGGCTGACGAACGATTTTTTTAAAATAATGAATGTCTTCCAATTAAAGCAGAAAACAGATCATGTGGAATTTTAGAAATGCCATAAATCATGTTCCATTTTAAATAAATCATCTTTAATTCGATCAGCCTCAAATAATAATTCAATTGGTGAAGCTTCTTTATAATCGATAATCATCCTATCGTAAACATTCGATTCTTTATAAATGTAACTGTTAAACATTCTTTTCCAAAAGATATCTTCAAAGGTTCTTCTTTCAGCATCATTCTGTCGATTAAAAACATCATAATTGGCAAATACATACCGTGCTTCAGGAAAATAAACCCAAAAAACTGGTTTAAGACCCTTAACAGTTCCATCTTCCGCCATAGCTGTAGAAAAAGGACAGATTCCTATAATCCGAACATCCATAATTGAACGTTCTCTATCAAAAAACCAATCTTCCTTTAATCGATATTTAACAATATCTTGTGATGACATCGGATTGTAAGATATTTTAGGAATTGTTGGATCACCAAATTCATCTTCAGTCATTATAGTCAGTGAATCTCCCATTCTTCCAACAGCTTCAGAAACACTTAATGGCACAGTAAATTCATCATCAACTGGGTCATACGCTTTTAATGTTTTTTCTTCGGTTACTGCATATTTGATGACATCAAATAAACTTTTTCTATCTTGTATAGACTGAAGGGGAAAATATAAAGGATGATTAATTTTTTCACGAAGATCTATTTCTCTCCAAATTCTTTTATGCCACATCACATCTGCTTCTCTAACGTAAGTATATGGAACAACCCTTCTAGTTGGTGTGTTTTCTTTAATCCAGGGTTTGTCCAGAATTTTCTGTGACTTAGATTCAGAAACACCAATTAGAGTAATAAGAATAGTTGTAAGTACTGTTAATCTAGCAAATTTCATAATCGTCCTCCTTTTCCTTTATTAATATTAAATTATTTTTAAGATAACTGGTGATAAAGTTCTAGATGTGCCATCTGGCATACTAACTTTAATTTTTTCAATATAAAACTTTTGGTTTCTTTTTGAACCCCCAATTAACTTCTTGCATTGTTCATTTAATTTATTTCCATGTACAGGTATTTCTTGAACAATTCCTGATATTGTTGTAGAAAAAACAAATGAAGAAACATTCACAGTAATATTAAAATCGAAACCATCCATTTTTGCTTGTACAGTTCCTGCAGAAGAAAATGCGATTTTTTGAATGCTCTCGGATCCTGTTTTCCCTGCACAATAAGACTTCGGATCAGGTATTCTTTTCACTCTAAAGGGAACACTACCTAAAGGTACATTTTTCCCTGTTGTTTTGTCAACTCCTGTTACCACAATTTTAACTTCACCTGGTGTTTTTGGTCGCATAATGTAACCTTTTCCACTTTTGGTTAAACCTGGTGCAGAAGCTGTAAAGTTTGGCATTGGTGCAGCAATCGAAACTGGGTTATCCACTCCAATGTAAAAAACATTCATTTTATCTGCTGATACAGCTAATGCAGGTTTTCCAACTTCGAAAGAACTTTCAAAAGGATAAACTTTTGGCCCCTTTTTGGTATTTAATTTAATAATACCACCCCAAGCGTGTTCTCCAACACCTTCCCGTACTCTTAAATTACCTTTACCAGCAGCAATATCTTTTTCATTCATTTGATACCAATCACCTTGGCTCCATGAGTCTCCTTTTGTGCCTTTCATGATGGCATTAACATCAAATTTTTGGGTTTTTTCAACCGCTAAAGCTGCAGCCGTATCAAATGCTACTTTTGAAATGTAGATTTCTGGATTCGTTCTATTATCATAAGCTGCAGTGAAAATATCTGCTCTAAAAGTGTCTCCATCCATAATGTAAGCTTTAGGCATAACGGCCATCCCTCTTACTTTATTAAAGGAAACCCCTCCAGCATCTATTCTTTCATATAATTTATTAATAATATCAGCTTCAGAGGTTCTAACATCTGATTGAATTTTAGATAATAAGGTTATTGTTGCTGCCAAAGGTGCGTGATAAAAATTGTTTACTTCCCACTTATCCTTATTTTTGGCATCAGGGGTATTTAAGTAATTAATTTTCTTTGACATTTCAGTTCGAACATCTACCTCTTCAAATACATCTAATATTCCTTTTTGATAAGCATTTAACTTTTCTCTTAAGGTAATCCCACTCCATTCTTCTTCACCAGGCATTTTTACTGGAGTAGATGGATCTGCTAATCCCATTAAATGGGTAGGAACATCATAGTTGTCTTTTCCTTCTACATTTTCAATATGAATGGTATCTGCTACTTCTTTAGATAATCCATCAGTTGTTTCCATTAAAACAATTTTTAATTGTTTCACATGATTATACATGTCATCGGCTAGTTTTTTTACTTGACTAGCTTTATCAGCCCATTTTTTTGCCGCAGGACTTTCTGCTCCGGCTTTATCAAATGCACGATACAAAATGCCATTACTGGCATCGAAAGATATAGTAGTATTTTCTATACCATTATTAATTTTGATAAATGCTTCTAAGATATCTTTAGAAATATTTAAAGCCAAAAGGGCAGTTAACACAAGGTACATCATACCTATCATTTTCTGCCTTGGTGGTAAATCGCCTCCACTCATAATTCAATTTTATTAAATTAGTTAAACAAAAAATAATTAGTTAAGATTTCATTGCAGTTAACATATTGCCATAAACATTGTTTAAAGCAGACAAGTTATTTGATAATTCGGCAATATTTTCTTTGTAACGTTTGGTATCATCAACAGATTCTGACAAGTTAGTCATTAAAGCTGTAATTCCAGCGTACATTGCTTTCATTGTTTCTGTTTGCTGTTGTGAACCTTGCAATTGAGATTCGTAAGATCTGTTTAGTGCTTCTAAATTAGTTGCCATTTTTTGCATTTCAGATCCTGTAGAAGATCCTGCATCTGCAGCACTTTTTAATGAGGCCAAAGATTCAGAAGCTTTGGTATAATCATCTGCTAAAGAAGCTGATGCTTTAGAATAATCGTTTGCTAATATACTTACTTTTGATGAAGCATTTTTTAAACTGTCAGTATATTCGCTTGTAGCAACAGATGCATCAGATATTTCAGAAAGTTTGTTCGCATTAGTACTCAAACTTCTTAATCCTTGTCCTAAACTTTCAATTAATGCTGGGTCTATTTTAGCATCATCTAACATGGTATCTAATTGTTCAACAATTGTTCCTTTTTTCTCTACTGCATTACCCTCCTCATCATATACACCTGCAAGTTCTGGATAAGCTAATGTCCAGTCTAATGGAAGGTGTTGAGGTTCAAAAGCAGAAAAGGCAAAGATGATAGCTTCAGTACTTAATCCAATAATAAGCATTGGACCAGCCCCAGGCCAGTGCATAATTTTAAATAATGCTCCTACAATTACTACAGATGCTCCAAGTCCGTAGAGCAATCCCATCATTGTTTTACCTTTTTTTGTTTCGAATAGATATTCTGAAAGTCCCATAATTTTTTTAGTTTTAAAGTTAATAGATTATATTTAGATAGGTTTTAATATTTCAATTTATAAATTATCGTCTTTAGCCCTTCCTAAGTAGGTCATTACACATCTAAAGCCTATGTAGCATTTAGCGGTATCTTGGTATTCATAAGTTCTAGTTCCTGTTTGTAAGTAATATCCTATATCTTTCCATGAACCACCTCTAATTACTTTTCTTTTTAATACCTCAGGATCGTCTTGTTTTGCGTCATATAAATAATCGGGGTTTAAATCGTGAGCAAAGTTATATGCCGATTCATCAAAAGCATTACTTGTCCATTCAGCAACATTTCCTGCCATACAATATAATCCAAAGTCGTTAGGGTTATAAGAATTAATTTTCACGGTATGAAATCCACCATCATCAATGTAATTACCTCTCATTGGTTTAAAATTTCCTAAGAAACAACCTCTACTATTTCTGATGTAAGGTCCACCCCAAGGATAAGGACTTAAATCTAATCCACCTCTTGCTGCCCATTCCCATTCTGATTCGGTTGGTAGTCTATAATCATTAACAATAGTACCACCATTTTCTACTAAGAAATTATGTAGTAATTGTGTTCTCCAAATACAGAAAGCGGTAGCTTGTTTCCAACTAACTCCAACGACTGGATAATCGTCGTAAGCTGGATGCCAAAAATAATTTTGAGTCATAGGCTCATTAAAAGAGTAAGTTAAATCATGTATCCAAGCTAAAGTATCAGGATATACGTTAATAACATCTCTCATAATAAATGATGATCTATCGGTATTAAAAGCATGTCTTGCTCCTTCTTCTCCATTTAAAGCGTTTCTACTTTCTCTACGAGCTGCTCTTCTAAAATCTATCCAATAATAAGTATAATTTAATTTACGAACATCAATTTCTCTTCTACGCAAAAATCTTTCAGCTGGAGATAAAAACATTGGCTCTAGTGCTTCTCTTGCTTCAGGTTCGTCCCATTTTAATTTAGCATACCAATTGATGGTTGGTGGATCAATTTCTTCATCAAACTCATTAACACTAGTTAAATAGTATTCTTCATCAACTTCCTCTCCCATTATTTTACGTGCAATAGAATCCCGAACATGATAAACGAATTGACGGTATTCATTGTTAGAGATTTCTGTTTGATCGATGTAAAATGCTTGAACAGAAACTGTTCTTGTTTGTGCAGTTAAGGAATAAGGAACATCTTGATCGGATGGCCCCATATTATAACTCCCCATAGGAATAAATAACATTCCAAAAGGATCTGGTTGATACCATTCTTCTCTACCTTGTACTCCAATTAATTCTCCGTTTTCTTTACTACATGAGTAAAGAATAACTATAGCTAGCAATATTAATATTCGTTTCATAATTACCTCCTTCTTTTGTTTTTTACTTAGTTATTTGCTAAGTAAAACCGCTTAAATTTTAAACGGAACATGCATTTACGTAATTTAAAAATAAATGGTTACAATTTTTTCTTATAAAAATCTTACTGAGTGATAAACTTCCCTGTGAGGAGGTTTAACAATACTTGTACAATATTTAAGCATAAACTCCAAACTTCCACTACTATGGTCTCCTAAAGCTGATGTTGTTACATCATAAGAAACCCCAAATTTTAAGCCTGATGGTTTTGGAAAATTAACACCTGCTAAAATTGCTATTGCATCTTGTACTCTATAAGAAACGCCTCCCCATAATAAATTATTGTATAAAACAATTATGGTTGCATCAATTTGAGTAGATGCAGCATCTGTTTTTGCTAAGATAGATGGTTTCATTACCCATTTTCTATCTCCATCAATTGCCCAATCATAACCTGCCATAATATAGTAGTGTCGAGATTGTGCATAATTTAAGGTACCAGTTCCACCGGGAGCATTACCATTAGCAACATCTTTTAATTCGGTTTGTGGAAGGTGTAGTGAAGAAATACCTACATACATTTTATTTTTAATGTTGTAAAATAAACCAAAACCAGCATCAAAAGTCATGGCTGAAGTACTCGCATTAGGTATTGATGGATCTAAGTTGTAATCGTCAATTGCAATAAATTCATCTCCAAAAGATTTATTAATCATGCCAACTTCAAGTCCAATGCCTAAAGTTCCTGGTCCAAGCATTAAATTATAAGAATAGGCTAATTTTGCTATTAAAGAACTTTCAATACCTAATTTATCTTGAAAAACAGTTAGTCCAAGACCATGTTTACTTCCTAATAATGCATCGGCACTAAATAAATGTGTTTGAGGGCGACCGTCAAAGCCCATCCATTGAGACCTTGTTAATAAGGTGGCACAAATTCCACCATTGTGTCCAGCTGACCCAGGATTAACACTTAATTTATTAAACATATATTGTGTAAACTGAGCATCTTGTTGTGCTACAGACACAAATCCAGCAAACAAAAAAGCTGTAGAAATAATTAATTTCTTCATAAAATTAGTATTTTTTTTCATAGTTTTTGATGCATTTAAGCAGTCAATAGTCGGCTAAGATAAATAAAAATTTATTTTAACCAAAAACTTTTTCAACTTTTAATTGTTTACTACTTATTTACAGCCTAAAAAGATTACAATAATTTTTGAAATGTTTGCCACCATCTATCAGGAACTTCATTGTTACAAGCGGTCTTGTAGTCATTATAGGAACATGGAACAAGTAAATGTCTTTCATATTTTATTTTTTCATGAGAAGGGTAGGGAACATCCATCCACCATCTTTCACTTTTATCACTTTTATAAAAAATAATTTCATTTTGCCCATTTTGGATGTTTACGATATATTTTAAATAAGTTTTTCTACTTCCAATTGGGAAATCATTTTTTCGATTTGCATAACCATCTATAAAATACCAAATCATTTGAGCAACACTATGTGCAGTTTGACCATTGATATCTTTTTCTGGATTAGTTTCATAAAAACCAATAGAGGTTAATTTATCACTCAATCCAGCATATCGACTTATTTGGCATGCTTGTTCACCATAAAATCCATTTGGAGATGCACTTTTGTTTCCAGGTGCTTCTGCTTGTCGAATAGCAGAAATGTCAAAACTAATTACATCTGCATTTCTAACAATAGGTTCTACCTCTTCTATGTTTTTTTGAACGTGCCCCAAACGATAGGTGTCAAAAAATAATTTAGACATGAGAGTTACTTCTTCTTTATCAATAAAGTAGGTTTGGTAGCCGATATTACTGAAATTAAACAAATAATTGGGTTGGTGTAAAATTATTTTTGTTAAGTAGTTAGTAGATGTTATTTCTTCCTCGGTGTCGCCTAAATCGAATTTTGAATCTATTGTTACTAGGTTAATAGTTTGTTCTAAATTTTTGTAGGCTAAAAAATTAGCATACGTTAAATCTTGGCTTCCTCCAATAATAATAGGTATAACATTTTTTTTTATTAGATCTTCTACTATCGAACTTAATGCAAAATAGGTATCATTTACAGTTAATCCAATTTTAAAGTTACCTAGATCTATTATTTTTGGCAGATTGTTAAATCCCATTAATTGATAGAGGTATTTACGGACTTGGTTTGGTGCCAAAGCACATCCTTGATTGGTAATTGAATTTCGGTCCTCGCCAACTCCTAGTATTGCAATATCAAAAGCAGATATATCTTGATTGTGATAAAACTCAATAGAATTTACAAACTGATTTTTTTTATAGGCATGATTTAAATCACCTTCATTTAAGTTAATGGTGTCAAAAAACTCTAATAAATTCATACGTTAAAAAATAGTTTTTAAAATTTGATATAATTTTCTACTTCTTTTTTTTACTTTTCTTCTTTGGGGCTGTATCTTCAATTATTTTTTCTACCTCTTCCAAAGATAATTTTTCGACATTAGTAGTTTTTGGGAGTTCAATTTTTAATTTACCTTTTATAATATTGAATCTTCCCCAGCGAGCTTTTTGAACAGAAATACCTTTATCTTCCCAGTTATGGATGTACTTATCAATCTCTTTTTGTTTTTTATCTTCAATTAATTCGGCTAGGTTGCTTGGAGATAGGTGGTCGAAATTATATTTTTTGCTCACATTAATAAAAATATTATTCCATTTGATAAATGGGCCGAAACGTCCAACTCCTTTTTGAATAGGAAATCCTTCATACTCACCAATTGGAGCATCTGCGTTTTGTTTTTGCTGAATGAGTTCGATAGCTCTTTTTAAATTTACGGAACCTAATTCTTCACCTTTAGGAATTGAGATAAACAAGTTATCAAATTTCACATAAGGTCCAAATCTTCCTTGAGAAACAATGATTTCATGCCCTTGGTGTTTTCCAAGAGTTTTTGGATATTTAAAAAGAGCTAATGCTTCATCTAAAGTGATATTGCCAATGGTTTGTTGTCCTTGAAGTCCTGCAAATTTTGGTTTTTCTTCATCTTCAGTTTTTCCAATTTGAATCATTGGACCAAATTTTCCAATTCGTGCAATTACAGGTTTGCCCGATTCAGGGTCATTGCCTAAAAATTTTTCGCCGCTAGCCCTATCTGCATGTTCTAATGTATCTTCAATTTGAGAATGAAATGGGGTATAAAATTCTTCTATCATTTTATTCCATTTTTTTTGTCCATCTGCTATTTCATCAAATTGTTCTTCAATTTTGGCAGTAAAACTATAATCTAATACTTTTCCGAAATTTTCAACTAAGAAATCATTTACAACAATTCCAATATCCGTTGGAAACATTTTTTTCTTTTCAAACCCATAATTTTCTACTAAAGTTTGGTCTGTTACTTTTCCTTTTTTCAATGTTAATTGAGTAAAATTTCTTTGATTTCCATCTCTATCTTCTTTTACCACATAACCTCTTTTTTGAACAGTAGAAATTGTTGGAGCATAGGTAGAAGGTCTTCCAATACCCAATTCTTCTAATTTTTTTACCAAACTAGCCTCTGTATATCTTGGAGGATAATGGGAAAAACGTTCGGTTGCAGAAATTTCTTGAACAATAAGTTTTTCTCCAACAGATAAAGGGGGTAATATACCTTCTTTATCTTCATTGTGATCGTCATCCGTTGATTCTAAATAAACTTTTAAGAATCCATCAAAAATGAGAACTTCTCCTTTGGCAATAAAATCTTCTGAAGTTGTTGAAATATTTATTTGTACAGTTGTCTTTTCCAATTTTGCATCGCTCATTTGTGAAGCAATTGCTCTTTTCCAAATCAAATCATATAACCTCGCCTGTCCTGCATCTCCAGAAATTGAATGCTCGTTCATGTAGGTTGGACGGATTGCTTCGTGAGCTTCTTGGGCACCTTTAGATTTTGTAGTATATTTTCTTATTTGTGAGTATTCCTCACCATAAGATTTTGTGATTTCTTTTTTTGCTGCACCAATAGCATCGTTTGATAAATTTACAGAATCTGTTCTCATGTAGGTAATCTTACCTGCTTCATATAAACGTTGAGCAACAGTCATAGTTTGAGATACGGAAAAACCTAATTTTCTACTTGCTTCTTGTTGAAGTGTAGAGGTGGTAAATGGTGGTGCGGGTGATTTTTTTGCAGGTTTAATTTCTAAATCTGCAATACTAAACTCTGCACTAGCACATTTTGTTAGAAATTTTTCAGCTTCTGTTTTGGTTTTAAAACGTTGTGGTAATTCAGCTTTAAGTAGGGCATTGTTACTTACCAAAAAGTTAGCAACAACTTTATAAGAAGATACATATTTAAAATTTAAAATTTCTCTTTCACGTTCAACAATCAATCGAACGGCAACAGATTGAACCCTACCAGCAGATAAAGAAGGTTTTACTTTTTTCCATAAAACTGGAGAAAGTTCATAACCTACTAATCTATCTAAAACTCTTCGAGCTTGTTGGGCATCCACTAAGTTTTTATTTATTTTTCGAGGATTTTCAATGGCTTTGGTAATTGCTGTTTTTGTAATTTCATGAAAAACAATACGCTTGGTATTTTCTTCTTTTAAGTTAAGAACTTCTAATAAATGCCATGAAATGGCTTCTCCCTCACGATCCTCATCCGATGCTAACCAAACTGTTTCGGCTTCTTTTGCTAATTTTTTTAATTCAGCTACTATTTTCTTTTTATCAGAGGGAACAACATAATTGGGCTCGAAATTATTTTTTATATCAACAGAAATATCGTTGCCAGGCAAATCTCTTATATGACCGAAACTTGATTTAACTGTGAAATCTTTTCCTAGAAATTTCTCAATGGTTTTTGCTTTTGCAGGTGACTCAACAATCACTAAATTTTTTGCCATATAACTAATTTAAGAGCAATATTATTTTACAAAGAAATGAAATAATATTTCATATTTCCAAATATCTCTCTTTTCAACTCCCTTTATATTATGAAATAATATATAATTTTTAATTATGCAACTATTTTGTTTTATGTCATTTTGTCATTAAATCTAAAAATTGAGTAATTTTGATGCCCGAACATTAAAATGATATGGAACTAGGAAATAAAATAATTGATGAAGCTATTCAAGGAAACACTGTTTCTCTTGATATAGAGGTGAAAGGAAATAGAAAAGTTTATATTGAAAGTTATGGTTGCCAGATGAATTTTTCTGATAGCGAAATAGTGGCATCCATATTATCAAGCAATGGGTTTAATACGACTAATAAGTTAGAAGAAGCAGATGTTGTTTTTGTAAATACATGTTCTATTAGAGAAAAAGCGGAACAAACCATACGCCAACGATTAAGGTCTTTTCAAAAAGCAAAAAAGAAAAAACCAGAAATGATAATTGGTGTATTGGGTTGTATGGCGGAGCGATTGAAATCAAAATTTTTAGAAGAAGAAAGGTTAGTTGATATTGTTGTTGGACCAGATGCTTACCGAGATTTACCCAATTTAGTGGAACAAGTTGATGAAGGCAAAAAAGCGGTTAATGTAATTTTATCAAAAGAAGAAACTTATGCAGACATTAGCCCCGTACGATTATTAAGCAATGGCGTTACCGCATTTATTTCTATTACTAGAGGTTGTGATAATATGTGCACTTTTTGTGTAGTTCCATTTACTAGAGGAAGAGAAAGAAGTAGAAATCCAGCAAGTATTTTAAACGAAGCAAAGGATTTGTTTCAAAAAGGATTTAAAGAGGTAACACTTCTGGGACAAAATGTAGATTCTTATTTGTGGCAGGGGGAAGATGTTGGAAGACCGAAGACCGAAGACCGAAGAGAAAATATCGAAAATGGAGTTACTTCCGACTTAGAAAACTCACGTGTAAATTTTTCTCAATTGATGGAACAAGTTGCATTGATTAGTCCAAAATTGAGAGTACGTTTTTCTACCTCTCATCCTAAAGACATTACCGATGAGTTTTTAAATGTGATGTCAAAATACGATAATATCTGTAAATACATTCATTTACCTTTTCAAAGTGGAAATTCTCGTGTATTAGAATTAATGAATAGGGGTTATACCCGAGAATGGTATATGAATAGAATAGATAAGATTAAAGAAGTAATGCCAGATTGTGCTATTTCTACAGATATTATTGCAGGTTTTTGCTCTGAAACGGAAGAAGAACACCAAGATACTTTGTCTTTGATGGAATATGTGAAATATGATTTTGCATATATGTTTAAATACTCGGAGCGTCCAAACACCTTAGCAGAAAGACAATTAAAAGATGATGTTTCGGAAGGTGATAAAAGTAGAAGATTGGCTGAAATTGTAGCTTTACAAAGAAATCATTCTTTTGAGGCTAATAAAAATTATGTGGGTCGAGTTTATGAAGTTTTAGTAGAAAAAATTTCAAAAAAATCAACCAATGAATTAGCTGGAAGAACATCTCAAAATACAGTAGTAGTCTTTCCACAAGGAAAGTATAAAGTAGGGGATTATGTTCAAGTTCAAGTTTATGATTGTACGGGCGGAACATTATTAGGGGAAGCTGTATAAAAAGACAGAAGTTAGAAATTGGAAGAAAAAAGATAATTATGAATACACAACAAATAAAACAACGATTTGGAATTATAGGCACATCACCTTTGTTGGATAGAGCAATTGACATTGCGGCTCAGGTAGCGTTAACAGATTTATCGGTATTAATTACTGGAGAAAGTGGCGTTGGTAAAGAAATAATGCCTCAGATAATACACCAATTAAGTGCCCGTAAGCACAATAAATATATTGCTGTGAACTGCGGTGCAATACCAGAGGGAACAATTGATTCGGAATTATTTGGACATGAAAAAGGTGCTTTTACAGGAGCTCATGAAGCTCGAAAAGGTTATTTTGAGGTTGCAGATGGAGGAACTATTTTTTTAGATGAAATTGCTGAACTTCCCATCCAAACCCAAGTACGATTGTTACGAGTTTTAGAAACGGGTGAATTTATTAAAGTTGGGTCTTCAAAGGTGTTAAAAACTAACATTCGAGTAGTTGCAGCAACAAATGTTACTATACCCGAAGCCATAAGAAAAGGAAAATTTAGAGAAGATTTATTTTATCGTTTAAATACAGTCCCTATTCATTTGCCATCATTAAGAGATCGAAAAGAAGATATTCATATCTTGTTTAGGAAATTTGCTTCAGATTTTGCCAACAAATATAGAATGCCGCCAGTTAAATTAAATGCAGAAGCAGTTAGTCTTTTAGAAAATTTTAGGTGGACAGGTAATGTTAGGCAATTAAAAAATGTTGCAGAACAAGTTTCTGTTATTGAAAGCTCAAGAGATATTACTGCTGAAATATTATTAAATTATTTACCTGAGGTGAATACGAATTCATTACCAACTTTATATAAAGGTGGAGAGAGTTCTGATTTATCAGAAAGAGATATTTTATACAAAGTGTTGTTTGATTTAAAAGGTGATGTTACAGAATTGAAACACATCGTTTTAGATTTGATTAAAAATAATGGAGCAGCTTTTTCCGATTTTGAAAACAATCCAACATTAGTTAGAAGTTTTAAGAAATTATATGACAATGAACCTCAACAAGAAAAGGAAGAAGAAACACAAATATATAAACCACAAATACTTTCTAAGAAGGAACAACTTAATGAAGTTGAAGTAGTGATGGAAGAATCTTTATCATTGGCAGATAAAGAAAGAGAGATGATTATTAAAGCATTAGATAAATATCAAGGGAAACGTAAAAAAGCTGCTGAAGAATTAGGAATTTCAGAAAGAACCTTGTATCGAAAAATTAAAGAGTATTCTATTGAAGATTAATATAATATGAAAAAATTTAGTTTAACGATACTAACCATTGCTATTTTAGGGACTCTCTTTTCCTGTAAGGTGAACTATTCCTTTTCAGGTGCCTCAATTCCAGAAAATGTGAAAACAGTTTCTGTGAAAACTTTTCAAAATTTTGCTCCTTTGGCCAATGTTAACTTAACACAAACATTTACCGAGGCTCTAAAGGATAAATTTTTATCCCAAACCAACTTAGATATTGTTGCCAAAAATGGAGATTTACAATTTGAAGGATCAATAACTGGCTATACCATAACTGCCGTTGCCATTCAAGGAAACGAAACCGCAGCATTAAATCGTCTATCAATAACGACTAAGGTTAAATTTACCAATACCAAAGATAAAGAACAAGATTTTGAAAACAGTTTTACACGCTATTCTGATTTTGAAAGTTCCCAGAATTTGTCTAGTATTGAAGACCAATTAATAAAAGAGATTAATGATCAATTAACTCAAGATATTTTTAATAAAGCGGTAAGTAACTGGTAATGCAAGTCAATAATTTCATACAATACCTAAATCAATCAGAATTAATTTCTACTATTTCTGAAAATGAAATTTTACCACTTGTAAAAGAGTTTCCATATTGTCAAACTGGGCATTTAATGTACGCCATTCAGTTAAATTCAAATAATAGTATTTTATTTGAAGCACAATTAAAAAAAGCAGCTTCTTATTGTACCGATCGAGTAAAACTATTTCAACACCTGCACCAAGAAGTTGTGGCAGAAAAATCTACAGAAAAAGAAATAGTTCATCAGATAGAACAGAACAATAGTATAGTTGATGAAAAATTGATAATAGTTAATGGAAAAGAAGAAATAGATGTTTTAGAAAAAGAATATTTAAGTCAGGCGATTAGCAGTAGTATATTATTAGAAGCTGATGAAATAATAATAAATCCAAAAGTTGCAGTTGAAAAAGTTGCAGAGCAAGAAATTAGTTTATTTGATGGAACAACTGAACATACTTTTTTAGATTGGTTAAAACATTTTAGTGGAGAAGAATCCCGAAAATTTTCTGGAAATAAAAATAACCCACCCACTGTAAATAAAAGAGAAATTAATCAAGACATCATTACTAGATTTATTCAAGAAGATCCAAGGATTGAGCCTAAAAAAACAAAGTTTTATTCACCTACCAATATGGCACGTTTAAGTGTTACCGATTCAGGATTTGTAAGTGAAACTTTAGCATTAATTCATGTCGATCAGGGTAATTTCCAAGAGGCAATCAACACTTATGAAAAATTATCTTTGAAAAATCCAAAAAAAAGAAGTTATTTTGCAGACCAAATTAAAATTTTAAAATTAAAACTTAAACAATGATATATTTAATTTCCGTATTGGTAATAATAGTTTGTGTATTACTCGTTCTTATTGTATTAATACAAAATCCAAAAGGTGGTTTAACCGCTGCATTCTCCACTAATAATCAAGTAATGGGGGTTAGAAAAACAACAGATTTTTTAGAGAAAGCAACATGGACAATGGGAATTGCATTGGTTGTATTAAGTATTGCTTCTTCAGCATTTAACACTTCATCAACAACAGTGGATGAAGAAATAGAAGCACAATCAAAAATGACTGAACAGATTGATGCAAAGGCATTGCCTTCTGCACCTATTAATAATGGCGTACCACTTCCTGATAATGGAACACCAACTCCAGAAGATAAATAAAAAAAATACGCTAAAAGCGAGTGAAAAAGTGTCAGCTAAATAGATGAAGTTGACACTTTTTTTGTTTAAATCAGAAAAATTGTCTTACAAAATCTTGTAATGTGCAAATGGCATAAATTATGACACTACCGAATGCGAAAATTAAGTTTCACTAAAAAAATATAAACATTATGGCAATAAAAATTAAACCATTAGCAGACAGAGTACTAGTTGAAGCTGCAATGGCTGAAGAAAAAACCGCAGGAGGAATTATTATTCCTGATACAGCTAAAGAGAAACCACAAAGAGGAAGAATTATTGCAGTAGGAAAAGGAAAACCAGACGAACCGATGACGGTTAAAGTTGGTGATGCAGTGCTTTATGGAAAATACGCTGGAACAGAAATTACCATCGAAGGAAAAGATTACTTAATCATGAGAGAAGCGGATATTTTCGCAATTATTTAAACAATTAAAAACTTAAGAAAATGGCAAAAGATATAAAATTTGATTTAGAAGCCAGAGATGGACTAAAAAGAGGAGTTGATAAGTTAGCAAACGCAGTTAAGGTAACATTAGGACCAAAAGGTAGAAACGTCATTATTGATAAAAAATTTGGAGCACCACACGTTACTAAAGATGGTGTTTCAGTTGCAAAAGAAATAGAATTAAAAGACCCTATTGAAAATATGGGAGCTCAAATGGTTAAAGAAGTAGCTAGCAAAACAGCAGATGATGCAGGCGATGGAACTACAACAGCAACTATCTTGGCTCAATCTATTGTTTTAACAGGATTAAAAAATGTGGCTTCAGGTGCCAATCCAATGGATTTAAAAAGAGGGATTGATAAAGCTGTTACAGCAGTTACAGCTGAGCTTAAAAAAATATCAAAAAGTGTTGGAAACGATAACGAAAAAATAAAACAAGTAGCTACAGTATCTTCAAATAATGATGAAACCATTGGTAAGTTAATTGCTGAAGCAATGGCTAAAGTTAAAACTGAAGGTGTTATTACTGTTGAGGAAGCAAAAGGAACAGAAACAACTGTTGATATAGTTGAAGGAATGCAGTTTGATCGAGGTTATTTGTCTCCTTATTTTGTTACCAATGCAGAGAAGATGATTGTTGAAATGGAAAATCCTTACATTTTAGTGTATGATAAAAAAATATCAAACATGAAGGATTTATTACCAGTATTAGAGCCAGTTGCTCAATCTGGAAGACCATTATTAATTATTGCAGAAGATGTTGATGGCGAAGCATTGGCAACCTTAGTAGTTAATAAATTAAGAGGTGGGCTAAAAATTGCAACAGTAAAAGCTCCTGGTTTTGGAGATAGAAGAAAAGCAATGTTGGAAGACATCTCCATACTAACTGCAGGAACTTTAATCTCAGAAGAACAAGGTTTTAAATTAGAGAATGCTACATTAGCAATGTTAGGAACTGCCGAAAAAATTACCATTGATAAAGACAATACAACAATTGTTAATGGCTCAGGTAAAAAAGCTGATATTAAAGCTAGAATTGGACAAATAAAAGCTCAAATAGAGTCAACTACTTCTGATTACGATAAAGAAAAGTTACAAGAGAGATTAGCAAAATTGGCTGGTGGTGTCGCTGTTCTTTATGTTGGTGCTACTACCGAAGTAGAAATGAAAGAGAAAAAAGATAGAGTTGAAGATGCTTTAGCAGCTACAAGAGCAGCTGTTGAAGAAGGAATTATTCCAGGTGGTGGAGTCGCTTTAATTAGAGCAGAAAAAGCACTGAATGGTTTAAAAGGGCTGAATGATGATGAAAACACTGGAATTGCTATTGTTAGAAGAGCTTTAGAAGAACCTTTGCGACAAATAGTTATTAATGCTGGAGGCGAAGGTGCTGTAGTTGTTCAAAAAGTAAGAGAAGGTAAGGATGATTTTGGTTATAATGCTAGAACTGATGAATATACCAATATGTACAAAGCTGGAATTATCGACCCAACTAAAGTAACAAGAATTGCATTAGAAAATGCTGCATCTATTGCTGCATTATTGTTGACAACAGAATGTGTTATTACTGATGAACCGGCAGAAGAAGGTGCTGGCATGCCTAATATGGGTGGAATGGGCGGAGGAATGCCCGGGATGATGTAATCATGAGTAAATAATTTCGAAGCCCCGATGATACTTGTCGGGGCTTTTTTACTTTTACAAAAAAAACATAGTTGAATAACTTTCAGAAATACCTTAGTTACTTTTATCGAATTGTTGTAGAAAAAACTACGAGTGCTTATAATCCTGGATTAATTGTAGCCATACAAGATGGTAAGTATGTGTTAAATTCTAAAAATGCCAATTACTCTTTTGCCAGTTTACACCGTGTTTTTCAGCAAGCTTTAGCAAAAATTGAATGGTCAAAAAAGAGCATTAACTCTGTGTTGGTTTTGGGTTGTGGTGCAGGTAGTATTCCTGCTATCATCTATAACGAGTTAAATCTTAAGCCGAAAATTGATGCCATAGAAATTGATGAAAAAGTGATTGAATTAGGGAATAAGTATTTTGGATTGGGACAATATCCCAATTTAAATATAATCATAACAGATGCTTCCAATTTTGTGAAAACAACGAACAAAAAGTACGATTTAATTTTAGTTGATTTGTTTAAAGGAATTAACGTTCCTGATAAATTTTTAGCTCCACCATTTTTTGAACTACTTAAAAATTTAGTAACTAATGATGGAGAAATTCTCATCAATTTTGTTGCCTATAATTATGAAACTAAACAACAAGAGAAAGAAATCGGAGAAAAATTAATAAAGATTTTTCCGACTCATACCAAAGTTTACCAATTTGAATATATGAACAGAATCTTTCACTTGAAGAAATAAAAAAAGGCTTTGAATTTTCAAAGCCTTTTAATAAATAGTGTTTGAATTTCTATAAATCAAAATCTGGGTCTGCTGCTTTTACGTAAGCTTTTTTCTTAGGTTTAATATTTTTCACAAACAAAACTGTTATTAATTCATCATCAATGGTAACCATTGTTCTACTCATGCCACCTTCAATAGTAATTTCTTCATCAGGATATCTGAGTTTTTTATTAATTTTTTCGTAGGTAGCATCTTCAAACTTTAAATACATTTCGTAGGTATTAATTTTACCTTGTTGCACTTTTACTTTTCCATAAAAACAATCAGCCATACTTCCTTTTCTAAAGGTAATGATTACATCATCGTAAATGCCATTTTCAACAGGAGTTGCTCCTCTTTTTTCAAAAACTTGTGCATATTTTTGGTGGCAGTCAACTTTAGTATTATCAATTTTAGTTTGGGCTTGAATTGAACGAATTGTAATTAATAATACACTAAATAATAAAAATTTTTTCATGGTCATTGTCTAATATTTGTTATAAAAGTAAATATACTTTATTTATTATCTAAATTTGATTGTTAAAATTATATATTTTAATAGAATAAAAAAATATGAGTTTAGAACTAATCAAAAATAATTTTTTAGAGGCAGAACAAATCTTAGACCAATTTGTTAATGATGAGGGTAACTTTAAAAAAATTGAGGCTGCAGGTAAAATTTTAGTAGCTGCAATAAATAAGGGTGGAAAGATTATTTCGTGTGGTAATGGAGGCTCCATGTGTGATGCCATGCATTTTGCCGAAGAATTAACAGGAAAATTTAGAGAAAATCGTAAAGCAATACCTGCACTTGCTATCTCGGATGTTTCGCATTTAAGTTGTGTTGCTAATGATTATGGTTATGATTTCGTTTTTTCTCGTTACATTGAAGCATTGGGTAAAAAAGAAGATGTTTTATTAGCAATTAGCACGAGTGGAAACTCCATCAACATTTTAAAAGCAGTTGATACTGCTCATGAAAAAGGAATGTTGGTGATAGGTTTAACGGGAAAAACAGGAGGAAAATTGGCAGATAAATGTACTATAGAAATTAGAGCACCTTTTTCTGAATATGCCGATAGAGCTCAAGAAATTCACATCAAAATAATTCATTCATTAATTCATTACATCGAAGAAAATGTGTAGATGTGCAAATGTGAGGATGTGTGAATTAATTAATGAGAAAACCTCAAACCTCAAACCTCAAATGTGTAACTTTCTAATCATTAATAACCAATACCTATGCTGGTAAAAACTTTTGGAAGTGCGGTAATAGGAGTGGATGCTATTACGATTACTGTTGAAGTAAATGTGGATAGAGGCTTTAAGTTTTTTATGGTGGGTTTGCCAGATAATGCCGTAAAAGAAAGTCAACATCGAATAGAATCGGCTTTAAAAAATGTGGGCTATAAAATGCCCGGCAAAAAAATCGTTGTTAACATGGCTCCTGCCGATATTCGAAAAGAAGGCTCTGCTTACGATTTAACCATTGCCATCGGTATTTTATCTGCTTCAGGACAAATGAATGAAGAACATGTTGCTGAGTACATTATTATGGGAGAACTTTCGTTAGACGGAAGTTTGCAACCCATCAAAGGAGCCTTACCCATTGCTATACAAGCACGAAAAGAAGGATTTAAAGGATTTGTTTTGCCCAAAGAAAATGCCAGAGAAGCTGCCATTGTTGATGGATTGGATGTTTATGGTGTTAGTAACATCAAAGAAGTTATCGACTTTTTTAATAATGACATTACCTTAGAAAAAATTGAAATTGATACCCGAAAAGAATTTTACAAAAATTTAAATAATGTTGATTTTGACTTTGAAGATGTGAAAGGTCAGGAAAATATTAAACGAGCATTGGAAATTGCAGCAGCAGGAGGTCATAATGTAATTTTAATTGGACCACCTGGAGCTGGTAAAACGATGTTGGCAAAACGGTTACCAACTATTCTTCCTCCTTTATCTTTATTAGAAGCATTAGAAACCACCAAAATACATTCGGTAGGTGGTAAGTTGTCTAGCGAAACTTCTTTAATAAGTACTCGTCCTTTTAGAGCTCCACACCATACTATTTCTGATGTGGCGTTAGTTGGAGGTGGTGCATTTCCTCAGCCTGGTGAAATATCGTTGGCACACAATGGCGTTTTATTTTTAGATGAGCTACCAGAATTTAAAAGAACGGTTTTAGAGGTGCTCCGACAACCATTGGAAGATAGAAGAATTTCTATTTCTAGAGCAAAATTTACGGTAGAATATCCAGCGAGTTTTATGTTGGTAGCTTCTATGAATCCTTGTCCTTGTGGATATTACAATCATCCCGAAAAAGATTGTGTTTGTTCGCCAGGAGTGGTACAAAAATATTTAAGCAAAATTTCAGGACCCTTGTTAGATCGAATCGATTTACATGTGGAAGTTACTCCAGTTTCGTTTAACGAATTGAGTAACATAAAAGTAGGTGAATCAAGCAATGATATTAGAGAGCGAGTAATTACAGCCCGAAAGATACAAGAAAAACGTTTTGAGAATACGGAAGGGGTTCATTCCAATGCACAAGTTTCGCCAAAAATGTTAAAAAAGATTTGCGAAATTGACCAAGCAGGAAAAGACTTGTTGAAAAAAGCAATGGATAAATTAGGACTTTCGGCAAGAGCTTACGACAGAATTTTAAAAGTTGCCCGCACCATTGCCGATTTAGAAGGAACAGAAAATATACAAACCAACCATTTAGCAGAAGCCATCCAATACCGAAGTTTAGATAGAGAGGGTTGGGCGGGGTAGGTTTGATTGTAAAAAGAAGCTATCTTTTTAGATAGCCTCTTAGTGACGCAATACAATAATTTTTTTATTCAGTCAAATCCATTCCACACTCAGAACAAGTATCTTCTGCTTTTCCTACAATTTCAGGGTGCATGGGGCATGAATAAACGGGTCAGGTAAAAAAGTTGGGGAATAATATTATTTTTGTAAAAAAAAGCTATCGAAACACAAGACATAAAATTATTACAGAGCATATTTCCAGCAGAGCTGATGAAATATTTTAAAATCACAGGATT
>Ga0210033_1001181_pt1 | contig 24354 bp, 20 predicted proteins | sample CryGeymeta201501_FD_185465 | JGI IMG/M metagenome (GOLD analysis project Ga0210033, IMG submission 185465) | Groundwater microbial communities from Crystal Geyser aquifers in Utah, USA - Crystal Geyser metaG 2015-01 (SPAdes) (version 2) | ecosystem: Environmental > Aquatic > Deep subsurface >... | reverse complement strand
CATCGGAGCATCAGGATGGGATCACGTCGAGGCTGGCCGTGGCGGTTGGGGCTGTAGCAGGACTCGAGCAGCGCACGCATCGGCTCCAGGTCCAGCAACGCCGCATGCACCACCACCGCGCTGCTCTCCATGATCCGACGACTGACGTCTGGCGATGAACACAACGACTTGAGGCGTTGCGCCATCAACGAAACGTAGGTAGATGGGGCGGTGTCCATAGCTCCCTATGAACAGGCGGGTCCCGCTGGCCGACGCGATCTGGCTGCCAAAACCGATAGCGCCGGCCAGCGCGGGCTCCGCCATTGTTCGGCTTGACGCCCGTGTGCCACTGCCTTGAGATCGAAGAACTTTTGTTGCCGATCACCCTCACCGGGGCAAGCACCTGGAGGGCTGGCAGGTCGAGCTCTCTGTCGCCGACCTCGATCCTGTGGCGTGGCCTGCGCGATGGGGCTGGTGACGAACTCACCGTCGAGGAGCCCGTCGGCGGGGGCGCTGAGTCGCCCGAGTCGCCCGAGTCGCCTGACGCGTCCGAGGCGCCCGAGGCGCCCGTCGCCGAGGGGTGAGCGATGGCAATACAGTGCAGGGTCCACATCGATCGTCCACCGCTCCGAGGCGCCCGTCGCCGAGGGGTGAGCGATGGCAATGGGGTCGGGCTCCAGGCATGCTGCACAAGATTCAAGCATCAAGAGATGCTCCAGCGTTGGGGAGGTTCTCCAGCGTTGCGGAGGTTCTCCAGCGCTCGGAAGTTTCCCCAGCCGCAGGAGGTCTCCCCAACCTGCACGCGACTCACTCCAACCTGCCATCGACGTACTCCAGGCTGCCATCGACTCACTCCAGGCGATCGCGTGCCTCCGTTGTGCGGTGCCCAGGCAGGGAGGCCGATGGGGCGGGGCTCCAGCGGCGAGGGGCGTGGCACGGCTCGGGGCCGCCGAGGCGTGGGCGCACTGGGCGCATACGGTCCTGCGATGAACACGGGGTGCGTGGCGGTGGGGTGAGCCTGTGGACGGGTGGAGTGAGCGGGGCGAAGGGTGGAGCGAGCAGGGGTTGCGGTGAAGGGACGATTCACGGGATCAGCGGTTCCTCGAAGGCGTCGGGGTGATCCACGTCCGGGGTCTGCCCGGTGGGCTCGAGGGCTCGGCGAGGGGTAGCCAGGTGCTCTGGATCCATGGGGAGGCCGTGGCAGCAGGGGTGGATGACCTGGGGCAGCGACAAGGGCTGGCCCGACAGGTCGACGCCGGACCCGGATGCGCGTCCTGCGATGGTGGGGCAGCGATTGTGGGAGCACGTCGCGGCGATGCCGGCCACGACGGCGCCCGCATGGGGCCGGTGGCGGTGGGTCGGAGGTGTGCGCCGTGGTGTAGGCCGTGCATCGAGACGGTATCAACCGACGGCGAGCTGCGGGCCGCACGAAGAAAGTGCCACGGGCCTGTCAGCAACCCTCGAGCGGTTGCTCATGTGCACGTGGCAACCACCGCTTGCCGTGCACGAGGTGTTTGTGTCATACTCAGGTGCTTTTGCGGTCAACTTGTCAATAGATAGCTTCTAAACCTGGCAACTATCATGAATCTGCCCTTCCCAGGCCGGGCGAGTCGTATGGCGACGACGCGCCTTGACGCGGTCTTCCGGATTGAGACGCCCATGTTCCTCGGCGGTGCGCAGCCGGACAAGGAGGCTGGGCTGCGGCTGCCGTCCTTTAAGGGCGTGCTGCGGTGGTGGTGGCGCGCGCTGGCGTGGTCGAGGTATCCGGGCGGGCTTGAGCGGATCCGTGCACGGGAGCTCGAGCTGTTTGGCGCGGCGGCTGACAACGCCGGGCGAGGGGTGGGTCGCTTTCGGGTCGCGTGGACGCCGGGGGTGGTCGTGCCAGGGGCGACGTGCGGCGTGCCGCAAGCGCCGGGCCTGGTGTATCTGGGGGGGGCAGGGGCTTTACAGCCAGCGGAACAAGCGCTGGGAACGTCCGGCGCTCGCGGCGGGGCAGCGCTTCGGTGTCACCATCGCCTTCACCGGCCAGGCGACGCCGGCCGACCGGGACGAGCTCGCCGAGGCTTTGCAGGTGATGGGTTTGCTGGGGGGGCTGGGTGCGCGTTCGCGGCGAGGATGGGGGTCGGTGCGTCTGTTGAGCCTTGCGCGTGACGGTGAGGAGCAGCTTGGGGCGAAGTTCGGGAGCGTGGAGGGGCTCAGGGCGACGATGGGGCCGCTCCTGGGGCGGGCGCAGGCGATGGCGGAGGAGCCTCCGTACTCGGCGTTTTGGAGGGGCACCCGGATCGTGGCCGTGGAGGGGCGGAGCGATGACGCGGTGGAGGTGTTGGAGGAGCTGGGTAAAGAGATGGTGCGGTTTCGAGCGTTTGGACAAACGGCGAGGGGGAGCCAGACGGTGTTGGGGGAGGCGGCGGAGCAGAACTTCGTGGACGACCACGACGCGATGCAGGCTGCGGCCAGAGCTCAGGGTGTTGCAGGTGTGCCTCGCCGGGCGGTGTTTGGTCTGCCTCACAACTACTTCTTCAGCAGCGGAGCGGGCAAGATCGATGTGGGCACAAGCAGCGCGCGCATGGATCGGCGCGCGAGTCCGTTGCTGCTCCACGCTCACGGGGTAGAGGCGGGCCGCGCGGTCGGCGTGCTGACGTTCTTTCCGGCTCGGTTCCTTCCGCCCGAGGTCCAGGTCAAGGTGGGGAAGGGGGCCGGTGGCCAGCGGGCCCCTCGCCCCTCGCCGGAGCTCTGGGAGCCGATCCACGGCTACCTCGGCCGCTTTCTCGACCCGGCGTCACGTCCGTCCCGGGCAACGCCGCTCAACCTCGAGGCTGGCGTGGAGCTCGCCGCCCTCGCCGCGCAGGAGCACCGATGAGCCACGCGCGTCCGGTGAAGGTGAGGCTCCACTTCACGTTGGGGCCTGTTCAGGGCTTTGTGGGTGAGTCGCGGCGTACGCGTGACCTGTGGGGCAGCTCGTTCATGCTGAGCTACCTGGTGGTGCATGCGCTGGCGGCGGTGCGCGCGCGGAACGGCGAGTTGGTGCTGCCGGACGTGGAGAACGATGGGTTGCTGGCGTGGATCGAGGGGCGGGGCGGGGAGCTGCCGCCGGCCGTTGGATCGGTGCCGAATCGCTTCACGGTGGAGTTTACGGCGGTGGACGGAGAGGACGACCAGCGGCTGCATCGGCGAGCGGGGGATGCGGCGTGCGCGGGCAAGGCGGCGGTGGGCAAGGCGTGGAGGTCTGCGGCGGAGGCGGTCCGGGAGCGGTTCTTCCCGGCGGCGATCCTTGGGGCTGGCAAGGAGAGCGCCTCGATCTGGAACCGTCAGATCGAGCACTTCTGGGACGTCGCCTGGATCCTGACGAGCGGGGAGGACCTGGAGGACTTCAGTGCGTTGGACGTTCGCAAGAACTGGCGGACGAAGGACTACGCGCCGGAGGCGGGCGACAAGTGTTCGATCATGACCGGCTGGCAGGAGCTCTCGGGCTATGTGCGATCGTGGCCGGAGGAGCAGAAGGCGCAGCTTGCCTTCTGGGATCGTGTGATGCAGCAGGCGGGGAGCAACCTCGACGTGCAGAAGGGTGAGCGCTTGTGCGCGATCGCGGCGGTCAAGCGGCTGTATCCCCGCGTCGCGGCGCTGAAGACCCGCGCGGCGCTGCAAGGCGGAGGCGACGGGGCCGCGTTGGCCGATGGGCAGGTCAACTGGCCGAGCACACGCTACATGGCCTCGGTGCCGTGGTTGGCGCGGGTGCTGGGCCAGCACGTGCGCGCCGCCGACGCGTTCCTGGAGGCGCTGGACGCCGCCGACGTGCGCTGCACCGACGCCGAGAGGAACACGAAGATCGCGTCGCTGGCGGGGTTTACGCATCGGCTTCGCTTCCTGGACAGCAACTTGTATGACCGGCGCTCGTTGAGCAATAGCCGGGTCACGGGGCTGGACCGAAGGCGGAGCGAGGCCGCGCTGGCGGCGGCGGAGCGGCTCTACCGTGAGGTGGGCGGGCCGCCGTCGTCGTACTACGCCCTGTTGCTGATGGACGGGGACAGCATGGGGAAGGTGCTGCGTGTGTTCGGCGAGGAGGGGAAGATCGGTGCGCCGACACGCGCGCTGGGGCGGTTCGGTCGGGGTGTGGGGGAGATCGTCAGGGGGCACAACGGGGTCACGGTGTACGCCGGGGGCGACGACGTGCTCGCGCTGTTGCCGCTGTCGAACGCGCTGGGGTGCGCGCTGGCGCTGGAGGCGTCCTACCGGGATGCGTTCGGGGAGGCGTGCGATCGGCTCCCGGCCGGGCGTCGCGAGGATGCTCCGGCCACGATCTCCGCGAGCCTCCTGTTCGCCGATGCGCAGCTCCCGCTCCGCTTCGTGCTCGCCGAGGCTCACCACCTGCTGGATGGGGTCGCCAAGGAGGCCAACGGGCGCAGCTCGATCGCGGTGGCACTCTGGAAGCCGTCGGGCATGACGGCGCGTTGGGCGACCACGTGGGGGCATCTGCGGAGCGCGGGGGGCGCGGGGGGCGAAGGCGGGGAGCACGCGCTCGGGCGTCTTGGGCGCTATCTCGTCGCTGGCGATGGGCAGGGCGATGGGCGGGATGAGCGCGCGCTGATCTCGAGCAGCTTGCTGTATCGTCTGCGGGAGCAGTTCAGCCAGCTCTTCGACACGACGTTGGACGTGCCGGGCGCGGTGGGGAGTCTGCCCGCCGAAGGGGGCGGGGAGTTCGTCGGGACCCTCATGACGGCGCTGCTGCTGCAAAGCCAGGAGGTCACTGGTGCGGCGGATGTGGAGGCGTGCCGGACGGCCGTCCAGCGTGTGCGCGAGGTCTGTCAGCAACGGCGCCACCGGCCTCTGCTGGCGCACGAGGCGCCGCCGGATCGGACCTTCACCTTTGATGCCCTGATCCTTGCGCGCTTTCTCGCCCGCGACGGACAGGAGGAGGCGTGATGCGTGAGCCTGGCAAACCCCTGATGACGTTGCGCTTCAGCGCCGTGGATACGTGGTTTTTTCGGGACGCCCGGCCGTACCACCAGGACGACCCTGGTCAGATGAACATCGGCACGCTCTTTCCGCCCTCGACGCGGACGCTGGTGGGTGCGACGCGCTCGGCGATGGCGCGTCGGCTGGGGTGGGACGGCCTCGAGGCCTGGAGTGACGCGCTCAAGGCGCAGATCGGCGACTCGGAGGTGCTGGCGCCGCTGGCCTTTCGGGGGCCGCTTGTGATGCGTGGGGAGACGTTGCTGCTGCCGCTGCCGCTCAACGTGCTCGGCAGCAAGGAGGCGGGCGGGTTCGTGCCACGGACGCGCCTGGAGCCCGGTCCGCCGGTGCGCTGCGATCTCGGGGCGGCGGTTCGTCTGGTGCGCGCCAGGGAGCCTCGAATGGGTCTGGGGCTCGCGGAGGACGCCTGGGTGACCTCGGAGGGGCTGGCGCGCGTGCTGTCGGGGGGCCTGCCGGAGGCGCAAGCGCTGCACCGCCCGAAGGAGCTGTTCACCGTGGAGCCTCGGGTGGGTGTGGCGCGCGATCCGCTGACGCACGCCGTCGCCGAGGGCATGCTGTACAGCACCCAGCACATTCGCCCCCGGCCCGGTGTGGCCCTCACGCTGGACGTGACGGGGTGGCGCGGCGAGCCGCTGGCAGGGCAGGTGCCGTTGGGTGGGGACGGCCGTCAGGCCTTCTGCCAGGCCGCTTCGCCCTGGCAACTTCCGGCGAGCCCGGTGGCGGATGGCGCCAGGACGGCGGCGATCTACCTCGTGACCCCGGCGCATCTGTCGCCAACGGCCTTCAAGCCGCAGACTCTGACGATCCCTGGCCTGGAGGGGCTGGACCTGGTGGCCGCTTGTGTGAACAAGCCGCAGCGGGTGGGAGGATGGGACATGGCCAAGCGGCGGCCGGTGGCCGTCAGCACCCTCGTGTCGCCCGGTGCGGTGCTGTACGTGCGTGGCAGCGTCGAGCGCATCCGCGCGCTGCGGCAGCAGCACGGGCAGACGATCGGTGACCGTCGGGACTGGGGCAACGGCCTGATCCTGGTCGGCGTCTGGGACGGTCCCCTCGCCACTTCAACCTCAGCGTGAGAACACCGTCATGAAGACCCTGCTTCTGGGCCTGCTGGCCGAGACCTCCATCCACCCGGGGGTGGGCCGTGAGTTGAAGGCTGAACGCGTCAGGTTGTGCGCGGAGCTCACTGCGCCTCGGCGCGCTCCTTCTCGACCTTCGGGATGAGCGGGACGAGCGGGCGGCCCATCTCGGAGGGTCCGTAGATCCACTGGGCGCCAACGACATGGGCGCCGGGGATCGGCAGGAAGGTGGTGCTCTCGGGGGTGTTGTAGCTGTAGGAGAGGGTGATCTTCGGCACGCCGTAGAACGAGAAGTACTTGAACCACTCGGGGCGGAAGGAGACGAAGGCCTCGACGGCGAGCTCGTGGCCGTCGCCGCGGCGGAAGAGCATGGCGCGGGCGGCGGCGTCGACGATCTCGACCCGTGTCTGCCAGCCGACCTCGAGCGAGCGGAAGAGGACGTCGGGGCGGACCTGGGTGACGAGCTGGGCGTGGGCGCCGGTGCCGAGGATGTCCTCCTGGCGCAGCGGGACCTCGTAGGTGGCGTTGAGCTCGTCGTCGAGGGCGGCGGAGGGGGCGGCGGTGACGTTCTGGAGGGTCTCGAGCTTGTCGAGGTAGTAGTCGACCTGGGCGGCGTAGCGGTTCACGCCGATCATGGTGAGGCCGTACTCGCGCAGGCCGAGGCGCTCCCAGAGGTGCTCGGGCGACAGCTCGGTGCGCAGGGTCGTCAGGATCTTCTCGCCGCCGACTTCCGCGATGGCGCCGCCGGCGCGGATGCCCTCGGCGTGGGTGAAGGTGAAGATCTGGCGGACGCTCTGGTCGGCGCTGTCGCCCACCGCCGCAGCGTCGCCCATCGCCCCAGGCGCGGCGAAGCGCCCGTTGGCGTCAAGCCCGCCGAAGGGCGCATCGAAGACCCCTCCCCAACTCAGCTGAAAGCCGTGGGCCGCCGCGCCAGCGTAGATGATGCCTTGAATCTGGGTGGCGTTGGCCAGCACCCCATGTTTCGTGATGAACGCGGGGAATTCCGTGATGGCGATCTGGTCGACTTGCACCCCGGCGAACAGGGCCCACCCGGTCGTTGGCTTGCCGAAGCCGCCGCCGAACGACAGACCGAGCCGCGTCAGGCCGCCCTCCTCGACGGTGCCGTCGTTGAGTGCGAACTCGCCCGGCGTGCTTCGCATGGCAAGCTCGAAGAAGAAGGGCGTCTCGTCGAGCGCGAGCTGCGCCCTGAGCACGTAGAGGTGCATCTTGACGACGTCGAGGGACTGCATCGAGAGCTGGCGGACCTCGGGGCCGAACCATCGGTCGGCGGCGGCTGTGCCGGGGGTGAGGGTCAAGAGCATCCAGGTCGCGAGCGCCGCTGTGCCCACGCCTCGAAGCTTCGAGCTCTGCTTCATGGCCGTTCTCCTGCCACGACACGTGTCGTGCGATCGATGGGAGATGGAGGGCGTGGTCGACGCCCTCGGCGAGTCCGGGACGGCGGCGGATCAATCTTCGCGGATGGTGGCGGCGAGGGCCTTGGCGAGCGCGACGCCGTAGGCGGTAGGCAGGGCTTCGACGCCAGCGTGGTTGGGGGTGGTCACCTCGGCCTTGACGCCCTCCTGGAGCAGCACGGCGCCGGAGCGATCGACGACCACCGCCACGGACGGGTTGAGCACACCGGAGAACAGCTCCACCTCGCTGTCCTCGTCGTTGACGTCGTCGAAGCTCATACCGGGGTGAACGAGGATGGCGACGACGGCGTCGACATTGAGCGCCGTCGCCATCTCGCCGAGCAGCTTGACGTTCGGATCGGGTCGATCGGACGCCTGGCCGGCTGGCGCGGCCTGGAAGGCCTGGACGCCGTCGGGACAGGAGGCGGTGCCGATGGCGGTGCCGCGCGGCAGGTCGGCGAAGCTGGCGACCTTTGCCGTGCCGCTGACCTCAACGCCAGTCATCGCGGGGCCGAACGCGCTGTCGAAGGCGGTGGCGATCTGGGCGGCGGTCGCGTCGGTGACGGCCGTGCGCACCATGGCGCCGCCCTGGCGCGCGCCCATCCAGGGGTAGGTGCAGACGGCGACGAGCGCGATGGTCCGGGTGCTGTGGAGCTTGTCCGCGTTGCGGCTGGAGTCCACGGTGACGCCATCGGTCAGCGAGCTGAGGAGGCAGCCGAACAGGCAGAGGCTGAAGGGGGTGAACAGGAGGAGATGTTTGGGTCTGATGTTCATGGGATTATGACGCAAGAGGCTTTGCGGCGCATTTGAAAATAGAATGGTTGGTGAGCGCTGGTGTGGAAATGATCGTTATTGAATTTCTTCGAACCACGTTATGGCAGGGCACAGGGGGGGCTGTCAACCCGGCCGTGTCGACCGGCGGCGAATTGCATCATTAGATTTTGTGATCATCGGGATGACGGGACGACCCCACGCAGCAGCTGGCGCTTCTGTCCGGCGGGGTAAAGGCGGCGGATCCGTGGCTGGAGTGACTGTGACGCCAACCCCCTGAACTTCTCCAGGTCTCGTGTGTGAGGTTTCAAGTTGCTGACATGAAAGATATTTTCCGATTCTCGCCGAGGTTTGATGCGCTCGGCCCGTGGACGTCGAGACCGCGCCAGCCCGGAATGCGACCGCCGCCCTCCCCGTTGCTCCGAGGTTGATATTCGAGGGTCGCGCGCCATGCCTCGTCTCGCCTCTGCCATCCTGCTGCTCGGTAGCCTGTTCGCCGCGTCTTCGGCCGCGGCGCAGGAGCCTCGTGGTGCGGGGCTGGCGGGGGCGCAGGAGGTGCGGGTCACGGCGGAGTCGCGGCCGGGGCTCTCTCCGTGGTCGTCGGTGCGTTACACGCTGTGGGTGCGGGAGGGGTCGGCGACGATCAGCGTGACGAAGGACCTGGCGGGGGAGTTCGGGACGACGCGGCGGGTGGGGCTGCTGTCGGAGGCGTCGTTGGCGCGGACGCTGGGCCTCCTGGCGGGGTGTGAGGTCGAGGCGCTGCCGAGCGTGGAGCGGGTGCGGGGCAAGGTGGCGAAGCAGGCGTGGGACTTCACGGTGCAGCGGGGCGGGGCGGAGCACCGGTTCGTGGTGGGGGACCCGGAGCTGCAGGACGACCGTCGTTACCGGCGGTGCCTGCGAGCGCTGGAGGAGGCGGCGGACGAGGTGGTGGGGGAGCTGTCGTTCCGGGACACGTTCTTCGAGCCGGGCACGTTCGGCTACCTGCAGGTGTTGAGCACGCCGACGGCGCAGGTCTGGGTGGATGACGTGGATATGGCGAGCCAGTCGCCGATCTACGGCATCCGGCTTCAGACGGGCGTGCACACGGTGCGGCTGTTCGACCGGGACAGCGGGCTGGACCGGACGTACTCGGTGCACGTGCTGGACGACGTGACCACGAACCTCGACGTGGAGCTGTGGTAGACCAGCCTGAGCCCCCGTGTGGCACGCAGAGCAGGGGGCTCCGTGAGCGAGAGCTCGCGGAGGGGCCTGCGTCGCGAGGCACACGGGGGCTCACGGCGCTCTGGTCTGGTGCTCACGGCGCGTCTGTGGTGGCGGGCGGTGAGTTGAAACGCACAATGGGGATCGGATATACCGCCACACCGGCTGTCGGACCACCCGTGGTGCCGGGCCGTGAGTTGAAACTATGCAACATCGCCAGACGCTGCGCGGCGTCTCGGGGCGCCGTTCGGCGTCCTTGGGGCGCGCCCTCTCCGGAGCCCATCATGACCAAGCTCTCCCTGCCCATCGCCTCCACGGAAGCCCCTCGGACGCCCGCCCTGTCGGAGGGCGAGCGCCAGAGCGGCCCGGCGCGTCCAGACCGGACCCCGAACCCGGTGGGGCAGAAGCCGGACTGGCTTAAGGTGCGGCTGTCGTCGTCGCCGAAGTTCATGGAGGTGCGGCGGCTGGTGCACGACAACAAGCTGCACACGGTCTGTGAGTCGGCGTCGTGCCCGAACATCGGGGAGTGCTGGAGCCGTCGGGCGCTGACGTTCATGATCCTGGGCAACGTCTGCACGCGCTCGTGCGGTTTCTGCGACGTCATGACCGGCCGGCCCGGGACCGTGGACGCCGACGAGCCGCGCCGGGTCGCCGAGGCGCTCGGCGCGCTGGGGCTGCGGTACGCGGTCATCACGAGCGTCGACCGCGACGACCTGCCGGACGGCGGCGCGGCGATCTGGGCCGAGACCATCCGGCGCATCCGCGAGGCCTGCCCGGACATGGGCATCGAGGTGCTGACGCCGGACTTCAAGGGCGTGGTGGCCGACATCCACACGGTCGTCGACGCCGCCCCGGACGTGTTCGCGCACAACCTCGAGACGGTCGAGCGGCTGCATGGGCCGGTGCGCCCGCAGGCCCGGTACGACCGGTCGCTCGAGGTCATCCGCGTGGCCAAAGCGCGGGGCGCGGTCACCAAGAGCGGGATCATGGTGGGGCTCGGGGAGGAGCCGGAGGAGGTCCTGGTGGCCATGCGGGAGCTTCGGGAGGCGGGGTGCGACATCTTGAACATCGGGCAGTACCTGCGGCCGTCGACGCGGCACCTGCCGGTGCTGCGGTGGGTCACCCCGGCCGAGTTCGCCAGCTACGCCGAGGAGGGCAAGCGGCTGGGTTACCGGCACGTCGAGTCGGGGCCGCTGGTCCGGTCCTCCTACCGGGCCGACCAGCAGGCCGCCCGGATGGGCCTCGATCACGCGTGGTCCGAGGGAGAGACGCCGTGAGCGCGCTCCGCCAGCAGCTCCGCCTGTACGCCATCACCGACGATGTGCCCGACGGACTGCTCGACCGCGCCGAGGCCGCGCTGCGCGGGGGCGTCACGACCATCCAGCTCCGCCTCAAGGGCGTGGAGGCCCGAGAGGTCTACGCGCTCGCCCGGTCGCTCTCGGAGCTGTGCCGTCAGCACGGCGCGCTGTGCATCGTGAACGACCGGCTGGATCTGGCGCTGGCCGCGGGCGCGCATGGGGTGCACCTCGGGCCGGGGGACCTGCCGGTGGCCGCGGCGCGGGCGATCGTGCCGGCGTCGTTCTTGATCGGGGCCTCGGCGGGCACGGTCGAGGTCGCGCTGGCCCATCAGCGGGACGGCGCGGACTACCTCGGGGTGGGGGCCGTCTTCGACGCCTCGGCCTCGAAGCCGAACGCGTCGGCGCCGCGGGGGCTGGAGGCGCTGGCGTCGGTCGTCGGGGGCGTCGGGCTGCCGGTGGTCGCCATCGGCGGGGTGGACCTGGCGCGGGCGCCCTCTTGCCTGGCCGCTGGCGCGTGCGGCGTCGCGGTCATCCGCGGGGTGTTCGGGCAGGGCGAGCCGGTCGCCGTCGAGCGCGCCGCCGCCGCCTTCCTGCGCGCCCTCTCTCCCCTCACGGCCGATGCGGCCCTGGACCAGGTACGGTGAACCCATGAGTCGCCCCTCCGACAGCCCTCCTCCGCGCTTTCGCGCGCCCGTCCTGCTCGCCCTCGGCTGCCTCGACCCGGCCGGGCACACGGGCCTGGTGGTGGACGTCAAGACCTGCGCCGCGCTCGGCGTGCACGCCGCGCTCGTGCCCGTCGCCACCTCCACCGCCACGACCGCTCAGCAGGGGCAGACGGCGCTGGTGGGTGCGGCCATGACCATCGCCCAGATCGGCGCCGTCTACGGCGACCTGCAGGTCGACGCGGTCAAGGTCGGCAACCTGACCGCACCCGACGGCGTCGCCGCCGTCAGCGAGGGGCTCCAGCAGGCCGTGGCCGATGGGCATAAGGTCGAAAAAATCGTTGTTGACCCCTCGCTCGTCGATAAGATGGGCGTTCAACGCTTCGACGACGGCGTCGCCGCGGCGCTCGTGCGCCATCTGCTGCGGCGGACGACCGTCTTGTGCGCCAACATGTGGGAGGCGTCGCTGCTGACCCGACGGCCCGTCGGGGACCGGGCCTCGATCCGGGACGCCGCCAAAGCGCTGTTCGACAAGGGCGTCGCGTTCACGGCCATCCACTCGCCGGCCGAGGAGCGCTTCGCGGTGACGATCGTGTTCGACGGTCAGGGGTTCGTCGAGTTCGGTGACGACCGGATCCGCACAGCCCACCTCCGAGGCACCGGCGATGCCTTCTCCGCGGCCGTGGCCGCCGAGCTGGCCCGCGGACGGGCGCCGCTGGAGGCCATCGAGGCCGCCCGGACCCTCGTCCGGATGGCCATCGCCCATCCGCTCCTCGTGGGCGGCGGGCCGCACCCCATCAACCCACTCGCCGAGCTGTTCGAGGCGCGGGGGATCGATCCCAACCCCATCCTCGTGGACGAGGACCAGGGGGACCAGAGGCCGTCCGGACGGGCTTGAACGATCGCGGGCCGGACGGCGTGTATGTCAGGTGCGAACCTGTTATACTCGACACTCGACACGAAGTGTGCCTTATTGCTGAGGCACGCCTGCGAGCAGGTCGAACTCGGCGCCCGGCCTGGCGTCGATGACGAGATCGGGTCCTCAGCACCCAACGGCGCGGAGCTCACTGATGGCCATGTCCTTCAAAGTCCCCGAGACGGGCGACGTGATCGCGGGCAAGTACCGCATCGAAGAACAGATCGGTCGCGGCGGATTCGGGGTCGTCTTCAAGGCCACGCAGCTCGGCATGGAGCGCACGGTCGCGATCAAGACCCTGCTCCCCCAGGCGATGGCCCACGAGGACATGGTCGAGCGCTTTCGCCGCGAGGCGGTCCACGCTCGAAACCTCAATCATCCCAATACGATACGTCTCTACGACTTCGGTCAGACCGAGGGCGGCCTGCTCTACATCTCGATGGAGTACCTCGACGGCAAGCCGCTGGACTCCATCATCAAGCACAGCGGTCCGGTCAGCACGGCGCGCGTCAAGAACATCGGCGTGCAGATCCTCAAGGCGCTGGCCGAGGCGCACCAGAATGGCATCGTGCATCGCGACTTGAAGCCGGCCAACATCTTCATCATCTCGGTGGTCGGGGAGGAGGACTTCGTCAAGGTGCTCGACTTTGGCATCGCCAAGGCGTTCGAGGCGGAGGAGGACGAGGGCAAGCTGACCAAGACGGGCATCGGCTTCGGGACGCCGTTCTACATGGCGCCCGAGCAGGTGAGGGGCCGTGACATCTGTCCGGCGACGGACCTGTACGCGCTGGGCCTGGTGTTGACCGAGTGCCTGACGGGCGAGACGGTCTACTCGGGCACCTCGTCGATGGAGATCGCGGTCAAGCAGCTCTCCGAGGAGCCGCCCCCGATCCCCGAGTGGGTGCTGCGCGGGCCGCTCGGCCCGGTGCTCCAGCGCGCCACGCAGAAGGACATCCGCACGCGCTATCCGTCCGCGGTCGAGATGCTGCGCGATCTGCGCGCGGTGGACCCGAACGCCACGATCGACATCTCGACCCGCCTGAACACCGGCGCGATCATGCAGGCGGCCGGGCAGCCGGCCGAGAAGAAGAAGGGCCTCCCGCTGGGCCTCCTGATCGGCCTTGGCGCCGTGGCCCTGGTGATCCTGCTGCTGGCTGGCGCCCTCGGCATCGCCCTGACCACCGGCATCTTCGACCCGCCAGAGACGCCGATCGCCACCACCGACGGGGCCGACAAGGACCCGGCCGGCGACGATGGCACCGCCGAGGACGGCACCGCCGAGGACGGCAACGGCGAGGCGGGTGTCGGCGAGGACGGCAAGGAGGGGGATGACAAGGAGGGGGACGGCAAGCAAGAGGCGCCGTCGGCCACCATCGTCTCCTCGATCACGACCCAGCCCGAAGGCGCGACGGTGTACAACGGCGAGGATTTCATCGGGATCACGCCGTGCAAGGTCACGTTGGAGCGGGCCAAGGGGCCGTTTGACCTCGAGGCGCGCCTGGAGGGCTTCAAGACGGCGACGATCCACGTCAACATCGACAAGGACAGCAGCCACAAGGTCGAGCTCGAGGTCGACAACGTCGTCCCGGACAAGGCCCCGGACAAGGTCGCCGGGTCGCACAAGACGCCGAAGACCCCCAGGTCCGCCATCGCCAACAAGGACGCGGGCAAGGACGACGGCAAGACCGCCGACCCCAAGGCCAACCCCACCCGCAAGCCCGACGACAAGCCCCTCATCCCGAAGATCGGTGCCGGCGCGCCGGACAAGGGCAAGGACAAGGGCACCGGGAACGTCAGCATCCCCAAACTTTGAGGCGACCCCTGCGCCTTGCGCTCCAACGGAGTGGAGATATGCATCGAGACCAGCCGCGCGCCATGGCCGCGCCGCGAAACCTTCTGACCCTTCTCCTGGTGGCCCTCCTGGCGACCTCGACCACCTGGGCGGTGATCCCACAGAGCGTGGCGCACGCTCAGGACATGGACAAGTTCCGCGAGCTGATCGCCGAGGCGACCAAGCTGGCCTTCGAGGGCAAGTACGACGAGGCGATCACGAAGTACTTCGAGGCCAAGACCATCCAGGACGACCCGCTGCTCGACTACAACATCGCCCGCTGCTACCACAAGCTCAACAACTGTCAGCAGGCCAAGCGGTTCTACCAGTCGGTGATCTCCAGCAAGAGCGCCGACGAGGAGACCCGCACCGAGTCGAGCAAGTTCGTCACCGAACTCGGCGAGTGCCCGGTCGAGGCCACGGTGGTGGACAACGGGACCAACAACGGCGTCAAGGACCCTCCGCCCGATGACGGCCACAAGACCCCTCCCGTCGAGACGCAGCCTTTGGACGACGGCATGAGCGGGATGGCGCTGGCCGGCTGGGGCAGCCTGATCGGCGGCGGCGTGCTCATCCTCTCCGGTGTCGGCCTCGACGTCGCCTCGGCGGGCCTCGTGGACGATCTCCAGGGCTACGCCGACAGCCGTGACACCGCGAACTACAACAGCACCCAGGACACCATCGACGGTCGCAAGACGACCATCTACATCCTGTACGGCGTTGGCGCGCTGGCGGCGGCGGTCGGCGGCACGTTGCTCGTGCTCGACATGACCAGCGACGACGGCTCGGCGCAGCTCATCCCGACGATCGGCCCGGACAGCGCTGGCGCGATGGTGCGGTTCGCGTTCTGAGGGTGCGGAGGAGGGGCGAGCGCGATCGGAGGGCTTGTGGTGGTTCGGGGCGGCTCCCCCGCCGCTGCATCCGCTCGCCTTCGTCTCGCGGGCAGCGTCGACCCCTCGTAAACGAGGGGTGATCGGGCCCCCTCCTGGTCCACGGTCTCGGGTTCACGTCTCGAGGTGGATTCGGTCCGTTCTGTTGGAATGGCCATATTCCGATTTGATTGCAACGGCTTATGAGTTGATGTTGGATGTGTGCCACCCGCCCGCACTGGCTGCGCGTCCACATTCGCGATCGTGCCTCGAGACGTGAACCCCAGTCCGTGGACCAGGAGGGGGCCCGATCACCCCTCGTTTACGAGGGGTCGACGCTGCCCGCGAGGGCGTAGCCCGAGCGGATGCAGCGGCGGGGGAGCCGCCCCGAACCACCACAAGCCCTCCGATCGTGCTCGCCCCTCCTCCGCACCCTCGCTGGCGTCCCATCGCTCCATCGGCCATACTTGGCTCCGACGACCGCCTCGCTGGCAACCCCCGTTGGAGCCCCTCATGACGCCTTCCAGACTTCATCGATCTCTCTCCGTGCTGCTCCTGCTGGTCGTCGCCGCCTGCGGCGACAGCGCAGGCACCGGTCCTACGCTCGAGCCGAGCCCGGCGCTGGCGGGGGAGGGGTGCAGCGACGGTCAGGCGTGCGCCGAGGGGCTGGCGTGCGTGGAGTCGGTGTGTGCGGTGGAGGGGGGGAGCAACAACGGTGGGGACGTCACGAACAACGGCGGCGACGCCTGCTTCGATGGCCGCGAGCGGTGCGGTGCGCAGTGCTGTGGGACGGGGCTGGTGTGCGATGCGTCGCAGAGCTGCGCGCGGGACTGCGGCGCGGCGGTGCTGTGTGGGGCGGCGTGCTGTGGCGACGGTGAGGTGTGCGAGCGGGGGGAGTGCCTGAGCGCGTGTGAGGGGGAGCGGTGCGGGGCGAGCGGGGAGCTGTGCTGCGGGGGTGAGGAGCTGTGCTTCGGTCAGGCGTGCGTGGTGCCGGGGGCGGCGTGCCTGGGGGATGAGCAGTGCGCGCTGGACGAGGTGTGTGAGGAGAGCCTGAGGCGCTGCTTGCCGCGGGCGAACATCGCGGCCTGCGAGTACATCCCGCCGGTGGGGGACTTTTCGCCGCAGCTCGGCTGCCGATGGACGCCCGAGGGGCTGACGGTGACGCCGGAGCGCGACGACGTGGTCGCGACCCCGATCGTCATCAACCTGACGGATGACAACGGTGACGACCGCACGGACACGGACGACATCCCCGACATCGCCTTCCTGACCTACGACCTGGAGGGGGCGGGGTGCTGCAACCAGAACGCGACGCTGCGGATCGTCGAGGGGGCGTGCAAGCCCGACGGGACGATGCGCACGTTGGCCTCCCTCGACTACCCCCCGGCGGACAATTCCAGCGGGCTGGCCGCGGGGGATCTCGACGGTGACGGGGTCCCCGAGATCATCGCCGTGGGGATGTACGGTCCGCCGACCGCGGCTGGCCTGGGTCGACCGCAGGGTGCGATGGCCTGGAAGCGCGTCGCGGCCAACGGCACGCGCTGGACGCTGCTGTGGGAGAACATGGAGCAGCCCACCTGGAACGTGCACACCCGCGGCGGCGCGATCGTCTCCATCGCGGACCTGTACGGCGACGGGGAGCCGGAGGTGATCATCGGCAACGTGGTGCTGAACGGCCAGACCGGCGAGCTGGTGTGGGACGGCGTGGTGACGAGCGGCGGCACCGGAGGGATCGGCAACAACGCCTTCCTCGGGCCGTACGGCACGGTGGCCGACATCGACCTCGACGGCGCCCCGGAGATCCTGGCCGGGAACACGGCCTACACGCGCGACGGCAACGTCAAGTGGACCTGGACCTACACCACCGAGAACAGCACCTGCGGCGGCGGCCTGCCCTGCGACGGCTTCACCGCGGTCGCCAACTTCGACGACGACGACGAGGGCGAGGTCGTGATCGTGCGCCAGGGCGAGGTGTTCATCCTCGAGCACGACGGCCAGCTCCTGTGGCGTCAGCCCATCCCGCTCATCGACTGCGCGTACAACGAGTCCGGCCCGCCCACGATCGCCGACTTCGACGGCGACGGCCGGGCGGAGATCGGGACGGCGGCCGCAGACTACTACGTCGTGCTCGACATGGACTGCGACGCCGATCCCGTGCCGGCGGGCTGCGCCGGCCGCGGCGTGCTCTGGCAGACGACCAACGAGGACTGCTCGAGCCGCGTGACGGCCTCGAGCGTGTTCGACTTCGAGGGCGACGGCAAGGCGGAGATGATCTACGCCGACGAGACCGACTTCCGCATCTTCGACGGCACCACCGGCCGCGTCCTGTTCGACGACGAGACCCATGGCTCGCACACCCGCATCGAGATGCCCATCGTGGCCGACGTCGACAACGACGGCAACAGCGAGGTCGTCATCCCCGAGAACGCCTCCAACCAGGGCACGCCCGGCGTCGAGGTCTGGGAGGACGCCTCGGACAACTGGGTGCGCACCCGCCGGATCTGGAACCAGCACAACTACAACGTCACCAACGTCAACGAGGACGGCACCATCCCGCGGATGCCTCGGGCGAACTGGCTCGACCCGCGCCTCAACAACTTCCGCCAGAACGTCCAGCCCAGCGGGCTGTTCGACGCCCCCGACCTCACCGTGCACAGCGTCACCGCCGACGCCGACAACTGCAGCCGCACCTTCGAGGTCGCCATCGCCGCCACCGTGGCCAACGACGGCGCGCTGTCGGTCAGCGCCGGTGTCCCCGTCGTCGTCACCGCCTCCGGCGACGGCCAGACCTGGCCGGTGGCCAACCTGGCCACCACCACCCGCCTGCTGCCCGGCCAGACCGAGCGCCTGTTCTTCACCTGGTTCGTCCCGATGGACGCCTGGGGCGTGGAGCTCCGCCTGACCGTCGAGATCGACCCGCAGCGGCTGATCAACGAGTGCCGGGAGGAGAACAACGCGCTGACGCAGGGCGCGGGCGAGGCGTTCACGTGCGCGGTGATCGAGTAGGGTTGCGCAGTGGGGTGTGCCGGGTTGCGGCGCTGTGGTGGCGTGCATAACTTGCGCGCGTCGTCAGCCAGGGAGGGCCAGGTGCCACGCGTCTACCGAACCATGAAGCGAGACACACAGCAGTCAGCACGGCCAGCGGTCGGGCCTACGGGCAAGTCTCTGGGCGTCCGCGAGCCACCCGACTCAACCGCCGATATCGAGGTCGACGAAGCAGGACAAGTGCGCCTCAACGGGCAGGGAATGTCCGTGGCGAGGCACTGGAGTCATCTACCGCCACGTCTCATCCTCGCGGCTTGATGATGGTGAGAATGGCGCGTTGGGAGACGATGACCTCTGGTGCTGGTGTATGGGTGAGGGGAGGTTCACGCAGGGACCAGCCCACCCTGACCACCACAGCCTCGAACTGGTGCACAAACGCAACAAGCGCCGTGGCAACCTGGTGTCTTCACATGCCATGTCTCTCCAGGACTTTCAGCGCGCCCTGGCCGCGACCCAACCGTGTTGGGACATTGACGAGGACGAGGAACGACCATGAACGCAGGGCCATTCAGCAGCGAGGCGTTTCGCCGCAACGTCGCGATCCTGCTCCGGCTTCACCACGCGTGGGGTGACAAGCCCACCGCCGATGCCCTCCGTGAGGAGCTGGATGCGGCGTGGGAGGCGTTGTCGGAGGAGGAGGAGGTTCAGGTGCGTGGCCTCTCATCCGATCTGAATTGGGTGAGGCGCGGGCCTGCGCCGCGAGGGCCGAAGGTGGAGGACGTCCGGCAGGAGGAGCTTGTTTGTTTCCGGACGGTCGCTCGTGAGGGAGAGTTGGGCAGCGAAGAGCTGCGGCTCATGAGGCGTTGTCTGCCCCGTCTTCCTGCCAGCATGGTCGCGTATCGGCGAGGCAGGATCTGGGCAGCTCAAGGCTATCCCGCGCTGGCTCACGTCTTCTTCGAACACGCCACAGCCCTCGACCCCGATGACGAAGGTTACGTCTTTCTGACCCTGGATGCTCTCGCGCAGACGGATCGGCCCCGTGCTCTGGATGTGGCGCGACAGGCCATTCGCTCTCCCCGCGATGCGAGGCTCGGCGAGGTTGTCAGGAGCATCCCCTTGCTGTTTGTGGAGGTCGAGCGTGGGGCGGGGGCCTCCTCGCTCGTCGGAGAGCTCATTGACGCCTCTGAGGAGGTGGTCACCAGGCTACTCGGCCACCTTGGCACGAAGGCGACCGACCTCCAGATGGCGTCGTGGCTCGCCACGATATGTCTTGTGGGTGGATTGTGTCGTCTCCAGCGCGGCGAGGTTGAGGAGACACGTCGCCTGTTCAAGCTGGGCCATGAGTGTGGCGGAGGTCCGAATCTCCAGTTGATCGAGGCGCTGCTCGTGTGGGACCTGACTCCGGCGGACGGGGTCCGGTCACTGGGCATGGTGCAGGAGCGTCTCGATATCTCATGGGCTGCGTAGCGTTGCGCGTCCTGAGGTGATGCGAGGCCGGTGGTGGCTACTTCGCCGGCGCCTTCACCTGCCCGATCCCCTGGATGAAGCCCCAGAAGTACATGAAGCCCGACCACAGCCCAAGCCACACGCTCACGATCACGAACCAGTAGCCCATGACGTGGAAGTTGACGGGCGAGCTGACGACGTACCAGTCGATCTCGTAGGTGTAGTGGATGATCATGCCGAGCACGCCGACGAGCTGGAAGGCGGTCTTGAGGCGGGCCGACGAGCGGCTCTTGAGCACGATGCCCTCGGCGCCGGCCATGGCGCGCAGCCCCGTCACGGCGAACTCGCGCGACAGGACGATGGCGACGAGCCAGGCCTGCAGGTCGCCGTGGTAGACCAGCATGATCATGGCGGCGGTGACGATGAGCTTGTCGGCCAGGGGGTCGAGGAACTTGCCGGTCAACGACTCCAGGCCCATGCGCCGGGCGAGGTAGCCGTCGACGAAGTCGGTGATGGCGGCCAGCGTGAACAGCACCGCAGCGATCATCGAGCACAGCGGCGTGCCGAGGTACATCAACCACATGAACACCGGGATGACGAACACACGCGCCCAGGTGAGCATGTTGGGCAGGTTGAACACATCCTCTCGGATGGATGAGGCCGCCATCGCGCTACTCCGGGGAGCGCGTCGCAGCCATCAATCCCGGTCGGCTTCCTGGGTGCGACGCTTGAAAGAATTGTAGAAATGGTAGACCCTGCGTACGTATTCGCGGGTCTGAGCGTACGGGATGCCGTCGTAGCGGGCCACCGCGCCGTCACCAGCGTTGTACGCCGACAGGATAAGGTTGATATCCCCGTTGTACTTGTTGGTCAAGATGCGAAGCAACTTCGCACCTCCGAAGATGTTCTGACGGGGGTCGAAGGCGTCGTCCACGCCGAGGAAGTCTGCCGTCCCCGGCATGAGCTGCATCAACCCCTGCGCCCCGACCGGGCTGACCACGAGCGGGTTGAAGTTCGACTCGACCTTGATGACGCCCTTGATGAAGGCGAACGGGATCTGATACCGCGTCGCCGCCTCATGGATGATGTCGTCGAACCGATTCTCGTAGCTCCCGCCCTGGCCTGATCCCGTGCCCGCGCCACCGTTGGCCTTGTGGTCATCTCGCGCCTTGACCGCGCGGTCGCGCGCGGCCTGGAACTTCTTGCTGATCGTGCGTCCGCCGCCCGCGCTGGCCCCGCCGCCGCTCGAGCTGCCGCCCCCGTCCCCGATGCGCTCGATGAGCTTGAGCCCCGGCCTCGGCTCGCTGGTGATCAGCACGCTGCCGTCGGCCATCTGGTAGCGATAGAGGTCCGCGGCGGCTTCGCCCGAGGCGGCGAGCAGCAAGGCCGCGCCGAGGCAGGCGGCGAGCAGGTGGCGCAGGGGTCCGGCAGGAGATGTGCGTCGGTGTCGGGACATGGCGTCGGCTCAGACGGAGGGTGGCGCGGAGTCGTCGCCCCACGTGGGCTCGGTCAACGTCGTCGCCTCCGGTTATATGCCGGGCCGGGGGAGGGGGCAATTTTCGAACCGGAACGGACGGTGGCTCGCCCCGTTGACGTCGCCAGGTCATCGGAGCATCCTGTCGCCGCCCACCTTCAGGAGGTCCCATGCAACAGACCGATTTTCTTGTCATTGGCTCCGGCATCGCCGGTCTCTCCTTCGCCATCAAGGCCGCCCGGTACGGGCGGGTCACCGTCCTGACCAAGCGCGACCGCTCGGAGGCGAACACGCGCTACGCCCAGGGCGGCATCGCCGCCGTCTGGACCGCCGACGACTCGCCCGACCTGCACGCCCGCGACACCCACGTCGCCGGCGCGGGCCTGTGCGACGTGCGCGCCGTGGACATCACCGTCACCGAGGGCCCCGACCGGGTCCGCGAGCTGATCGAGTACGGCGTCGACTTCACCACCGAGGAGGGCTCCGAGGAGCTCGACCTCGGCATGGAGGGCGGCCACAGCAAGCGTCGCGTCCTGCACGCCGGCGACATCACCGGCGCCGAGATCCAGCGCATCCTCGTCGAGCGGGCCAGCTCCGACCCGAACATCCTCATCCTCGACGACCACATCGCCATCGACCTGATCACCCGCAAGAAGCTCCTCGGCGCCGGCGCCAGCGGCGAGGACCGGGTGCTGGGCGCGTACGCGCTGGACGACGCCACGGGCGAGGTGGAGACGTGGGCCGCCTCGGTGGTCCTGCTCGCCTCGGGCGGCTGCGGCAAGGTCTACATCTACACCTCCAACCCGGACGTCGCGACCGGCGACGGCCACGCGATGGGCTTTCGGGCGGGCGCGAAGATGGGCAACATGGAGTTCATCCAGTTCCATCCGACCTGCCTGTTCCATCCCGACGCCAAGAACTTCCTCATCAGCGAGGCGCTGCGGGGCGAGGGCGGGATCCTGCGTCGGAAGGACGGCACGTCGTTCATGGAGAAGTACCATGAACTGGCCTCGCTGGCGCCCCGCGACATCGTCGCCCGCGCCATCGACCGGGAGCTCAAGGAGTCGGGTGACGACTGCGTCTTCCTCGACATGACCCACCACGACCGCGAGTTCATCGAGCGCCGCTTCCCCAACATCCACAAGAAGTGCCTCAGCTTCGGCATCGACATGTGCGAGCGCCCCATCCCCGTCGTCCCTGCCGCCCACTACGCCTGCGGCGGCGTCGTGGCCGACGCGTGGGGCCAGAGCTCGATCCCTGGCCTCTACGCCGTCGGTGAGGTCTCCTGCACCGGCCTGCACGGCGCCAACCGCCTCGCCAGCAACTCCCTGCTGGAGGCGGTCGTCTTCGCCCACCGCGCCGTCGAGCACGCCCACGCCCACCGCGACTCCGCCCCGTGCGACGCCACCGTGCCCGAGTGGAACAGCTTCACGGCCAGGGACCCCACCGAGCTCGTCCTCATCACCCAGAACTGGGATGAGATCCGACGGTTCATGTGGAACTACGTCGGCATCGTGCGCACCAACAAGCGGCTCCTGCGCGCCCGCGCCCGCATCGACCTCCTCACGCAGGAGATCCACCAGTACTACTGGGACTTCCGCATCACCCGCGACCTGATCGAGCTGCGCAACATCGCCACCGTCGCCAAGCTCATCATCGAGTCCGCCATCCTGCGCCGCGAGTCCCGTGGCCTGCACTACAACCTCGATTACCCCCACACGGAGGTCGAGGAGGCCCACTTCACCGTGCTGACGAAGGTGGAGCTGGGGATGTAGGCGGGGGACCGCACGCAACAGCCCGGGCGATCGGGGCATGGAGGAGTGACCCGATGGCAAGCAAGACGATGCCTCCGCCGCGCGCACGCTCAAGCGTTCCACCACGCCTCGAATCCCTGCGCGTGGAGAATTACCGTGCGCTGCGCGCGGTGGAGCTCCGGGGACTGACGCCGCTGACCGTGCTGCTCGGCCCCAACGGCAGCGGCAAGTCCACCGTGTTCGATGTCTTCAGCTTCCTGTCCGAGTGCTTCCAGTTCGGCCTGCGCCACGCCTGGGATCGCCGTGGCCGCGCCAGGGAGCTCAGGACCCGCGGCCAGGACGGCCCGATCGTGTTCGAGCTGAGGTATCGCGAGAAGCCGAGGGATCCCGTCATCACCTACCACCTCGCCATCGACGAAGGCGCCAGGGGCCCGGAGGTTGTTGAGGAGTGGCTCCAGTCGCCTTCTGCTCCAGATCAAGGACGCGCCCTTTGAGCAGCCCGTCCTTTCTCGCTTCGCCTCGGACGGCACCCTCAAGCTGCTGGCCTACCTCGTGGTGTTGTACGACCCTGAGCCGCCTCAGCTTATCGGCATCGAGGAGCCCGAGAACTTCCTCCATCCTCGCCTCTTGCCCGAGCTCGCCGAGGAGTGCCGTGCGGCCACCGAGCACGCCCAGCTGCTCGTCACGACGCACTCCCCGTTCTTCCTCAACGGCCTCCGACCCGCGGAGCTCCGCGTGCTGTACCGGAACGAGGCAGGTTACACCGAGACCGTTCGCGCGGCCGACATCACGGGCGTCCCCGCGTTCGTCGAGGGCGGCGCTACGCTGGGGCAGCTCTGGCTCGAAGGCCACTTCGGGGTCGGTGATCCCCTGGTCAACGCCGGCGCACCCGTGAAGAAGGGGCCGCCCCGATGAGAGTTGTTCACGTCGCCGAGCTTCCAGGCCCTTCGCCAGGCGCTGGTGGAGCTCGTGGGGGTGGAGTAGGCGCCGGTGGTGGAGGGTGGTGAGCCCTCGACACCTTCGGTGGGCTGAGGACTCAGGGCGTGGGGGGAAGGCCGGCAAAGCTGGCGGTGGACCAGCGGAGAGCAGTGGTCGAGGTTGTGAGGAAGGGGGATCGGTCGATGGCGGAGGTGGGGAGGTTGTTCGGGGTCAGCAAGAGCACGGTGGGGAGGGCGATGGCTGGCGGGCAGATGTCACCGCTTGCGACGCCCGTTCGTCCCGTTCCTCGTCCCGCCGTTCGGGGCGATCCAGCCCTCGACCTCAGTGGGGGAGGCCTGGGCGATCTGCTCGATCGTCATGGGGTGCGCGGCGAGGTAGACGGCGAGACACTCCGCCTCCTTGAGGGTCAACAGGCGACCGAGTCGCATCGCGGCCTGTGTTGCCTGCTGCAAGCCCTGCTTGCGCTCCTCGGTCAGAACGCGGTCGACGGTGTTGGCGATCATGGGCAGCTCTCCCTTGACGATCTGGATGACATCGAGCGGCACGGTGTAGTGCCGTGCGCGCATCAGCTCCAGGATAAACAGCAGGAAGGCGGCTCGCAAGGAGTCGGAGCACATCAGGCGAGCCTCGACGGTCTGATCACGAGCGGATGCGGGCGCACGTCGGTCGTGTCCCGTCGGCAACTGCGCATGAATCGTGTTTGGCCGGGGTGTAGGGTCGTCGTCGTACCCATTGAAGAGGAGGACGACTCATGGGACGACAACGCACGAC